>Ga0209792_1001183_pt1 | contig 13608 bp, 15 predicted proteins | sample EBPBio142005_DNA_FD_185860 | JGI IMG/M metagenome (GOLD analysis project Ga0209792, IMG submission 185860) | Wastewater treatment Type I Accumulibacter community from EBPR Bioreactor in Madison, WI, USA - Reactor 1_6/14/2005_ DNA (SPAdes)... | ecosystem: Engineered > Bioreactor > EBPR >... | reverse complement strand
TGGATAAAAAACCAGTATATGTACTGAAAAGCGAGGTTGCAAGGTGCATTGCGGCCTACTCATCCCGCGCAGTTATGCAGCATGCGCCGACGTTAGGGCGCAAAACTGTCGCCCGATAACAAAGTTGGGCTTCATGGAGGCAGCGTAGCTATGCATGACACTAAGTCATTATTTGGGCCCGACTCAGCGCAATTTATAGAGATCATCGATCAGTTGGCGTTGGCGAAATCGAAAGCCAGTTATTCGTTCATGGCAGCTGACGATTACGAACGAGTATTACGTGAAGACTCCGGCCTTGGGATGCAAGTCTATTGGAATGAAATTCTTGCGAGAGCACATCTCACGGCAGTAGTTGCAGTGCTCCGGAGTAGGCACTGGATTAGTGCCGTAGTCGCTGCGACAAACGATAAGAATCTTCTCGCCTTTGCCGCAGCACTTCGAGGCCTTATCGAATCCTCGGCAGATACCCAGAGCGCACTTGGAGCAATTGCTATCTCCTTAGCCGAAAATCATGCGCAGATTAGTTCGGCTCTGTCGGGAACACCCGGTAGTCAGTGCTGCGTAAGCAAAGAAATTGAAGACACACTGATTCATTTCAAATACGCGCGGCATCTCACAAAGGCTGAAATGGCAACGGCGCCACAATCACATAAAGCTCTGCAAGTCCGGCAGTACATTGAGGGCCTGGAGAAAGGTCAGGTGCACAAAGTGGTTGCGTGCTACCAATCACTGTGCGACTTAACACACCCCGGCGCCAGTTCAGTTTGGATGTGGCTCACTTCAGAAAACGGGGTTGATTTGGAATTGAACCCAAACCAAGATGAATCCACGATTGCGTACTATTTGACAGAGTACCGAGACACATTCTTGGAACTCCTGATGTTTGCATTCAATCCTGCGGTTCTTACATTGAGCGTGCTTAATTACTTTCCGCTACGAACGTTCCACACGCCGGCCCTTCTTGATTGGAATCTGTCCGGCATTCCGCTGTGGCAGAAGTGCCAAAGTAAATTGGGAAATGTCTTACCGCTCGCGCGTAAGGGGCTGAAAAGCGTGAAGCCCAACCCGGCAGTCCACACGGACGCTGCGCGATAAAGCCGCGCAGCGCCGGTGACTTCTACGTTAGGTGTTCAATGCGTCCAGCGCCTAGCTGTTATTAATCAACAGGACGTGGAGCAAATGGTATGAAAAGGCTATTCGCATTTGCCTTTATCGCATTTGTACTGTCAGGTTGCGGTAACGAAGGCTCTAGTTCAAAAAGTTCTAGTTCCGCAGTCGATGATATATGGAATGCATACACCAACTATCCTGGTAATGCAGGTCAAGGTATTCGATGGATTAATGTGCAAGGAAAAATACTTAAGCAAGGAACGGTTCCTCCATCAGCAGTGAATAGCAGCGCAGAAGGGCGATTGCCAGCATATCTCGCATGTTATGACTATGTCTCTGTCATGTCTGGAATGGGCGATAGTAAAGGTGATATGTGCATTTATTATATTGACAACCCCACCAGAGGCACACACGCCATCATGTGGCGGGGAAAAGAATACATGGGCCAGCTTGAGTCAAGCATGACAACTGACGGCTTTACATCTAACTGAGGTGGGCATGGGTACTGCTGTGAATTGCAAATTTGAGGGATGCGAGTGCTTGGGCACCAACGGGCAAAACATAAATATTCCCGCAGGGATATGGCCGGTTGCTGAACTAGACATCGTTTCAGTATATATAAATGGTCGAGTTCTTGAACTTAATAACTCTGCGTTTCAAGGGCTCAAGCTTGAACGGAAGGCTGTGCCAATAGCGTAAACCTAACGGGCGTTTCAAGCGGGACGGGCAAAATGCCGCCCGCCCCTTAAACTAGACGTTATGTGCTAGCAAAGGAGGAAAGTGATGAAACACCTATTCAAGGTTGCAACTCTCTTAGTGGCATTCGGGACAGACCACGGTTTTTCATCTGGCCGGCATGAAGGAGCAAAAGAATTGTGGTCTGTCCCCTATATCCCCCTATCATTGAATAAAAAGGCAAAGGGATGAAAGTTTTCATAATATCTTCTGTCGCTATTCTTATGGCAATACCTCTTACAGCCCATGCCGACATCTACAAGTGTGTTAACAAAGATGGTAAGACTACATATCAAAACTCTCCGTGCGAGATAAGAAATCTTAAAACCCAAACCAACCTAATAAGAGATAGCTTGTCTCAGCCGCGTAGCTTCAATAACCGCTTTGGTCAACCCAACCAAGTTAGCAGACCAAGGACTTTGGAAGAAGCGGTTGCTCCCAATCTAAAGAATCAAGCCTATAGATCTTTGGTTGGTGCAACAGCATTAATGCCTGGTGCCGGGGGCGGAATGGTGGTTGGTGGGCCGCTTAACGGGACATTGATGCCTGGTGCCGGGGGCGGAATGGTGGTTGGTGGGCCGCTTAACGGGACATTGATGACTAGTGCCGGGGGCGGAATGGTGGTTGGTGGGCCACTTAACGGGACATTGATGCCTGGTGCCGGGGGCGGAATGGTGGTTGGTGGGCCGCTTAACGGGACATTGATGCCTGGTGCCGGGGGCGGAATGGTGGTTGGTGGGCCGCTTAATGGGACATTGATGCCTGGTGCCGAGGGCGGAATGGTGGTTGGTGGACCGCTTAACGGGACTCTGATGCCACCTGAATAGCGCCAACAAAGGGGCAGTATTTACGCAGGGGCTAGTCTCGGCAATAGGGGACAAACCACGGTTTCCGTTTTTTCAAAGGTAAATATAAATGCATTCTTGTTTGTCATGCCCAACTTACGCTTCAACCGGGACGGCCAAAATACCGGCCGCCCGTTAAGCTGGCGTTGAACGTCTGCTTTCCTTCGCGCCGGCGGTCGGCTATGGGTCGTTTGCGGCCATCGCTACGTTGTTGAACGTTTCGCGCCGACGTATGACCGGACTGTCTCTGGTCGAGGTCAGCCCTTCGGAGGGTGCTAGGCTCCATTGCTGCTGTATATATTTTCGGGACAGTGAGCCATAATTACAAATAGGCATCAATGGAAAAATTGGACAAGCAGACGTGCTTATTGAGTATCGCCGGCGCTATAGCTATCCCTCTTGTCGCTGCAGCTCATGATCAAATGCAGTTGAGAGCCCGTTTTTTTCCATTCATGCTTTCCGCCAAATAGCTGCCGCACACAGAGCGTAGGAAATTTAGTTGCCTGACCTCAGTAGAAAATCCAACCAATGTCTGCAGCACTATCTGGCTGTTTTCGCCGATTACGAGAAACGGTTCGGTCGAAACGAAGCATTTGATGAATGTCTCCACCATTTTTTTGACCAGCGGCCAGCTGGCAAAAACCTATCTTGGAGCGATCGCGCAACGGGACTTGCAGCTGCTCCGTTCTGGCTGGCGGCGGATCTCGTCAACACATCGGAATTATCCGCCCTGGCGCTCAGTCGGATTCTGCTACATGACTCCGCTATTTCAGGTGAGCTACTAGAACATCTGGCAAAAACCGTTCCGGATACTCTTCAATGGGCAATCCGATATTCCAAGTTGTTTCTCAGAAAAAACTCTAATCTTTGTAAGCTTCTAAGAAGTCGAGTCGAAGGAGAAGGCTGGCGGGTTTTTTTTGGCGTCTGTGACCGTCTCGTGGAACAGCTCACGCCGTTTGACCAGCTAATTCATACTACTCAGAAGTCTCTTTCCCATCTCTCTCTACTCGAAACGCTGTCCTATCTGAGTATTCTGGCCTATGAGCAGTTCATCCCGGGGAAGCCGACTGATTTAGGGAATGACGATTGGAAAGTCTATAGCCGCATCATTGCTAACAAGCTTGGTCACTGTACCGATGAGGACTTCAACCTAAGCGACGAGCGCATCGGCTGGTCACTGAAGCGACATCTTTCGCCGATCATTTTCCCCTCGCCCGCAGTAACGCAGGAGTGCGTGGAGAACCTTGAAGCCTTTGCCGTAATGTTTGAAGCCACGAAGGAACGCATTGATTACGAGGGCTCGATCGACTGGTTTTGCTTTGACCCCGACTGTCGCTACCAGCTTATACCCGGCAGAGCGGTAATTTATAACGAGACCGGGGAGGGTCTAAAAGCGTGGCGTCGAACTGAACGAAAATTCCAGGCGCTGTGGAGCTACTGGATAAATCGTGGGAGTATCGAATTCTGTGAGGGAGGATTGGCTGAAATTCAAATAGGTAGCGCAGAAAATCATGAACTCAATGCGATAGCGTACCTAAAAGCGATTCGCAGTAAGCTGGTGTTGAAAGAGATCTACGGCCTTGATGATGAGATTGAAGTGGCCGGAGGCGGTCATGCCAATCTTTTTCAGACCTTATTGTTCGCTGAGCTTCATTCTGTGTTCTTTCAGAACGCCTATGTTCAGCCGTTCCAAAAGCATTACGCCGAATGCAATGTGGTGGCTCGGGCTTTGAGTAAGCTGGCGTTTAATGGACTGGTCGATGGAGAAAATCGCTTTCCCATGACCTGGGCCGAGGAGGACAAAAAAATTGAGAGAACTGTGGGATGGACAGTCTGTCGAAAATATCCTAAAGGCAATCGTTTGACAGCCAAGGCAATCCTGAACTTCTGGACGAATGATCTTAGAACGCTTTCGAAGCGCTTGCGGGATCAGCCGCGATTGCCGCTTCCCACACTTTCTGAGCGCCCTTTCTACAAGATTGGCGGTTACAATTTTCAGTTCCCTTGGGTTGTGGCGGAGCAAAACAATTTGACTGCGGCGATCAACAACCTTCGTCGTATCGGCTCTCGGCGATCTGAGCAAATGAGTGAGACCCGGCGGATCGAACTGCGGCTGGCGGATCAATTGCGCCGGCGTGGTTTTGCCGTGGAAGTGGGCTACCAGCCCGAACGTACGCAGCAACAAGATCCGGGTGAGGTCGATTTGATCTGCTATCGCGATGGGGTGGTACTCTTGCTGGAGATAAAATCTGGGTACGTCCGTACGACACCGCACGAGGTTTGGTTACATCGTACAAACACCCTTCGCAAGGCCGCTCGGCAGCTAAAGCGTAAACGCCCTGCGGTAATGCACGCTTTGATACAGGATGCGGCTCTGCGGACGAGATTGGGATGCACTGACCTGCGCGGAGATGAGCACCTATACTGTTGGATTATCGATACATCTATTGAGTTGGATCAACAGCTGATCGATGGCTTCTTGGTGGTTTCGCTGGAGACACTTCACCTAATTCTGCGAGATGAGCGTCAACTACTGAATCCTGCCGAAAAGGCGCTTGATTGCATCAACGATACGTTGTTCCCCGACGGATTCTCTGCGCTGCGCTTTGCAGAGGTCGTTGAAACCGGCGCCGTTTGGATGACGTTAGATAAATCTTGGAGCGACCCTTAGTTCTATGGAGTTGAGAGGTTTAGGCTTCGGGCTACTTGGCGTCCTTACCTACGCAAAATGAGTAGCTGCAGACGGTCTAGAACCGCCCCCGGAATGGGCGCTAGTCAAGTCCGGGGCGCAGCTGTCGACCGACGCCGTCCTGTGCTTATTGACCGTCCGCCTTCTGACGTGCCGTTTAGTTACCCACATCGTCTTGGCCTGACCAACGGCCACCTCCGACGCGGCGGTCTTTTTGGCGAACGGCCGCTGTGAAAAATCTTGACCGGCAGGTTTGGGTCGATTGCTGCCAGTGGCCTGAAGAATCTGAACGACTGCTCTCCGTCAGATCCGACCTTTGGCGCTCGGCCTCAGCAGTAACTGGTCTGGCTGGCCGCTTGTGGTTTGGGAGCGGCCACTGAGCTTTTGTGGTTTGGTGACGGCAATCGACCCAAACCCGCCTGATGAATGTATCATATTCGATGGCGGTTTACCGATCATAAAGCTGCCGGTCACGGGCATCTGATGTCGGCCTACTCATCGGCCTGAGCGGTCATTGATTTTTTGGCCCACCTTTGGTCAGCGATGTGGCGCTTACTTGTCGCTGACCCCACATCGTAGTAAACCTCGTCGGCGCTGATTCTCTCTCGGCCGAGCAGGATACCTGCCGCGTGATCGCCCATTTGAATGCACATCATGCGCGCCAACTTGCGTATTTAACGCCTAATGCAACCACCTGTCCCGATTCAAAGTCTGCCGAGGTACGGCCGATCGACACAAAACTCATCGCGGTCTACTTACGCTTGTCGTCATCGAGTGCCCGCAAGGTGTTAGACGCTGCGTCCCATTTCCAACGACGTTTCGCGATACGCTTCAATGCGGTCGCTTCGAGCGTCTTTTTGGTTTTCGCATCGACCAGAGAACGGACGATGACGATTGCGCCGGCATTCGGTAGCCGTTCGACTGCCGTCGCCGATTCATCAAGGATGCTCTGCCCGGTCGGGTCGTTGGCATTGATGGCGGCGCGCGCAAAGTACGCTCTTGCCAGTGCCTCGGTCTGCACATCGTTCTTTGCCCGTGCCGTCTGGATGGCTCTCTGGTAGTAACCATGTGCCACATCTATATCCCCGGTCATATAAGCCAATGCGCCCGCGTTGGCCAGCATATGTGGAACATACGTCTTGGCGTCCGGATGCTTTGCCAACTGCAGTAGGTCATGGTATGCGGTTTCCAGATCGCCTCGCTGGATACGGGTGAATAACAGGTTCAGATTGAGTCCGAGATCATTTGGATTGCCCACCTTCAGAGCCCTCTCCGCATCATCAAACGCCGCGTCATAGTGACCAGTAATACAGTGGAGATAGCACAACATATCCAATGGCCGCGAGGCGAACGGTTCGTCGAGGGCCCAGTCTTCTCCGAATCGAATCGCTGTATCCACCTGTAGATGCCGGTAGGCGTTGTTCGCGTTTGCTTCAAATGAGAAGGGTATGCGCAGCGCCGTGTCGTCTACTACGAGGCCAAGGCGTGCCGCCGCCCATTCGGCTTGCGCGAGACTGTTGTCGTTAGGCAAAACCAGTGATTGCTTAAACAACTGCTTGGCCCGTTTCGTGGAACCATGTTGAAACTCGATGGTCGCCACCGCACTTGCGAGTTCCGTAATGCATTGCGGCAACCCCTTCCCCTCAAGCAAAATGCGCAGCGTCTGCTTGGTGATTGTAGACGTGCGACCAAGAACTGTGGCCACGGCAATTTCCGACGCCCGTATCCAAGGATCGTACGCCAAGAGCGGAGAGTGGCGCAGTATTGCGTGGGCTTGGTCGTTCGCTTCGATGTGCAGGTAATAGCGTGCTGCTGATCGGAGGATGAAGCGCGACCGGGGGGCTAGAGCCAGAGCTGTCTGTACATAACGACGGGCTGATTCCGGTTGTCGTCGTGCCGTCAATTCACGTGCAACGTCCATCAACAGCACCGGATTGCGGTAATCAATGGCTAACAGCTTCCGGGCATGGCGAATAAAGTCGGAGCCATGTGTCGCGACCGCTTCGGCATCTGCAGCGCCCAACACTTTCTTGGCGATGACGACAAGTTGGGTGGCACCGATGTTCTTGGCGTTATCCAGGATTAACTGAGCGGCACGGCGGGACGTCTTTTCATTTTGGCCGCTGAGGCCGAGAAACATCAATTCTGCGGCAACAGGCACCGATGGTCTACTTTCGAACTCCTTCTCTTTCTGCTGAAGTTCGTCGGTGACATCAGGCTTCGTCGACGGAGGCGTAGTCCACGCTTCCGTAGTCTGGGCAGCGAGTCGTGACGTGCGCCACCGGGGAACAACTCGGCGCACGCGAGTTTCGTCAAACATACTTAATCCCTATGGTTAAGATACGATCGGCACCGAATTTGCATAACCGCCGCAATGATGTGGTACGGACTACAGATGTGTGGGCGCCCGACACTGCTTCAAATTATTTGGCTGGTCGCGCCAGCATGGTGCGGCTTGCGAATTCGCGAGCGCTTTTCGAGCGCATCGAAGCGTGCTACAAAGGGCTGCAACCTTAGCTGGTCCGGTAACGGGTTTAGGCCGGGACTCATGCGCCCTCGCCGCTCGGGATCTGGATGGCACAGGTCGAGCACGATACTGACCAGATCACTTCGGTACTCTTCCGGAAAATCCGCTTGGAGGTCGTTCAACGCGGCAATCATGGCAGCCGTGACGTGCGCCTGCACGTCTGGATAAGTGGCGCTCCAGTTTTCTGGCCGGTAAGCATCTGCCATATGCGTGACCATAATGTACTCCGGGAAACAGACATTGGTGAAGGCGAACACAGCTAGGCAGCCGAGATGGAAAACATCCGCACTGATCCTGCGCTTTCTCCAATCTCCAAGCACATAACTGTAGCGCTGCTCAAAAGGTGCATAATTGAGAGCGCCAGGCGCAATACAACCATCGTGAGGCGCATTAACACCTCGTCGTGACGAACGTCCGAGATCGCCAAGCTTGATTTTCACGGCCGAGTCCGCGTTGGTTTTGTCGAACTTCAACACGTTCGATGGTTTCAGGTCTTGGTGAGCGATGTCCTGACCGTGCAACTGGATCAACGCCAGCGTCGCCTGGTGGAGCACATAGAAGCGCCATTGATTGGTTGCAGCCTTACTAGCATCCACTGTTCCCCGGATATCGCCGTCAGCCAGTTCGAACACCATGTAGGGGACGTAACGCAACACCGGCGCCAACGTCGGGTCCCGATCAATGTCGCCGCGTTCGAGGACACGAACTATCCGCGACAAACGCTGATCCTTACATAGCTGGAAAAGATCGCCCTCGTACTGGAAGCCAGCAAGAATCGGGAGTAACTGTGACAACGGGAACTTCTCGATATCAAGGGCTTTCAAGAAGGCCCGTTTCTCGTCTCGTTCGACGAAGTAACACTGTGAAAAGTAGCCGCCGGTGTGGTCTGGCGCGAATGCCGCTGGTTCCTTGATCAGCCAACCCTCTTTCGTGGTCATTCCCTGCAAATCTAGCATAGTTTTCTCCCTGATTTTTTCTTACCCGCTCGCCAATTCGATTAATACACGATTGTTTCCCGGAAACGGTGACCGACACGCTGGATTATTCGGCCTCAATCGGCACTCGTATAGCGAGCATTGTAATTATAATGGCTTTTCTCCATCGTGAGGATGGATATCCTGGGGTGACGATGTGCCGACGCTCGTTTCCGATCCCGTTGATTTGGGCGTATCGAGCGATCCAACCAATTTATAAGCCCAGGCGAAAGGCAGGGCCTCGCCACTCGACCGTCATAGTCTGATGAGGCCCATGATTTTCACCCGGAAGTCGTCGTCCCAGGCGGCTGCCTTGCGCTTCAGGCGCAAGCTGGTTTTCTTCTGGTCGGTAGTATCCAGCCGAATGAGATTGGGAACGATCTTCTTCAAGAGGGAAAGATTCTGTGGAGCGTTATCCTTACGGACGGTGCTGGCATCCTCACCGAAGCTGACGTCGAGCACCCAGTGAAGTCGATTCTCTATGGCCCAATGGCCTCGCACGGCTACGGCAAGTTGCTCTGCGGTCAGCTCGCGAGAGCTGATGTAATAGCGCCGCTCGAAGTTCGATTCTGCGTCGCCGACCTTGCGCAGGGAGTCGACCAGACCAATCGTCTTGCACTTGGGCCAATCAGCCACGTCAACGGTCCCTTTTGCGGGCAGCACCGAGGCGATTTGGCCGACGACCCGACCACGGGACTTATGAACTTGGCGGTGGCGGTCGACGGCTGGCGATTGATATTGGTCAATAAAGTCAGTCTGGATAGCTTCCAGCAGCGCCGGTTGATTGCCTTTGACGGCCAGCAGGTAGTCACCGCCCTGGTCGGTGATCTGACGGGCGATGCTCCTCTGGCACCCCATGGCGTCAATGGTGATCAGCAAGTCCTTGATATGCAGTGCCTGGAGCAGTTCCGGGATGGCGGTGATCTCGTTACTCTTGGCGGCGACCTTTTCCTGGCCCAGAACGACGCCCAGTTCCGTGGCGAAGGCACTGACCATATGAATGGCGGCCTCACCGCCGCTGCCCGATCCACGCACCGTCTTGCCATCAACCGAAATGCTGCCATTGAGGGTCCCGACCACCTCAGCCACCCAGCGCCGAAACGCCACCTCGAATTGCTTCGGGTCCAGCGCTCGGAAGATCCGCAGAAATGTCTTCTCGGAGGGGACGCCGTTCTTGAGCGGCAGAAACTGACGCAGCCAATCCTCCTTCTTGTACGCCCAATAGGCGATGTCTTCGACGGTGTCACAATCGGAGAGCACGGCGGCCATGGCAATCACCAGAATCTCCACAAAATCATGCAGCGTCCCATTGCTGGGTTTGCGCGGGTCGTCTACTTCCCTCAAGCAGCACATCAGGCTGGCTCCTTTCGTCACACTCATTTCGGTTGCCCAAAAGACGAGAGTAGACCTGATTTCAGTGGGGTTTACAAGCCTTTGTCATAGACCTATGAAAGTTAACGATTTTTCACTTCACCGATGCAGGGAGAAACGTCATGCTATCCGAGTGCCGAGGCCCTGAGGCGAAAGGTAAGTGCGACATAGTTGACTCAATGTGGACCAAACACCGACGGCCGCTCTGGCCGAGGAGCGGGCCGGCCTACTGCGGAGCCGAGTGGCCGGTTTCTGATGAGTTAACTGCCGTTCAGGCAGTTCGATTTTTCGGCGCCGCTACGGCCGTTCCTGGCCGGTTGCCGACCGACGCTATTCTGCGCCCACCGGCTGCTTAGCACCGCGTAGCGGCCGGTCAGGCGAAGAAAGTCACCTGCGTAGCCGAATGACCGCTTTCGGCTGATCGCTTCAGGCCAACGTTGGCTTTTGAGAAGAGTCGCGACCGTCTCTTCTTGGCCGACAGCTGACATCCGTCGGCCCCTTGACGGCGCTCCTACCAAAAGCCAACGCTCAAGCTCAAGCATGCCGAAACGCGCAGCTATCGGTAGTCCCCACCCTCAATCCCTTCTACCGCGGCGTTGTGGATTAGTCCGATTACGCCTTCGGCGATCTGCCCACAAATCTCTTCGGGCAGGTTTAGTTCCTGACTCAGTCGATTCATGGCGCCGAAGTGGCGCGTCAGCGCATGATCCATCTGGTCGAGATCGATGGAGGCCACTCCGGGGATCACCTCGATCGTGTCGCACAGGCAGCTTTCCAGCATCTGGATTGAGTCGCCCCGTTGGCCACTTCAAAATCCCCCACTTATGGTCACCCAAACTCCCCCAGGCAGGACCGTGGAAATTGTAATGCAGTCGGTGGCGGCGGGTCGGCTTTTTGACTCGCCGTTGTTGATGGATTGCGAGCCCGTTACTGCGTAACGGAAGCGGCAGTGAAGTACTGATCCCACTCGGGGGCATCGATATCGAGGGTGGCGATGATGCGATCATCCATGGCGGTGACCAAGCGCTCGACGATTTCGCGTTTCGTTACGCAGTAACGGCGAGCCAATCGTTCGATGGCCAAATCGGTGCGCGTGCTGACCCACAGATTGAGGCGACGTTCGCCGTTGCCGTCCTCGCCGGCATGAGGGCGACGGGCACGGTAGAGGGCTTGTCTTTGAGCGGCTGTCTTGGCAATATATTGGTCTCCGGTGATCGCGTTACGCAGTAACGGGCTTGTGCGCTCGTTACTGCGTAACGCTGGGCTGAATTCAAGGGGAACGGGTTTGGTTTGGCGGCGCTGATCCTGGCCGGAGGGAGCGAAGCGCTGTCCAGCGGACCGTGGAATGTGTGCCGCAGGCACACGGAAAGGAAGTTCAGCATGGACTGACTGACTGTGTAGAAAGCTACATGGGAGATGAGGGTAGGTCCCTCGGGGTCGGCTTTCAGGAGCGGGCCTCAAACCACCCCAAGCTGCTGCGGTCAAGAGCCGTGGTAGCGAGCGTTGGGGCAAGAGTTCAAGGATTACCTTGGGCAGGTATGGATCAGAGAGACGAACGAAAGTGAACCTTCGATGACGCGTCGTTAACCGGAGTTGTCGTCAAAACCAGAGGCGATTCCACCTTCTGGGACAAGCTTGCCGGGCACCTGATTACTGGGCAAGCGGCGGCCGGCGTATAGGAGGCGTGAAGCTGATCCAGGCTTCTGTGTGGAACTGCGGGAACCAGTCGTTCCGATGTCAAGGGAGAAGCACAAGTGGCAGAAACCACGAGGCGAGAGTACCGATGCGGAGCACTGGGACGGACCGACCCGTACGAGCGATGAAGGCTGGTAATGCGGCTGGAGCAAAGGGGTCGGATCAAGCGGTTGCATTTGGCGTTCAACTGGCAACAGGAGGAAACGGATGAGTGCAACAAAACCATTTGCCATTGACAAATGGCTGGTGTACGAAGCGTATCAAGCGGTCAAAGCCAATGCGGGATCGGCAGGGGTGGATAAGGAATCGATCGGCGACTTCGAGAAGGATCTGAAGGGAAACCTCTACAAGATCTGGAACCGGATGTCGTCGGGAAGCTACTTTCCGCCGCCGGTCAAAGCGGTTGCCATTCCCAAGAAGAATGGCGGGGAGCGCATATTGGGTGTTCCAACGGTGGCAGATCGTGTGGCACAGACGGTTGTCAAGCGGTTGATAGAGCCCGGGATAGAAGCCAAGTTTCTACCGGATTCCTACGGTTACCGGCCCGGAAGATCGGCGCTGGACGCCGTGGGGGTAACGCGGGAACGATGCTGGAAGTATTCCTGGGTTCTGGAGTTTGATATCAAAGGCCTGTTTGACAACATCGACCATGCATTGCTGGAGAAGGCGCTCGAAAAGCACGTGGAGTGTGAATGGGCCATGCTTTATATCAGACGCTGGCTGACTGCGCCGCTGCAACAGGCGGACGGAACCCGGGTAGAACGTACCCGGGGGACGCCGCAAGGCGGCGTCGTCAGTCCGGTGTTGGCCAACCTGTTCCTCCACTACACGTTTGACGTCTGGATGACGAAACACTATCCAGACAACCCCTGGTGCCGGTATGCGGATGACGGGCTGGTCCATTGTCGGACCGAGCAGGAGGCGCAGGCCCTGATGGCGGCGCTCGATGCAAGGTTTGCGCAATGCGCCCTGCAGATGCATCCGGACAAGACCAAGATCGTGTACTGCAAAGACGGTAGTCGCAAGGGGAGGTATCCGGTCACGCAGTTTGATTTCCTCGGATATACCTTTCGGCCAAGGACGGTGAAGAACAGCAAGCGGAACAGGTTGTTTGTGAGTTTCACTCCTGCGGTCAGCAACAAGGCGGCGACGGCAATGCGGCAAAAGACACGCAAACTGAACTATCGGAATCGTACGGACCTGAGCCTGGCGGATATTGCGCGGTTACACAATCCGATCCTTCGGGGTTGGCTGGCTTACTACGGGCGGTACCGGCAATCGGCGATGTATGCTGTCTTCAGGCACTTCAATCTGACGTTGATTGCCTGGGCGATGAAGAAGTACAAGAGGCTGACGAACCATAAGGTACGGGCCATACGATTTCTCGAGAACATCTGCGAGAAACAGCCGCACCTCTTCGTGCACTGGCAGAAAGGAATGGTCGGTGCGTTTGCTTGATGGGAGCGGTGTGAATCGAGAGGTTCACGCACCGTTCTGCGAGAGGCTGTGGGTGAAATTTTTTCGGTCTACTCACCAAATGGGCGGCGTGCCGCCCGTTTATGCCGCGAAAGCCGCTTGACAGCGTGTAGCGACCCCACGCTCCTGGCGGTTGCCGGGGATGGTTTGATCATCCCCGGCGGCTGCCCCGTGGCGAACGCGGGG
>Ga0209792_1001179_pt1 | contig 13641 bp, 10 predicted proteins | sample EBPBio142005_DNA_FD_185860 | JGI IMG/M metagenome (GOLD analysis project Ga0209792, IMG submission 185860) | Wastewater treatment Type I Accumulibacter community from EBPR Bioreactor in Madison, WI, USA - Reactor 1_6/14/2005_ DNA (SPAdes)... | ecosystem: Engineered > Bioreactor > EBPR >... | reverse complement strand
TCGAGATCATCAATCCCGATCACGTCATCGCCACACTGTCGGCCGGCGGCAAGCTGGACATGCAGATCAAGGTTGAAAAGGGTCGCGGCTACGTGCCCGGGAACCTGCGCCGCTATGCCGACGAGGCAACCAAATCCATCGGCCGCATCGTGCTGGATGCATCGTTCTCGCCGGTGAAGCGGGTGAGCTATACGGTGGAAAGCGCCCGCGTTGAGCAGCGTACCGACCTGGACAAGCTGGTTCTGGAGATCGAAACCAACGGCGCCATTTCGGCCGAGGAGGCCGTACGCGCTTCTGCCAAGATCCTGGTCGAGCAGCTGGCCGTATTCGCGCAGCTCGATGGCGGCGAGATCTTCGAAGGTCAGCCGCGGGGTTCACATCCTCCCAGCGGCGCCACGTTTGATCCGATTCTGCTGCGTCCTGTAGACGAGCTGGAACTCACCGTGCGCTCGGCCAACTGCCTCAAGGCGGAGAACATCTATTACATCGGCGACCTCATCCAGCGCACCGAGAACGAGCTGCTCAAGACGCCCAACCTCGGCCGCAAGTCGCTCAACGAGATCAAGGAAGTTCTGGCTTCGCGCGGTCTGACACTGGGCATGAAGCTCGAGAACTGGCCGCCCGCCGGCTTGGACAAGCGTTAAGCTATAATTTTCGGCTCTTTTGAAAGAGCCAGTGCCTCGGGCAGTACCTGATACGGCTGCCCGATTTAATTTACTGATAAGGAAAGCACCATGCGCCACGGACACGGCCTCCGTAAACTCAACCGCACCAGTTCGCACCGCCTCGCGATGCTGCAGAACATGATGAACTCGCTCATCGAGCACGAGGCCATCAAGACCACCGTTCCCAAGGCCAAGGAGCTGCGCCGTGTGATCGAACCCATGATCACCCTGGCCAAGGAAGACTCCGTTGCCAATCGCCGCCTGGCTTTCAACCGCCTGCGCGACCGCGACAGCGTGACCAAGTTGTTCAACGACCTGGGTCCGCGCTTCAAGACCCGTCCCGGTGGCTACACCCGCATTCTGAAGATGGGCTTCCGCGTTGGCGACAATGCACCCATGGCGTTTGTTGAGCTCGTCGATCGTCCCGAAGTTGCAGACGAGACCAACAACGAAGCCTAAAAATAGGTTATAATTTCTGTCTACCGCGCGATGGAGCAGTCTGGTAGCTCGTTGGGCTCATAACCCAAAGGTCGGAGGTTCAAATCCTTCTCGCGCAACCAATATAATCAAGCATTTAGCTTGTCTTCAAGGCCCACTTCGGTGGGCCTTTTTGTTTTGGCCCAAATTTGGCCCATACGTGGCCCGCTCTTGGCCCATGTATTTTTACGGATTTCGTTTCAGACCATTGGGTATTGGCCTCCATGGATTACCCATCGTCGCCGACCCCGGTCAGCAGTTGACGTCATTGGAGGCGATGAGACAAAGACATCCCCACCTCCAACATGTCCTCTCAGCGAGTTGTGTACGCTGGCGACCTGCGCTCCTGCCGCATCGCTCAACTAGCACGCTCTCCCTGCTCCTGCACTTCGGCGCTAGCCAGCTTCACCGTGCCACGTCCGTACCGCTAGTTGACTTCATCGAGCACCCGATCAACCGCTCACGGTGCGTTTCCTGTTGCTACTGGGGTACCAGATCAAGATTTCCTTGTTTGAGGCGTGCACTGTTCAGTGCTTGCCAGGCTTGGGGCTTGAAGGATATTGACTACGAGCGGTTTCTGCGAGAAACGGTTGTTAACCTGAATTGCGCTGCTTCCGCTTCAGGCTGATTGCAGCCGCTCGGAGTTGAGACTCTAACGACCGGCTGCTCCAGAAGCAGCCGGTCATTGGCAGCTAGCGCTTTCGTCTCATCGATTGCGGCGACTGCCCTTAAATTTCCGTTTGCTCGGAAATCTCCAGGGCATCATCAACCTCGATGCCAAGGTACCTGACCGTTGATTCCAGCTTTGAGTGCCCAAGGAGCAATTGCACTGCGCGCAGATTCTTTGTTCGTCGGTAAATCAGCGTTGCCTTGGTCCTTCGCATGGAGAGTGTGCCGTAGTCCGCGCGGTCCAGTCCAAGGTCGTCGACCCAATGCCCAAGAATTCTGGCGTACTGTCGGGTTTCAAGATGAGGTGAATCGTGGAGCCTGCTTGGAAACAGGAATTGTTCTGACTTCAGCCCGGCCTGTTTGATCCACGTCTGCAGGGCGTCTCGGGTGGTCTGTGTGATTTCGAATTGCACCGGACGCTGAGTCTTGCTCTGCATGACGATGACACGTGTGGCCATCTGATCTCCATGGCACACGTCCCGGACCTTGAGGGCCACAAGGTCGCATGCGCGCAGCTTGCTGTCGATGCCTAGGTTGAACAGTGCAGCTCACGCACCCGACCTTCAATCTGGAGGCGGACATGCAGCGCCCAAATGTCCTTCAGCTTAAAAGGTGCCTTTTGCCCGACGATCTTTCCCTTGTTCCACGGCTCGCGATGATCGGCATTACCTGCGGTTTTCATGATGGTCTCCCACCGAGTTGAGGGCTTTATAGGATGCGCCCTCGCATCGTTAGATTACCGTCTATTACCCGCAGCTAGCGAACAATGTGCAGCGCTCGGCGTCGACGTCCGACACAGACATCGCCGATGTACCCGGTATGCGCTGCACCGAATCGGGTGATCTGTCCGTCATGACGCGCATAGGCTCGAATGCCCCGCACCAATCGCATGGAGATTGACCGGAGCCATCAGAGTCGTCGTCTACATGCTCCCTCCATCAGCTAACAGATGAGAGAAGCCTCAAGTATTTGACGGAATTAGGCCACCACGCTTTTTAGTTTCCATTGTTTGACCAGGCCGTAGATCGCCGGAATCACCGCCAGCGTGAGCACGGTCGAAGAAATCATCCCGCCCACCATCGGGGCAGCGATACGGCTCATCACTTCCGAGCCGGTGCCCGTCCCCCACAGGATGGGCAGCAGGCCCGCCATGATGGCGACCACGGTCATCATCTTGGGGCGCACCCGCTCGACCGCGCCTTCCATGATGGCTTCGTAGAGATCGGCCACGCCAGGCTCCTTGTTTTCCGATCGGCGCCGGGCCTGAATCTCTTCCCAGGCATGGTCGAGGTAGATCAGCATGATGACGCCCGTCTCTGCTGCCACCCCGGCCAGTGCGATGAAGCCCACCGCGACAGCCACCGACATGTTGTAGCCCAGCCACCACATAAGCCAGATGCCCCCCACAAGGGCACCCGGCCCGCGTGTTCGGGCTGAGCCTGCTGTTCGCCTTCGTGGCCGCGCTCGCCTATGCGTGGCTGGTGCCGCCCGCAGAGTCGGCCGCGCAGGCAGCGCTGCAAGGCCTGGCCGCTGGCGCCGGGCTGGCAGGCATGGCCTTGGGCATCAACTACCAGTTTGCGGATCGCAGCTGGCGCCTGTGGCTCATCGATGCCGGCTACCACAGCGTGCAGTTCCTGCTCTACGGGCTGATCCTCTGGCTTTGGCGCGCATAGCGACTCCAAGAACAAAAAACCCGGGCACGCGTGCCCGGGTTTTTTTCATCAGCGCCCTCAGTTGGGCGCGTGCACCGTCGGATGGCCGTAGGAGCGCTTGCTGCCAATCGCCTGGCTCTCCAGGAAGAAGCTGGTGCGGTTATCCACCGGCTGCACCCAGTGGCGCACAAAGCCGGCGTATGCCTGCGGCTGGGCGGCGCGCACAGCATCGGGCACGGCCTGGCGGCCCAGCGGGTCGGTCCACCACAGCGTGGGGCCGCCGGGGTTGGTGAGCACGGTCTGGTTGAAGTACATCTCGCGCTTGACGCCGTTGAACTGCGAGCGCGGGTCATCCCAGTCGATGCGCACCATGTTGCGGCCATAGTCCGTCTGCAGGTCGCAGGCAATGCCCTTGGCGCGGCGCCCGTCCGGTGTGCGCATGTAGCACAGGTCGCTGGAGCGCGCGACCTGGGCCACGCGGTCTTCGGGGCTGCGGTCCACACCGTATTCGGGCGTGCCGGCGGGCATGTAGTAGCGGCTGGGCGAGAACACGGCAAAGTGCGGGTCGAACCGCGCGATCTCGCGGCCGTCGGCCGTGGTCAGGCGGTTGCTGCTGAGCCAGTCTTCATACATCACGCCAAAATCCGAGAACTGGCCGCTCGGCACCAGCACCTTCTGCTGCACGCTGGTCGCCAGCGGAATGAGCCGCGCGCCCTGCCCCGTGGGCGAGTTGGCGGGCGTGCACTGCCCCACTTCCATGAACTGTCCGGTGTTGCGGTCGGTAAAGCCGCCGGGCTTGCCAAACACGCTCATGTGCGCCGTGATGAGGCGCGTTGCGGCCAGGCGCTGCACCTCCCCCGTGGCGCCGCCACCGTCGCGGCAGGCCACAGCGTACATCAACTCGTGCATGTTGTTGGTGAAGGCATCGGCGGTGTGCGTTCCCTGGTGCGGCTTCATCAAGAAGTCGCAGCGCACCGGCAGCGCGACGCGGTCCCAGCAGCCGGGGCCCGACACGGTGTTGCACTGGTTGGTCTGCAGCGGCAGGTCGTTCTCCCACTCGATCTTGTGGCCCACGTGGTCCTCATGGCGCATGCCGTCCACGATGCCGCGCTGCGCGTTGTAAACGTCCAGCTGCTGGTTCACGTAGCCAAACGGCAGGCCCGCCTGCGCCAGCTCGTCCGGGTCGATCACACCGTTGGCATTGGCGTCGAACGCAAAGTGCTCGCGGATGGCGGGCCACAGCGCAGAAGAGCGCGGGTCGCGGCCGTGCTCGTGGCCAAAGCTGCACTCCTTGCTCGTGTCGGGGTCGATGGCCGTGGGAGGGTGCCACGTGGGGTAGCGCAGACCATCGGGCCCCACCACGGCAAAGGCATCGTGCACCGCCTGCGAGCAGGTGTCATATCGCGGATTGGGCTGCCACAGGCCCATGGCGTGGCTGTTGCCCCGCGCCAGCGTGGTGGGGTGGCCGGGCGCTTCGGCATTCACAGCCACGGTCTGGACCGGGTCGGCGGCGGTGGCCGCCGTGCCTTCAGAGGCTCCACCGCCGCAGGCCGCGAGCTGAGCTGCCGCCGCGCAGGCAAGGGTCATGGACGTGACGCGGGCCAGCCGAGCGGCTGCGGGGTGTTTCAAAATCATGGGCGTGATCTCCATGGCGTTTCCTATGTCCTCGTGCAAATTGTTCTTGGGGCATCCCGGCACGCCAGGACGAATCAGTGTGGACGCCCCCAATGGCACATTCCAACTGCCGTTACGAGATGTTTCGCCCCTCGTTGTGCAGAGCGCACGGCCCGGCGTTTTCAAAGCTTTCCCCAAGCTGCGTCTGAGAAAATCCGCCCGGTGCAGCGCGAGCTGCAGGTTCGTTCACCAAAACTTTCAGTCATGCAGGAGGGAGATGGCGATGAAGTACGTACTGTTCTACGAACTGGCGGCCGATGGCCTGGCCAAGGTGGCAGAGCAATTGCCCGGACACCAGCGCCGCATGGCCACATTCCACGCGGCCGGCACGCTGCTGATGGCCGGCCCGTACGGCGCGCCACCCGTGGGCGCCCTGGCCATCTTCACCACGCGCGAGGCGGCCGAGGAGTTTGTGAAGGAAGACCCCTTCGTCGTGCACGGCGTGGTGTCCACCTACACCATCCAGGACTGGGCCGAAGCATTGGCCAGCTGAAGACCGCTACGGAGGATCAAAACAACATGCTCCTGACCAGCCAGGACGCCGCGGCAGCGGCCGCCGCCGCACTCATGCTGGGCGTGGCCACCATGGTCGCGCTTCTCGTGGGGCATTCGCAGCAGCCAGAGCGCCGGGGGGACGTGTGGTTGCTGGTGCTGGTGTTGGCCTGCGCGCTCAGCGGGTTGGGCGACCTGGCCCTGCATCTGCACACCCCCGCGCTGCGACGCTGGCTGGACGCACCTGCCACCGCCGCGCTGCTGCTGCCCGGGCCTGCGCTGTGGCTGTATGCCACGGCCATCCTCGATACCACGAAGCCGCCCGCTGCGGGGGCCTGGCGCGCTGCCGCCCCCCACCTCCTGCCTTTTGCGCTGGCGCTGACCCTGCTCGGTAGCGATGTGCCCGAGACGGCGGGTGCTGCCGCAGCGGCCCTGCAAACGCACCGCAGCACCGCGGAGCTGTGGGGCTTGGTGCCCATTGCGCTGCAGATGCTGGGCTATGGCCTGGCCCTGGGCCGGCGCCTGTCGCGCTGGCACCACCAGCTGCGCCAGCACTATTCCGACCTTTCGCGCCGCAGCCTGCGCTGGCTGTGGCTGCTGTTCGGCCTGTTCACGGCCGTGCTGGTGGCGTGGGTGCTGACCTGGCCGCTGCCGGTGGCCTGGTCGAACGTGGCCACCAACCTGCTGATGGCCGCGGTGCTGGCGCTGGTAGGGCTGCGCGGGCCGCGCCAGGTGCCCGCCGCCGCATCGGCCCTGGCAGCGGACGATGTACGTGCCTTGGCCCAGGACCCGTCCAGAAACTCCATGGACCGCGCCGGGCCGGGCGTTGCCCACTCGGCGGCCACGGCGGAGTCGGTGCTGCAGCCGTCCCCTGCGTCCAGCGAAGCGCCGCCTGTGCCCTACCAGAAGGCCGCGCTCACGCCAGCGCAGGTGCTCGCCATAGAGGCGGGATTGCGACAGGCCATGGAGTGCGACAAGCGGTACCTCGAGTCCGACCTCACCCTGGCGCAACTCGCGCAGGCGCTCGCGGTGTCCCCGCACCAGCTGTCGCAGTTCCTGTCGCAACACCTGCGGTTGTCGTTCTACGACTATGTGAACGGCCTGCGCATTGACGCCGTCAAGGCCACCCTGGCACGTCCGCAATCGGCGCGGCGGTCGCTGCTGGAGATTGCGCTGGAATGCGGCTTCGGCTCCAAATCCACCTTCAACGCGGTGTTCAAGAAGTCCACCGGGCTCAGTCCCACGGCCTACCGGGCCAGCCTGGCGGGGGCTGGCCCGCCGGATTGCTAGACCGAAGGCTTCATCGGGACGTCCAATCCCATGGGATCGGATGACGGCGTGCGAGGAAACGTCGAGCATGCGCAGCGTGTTCAACCCTCCTTAGTGTGTCTCATGCCTTTGCGTGCACCTCTTTCCCTTTTCTCTTGTTTCCTGTCGGCTGCCCCGGCTGCACTCTTGGCCGACGTCACCAGCGTGCGCTGGCACCGGAGCGCTGCTTCGCGCATGCAATGGATGGCCATAGCCCTGCTCGGCCTGGCGCTGGCCGGCTGCGGTGGGGGCTCGGACCCGGACCCGTCTCCACCGGCGGCAAGTTGGTCAGCGGGCCAAGCGGTCGCCGAACTGGCGCAAGGCAACCCGGCCCACCCCGGGGCGTTGGCCGTGCGCGTGACCCCGGACGCGGTGGATGTGCAGGTGCGGGGCCTGCGCCGCAGCCAGACCGGCACCGCCGCCGTGCAGACTGACGACCGCTTTGCCGCGGGCTCGCTCACCAAGTCCATGACGGCCACGCTGGCCGCGGTGCTGGTGCAGCAGCGCCGCTTGGCATGGGACAGCCGCCTGCTGGATGTACTGCCCGAGCTGGCCGCCACCGCCCAGCCCGCCTATGCCAACGTCACGCTGCGCGACCTTCTGGCGCACCGCTCCGGGCTTTTCGCGGGGGACAGCGAAGCCGACCTGGCCCAGCTGCCCGCGCTGGATGGCACGCCCACGCAACAGCGCCTGCAGCTGGCGGGCTGGGCGCTGGCACGCAAGCCCGCCATCACCCCCGGTGCGGGCACCCAGTATTCGAACGGCGGCTATGTGGCCGCCGCCGCGATGCTCGAACGAGTGACGGGGCGCCCTTATGAACAGCTGCTCAACCAGGAGGTGTTCGCGCCGCTGGGCGCGCAGGTGGTCTTCGGCGCACCGGGCTCCACCGGTGGCCCGTGGGGACACAGCAGCCGCGACGGACGCACCTGGACAGCGTGGGACCCAAAGGACGCTCGCGTGGGCGCCCCCGACTTTGCCAACCCCGCCGGCGGAGCACTAGTGCGCGGCAGCGACCTGGGCCGCTTCCTTCAACTGCACCTGCGTGCCTTGCGGGGCACGATGGGACTGCTGCTCAGCCCGGAGTCGGCCCGCGAACTGCACCGCGTGGTGGCCGCCGACACGGCGCTGGGCTGGATGGCCGGGAAGGATCTGCAGAGCCAGCCGCTTTCCTGGCACAACGGGAGTGACGACTTCTCGTACTACGCACTCATGGCAGTGAGTTCCGGGAAGGGCGTGGCCGTTGCGGTACTGGTCAATGGCCTGGCGCCTCAGACCGAGGCCGCCCTCAGTCGCTCCATGGTACAGATGATTCCATGATGGACGCGCGGCAGCCTAAGCAGCAGCAACCTACCCCCGCCGCTGGGCCCCCGCCGAGCCCGGGTAATGGACGGACGCTTGCCGCACGGTGGTGCGGCCCCCTGGGGCGAGCCGCATTGCTGCTGGGCGCAGCGTGCTGGGTGCTTGCTCAGCTGGCCATGCCGCCCGGCTACGTACCCTGGCGCCACACCATCAGCGAACTGGCGGCGCAGGGCCTAGCCTATGCCGACCTAGCGCGCGGCGGGCTGGCCCTGTGGGGTGCGGCGGCCTGGTGCGTAGCGGCGGTGCGCCGAAGCACCACGAGCCTGGTGGTACGGGTGGGCCTGGGCGGCTTTGGACTCGGAATGACGGCCGCAGCGGTCTGGTCGCACCGCCCCTGGCTGCCCGGCGTGGACTACAGCGTGCAAGAAGACCAGTGGCATTCGGTAGCCGCCTCACTGGCCGGTACCTGTATCGTGCTGGCCCTGAGCACTTACCACCTGGCCCGTTGCTTGCGGCGCGATCCGCCCGACACCCTGGCATGGTTGGCTTGCCGTACCAAGAACCATTGCTCGATGATTGACCGCTCGTGCGCCGTCAAGCGAAAGAGGAGTGGAACTTGGCGACGGCTTGCTGGCGATTTCAGCCGGCGCAAATGATTGCTCCGAACCATGAGCACCACACAGTCCGGCGCCGGCTCCGTCCAGTCAGATCGCAACAGACATGCGGCCTCCATCCCGCGCAAGCCGAATCGGTACATCAACAGATTGATGAACGCGCATTGAAGATCGCCCACGGATGCTTGGGCTGGAATGGGCGCAAGACAAGCATTGATGCGGAGGTACTCCAGCTCTGTGATGCAGCCAGCGGATACCAACAAGCTGGGCCCATCTGAAAAAATTTCTGACCAATCTGGGTTTTCGACTCCGAACGCAGCGTTTATCGTTTGGTGGAAGTCCTTCAGGCACTGGAGGGCTAGGTGGAGGGTCTTGTAGCCATTCCTTGTTACCTCTGAGCCGGACTCTGGTGACGACTCGGTTGGATCTGGAATGCTCGAACGCGCGTCCATCAAACGAAGGTAGAAATCTGTGACATCTTCTTCTTCGCACGCCAGGAGATCGTGGTCGAAACCGACGGCCAGAAAGCATAGTGACAAGCTGCTGAAATATCTGTCGACAGAACTGACGCGAAGAAGGGTGCCCTTGCGGGTGCTTCTACGTAAGAGGTGCCGCACCCACTCCACCAGGAGAAGGCAACTTCTACCGGCGGACCCTCGGTATTGATCCAGCGCTCTGCAAAGTGCCGCGTCCATATTTCTGCGGCCAATCCCACCAGCGGTAGCGGCGGCGTGTTTTCTGAATATCGTCCGCACCTCGCCGAATAGCTTCTTGCTTGCCTCCTGTGAGATGGCGGGATCTGGCATTCCGGTTGGTGGCGAATGGTCTGCCGTATCTTTGTCAACCAGAGCGGATAGATGAACTTCATGCTGGTCTGGAGATATCCTGGGTGGGCCTTGCTCGTCCTCGAAAATTTCCGAGCCGCTCTCCGTTTCGGATGCTTTGAATGTTCCGAAATCACCGGCCGCACCGTGCCGCAGTCTGATCCAGTCGCGATGCGGCAATCCGACGGATTGGAGGTCGCCATTCAGATAGGCCGTAAGTGAGGCGGGGAACTCCAGAAGGTTTGCTTGATGGACCAGTTGCGCGATTTCAGAGATCGTTGCAGTGGCGGTGTTTATGTGCGGGGCCAGCAGCCCGATCTCTTTGCAGAGCTTTTGCCACTCAACGGGAGGACTGCTCTTGCCCATGTCCAGGCCACGTTTTGTTGTACTGGCGCGGGCAAGGAAGTTCGCTGCGGCAACACTGATGGGGTAGCGTTTGACGGCGCAGCCCGAATCGATGTCCAAGTCAGGGGAATACTCCAGATAGTAGGATTGATCGAAATGCACAAGCCGAAAATTCTTGGCCACGAGCAGGTCTCGGAGCAGTGGAGGCTCTGTCACCCTGGACTCAAGAACGGTGAGCGCCGTGCCATAGAAAAGACATTCGCGAAGCGAGGTGCGGGAGAGCTCCATCGCTTCAAGGATGGGCTGCAGAGCATGAAGTGCCGCCGCTACCTTTTGGCGGCTGCCGATAGCTTGGTGCGAGAGCAACGTGCGCTCCTCCAAGGCCGGCAGGTAGCGCTTTTTGAGACGTGGTCGAGTCCCATCCGCGCACCAGCGTTGACGAATCCAATCCTGAAGCGCTTCGTATCGAAGGGAGCCGAGTGCTCGCGGGGTGCCCGAGTCGTTGAGCAGCATGCGTTGGCTCAGCATCTCCCACTCGTCGGCTGAGATTGAATCGACAGGGCGCTCGCCAACAAAACGAAGAATCTCACTTTGTGCTTCAGTCAGTGCGTCAGCGTGGCGTTTCGCGCGTCGAGTCTCACGGGCCGCTCTGCCGAATTGCGCACCCTCTTCAAGGCATGTCTTGCCAGGCGTCAGGTCGGGAAAATCAAGGGGCGTGGTGTCCCAGCCAGGCGTTTGAGGTGGGGCAAACTGAAGCGCGGCGAAGAGCTGTTCAAGGGCCGGGCGGATAGCCTCCAAATCCTGAAGCCTCAGCCGTGCCGAGAACCGTCCGTATGTAGCCGTTCCTCCTTCTGCATGTCCGAGGAGGCCGTCGATGATCTCGGGGTCTTGACCCAATCGGCGAAGGCTCGTGCTGATCCGATGTCGGAACAGATTCCACGGCAACGGCCAGGAGAAGACCTCCATCGAGTCCAGCGTCACTTCAGATACTTCGAACCAGCGCAGGCTATTCCGTGCAGGGTCTTCTCTGAGGAAGAAAAGTGCTGGCATCGCGGTACTGGCTGCACCCGCAGATAGAGCCTGCAGCTCTTGAGAGAGAGGGGGATCCTGGCTGCTGAGGGAGGAGGCGAGGCGACGAAGGTGGGGCAGGTAGAAGTCTCGGAAGAGCCGGACCAACTCGCTGGGGAGAACCACCATCCGGCCGTCATGACGTTGGGAGGCCACTTTGTCCACGACGAAGAAATACTTTTCTTGCCAGTCGACTTGCCCGAAGGACTCCAATGGGCTGGACACCGGACGAATTGCAGTCGCCGCAAGTATTGCGGCGGTCATATAGACCGTCACCGCGTTGTGGTGGACTAGCCAGTTCTCGGCCGGGCCTGCCGCCAGACTGCCAATGTGCTGACGTACACGTGCAATTTCTTCGCGCAGCAATGGGTCAAGCGGGCTCAGTTCACTGCCGGCGATGTTTTCTTGTGCTTGCGCGTTCAGTGGGAACAACGGAGGTGGCGCGAGACCCGCAGCGGTTATTCCTCGGTGGACTTCTGCTGTCTGAAAAGCTGCATAGGCACAAGATCCCGGCAAACCACTTCGCGAGCTGCTCGCAAGCAGGCGACCGAGCACGGGGTCACCGGTTGCCTCGAAAACGCCTTGCTCAAGGACGTGTGCGAGCATGCCTGAGCGAACGCGTTCAAGGCCGGGCGTGTGTTTGCACATGTCGTTGAACATTGCCTCCGGCGAATTGTGGGCCGGTGACGACGGCCAAAGATCCAGGAGTGCGCGTGCCGACAGGCGCCCCGAGCCGTGCTGAGAAATAATCGTCGCAACCTCGTTTGGAAGCTGCACTTGAAGTTGGCCAGCGAGGGGTTCCAGCCACTGCGATGTCGCAGACGAAGCCTTCCATCCCCTCGGATGCCGGGGGGCGAGTTTCTGCAACGTCAGGGTGTCGGGGTCGATGCTCCAGTCCGGCCCACATTGACTGGAAAAGGAGATGTCGGTCGCTGCCATCCGAACGGATTTGGCCGTGTAGACAGCAATCCAAATGAATGCGCCCAAGAGGCGAAAACTTTCGGGTGCATCTCGCGCGATTGCAGCCTGCCACCAGTTTTCCAGACAAGCCCGTTCAAACTGATTGAGCCGGTTGGTGCTGAACGGCAGGAATTGCTGGTCCTCGATGGTGGCAAGAAGGACGCCACGTGCTTCATGTTCCTGCGCCACCGGATTGAGGTGCTCATCAATAGTTGTTTCCCAGCATTCGGTCCCATCGCCGCCGTCCTGGTCGATGGATCTTCCTGTGATGGGCTGGGGATCCTCAGCCAGGATTTCGCCCGAAGAAAACGCGGTTGGCGCTGCACTTTGAGCGGATGTTCCCCAAGGATGCTCACGGCCAGGGAACAGACGAACATACTGAGAAAAGGCACCCGTGGCGGCCAGCGATTCGGCTCGGCCGGCCCGGATCGGCTCAGATTCACAGTAGCTGCGCAGTGTCCGGAGCAGTTTGATATGAGCCTTGACGCCGGGCCCCTCGTTGGACGCCAGTTCTAACTTGCCGACCAGAGCCGCAGCCTCCCAGGCTAGATGCTGTCTATATATAGAGAGTGATCCACTGGGGGGCCGAAGCCCAGCGAAAAGATCCCGCCAATCCCAGTCACCAGAGGCTGCCTGGCGCAGACTCCAGGACACCTCGATGACACGCTTATCCGGCTCGGAGTTCTCATAGATGGCTGAGATGAACTGGATGAACATCCAAGTTCGAAGTGTCTCCAACCGGAGTTGGGCGGCTGCGTCAGGGTGATAGGCCCTGGGCACGCACAGCGCGAGGAGGGCAAATTCGCGCAGTGTGCCGCGTGGGAGTTGCGCGGCCACCTGTTGGGCCGGAGGCAAATATGGATACAGACGGGCAACGGTTGGGGATGCTGACAAGGATTCCATGAGTCGGCACAACTCCGAAGCCGGCTCGGATTCGTCGGCCCATGCCGAGGCAATCTTCAACGGCCCAGACTGGCGCAAGTACTCAATGATTGATCCAACGTACTCAGGATTTGCGCCGGTTTTTGACGCATCGAGTATCGCGAGCAACGGCCTTGTCAGACCCTGCCGACTAGCCCAACTCAGCAATGGATGCAGCGACGCGGGAAGCCCAAAGGTCTCAAAAGCCTGTCCGTCCTGACCACCGAAAATCCAGGGTCCGTTGTCCATGAGGTCTCAATCGTTGAAATGCGGCGCGTTATGTGCCGATCGGAATCGTCAAAATTCCATATGTATTCAACGTTTTACAACATTTCTAGTCAATTGAAAACATGAGATATGTTCTCATCGGCCTAGAGCTCATAACCATCGTCGTAGCCCCTTTTTTTCGTTTAGGCGCATTCCGCTGCGGTTGCTACGTTACAAGGACTGCCTGGCATGGCTGACTTCTCTCGCTCTCTGGATCTGTCGGGAGCCTCCAATTTTCGCGATCTTGGCGGCTATGCCAGCCAGGACGGGCGCCAGATTCGTTGGCGCCGGATTTTTCGTTCTGACCACCTTGCCAGTCTGACACCGCAGGACAGGCAGTTGCTGGCCGGTTTGGGCGTGGCGCGTGCGGTGGATTTCCGTGGGCAGGCGGAGAGCGCTGCACTGT
>Ga0209792_1001178_pt1 | contig 13646 bp, 10 predicted proteins | sample EBPBio142005_DNA_FD_185860 | JGI IMG/M metagenome (GOLD analysis project Ga0209792, IMG submission 185860) | Wastewater treatment Type I Accumulibacter community from EBPR Bioreactor in Madison, WI, USA - Reactor 1_6/14/2005_ DNA (SPAdes)... | ecosystem: Engineered > Bioreactor > EBPR >... | reverse complement strand
CCCTTCCGACGCCATCGCGGACGGCCCCGATCCCGCGGACTATGCCGGCGATCTTGCGGCCCTGATCGAGCATCTGGAATTTCCCGATGTCCGCCTGATCGGGCAGTCGATGGGTGGCTGGACGATGCTCGAATACGCGCTCGCCCGTCCCGACACGGTGAAGGCGCTGGTGCTGAGTTCGACGTCCGGCACGCTCGACCGTCGCGGCAGCGATCCGTCGGGTGGCAGAGAATACGATGCCTGGTCGAAGGACGCCGACGCCAGGATCGCCGACGGCATGGCCCGCGGCATCCATCCCGCAGTGGGCATTTCGGCGGCGATGCGCTGGCCGGCGCTTCACCTTCTCTATCGCAGCATCGACGAGATGGCCGGCGCTCTCGACAAGGCGAAACTGCGCGAGGGCTTGCGTCGCACGGCAACGCGCACGCTCGCCGACCTGAAAGCGTTCCGCGTGCCGACGTTGCTGATCGCGGGCGGCGAAGACACGGTCTTCCCGACGTTCCTCGCAAGCGCCATCGCCGCAAACCTGCCCTGCGGCGAAGCCGAGATAATCTCGGACTCCGGACACTCGCCATATTTCGAGCAGGCCGCTACGTTCAACGCGCGGGTCGACGCGTTCCTCGCGCGACAGCGCTGACCGAAGGGGAATGAGTTGCTACAGCTTGGTCGTTTTCCGCGCGTGCGCCTTGGACATATGCCGACACCCCTCGAACCCATGGCGCGGCTCAGCGATCGGCTCGGTGGCCCCCGCCTCTGGGTCAAGCGCGACGATTGCACGGGCCTTGCCACCGGCGGCAACAAGACCCGCAAGCTCGAATATCTGGTCGCCGATGCCCTGGACCAGGGCGCCGATACGCTGATCACCCTGGGTGCACTTCAATCGAACCATGCCCGACAGACGGCGGCGGCCGCCGCCAAGGTCGGCCTGAAATGCGTCCTCGTTCTCGAAGAGCGCGTCTCGCAGCCGACCGACGCGTATCGCCACAACGGCAATATTCTGCTCGACCGTCTGCTCGGTGCGACACTGAAGTATGTGCCGCGCGACACGGCGATGGTGGAGGCCGGCGAACGCGCGGCGGACGAGGTGCGGCGGGCGGGCGGCAAGCCCTACATCATCCCCGTCGGCGGCTCGAACCCGATCGGCGCACTGGGCTATGTCGGCTGTGCAGCAGAGATCCTGCAGCAGGCGGCCGATCTCGGCATCCGCATCGACCGGGTGGTCCATGCCACGGGCAGCAACGGCACCCAGGCCGGGCTGATTGCCGGCTTCGACGGCGTGCGAAGCGGCGTGCGTGTGCTCGGCATCACCGTCGGCCGGTCCCGCAGCGTTCAGGAGAAGGGTGTTGGCCATCTTGTCGACGAAACCTGGGCGCATCTCGACCTCAAGGGAGCGCCACCGCACGACAATATCGAAGCCAACGACAGCTATTTCGGCGAAGCCTACGGCGTGCCGACGCCGGCGATGAAGGAAGCGGTTCAGCTCCTGGCCGAAACCGAATCCCTGCTGCTGGATCCGGTCTATTCCGGCAAAGCCATGGCCGGCCTGATCGACCTGATCCGCAAGGGTGCGTTCGGCAAGGACGAGAACATCGTGTTCGTTCACACCGGCGGCCAGGCTGGCCTCTTCGCGTACGAACCCGCTTTCGCGGCCTGAAGGAGGAGACTGTGTCCAGGGACAATCCGCGGATCGCCGTTCTCGGCTTCGCCATCGAGTGCAATCGGTTCGCGCCGGTCACCACAGCGGAAGATTTCGAGCATGACGCCGATATCCGCGGCAACCGGATCGTGAGCGAAGCCCGCTCGGGCAAGTCGATCACCCTGCCGGACCTGCCGGGCTTCTTTACGGAGATGGACCGCACGGGCGACTGGACACCCGTGCCGCTGCGTGTGGCTCTCGCCCAGCCAGGCGGTCCGGTGGAGGAGAGCTTCTTCAAGGCCTATCTCGCCGAGATCGAGGCCGGCCTGAAATCCGTGCTGCCGGTCGACGGCATCTTCGTCGCCTGCCACGGCGCGGCGCTGGCCGAGGGCACGGACGATCCCGACGGCGACCTGTTCGAGCAGCTGCGCCGCACGGCCGGCCCCGATGTGCCGATCGTCGCGGTGTTCGACCTGCACGCCAACGTCTCGCGCCGGATGACCGACAATCTCGACGTCTTCGTGGGCTATCTGGAGAACCCGCACATCGACATCTACGAGCGCGGCGTCGAAGCGGCCAAGCACATGCGCGAGCTGCTGGCGGGAACGCGCACGGCTGTCGAGATGGTCAAGATTCCGCTGGTGCCGCCGCAGATCGCCCTGCTGACGGCGCGCGGCCCCTATGCCGATCTGATCAAGTACGGCCAGACTAAGGTCGGCGGCGATATCCTGAACGTGTCGGTAATGGCAGGCTTTGCCTACAGCGACAGCCCGAAGAACGGCCTCACCGCCGTCGTGACGGCGCGCAACGGCAACCGCAAGGCCGCCGCCGACCTGTCGCTCGATATCGCCAAGCGCGCCTGGGGCATGAAAGAGCGCTTCAAGCGCGCAATGATGTCGCTGGGCGATGCCGTCCAGCTCGCCGTCTCCGTCGGCCGCGACCGGCGTCGCAAGCCGATCATTCTCGCAGACGTCGCCGACAATCCCGGCGGCGGCGGTCGCGGCAACACGACCTATCTGCTGCGCGCGCTCAAGGGCGGCAAGGCGCAGGGTGTCTTCTTCGGCGTCTTCAACGACGCCGCCCTCGCCGCCAAGGCGCACGAGCTGGGCGAAGGCGCGATCTTCACCGCCTCGTTCAACACCCAGGAACGCCAGGAATTCTCCCTGCCCTTCGACTGCGAAGCGAAGGTCATCAAGCTGTCGGACGGCAAGTTCGTGGGCCGTCGCGGCGTGCTGAGAAATGTCTCGTCCGACATGGGCCCGTCGGCGCTGCTCGACCTCGGCGGCATCCTGGTGGTGGTGATCAGCATCCGCTGCCAGTGCATGGACCCGCGCCAGTTCGAGATCTTCGACCTCGACATCTCCCAGGCGAGGGTCGTGGTCGTGAAGAGCCGCGGCCATTTCCGCGGCGGCTTCGACGAGTTTTTCAAGCCCGAGCAGATCTACGAAGTGGATTGCCCGGGCCTTACCTCGCCGGTGCTGGCGAACTTCACCTGGACCAAGCTGCCGCGGCCGGTCTATCCGCTCGACGAGGAGACGACCTGGAGTCCGCCGGCGCCGGCTTAGAACGCGCCGAGACGGAATGCCGATCGGTTGCCGTTACCCTCTCAGCGGCCGAGCCGGGCCAAGGTCCCGGATTGCAGTTGCTCCCGCAGCTTGAACTTCTGCACCTTGCCCGAGCCAGTGAGCGGGAACTCCGAGCAGATGAACCACTCGGTCGGCATCTTGAAGGGCGCGAGCGAGGCGCGGCAATGCGCCTGCAGCTCCTGCACCGCCGGCGGCGATGTCGGATCGGCGGCGCGAACCGCAGCCCCGACAATTTCTCCCCAATGGGCATCGGGGACACCGAATACGGCGACATCCGCCACCGCGGCATGCGCGAACAGGACAGCCTCGATCTCGCGCGGGTAAATGTTCTCGCCTCCGCGGATGATCATGTCGCGTAACCGGCCCGTGATCTGCACGTAGCCGCGCGCATCCATCGTGCCGAGATCGCCGGTACGCACCCAGCCATCCGCTTCGATCGTCTCGGCCGTCGCCTTCGGCATGTCGAAATAGCCGATCATGCTTTGGTAGCCGCGCGCCTGTATCTCGCCTTCGACGCCGCAGGGAACGATCTCGCCGCTGTCGGGAGAAACGACCCTGACCTCGACCTGCCAGAGCGGCCGGCCCGAACTGTTGGCCTTGTCTTCGAGCATGTCGTCCGGCGATGTCTGGCAGACGATCGGACTAAGTTCGGTCTGGCCATAGACGGGCGTGAGGTCGCAGCCGAGGCCCTCCTCGACACGCCGCAGCAATTCCACCGGAACCGGCGCTCCTCCGCATAGCGCGGTGCGCAACGAAGAGAGATCGCGATTGCTCTTACGCTGCTGTTCCAGCAGCGCGATCAGCATCGTGGGCACACCGAGGGTGAGGTCGCCGCGTTCCCGTTCGATGGCGGCGAGCACCAGCTCGGGATCGAACAGCAACGGCAGCACATAGGTCGAGCGCGTCGTCACGCAGCCGAGCACGCTCATGGCCGACCCTGCCGTATGAAACAGCGGCAGCGGACTTACGAAGACGCCGTGATCCAGCCCGGCGCGGGCCGCGACATAGCTGGCATTCGTCACCAGCCCCCGATGGTGCAGCAACGCTCCTTTGGGTTCGCCGGTCGTGCCGGACGTGTACTGTACTTGCGCGGGATCGCCCGGATTCACGGCAGGCAAGACGCCGGCGCGTGCCGTGGACCGTACCGTGGCCTGCCAATCGGCCATGCAGAAGGTTTCACGAACCTCGTTTGCGACCTCGCGGGCAATCGCGGCCATGTCGGTGCCACGAAACTGGTCCGCATGGATCAAGCCGACTGCCTGCGACTGACGAAGGACGTAGCGCAGTTCGCCGGCGCGCAGAGCCGGATTGGCCGTGACAAGCACGAGGCCGGCCAATGCCGCACCGTACTGCACGATGACCCACTCCGGCACATTCGGGGCCCATATGCAGATCCGCTCGCCGGGCGCGTAGCTCTCCAGCAGCCAGTGCGCGCAGTTTTCGGCCTCGGCAAGCAACTCCCTGTAGGTCCAGCGCCGGTCTACGGCGTCGGCGCCGACCAGCGAGGTCGTGCCCGGCGGGACCACTTCGACAATGGCCGTGCGGTCGGGACTGTCGGCGGCGGCGGCGCGCAACGCGTCGCCGGCCGTCAACTCGAGGACCGGCCGAGAGGTGTCGGCCGGCCAGTAGGAAAGTGCCACGATCAGACCTTCGGGATCGGGCCGCCGCCGTTCGGCATCGGCCGACCGGAGTCGCGCCATTCGACGGCGGCGTGAAAACCGCGCTGCTCGGCGAACTCCTTGAACCAGCGTCCCTCGGCCGAGTGGCGCGTGATGCCGTCGAACAGCGTCGCCAGCGTTTGCGTCGAGCGCAGTCCCATATTGTCGAGGGCCTGATTGACCATCAGCTTCTGCATCGCCAGGTGATTGGTTGGCACCGAGGCGATCCTGTCGGCCAACGCTTCCACCCGTGCATCGAGCTGATCGGCCGGCACGGCTTCGAGCACGAGCCCCCATTCCGCCGCCGTACGGCCGTCGATCTTGTCGCCGGTCAACAGCATGCGCTTGGCGCGCTCGACGCCCAGGCGATAGACCCACATCGCCGTCGTCGGGCATCCCCAGACGCGCGCCGGCATGTAACCGATCTTGGCATCCTCGGCCATGACCACCAGATCGCAGCTCAACGCGATGTCGCTGCCGCCGGCGACGGCATAACCGTGGATCTTGCAGATCGACGGCGTCAGCGAGCGGAACAATGAGAAGAAGTCCTCGGTGTTGCGGCTCATCCCGCGAAAGTCGCGCACCGCGTCCCACGAAGGACCGACCTGGTTCCACTCGCTGCCGCCTTCCTCGGCGAACTTCTTCAGGTCGTAGCCCGCACAGAAAGCAGGACCGTCGCCGGCGAGGATGATGACGTGCACGTCGGGATCGGCGTCGGCGCGCTCGACCGCCATACGGATCTCGCGCGGCATGCGATCGTCGATGGCATTGAGCCGGTCGGGCCGGGAAAGCGTAATGTAGGCCTTGCGGTCGCGCGATTCGTAACGAAGCGTCTGAAAATCAGTCATTGTTGGCCTTTCTGGGTTTGGACGCGGTCGACGAAATCCGGGCTGTCGGCTTCTGATCCAGCAGAAAACGAACGGCCCTGATCCATTCTTCGAGCAGGTGGTTTCGATGCGCGCGATTGCGGCGCAGCACACCGGCCAGAGCGAGGCCGCGCACGAACTCGATCGTCAGAGCGGCGACGGTTGTGTAGGCGGGGTGCTCGCGCAATGGTCCGAAGAGGTCGCCGACGACGCGTTCGAGATCGCGGCGCGCACGGCTTTCGGCGACGCGAAGGCTCGCGTGCAACTGCTGATCGGTTCGGGCCACCGCCCACAGCTCCAGTTCGGCCAGATAGGCCGGTTGGGCGAAGGCATCGGCCAGGGCGCGGGTCGCGCGGTCGATCGGATCGACGATATCGGTATGAGACGCCTGCGCGTCGCGCGCGGCGCTCTCGTTGCGACGCACCAGTTCGTCGACCGTCGCCGCCAGCAACTCCGCATGGGTCGGAAAATGGTGAAGCAGCGCGCCGCGGCTCACCCCGGCGCGCTTCTGGACGGCGACCGTCGTGGTTGCCGCAGTGCCTTCTTCCACGAGCGAAGCAACCGCCGCATCGAGGATCCGCCGATGCGTCGCCTCGTGCTGAGAAGCACGGGCTGAAAGACCGGATTTCCTTTTTGCCGCCATGCGCTATGGCCCTTGCCGTCTAACAGTCACTTCTGACTGTCAAAAATCATCTGACAGTCAGGAGTGACTGTCAAGCCATGTATCTATCAATCAGCCCGCTCGCTCCGGCTTCGAGCGTCCTGCTTTCCTTAGCTTTCCCTCAGGTCGCAGCGCTCCCGGCATGTCCTCGAGGCAATCGCCTGCACCTGCCGGGTCGGCCTCGCCCCCGCCGATGCGCCTCAGCGATCGGGCAGCGGGATGAATTCGTCGTCGCCGGGAACCTTGCCCATGCGCTGGTCGCGCCAGTCCGCCTTGGCCTTCTCGATCCGCTCCTTGTCCGAGGAGACGAAGTTCCACCAGATGTGACGCGGGCCGTCCATGGTGGCGCCACCGAGCAGCATGGCCTTCGCGCCCTGCGGACCGGCGATGGCCTCGACCGTCTGCCCCGGCGTCAGCACGGCCAGATCGCCGACGAGAAGCTGGCGGTCGCCGATCGTCAGCGCACCGTCGGCAATGTAGACCGCACGCTCCTGATGGTCCGGCGTGACCGTGAGCTTGGCGCCGGCCGCCGCTTCGACGCCGACATAGAAGATCGGCGAGAAATGCGTCGTGGGCGCAATGCGGCCGGCATAGGTGCCGACGATCAGCCGCTGCGCCGTACCGCCCTCCTGCCAGGCGGGCAGCCGCGCCGCCTCGACATGCTCGAAGGCGGGCGCCGTTTCTTCGTGCGTTTTCGGCAGCGCCACCCAGGTCTGGACGCCGTGCATGCGAAAGCCGGTGGCGCGCATCTCGGGCTCGGTGCGCTCGCTATGGACGATGCCGCTGCCCGCCGTCATCCAGTTGACGTCGCCCGGCCGGATCGCCTGCGCATAGCCCAGGCTGTCGCGATGGAAGATGCCGCCTTCGAACAGGTAGGTGACGGTGGCGAGGCCGATATGGGGATGCGGCCGCACCTCCATGCCGCCACCGACCGGCACGTCCATCGGCCCGAAATGATCGAGGAAGATGAACGGTCCGACCATCCGGCGCTTCACGCTGGGCAGCACGCGCCGCACGGCGAAGCCGCCGCCGAGATCGTGGGCCCGGCCCTGCACCAGCAACTCGATCGGATCGGACATCTTGTTCTCCCTCTACGCCTGTGCTGCAACGACCGGCCATGACCGATCCCGTACGCGACCTCTCGCCGTTCTTCGCGCCCAGCAGTGTCGCTGTCGTCGGCGCGGGCGAGCGCCCAACCTCGTCAGGCGGCGCCGTCATGCAGATGCTCCGCCAAGCCGGTTATGGCGGAAGGGTCGTGCCGGTCAATCCCAGGGGCGGCGCGATATTCGGTTACGAATCGGTGACCTCCATCTCGGCAATCGACAAGCCGGTCGATCTCGCGGTGATCGTCATCCGGCCCGACGCCATCCTCGATGCCGTCGGCGAAGCCGCCGATCGCGGCATCCGCAACCTGCTGATCCTTCCCGGAGGGTTTGCCGAAGCGGGCCCGGCCGGCATGGCGCGCAACCAGGCCCTGCTCAAGCTCGCCGCCCAGCGCGGTCTCACGGTAGCCGGGCCGAACTGCGCCGGCATCGTTCATCTCGATCCGGCACGACGCTTTGCCGCCACCTTCCTGCGCGACCTGCCACCGGGCAATGTCGCCGGCGCCGGCAATGGGCTCGCCTTCATCTCCCAGTCCGGCGCCCTGGCCGAAGAGTTCATCGACAAGGCCAATGCACGCGGTCTGCCGCTGGTGTCGGTCGTCTCGGTCGGCAACGCGGTGCATCTGGGGGTCGACGACTATCTCGCCTGGCTGGGCGACCGGCCGGAGATCGGAGCTGCGCTGCTCTATGTCGAATCGATCGACGACCACGAGCGTTTCCGTGCCATCGCGCGACAAGTGGCGGCGAAGAAGCCCGTCGTGGCGTTGTTCGGCGGCCGCACCGAGATCGGCGGCCGGGCGGCAGGCGCCCATACCGGCGCGGTCGCCAACGACGATGCCGCCATCGAGGCCTTCTGCGCCTCCTGCGGCATCGTCCGCGTGACGAGCCTGCGGCGGCTACTGATTGCAGCCAAGGCGTTCGGCCGCTTCCCCCAAGGCCTTGGCCGCCGTGCCCTGATCCTCTCCAACTCGGGCGGACCGGGCGTATTGTGTGCTGACCGCGCCGCTCTCGAGGGGCTCGACCTGGCAGCCTTGCCGGCGGCGATGGCCGACGTCCTGCGTCAGCAGCTCCCGGCGGAAGCCTCGATCGCCAACCCCATCGACCTGCTGGCCGATGCTCGCGAGGATCGGTTCGGACTGGCCCTGGAAGCCGCGATGACTCATGCCGCCAGTGCCTACGACATGGTCCTGATGATCCATGTCGTGCCCTTCATGGTCGATGCCCGGCCGGTCATCGAGCGGCTGGCCGAACTGGCAGCCGGCGCTCGCCTGCCCCTGATGCACAGCATGATGGGAACCCTGCCCGGCAAGGCCGACTGGTTCGCAACGATGGAACGCGCCGGGGTACCGATGTTCAACGACGTCGAGGAAATGGCCGAAGCCGCCGGGTTGCTGGCGTCCTATCTATCTCTTCGCAGTGCAGCAAACGCAGTATCCGTGAGCGATTTACCCCCTGTGATATTTTAAGAGTCGAATAACGCCCTGACGCCAAAAACCCTTCATTAACAATCATTTAACCCATATTTCACGGGTGTTGCATTTTTGCAACTTTTTGTTGGACTTGTAAGTTATCGGTGGCCAGTATTGCGCCAAGCGGGGCACGCGGGGGCATCGACTTCGGGGGAAGCCGGTGATCGCTATTAGCCTCAGTTGTCAATGAGTGGCGTTCTAATGGAGAACGGGAGAGGCCAATGGCGTTTACGATGACGCGTCACAAACGCGCCCACCGCTGGCGAACCGTCCGCAGCTTTCTGGTAGCAACCCTCGCACTTTCCGCTGCTAACGCAGTGGACGCCACCGGGGCGATGGCCCAGGTGAAGGCCCCGTCAAAGAAACAGTTCAAGCCGGCGACCACGCGGTCTGTGGCTCCTGCCCCCAGCGAAGACGTCCGGTCCTTCTCGGTAGCAGCCGAAAGCTCGGTCGCTCAGCAACTCCTCACTCTCCAGGTCGACCCGGCCGATGCCGAAGCGGCCGCCATGGCTGTCAACAAAGCGCTGAGCATGCCCGAGGTGAAGGCCGCCTCGTCCGGCCGTGCCGTGCTGGAGGCTCAGGGAAGCAGCCAACACAAGCGGCTCGTGTCGCTGCAGCTCTATTCCAACACTTCGCTCGCTGTCGAACTCGCGCGCGGCACCGATGGCAGCTTCGGCTACAAGCTCGCCCCCAATGCCACCAGAGACGACGACGAGCGCGTCTCGAGCGTCCCCAGCGCAGGTGCAGCCGCCCTCCCCCCAGGTCCCGGCACCCGCTCGCTGGTCGCGGATTCGATCAAGACGGTCAAGGCCAGTCCAACCACGCTCGCGGGCGTGCTTGCCCCGTCCGGCGCCAACCCGGCATCGGTCAGGGAACTCACGCAGGCCCTGGCCGGCTTCACCTCGGCATCGGCCAAGATCGATATCGTGCAGGGCCGAACGGTCGACGGCACGCCGCGCGTGCTCGTGGCGAACCTGAACGACGGCAAGATCCGTCAGTCCTTCTGGTGGTTTTCTCCCCCCAACCAGCCCGAAGGCTGGTTCGACGATCAGGGCAAGCGTCTGGGCGGCACGGCGCTTACCGATCCGCGGCCGGGCGCCCGCATGTCCTCGCCCTTCGGCACGCGCTACTATTACGGCCGCAAGAGCGGCAGCGGCTTCCACAACGGCATCGACTACGAAGGCAAGGTCGGCGAGCCGATCTACGCGGCGGCCGATGGCGTCATCAACCACCAGGGCTGGTACTTCAACTACGGCCGCACGGTGAAGGTCAGCCACGCCGAGAGCTTCGAAACGCTCTACGCCCACATGTCGCGCTTCGCCGACGGCATGGGTCCCGGCACCCGCGTCCGCAAGGGCGACCTGATCGGCTATGTCGGTTCGACCGGCCGGTCGACCGGCCCGCACCTGCACTTCTCGGTCATCGTGAACGGCCAGTTCGTCAATCCCCAGCCCTACATCTCCGAGAACGGTGGCCACGGCGCCCTGGCCGGCGAGTCGCTGGTTGCCTATCGGCAATGGCAGGGCGAGGTGAAGCGTGCTGCCGACAAGGGCCGCAAGGGTGGTTTCTTCGGCCGCGCCGACAACGACGCCTGGTCGACCAATCCCTTCGCCTCGAACGCGGCGGACCGCCTCTAAACCGCCACAGTCGGACGCGCACCGCCGTTGCGCGTGCGCATCGGTTCGCCTAGGAATTGCGCATCGCGCCTGAACGGCCACGCAAGGTGGTCGACGGACGCCAGAGGCAACCACGAGGGAACGCAAAAATGTTGAAGAAATATATGGCCGCCGGCGCGATCGCCGCCGGACTGGTCGGCATCGCCGGAACGGCACAGGCCGGTAAGGATCTCGATGCCGTCAAGGCTCGCGGCCAGCTCATCTGTGGCGTCAGCACAGGTGTCGCAGGCTTCGCGTCGGCCGACAGCCAGGGCAAGTGGACAGGTATCGACGTCGATGTCTGCCGCGCCGTATCGGCCGCGATCTTCGGCGATGCCGAGAAGGTGAAGTACGTGCCGACCACCGCCCAGCAGCGCTTCACGGCCCTGCAGTCGGGCGAGGTAGACCTTCTCTCTCGCACCACGACCTACACGCTGACCCGCGACACCGCGCTCGGCTTCGACTTCACCGGCGTCAACTACTATGACGGCCAGGGCTTCATGGTGAACAAGAAGCTCGGCGTGAAGAGCGCCAAGGAACTGAACGGTGCGACGGTCTGCGTGCAGCCCGGCACCACCACCGAGCTCAACCTCGCCGACTACTTCCGCACCAACAAGATGACCTTCAAGCCGGTCGTCATCGAGAAGATCGAAGAAGTCCGCGCCGCCTTCTTCGCCGGCCGCTGCGACGTCTTCACCACGGACGCCTCGGGCCTCTACGCAACCCGTGCCGCCAACGCTCCGACGCCGGATGACTACATCATCCTGCCGGAGATCATCTCCAAGGAGCCGCTGGGTCCCGTCGTGCGCCACGGCGACAACCAGTTCGCCGACATCGTGCGCTGGTCGCTCTACGCCATGATCGAGGCCGAGGAATACGGCATCACGTCCAAGAACGTCGACGAGATGCTGAAGAGCGAGAACCCCGCCATCAAGCGCATCCTCGGCGTCACCCCGGGCATGGGCAAGGCGCTCGGCGTCGACGAGAAGTGGGTCTACAACATCGTCAAACAGGTCGGGAACTACGGCGAGAGCTTCGACCGCAATGTCGGCATGGGCTCCCCCCTCAAGATCGCCCGCGGCCAGAATGCGCTGTGGACCCAGGGTGGCCTGCAGTACGCCCCGCCGATCCGCTAAAAGGTCGGAATTTCAGCCTGGAAGGCTTCGATTTGTCCCGTTGCAAGTGGGTAATTCCCACCTACACTGCGGTCAAATCGAGGCGAGCATGCCGAACGACGCGGGCCAACCGCGGTAGTCAGGGGGAATAGCGTATGGCAGTCGAGACACTCGGCTCTGCGCCGCGACGAACCAGAGTAGCGCCATGGAACGACCCGGTCATCCGTGGCTGGGCCTTCCAGATCGTCGTTGTCAGTATCGTCGGGCTTCTGGCCTGGTATCTCGTCAGCAACACCATGGAAAACCTCGCGCGCCAGAAGATCGCGAGCGGCTTCCACTATCTCGAGCGCGAAGCGGGCTTCGAGATCGGCGATACGATGATCGAGTATTCGCCGGCCAGTACCTACGCCCGTGCAATCTGGGTCGGCATCCTCAACACGCTGCGTGTCGCCGTCCTCGGGATCATCCTGGCGACCGTCCTCGGCACCGTGATCGGCGTCGGACGGCTTTCCCCCAACTGGCTGCTGAGCCGCCTCTGCTCCTGGTACGTCGAGGCCTTCCGCAACGTGCCGCTGCTGCTCTGGCTGTTCCTGTTCTACAAGCTGATCAGCGAGGCCTTCCCCGGTCCGCGCCAGGCGATTTCAATGCTGTGGAACTCGGTGTTCCTCAGCAATCGCGGCGTCTACTTCCCCGTACCGATGGCCGACCCGGTCCATAAGTGGATGGGCCTGGCCTTCCTCATCGGCGTTGCGGCTGCGTTCTTCATCAATCGCTGGGCAAAGAAGCGCCAGGCCACGACAGGCCAGCCCTTCCCGATCATGTCGACGGCGCTCGGTGCCATCATCGGCCTTCCCTTCCTGGTTTGGCTGGCCGGCGGTGCGCCGAGCCACATGAGCTGGCCGGAGCTCAAGGGCTTCAACTTCGCGGGCGGCACCGTCATCCAGCCGGAGTTCACCGCCCTGCTGGTCGGCCTGGTGCTCTACACCTCGGCCTTCGTCGCCGAAATCGTGCGCTCGGGCATCCTTGCCCTGCACAAGGGCCAGAGCGAAGCGGCCGCGGCCCTCGGCCTGTCGCGCGGCCAGGCCATGCGTCTGGTGCTGTTGCCGCAGGCGCTGCGCGTGATCGTGCCGCCGATGACCAGCCAGTATCTCAACATCACCAAGAACAGCTCGCTGGCCATCGCCATCGGCTATCCCGACCTGGTTGCCTCCGTGAACGTCACGATCAACCAGACCGGCCAGGCAATCGAGAACATCCTGATCATCATGGCGGCCTATCTCTCGGTCAGCCTGTCGATCTCGGCGTTCATGAACTGGTACAATAAACGCATCGCCCTGACGGAGCGCTGAGCATGACCGACATGCCGGCTGGCGAACGCCAGCAACTCGCACCTCCGTCCGACGATACCGGCATCCTGGGCTGGGCGCGCAAGAACCTGTTTTCGAGCTGGGGCAACGGCATCACGACGATCGTCCTGATCGTCGCCATGGTCTGGATCCTCTCCGGGTTCCTGGAGTGGGCCCTCTTCACCGCCAACTTCACCGCGACGACCGGCAGCGAATGCCGCGGCGGCGGCGCCTGCTGGGCGCTGATCCGCGAGAAGTTCCGCTACATCTTCTTCGGTTCCTTCCCGTACGAACAGCACTGGCGGCCGCTGTTCGCGGTCATCGCCATGCTGGCGATGCTGGTGCTGAGCGCCGACCGCCGCATGTGGAACTGGCGCCTGCTGGTGATCTGGAGCGTCGGCTCCTTCATCACCTTCCTGCTGATGTTCGGCCAGCTCCACATTCCGCTGAGCCTCATGCTGTTCGTGGCGTTGGTCGGCGGCACGATCGGTCTGGCGATGCGCAGCGCGGTCGCCGACTCGACCGAGCGGAGCGCCTACTACGCCTTGATC
>Ga0209792_1001176_pt1 | contig 13655 bp, 13 predicted proteins | sample EBPBio142005_DNA_FD_185860 | JGI IMG/M metagenome (GOLD analysis project Ga0209792, IMG submission 185860) | Wastewater treatment Type I Accumulibacter community from EBPR Bioreactor in Madison, WI, USA - Reactor 1_6/14/2005_ DNA (SPAdes)... | ecosystem: Engineered > Bioreactor > EBPR >... | reverse complement strand
CACGCTCTTCATCCGTCAATTCGATCTTTGGCGCAACTCGCATGGATTGGCTCCCTTTCAAGCTCCAGTTGAGCATGGGATACCAGCCGACTTTTTAAGTTCAATCAAGAATCGAACACTACACTAGCGCATGTGGCGCCACGGCACTTGCGCATGGTCCTGGGTGAACTCTGCGTAGCCCTCCATCACTTTCGTGGCGGCCTCGCCAATGATGATGAGGCTCATGATGACGGCCTGCTGGGTGCGCTTGTCCTCCGGGAAATCATCCCTGGCCAACCCTTTTACAAAGTCGATCCTGTAAAACCATCAACTGCCACAGTCAGCGATGGGCAGAAAGACGTCTATTCAGACCATGAAACAGTGGTGCCAAAAGCACCTACATTTGTTTCACAAGTGACCAGATGATCGTCCGGGATGCGTCAGCCAAGTCCAAGACTTGATAAAAAGCACAGCTGTGATCCATCAAACGTTGGGATTGCATGGACGATCACTTCAATCGAGGTGGATATCCACATGAAAAATCATAAGCAGATGCTGCCCAACCCACCATCTGCTGCATGCCTTGACTAAGTCCGATCGACGGATTCCAACCCATTGCGCTTAATGCCCTTTTTATGCAGAGAACATTGCTTTGCACATCCAAAGATCGAGGAATATGATAATTTATTTTTAACGGTTTCTGTATTACCTCTTGAATGACATGAATTAAATCATTCAGGGAGGCACCTGAGCCGCTGCCGATATTGAATACCCTTTCGACACCTTCATAATGAACAGCCTTATCAAACGCTTGAACGACGTCATCGATATATATAAAATCCCTTACTTGCTCGCCTGTTCCCCAAACATCTATATCGCCCCCCGAAAGTGCTCTCCCCAGAAAGACTGCAGGAGCTCCCTGAATATTATTGAGATTTTGATTTGGTCCATATGGGTTCGCCAGCCTCAGCACCACGTAGCTTAAACCGTGAAGTTCCCTATACATATAAAGATACTTCTCGATTGCCAGCTTGACTATCCCATAAGAGCACAAAGGATTCGGAGCATGGCTCTCATGGATTTCATCAGAATTCACGTTTCCGTATATTGTACCGCCGGAAGATGCGAAAATTACCTTCGTACCAGTCCCTTTAGCCGCGTCCAAGAGACGGAGCGTACCGAGAAGGTTACTACTTACATCTGAATATGGATCATCGTTCGAGGTCTTAGGCAGTGTTGTAGATACGAGGTGAAAGCAAACATCCACGTTTTCCAATATCTTTCCCCAGTGCCTCTCCCGCGCAAAATCTCCTTTAATGTAATTGACATCAGAGACGGCCGCCTTTTCATGAAGGTCGTAGGAAGCGAGCATTTCCACCTTGCCACCATAATGCGAAACGAGTGATTTTCCAATAAATCCATTACCACCCAAAACCAATATCCTCATATCAATTTACAAAAATTCTGTTAATCTTGAGTTTAAAAGCGAGTGAAATAATTTTTTTTCCGATCTTACTTTCGGCAATTCTTATAAGCTCCGCACGCTGATAGTTGATTGCCTCACTGATTGGCGGCGAGTCCTTATACTCATAGTCGTGCTTTAGTTCAGGCTGTTCAAAAGTAGGGTTATTCCAAAAGTACCCGGGGCCATTTGATGAAAGTAGCTGAAATATTTGCGCACCATATTCTTTATATATGTTCTCATTTTTTTCGGCGAGCTTTTCGTAAAGATATCTCTGCATTGTTCTGTTAAACTGCCTCGACATGGAATCCGCACGAACTCTATATTTAACCAACACCTCTGGAATGGAAAATCCAATGCAGCCTTTTCCCACCATTCGTAGCCAACTTTCATAGTCCTCCATCCCATAGTCCATTGATGCATCATTCAGGCCGAAGCTGATAAAGTCTGCCTTTCTGACGATACAGAATGCGGAAAGCATATTAGCACAAGCCATGAACGGCAATGTAGTATTATAGGTGACCCAAACTCCAGAAGCGCCGTCAAAGTATTCAAGCCACGAATAAACGAAGGAGACTTCTCTGTGTCTATCCAATATTTGAACAGCCTTCGAATAGAAATTAGACTCAACTAAATCGTCCGCATCGAGAAATGTTATAAATTCTCCCGTTGCAGCCAAAGCCCCTACGTTGCGCGCATTGGCCAAACCACCATTACTAATATTTATTATTTTAATGAAAGGGTGAGCTTTTTTTATCTCCTCAAGAACCTTGAGACTCCGCTCATCATTACTGCCATCATTAATGATGATAATTTCTTTATTTTCATAGTCAGAGGATAAGGCTGAATTTATCGTGTCATTTACATATTTTCCGAGATTGTAGTAAGGCACAATGATTGAAATTCGACCTTTTATCACCTCACATTTTGCTGCCGAAAGCGTGCCCGGGCGTCCGTCATGAGTCAAGCGCTTTACATATTCAGGAACTGGAAATCCTGCGGTTAGATTTTCAAGAATCGACTGAAAAAAATCAATGCGCGCATTTACATTGCGATGAGGATCTGAAATTTTTTTTATTTTCTCGAAAGCAGCCTCACCCATTTCTTGAAGTCGAGCCTCTGAAAGATTTAATAATCGATTAAGTTGCTCTCTGAAGTGCCCCGAAATTTCCCAATCAAACACCAATCCCACCTCTTCGCTACTACCTACCATCTCTGCCTGCCCGCCCGAAGAAGATGCTAGCACTGGGCGGCGGTTGGCCATGCTCATCAAGCACGCATAGGGATAGTTTTCGTATAACGATGGAACGATCACAAAGCTAGAATCACTAATTAAGCGACAAAGAGCGTCAGGTGGGACTGGGTCTAAAATACGCAACAATCCCTTTGCAATATACAATGCGTATTTATCCTTGCATTCTTCGCGCAGCCATGATTTTTTTATCGGAAAGAAAGTGTCGCCACCAATCATTGTCAGACTTGCTCTGCTTCCCGAATCCCACAATAATTTGAATTCTTTCAATAGTTGCAGAACACCCTTGCGATACTCAAATCTTCCAATGTATAGAATACCCGTATTTTCTTCTGTGTGCATACGGCCTTTCTCTTCCGGCATGGAATATGGAAGAGGAATCACACTGACCTTCTTGCTGCAATATTCATCAAGATCCGTTGCAAGAAATTCCGATTGCGTGACAATGCCGTCTGCAGCGTTTAGGCAAAATTTTTCCATTTCGCCAATCCAGTAATCTGGAAACTTTTTCGTGTTATTTTTATTTATTTCCAAAAGTTTGAAAGTGGGCGTATGCATGTGCACGACCAGTTTCAAATTCTTGAAGATGTCTTCACCCGCAAGTCTGCGCTGAAAAAGATAATATCCTAGAGCATTGTAGTCTTGCACCTCAATAATGTCAGGATGAATATCATCTAATTCAATGAGATATTTTGTATGCTCGGCGATATCAAAAGCTAGAGCAGCCCAGTAACCCATGCGACTGTAAGTAGCACCTTCACAATGTTTAAACCTATAAACGCGATAGTTATCTGTGATTTGCTCTACTTTTGATACAGAATCAGAACGCGTCACTACCGTTACATGATGCCCTGAACGAGCATAGGCATTGGCTATCTGATCGACATACATAGATATCCCCCCCCCAAAGCTTGGGGGGAACTCTGAAGTGACGATAAAAATCCGCATGATATATATTATTTGAATAATATTCTCGACTACTTCATGTATTTTTACAAGAAATCATCGAACAAAATTAGGTAGATGGAGGTTATTTATCTAATTTCCCGATCATTTTTTCATCAAATGCGATGCAACGCAATGTTAGCGTCTTAATTTGTTGCAGCAGATTTTCTTCTCGCTCTATGTAAGATTTTTCCTTTTCTGCCATTGCAGTGAGCATATCGTTGTATTCGCTCACTCTTTTTCTATCTAGTTCTGCAATTATTTTATCAAGACGATTGCATTCCTTTCGAAGATTTTTTATCTCATCGAGAAGGTCAATTTCGTATTTCTTTACAATGGATGAATATTCATGCCAAGCACTAATAGAGTGGGTTAGCGTCGGAGGGGCGGAAATCGACTTCAAGCTAGAGTGACTGCATATAGCAAGGAAGCAGAATTTTTTGATGTCATCGATTGGTTTTTCGATAGGCATACTTTCAAGGACATGCTCCTGAGTGCGGAAAGCCTGTGTCCACTGCCAGCGGGTGGGCCACGCAGCATTTCTGTTTTCCCGTGAATTTTCTTTCGCCGAAAAATATGTTCCGTGCGATATTTTTGCCCCCAAACTCAAATACTGAGTGAAAGGTTCCATGTGGGAAAAATAGCTGGTAAGAATTTGATGGTACTCGTCGCGTGTGAATTTCTGGACATGGAATGGATTGTTAATTTTATTACCTATGTCGTCTGGCACGGAGGATATGAAAAGTCCATTTTTCTTCAGAATATCGGCGGCAGCGGCGATAAATTCTTCTGGCTCATTGACGTGCTCAATGGTTTCGAAGGAAACTATGACGTCATAGTGCTGCGCCTTTACCAATTCTTTTATTTTTTTAATGTCGCCGCATATGAAATCCATCCCATCTTCAAGATAATTTTCGCGCGCAAATTCGATTGCCTCTTCAGAAATGTCTATGCCTGTGACAAAAGACGCTCCCATTTCCTTTAAAAGACAAGAACCGTATCCTGCACCGCAAGCAGCGTCCAATACCTTCTTTCCCTTGACGAAATGAGATGCAAAAAGATAACGCGAATAATGATCCGTCAATGAGATGGAATCAGCGGTTTTTGGATTAATTCTCTCTAGCATTACTCTGAATATTAAAGTGATGTTGCAGGCGGGCACCTCCCCAAAATTTTGGGCTGCCTGAAATAGTGAATGCCACACCATCCCACACGGTGCAATAGTCTGTCCAGTCGTTAAGTGAGTGGTGAGTTGCTGCTCCAGCTATTACGAAATATTCCCCTGGTGCAATATCCAACTTGATTTCAGCTCGGATATTTAGTATTTCTTCTTTAAATCCGCTAATACCTCCCCGGATTTCCTCAGAATAAAATGTATGCGCACCACCTAGTAAAATTCCCGTCTTATCTCTGATGCCAAATCCGAAATCAAAAGATGGAATATCTCTCTTAAGTTGAATACGTGCAGTCCAAGTGACACAGTCGCCCACGTGATAGTTTTGGGAACTGGAATTTCCACACGACATCTGGATCCCGATAATGTTAATGTCACCATTACCGGTAATATGGTCGCGTTTTATTACAACGTCTCCAATAGATTCATCCAAGTTGGAATTCGCAATTAGCTCCTTCGAATCGATATTACTACCGTTATCGACAGCCAACCCATCATTCCGACCCAACTTGTAATACAGCTTTACCCCATCTGTCGTAGGCCCGTCATAGATGAGATTTCCCCGATCCAGCAATATAACCCTATTGCATATTCTCTCGACGGTATAGGTGTCATGGGTGACAAAGAGAACCGTCCCACCTTTACTACGAAAATCATCCATCCACTTAATGCACTTGGATTGAAAAAATATATCCCCTACCGAAAGAGCTTCATCAACAATAAGCACTTCTGGCGTCATTGCAATATTTACAGAAAATGCAAGTTTGGCATACATGCCACTACTATATATTTTTATAGGCAAAAATATATAGTCTCCCAGTTCCGAAAATTCGACAATCTTCTTAATATTGTCCTGAGTCGCATTAATTCCTCGCATTGCCAAGCTGAGGCGGATATTCTCGAGACCAGTGAATTCAGGGTTGAATCCAGCCCCGAGCTCCAGCATTGCCGCAATCGTTGCATTGATGCGCTTCTGGCCAGTGGTCGCAGGAAGTACGCCAGTTATAATCTGCAATAGAGTTGATTTTCCAGCCCCATTCCGTCCTATGATTCCTATCGTTTCTCCTCGAGAAATTGATAAATTGATGTTTGACAGAACCTTCCGTTCACCCTCCGCTGTTCTATTTCCAAGCAGTGCACTCCAGAAAGCACGCCCCGATTTTTTGTGCGTCGGATAAGACTTAGAAATTTCTTGCAATTCTATCAGAGGCGTTTCAGATTTCATCTGCAAATGCTCCTTTTACACGATGGAAAAAAATCCTTCCCGCCATGAAGACAGCAAGTGCAATAGCGCTGAATACAAAATAGTCAATCCAGTTTATTTCAGTGTGAAAGTACAAATTCCTAAACAGTTCCACGGGTAATGTTACGGGATTGACATAGGCAATTTTTTGATATTCTTCCGGAATTGCACTAATGGGATAAAATATTGGCGAAGAATACATCAAAAGCATTGATATAAATAAGGAAAAATGCTGCAAATCTTTATAAAACACCCCAATTGCTGAAATTATCATGGCCAAACCAAGCAGGAAGACGAAGTAAGGAGGAATAATAATCAATGCCAAAACACAGCCGATAGAAAAGCTTCCAGATATTGCAGTAAAAAGCAGTAACACTGCGTAGGTAGCCAAAAATGAAACTAATGCAGAACTAGCGAGCATTGCGGGGAGAAATTCTGCGGGAAATACAACTTTTTTTATGTAATTGGGGTTTGATGTAATAATGGCAGGTGCTCTGGCGATAACATCGCCCAGCATTCCAAAAAAAGTCATCCCCGCGAATAGGATCACATAAAAGTCCGCATCAATCCCTATCCACTTCGCCTTGAATATATATTTAAATATTGTTGCATAGACGACAAGTGTTAGTGCTGGCACAAGTGCGAGCCAAATCACACCCAAGGTGGCACCTTTATATCGTGCGTTGACATCTCTAATAATTAGTTCTTTTAAAAGTGGCGCGTTAAAATTATCCAATATGGATGGCATTTTTACCTTAATTTCTTGACTTGTATTGTTTATTTTTTTCGTTGTTCGCAGCTGGATTTTTATGGATCTTCAGTAATTGAGGTAGTGTCAAAAGCAGATTTCGATACTCCCAGGAAAATAAATCATAAGCTTTGTTCACATCAAAAAAAGTCATTTACTATTATTTGAGTTCCGTAATCAGAGAGTGCGCCGCCAAGAATGATGACTTTGCGGGTGGTGGTTTTGAAAGCGTTCATGGTGTGGTGGGTGTGCATGATTCAGTGTCGTTTTTCGGTATGCGCCAGACCCAATTCGGCAGCGATGGCGTGCAGCCTTTTGTCGCGCGTCCAGAGTAGTTGTGCACCCAGCCGGGTGGCGGCCAGCAGATGCATATCGACATAGCCTATGCCACGCCCCATCAGTGTGTGTGCGTCCATAAAAAACAGCACTTCCTTGTCGGTAGCCACCTGAAGCTGGGGCAGCGCCTGCAGCAGGCCCAGCACCTCGGCGCGTGCTCGCAAGTTTCCGCAGGCCAGCTCCCCGACCACAAATGGATGCATATCAACCTGCCCGGCCTGAAGTGCTGCCGTGAGCTCGGTTTCACCGTGGCGCAAATGGTCAATCCACACGGATGTGTCTACTAACATCACGCCTCAGGCTCTCTGCGGCGCGGTATGGGCTGCAGTTGGGGCTCGGTTCCGCCGAGTCGGGCCAGACGGCGTGCGCTCTCGCGCTGCACCAGCGCCCGAAGTGCTTCGCGTATCAACTGGGTGCGTTCAGTCAAACCGCTGATTTGCTGCGCCTGCGCGAGCAATTCATCGTCAAGAGTGAGTGTGGTACGCATGGGTTCCTCCTTTAGACATCAGACAAGGCATCGGTTGCCACATCAAATGATGGCCAATTTTATGCCAGCGCCTCTTGTAACATGCGCGTCACGCCCTGTTGCCAGTGCAACAGCGTGAGGCCGAAAGTGGATTGCAGTGTGGGGATGTTCATACGGCCTCGTACTGTGTGGCGACCCAGTCACGATAGGCGCCGGTCTGCGCGCTGGCCACCAAGTCGGCATGCTCCAGGTACGTACCACTGCACGGTCTTGCGGATGCCCGTGTCGAAGGTTTCGGCCGGCTTCCAGCCCAGCTCGCGCTCGATCTTGCGGGCGTCGATGGCATAGCGCGCCGGTCATGGCCGGGGCGGTCTTTGACGTAGGTGATCTGGCTGCGATAGCTCTGGCCGTCGGCGCGCGGGCGCAGCTCGTCGAGCAAGGCGCACACGGTGTTGACGATGTCGATGTTGGGTTTTTCGTTCCAGCCGCCGACGTTGTAGGTCTCGCCCACCTTGCCCGCTTCGAGCACCCGGCGGATGGCGCTGCAGTGATCCTTGACGTACAGCCAGTCGCGCACCTGCAGGCCGTCGCCATACACCGGCAGGTTCTTACCCGCCAGGGCGTTGACGATCATCAGCGGGATGAGCTTTTCGGGGAAATGGTAGGGGCCGTAGTTGTTGCTGCAGTTGGTGGTCAGCACTGGCAGGCCATAGGTGTGGTGCCAGGCCCGCACCAGGTGGTCGCTGGCGGCCTTGCTGGCGCTGTAGGGTTCGTAGGCGTGCTGCTCGGTAAAGGCAGGCGCTGCAGCGCTCAAGCTGCCGTACACCTCGTCGGTAGAGACATGCAGAAAACGGAATGCTTCATTTTTAACAGCTTGTAGCGCTTGCCAGTATTGCCTGGCAGCCTCTAAAAGCCTGAAAGCTCCGACCATGTTGGTCTGGATGAAGTCCTCGGGGCCGTGGATGGAGCGATCCACGTGCGATTCGGCTGCGAAGTTGACGATGGCACGCGGCTGGTGCTCAGCCAGCAAGCGCTCGACCAGTGTGCTGTCGCCAATGTCGCCCTGCACGAAGATGTGGCGCGCATCGCCCCGCAGGCTGTCCAGGTTGTGCAGGTTGCCGGCGTAGGTGAGCTTGTCGAGGTTGACGACGAGCTCGTCCGAGGCGGCGAGCCAGTCGAGCACGAAGTTGGCGCCTATGAAACCGGCGCCGCCGGTGACCAGGATCGTCATGTTTTGGAGTTTGAGTAAAAGTGTTTGAAAACCGCATACCCCTGCAGAACTAATTGCAGGTAGCCCTTGCGGTAAAAGCGCTTGGTGACGCAAGCTTTGAGCGTATCGCGGCCAGCCTGAACATGGCCCTTGAGCTGTTTGCGCTCGGCCAGGAATTCCGGCAACCGGCGCAAGGCATCTCGATACACCCGCAGCATCAGCGAGAAGCGCCCCGACAAGGTATGGCGCGCAATCATCAGGCCATGCGCAAGCAGCAGAAAAAGGCCATACCGCCACAGCAAGCCTGGTGGCATGAGCTTGATATGCATCCACAGCGTGTTGCGCAGCCCGTGATACGCGATGAAGGGGTTGTACCCGCCGCCGCTGCTGGCCTGCCCTTCGTGCAATGCCAATAGTTGATCCAGATAGAGAGGGCGGTAGCCGAGCAGCACCGCGCGCATCACCATGTCGGTGTCTTCGCAATAACAGAAAAACCGAGGGTCGAGGCAATAGCCTGAAACGGACTTCAACCGATCAACCAAGCCCCTGGTGAGCATGCAGCAGCCGCCTGTGGGGCCAACGTAGATGTCGTCCACCGCTTTACGGTCGGCGGGCATCAGGCTGGCATAGAGGGCAATTCCCAGCGTGTCCACCTGTGTCGGGTCCGCCAGTTTGTGCATGCGCCCTCCCGCAAGGCCAGCCCCTTCGCCTGCAGCTTGCAGTGCAGCGCGCAGGGCCGCAAGCATCTCCTTTTGTGCCACGGCGTCGTTGTTGAGCAGCATGATGTACTGGCACGCGGGCTGCTGTAGCAGCAGGTCAATCAGCGCATTGCTGCCTTGGGCAAACCCCAGGTTTTCTTCCGAGCGGTAGATGTGCAGAGTGCCCGCCTTTGGCGGCTGCGCACCTTGCAGCAGGTGTTGGTAATCGCTTGGGGAAGATGCGTTGTCCAGCACCAGTACCCAATCTGGCAACACGGTGGACTGCTGGATGGACTCCAGGCAGCGCAGGGTTTGGCGAGCGGTGTTGTAGTTGATGACGAGCACGCCGATACCCTGCCCCGGGGTATGGGGTGACCCCAGGCGTAGCGTCTCCGCGACGGCCGGGGCAGCGGCCAGGTATGGTGCTGTGGTCATGTTCATCAGCCCACCTGCGGCAAGTACATAGCCAGGCAGTCGTGTGCCCAAGCGCCGCATAGCATGACGGGAAGTAGAGCGGCAGTCACGACGTCGCAGAGTCCGTTTCGCCGGTCTGGCGCAAGGTCTCCAAATCCGCTTCAAACAAGGCCAGCCGCTGGTTCAGGCGGCGCACGTCGCGCTCGATGCGGGTGTTGACCATGTCGGCATGCAGCGCCTTGATCAGCAGCACCATGCAGGCCAGCAACAGCAGGAGTGCTGGCGGATAGCTGATACCTGCCCAGCGTGCCAGCCGGTCAATCAGGCCGGGCCAGGCGCCCAGCGCGGCGGCGGCGGCGGCTACCAGCACCCAGAACAGGCCGTGCATCAGGTACAGGTGATCGCGGCGTATCAGGTACAGGATCAGCACTGCCAGGCTGATGCCCATGAATGCAGTGGTGACCTGCATGGGGGCCATGGGGGGTGGCTCCTTTGGGGTTGGGTGAATGGGGGTGCAATGGACGGCGGGCGTGTGCACGGTTTGTCGTCACTGCTGTGCGCTGGCGCGCGGCGGCGGCCGCGCGTTTGCGGGGCGATTGTAGGGGATTGCCCTGACGGGGCTGTTGTTGGGGGGGGTGGGCTTGCGTGACTCTATGTCCAAGTGTTTGGGCCCTGGGCCCTGGGCCCCGGCCTGCGCCGGGGCGACGGGGTGGCGGGGTGGCGGGGTGGCGGCGGCTGCCATGACCGTTTGCCCAGGCTTTAGAACCGTATTCCGGTATCAAAGATACCCATGGTCTGTTGAACCATGCTTGCGATGTTACAAAATTCCATGTTCTAACATCTTGTTTTTTGATGTTTGATAGATAATATTTCCACAGAAAGCAATCACAAGGAAACACCATGCAACCCCGTGTCGCCAAGAAGGCCGATCCCGGTGAAGTTCTCGCCAAGGCAACTGCTCGCGCGAGCGACCTGCTTGGGCTGTCCGGTGCCGCGCTCTCGCGCGTGCTTGGCGTTAGCGAGGCGACGGTCTCGCGCGTCTTGAAGGGCGAAAAGCCCATCAACCCGGAGGCGAAGGAAGGCGAGCTGGCGTTGCTGCTGGTGCGCGTGTACCGTTCGCTGGATGCGTTGGTCGGCACCGACGACACGAAGCGGCGAGCCTGGATGGCCAGCCACAACAAGGCGCTGGGCGGCCAGCCCCGGAAGCTGGTGGAGCGGGCCGATGGCCTTGTGGCGACCTTGAACTACCTTGACGGCATGCGGGCGCCTACGTAATGACCTGGGATCCGAACTGGTTCGACGCGGCCGGATCCATCACAAACCGCTCCATGGCCGCATGGCGCGGAGTTGAAGCACAGCATGTGGTGTCCACCATGCGGCTGGTGGATACCGTAGAAGAGCAAGATCTGCTGGAGCAGATGCTGGAGGGCAGTAAGCCCGATTTGCCAAAAGTCGCCCAGCCTAAGCACTACCTCTTGGCCACGCCGTTCCGATACAGCCCGGAGCATGCGAGCCGCTTCCGCCCGCCAAAAGCCAAGGGCCAGTGGTACGGCGCGCAGAGCGTCTATGGTGCCTGTGCGGAGGTCGCGTACTGGTGGCACCGGTTCATCCTCGACAGCGCAGGGCTGCTGGATCAGGTGCTGCTGACAGAGCACAGCATTTTTCAGGGGGTTCTTGACGGCACGTCCATTGACCTGATGGAACAGCCATGGGCGCAGGCGCGCGCGGGGTGGACGCATGGCAGCGACTACGGCGCAACCCAGTCTGTGGCCGCAGAGGCTCAGCTCAGGTGTGTGCAATGGCTCGGCTACGCATCGGTGCGAGCACCTGGCGAGCGCTGCGCTGTCGCGTTCGACGTGAATTGCCTGTACGAGCCCAAGCCGTCCTTGGACAGCACCATTCAGCGATGGGTATGCAAGGCCACCCGCAGCTCGGTGATGTTCACCAGGGATAGAGAGAGCTACGTCTGGGATTTCTAATTCCATTTCTATATCACCCGTGTCGTTGTTGCTTTGCCTTGTCGTGCTAGAGCACTGCCTACGGCTTCGCGCCTAGACACGAATGATTTGGAAATGGAATAAGGGGGCACAGTAGGGCGCGGCGCAGTGACCGCAGTGACTGTTCGCGCCCGCCCGACCTGTAGACACCCCTCGCGCGGATACCGTGGCGTTCCGCAGCCTCGTGCAGCAAAACCCCTGCACTTTCTGGGCCCGGCCTCTTGAAACCAGGCAAAACGCCCTTATTATTAGCACTCGTCGGGGTTGAGTGCTAACAACACCCCACCTAGTCCCCAGGCAGCCCTCACCCGGTTGCCTTTGTCTTTCAACTTGTCTGTGAATCTCCAGGAGATGCTATGAACCTTCGTCCTCTGAACGACCGCGTGATCGTCAAGCGCCTCGAAAACGAAACCAAGACTGCCTCGGGCATCGTGATCCCCGACAACGCCGCCGAAAAACCCGACCAGGGTGAAGTGCTGGCCGTCGGCCCCGGCAAGCATGACGAAGACGGCGACCGTATCGAAATGAGCGTAAAGGTGGGCGACCGCGTGCTGTTCGGCAAGTACAGCGGCCAGACCGTGAAGGTCGATGGCGACGAGCTGCTGGTGATGAAGGAAGACGACCTGTTCGCGGTCATCGAAAAGTAAGCACCCGCGTTTCACTTGAATTTGATAGCTGTCGGCGCTTGATACATAAGCGCTAGCAGCATTTTTCACTCATATTTGTAGGAGCCAAACATGGCAGCAAAAGACGTAGTTTTCGGCGGCGAAGCCCGCGCCCGCATGGTTGAAGGCGTGAACATCCTGGCCAACGCGGTCAAGGTCACCCTGGGCCCCAAGGGCCGCAACGTGGTGCTGGAGCGCTCCTTCGGCGCCCCCACCGTGACCAAGGACGGCGTGTCCGTGGCCAAGGAGATCGAGCTCAAGGACAAGCTGCAGAACATGGGCGCCCAGCTCGTCAAGGAAGTGGCCTCCAAGACCAGCGACAACGCCGGTGACGGCACCACCACCGCCACCGTGCTGGCCCAGGCCATCGTGCGCGAAGGCAGCAAGTACGTGGCCGCCGGCCTGAACCCCATGGACCTCAAGCGCGGCATCGACAAGGCCGTCGCCGCCCTGGTGGAGGAGCTGAAGAAGGCCTCCAAGGCCACCACGACATCTAAGGAAATCGCCCAGGTCGGCTCGATCTCGGCCAACTCTGACTCCAGCATCGGCGAGATCATCGCCAACGCCATGGACAAGGTCGGCAAGGAAGGCGTGATCACCGTCGAAGACGGCAAGAGCCTGAACAACGAGCTGGACGTGGTCGAGGGCATGCAGTTCGACCGCGGCTACCTGTCGCCCTACTTCATCAACAACCCCGAGAAGCAGGTTGCCCTGCTGGACAACCCCTTCGTGCTGCTGTTCGACAAGAAGATCAGCAACATCCGCGACCTGCTGCCCACGCTGGAAGCCGTGGCCAAGGCCGGCCGTCCGCTCTTGATCATTGCCGAAGAAGTCGAGGGCGAAGCCCTGGCGACCCTGGTGGTCAACACCATCCGCGGCATCCTGAAGGTCGTGGCCGTCAAGGCGCCTGGCTTTGGCGACCGCCGCAAGGCCATGCTGGAAGACATCGCCATCCTGACGGGCGGCAAGGTCATCGCTGAAGAAGTGGGCCTGAGCCTGGAGAAGGTGACGCTGGCCGACCTGGGCCAGGCCAAGACCATCGAAGTGGGCAAGGAAAACACCACCA
>Ga0209792_1001172_pt1 | contig 13681 bp, 14 predicted proteins | sample EBPBio142005_DNA_FD_185860 | JGI IMG/M metagenome (GOLD analysis project Ga0209792, IMG submission 185860) | Wastewater treatment Type I Accumulibacter community from EBPR Bioreactor in Madison, WI, USA - Reactor 1_6/14/2005_ DNA (SPAdes)... | ecosystem: Engineered > Bioreactor > EBPR >... | reverse complement strand
GCCGAGAAGACGGATGCGATCTCCGGCGAGCAGAGGCTCGTCGCGCTCGCGGGTCTCGCCAACCGCCACGGTCGCCTGGTTGCCGACGTGATCGCGGGCAAGACCGTGACGGTGCGCGACGCGTTCGGCACCGCAGTCGTCGGCGTCATGGGACTCACGATCGCCACGACCGGGTGGAACGAGAAACTGCTCCGCGCCCGCGGCCGCGCGATCCGGGTGTTCCACACCCACCCGGCCTCGCACGCCGGATACTACCCGGGTGCCGAGACAATGGCGCTCAAGCTCATCGCCGACGCGACGACCGGAGAGATCCTCGGCGCCCAGGGCGTCGGCGGAGACGGCGTCGACAAGCGCATCGACGTGATCGCCACCGCCATGGCGGGCGGAATCACCGCGCCCGAGCTCGCCGACCTCGAACTGGCCTATGCGCCCCAGTTCTCGTCAGCCAAGGACCCGGTCAACATGCTCGGATACCTCGCGCTCAACGCGTACGAAGGCCTCACCGAATCCCTGCAGTGGCATGAGCTCGATGCCGCCCTGGAGGCGGGGGCGACGCTCGTCGATGTGCGCACCGCCGCCGAGTACGCCGACGGCGACATCCCGGGCTCCGTCAACATCCCTCTCGACGAGATCCGCGCGAGGATCGACGAGTTGCCCGAGGGCAAGCTCATCGTTCACTGCAAGGTCGGCCAGCGCGGCCACACCGCTGCGCGGCTGCTCGCGCAACTCGGACGCGACGCCGTCAACCTCGACGGCGGCTACCTCACCTGGCGGGCCGGAACGACGGCCCGAGCCATGACCGGAGAGAAGGTCCCCGCATGAACACGAAGCTCATCATCGCCGCAGGAGTCACCGCGGGTGTGATCGTACTGGGCGGCGCGGCAGTCGCCGTCGCCACACTGGGCACCCAGTCGCCCCCGGCGACCAGTGCGAGCGCACCGGCGCTGCCCAGCTCTGTGCCGAGCCCGACGCCAACGGCGGCAGCGCCCGAGACCGACGACACGACCGCTGCTCTGCTGTACATCATCGAGGAGGAGAAGCTCGCTCACGATGTCTACCTGACGCTCGGAGACCTCTGGGGGTCGAGCATCTTCAGCAACATCACGGAGAGTGAGACGACCCACCAGGAGACCCTGGCCCCCTTGCTCGAGGCGCGGAACATCACGGACCCGCGCTCCACCGAGGTGGGAGTCTTCACCGACCCGAACCTTCAGACGCTCTACGACGAGTTGATCGCGCGAGGCAGCACCAGCCTTGCTGAGGCGATCCAGGTCGGCATCCTCATCGAGGAGAAGGACATCGTCGACCTCACCGAGGCGATCGCCGCCGAGGATGAGGCTGACGTCATCTCCGCCTACGAGCGACTGCTCGCCGGCTCGCAGAACCACCTCGACGCCTTCCAGCGTCGCGCCTGATCCGGCCCCGCCGGGTCAGCGCACGATCGGCAACCCGGTGGATGCCGCCGCGGCATCCAGCCCACCGGCGTTGGTCAGGTCGGTGAACCCGAGCGCCTCCATCCGCTGGATTGCGGCGCCCGCGCGGTTGCCGGAGCGGCAGTACACGATGTACTCGCCGTCGAGCGGCAGCTGCGCAACGAGGCCATCGAACGAATCGGACTGAACGTCGATGTTCATCGCGCCATCGAGATGGCCGGCGGCGTACTCCTCGGGAGTCCTGACGTCGATGATCACGGTCTCCGATGACACGGCGAGAGGCTCGGCGACGGGCGAGCACGCGGCCAGTCCGATCGGGACTGAGACGGCGAGAGCGATGGTGGCGATGAGTCGGTTGAGCTTCACTGGTTGCTTTCTGGTGAGGGGTGGGATGGGCATTCAGGCGGTGGGCGCGCTGGTGGTCTCGATGGTTCGTCGTACCTCGTCCATGTCGAGTTGTTCGACCGCCGTGATGACCTGTTCCAGCTGGCTGTGGTTGAGTGCGCCGGGCTGGGAGAAGACGAGGATGCGATCCCGGAAGGCCATGAGCGTCGGAATCGAGGTGATGCGCGCAGCAGCGGCCAGTTGCCGCTCTGCTTCGGTGTCGACCTTGCCGAAGACGATGTCGGGGTGTGCCTCGGACACCTTCTCGAACACCGGGGCGAATGCCCTGCAGGGGCCGCACCACGCCGCCCAGAAGTCCACGAGCACGATGCCGTTCTGCTCGAGCGTGGTACCGAAGGAGTCGGCCGTGAGGGCGATCGTTGACATGCTGATCCCTTTCGTCATGGATGCCGTCCCAGTATATTATACCCCTAGGGGTATTTTGCTATACGGTGAGGGGTATCATGAGCACAGCATTCCAACCCGGAGGACCCATGGATCTCAATCCCGCCGACATGAAGCCCGTGCTCAACCGACTGCGCCGCGCGCAGGGGCAACTGACCGCCGTCATCCGCATGATCGATGAAGGCCAGGACTGCACGAGCGTCGTCACACAACTCGCGGCGGTCTCGAGCGCGCTCGACCGGGCCGGCTTCGCGATCATCGCCAGCACCCTCGAACAGTGCGTGCGACAGGATGACCCCGAGCTCGACAAGGCCAAGCTGGAGAAGCTCTTCCTCTCCCTCGCCTGATCTACGCGCGCGCCGAGTGCAAAGGAGCACCAATGGCTGACATGAGTCGCCGCCAGGTCATCGTTCTGGGCGCGATCGGCGCCGGCGTGGTCGTCGGCGGTACGGGCCTCCTGCTCGGGAGACCGTGGGACGACCGAGCAGAGCCCCCGGTGGACGGCGCCACCCCATCGGCCACGGCAGCAGCCGACGCCGGAACACTGCGGGAGCCGGTCGTGATGTCGAGTTCCTCGGGGCGGCTTGCGCTCGACCTGACGGCTGCCATGGGCACCGTGCAGATCGGCGGCACCCCGGTTCACGCCCTCACGTACAACGGCACGGTGCCCGGACCCACCCTGCGGCTGAGGGCAGGAGATCGGGTCGCCCTGACCTTCGCCAATCAGCTGGATGCTCCGACCAATCTTCACACGCACGGTCTCGTCGTCTCCCCCGAGGGCAACAGTGACAACGTCTTCGTCATGATCGACCCGGGCGCGACTCATGAGTACATCTACGAACTCGGCGCCGATCACCCGCCCGGGGTGTTCTGGTATCACCCCCATCACCACGGCAACTCGGCCGAGCAGCTCTTCGGCGGGCTCTACGGGATGATCATCGTGGAGGACGAGACACCGATCGACGCCACCCGCGAGAGAGTGCTCGTCATCTCTGACATCGGCTTCGACGAGTCGGGGACCCTGGCCGTGGCATCCAACCGCGATCGGATGCAGGGCCGCGAGGGCGGCACGGTCTTGGTCAATGGACAACTCGATGCCACACTCGTCGCTCGACCCGGCGAGCGCGAGCGGTGGCGAGTCGTCAACGCGTGCTCGTCACGCTACCTGCGCCTGCGACTGGACGGACAAACGCTGACCCTGCTCGGCATGGATGGCGGACGGTTCGATGACCCCCGCGACGTCGACGAACTCGTGCTCACCCCGGGCAATCGCGCTGACGTGCTCGTGACCATGGCCGAGGGGCGGTCGGTGCTTCGCACACTGCCGTTCGACCGGGGCAGCATGGGCATGGGCGCACCGCTGAGCAACACCACCGGCGCGGATCTTGCCACCCTCACGGTCGCTGGAGCCCCGAGCCCGGCGTCCGCGCTGGTGCTCGCGCCGTCGGCCGGTCGCGACCTCCGTCTGGAGCCGGTCACCGGAACCCGCACACTCACCCTCGCGATGGGCGGCGGTGGCGGTGGCGGAATGAGCTTCTCCATCGACGGCAAGCAGTTCGAGAGTTCCCGCATCGACACCGAGGTCGCCGCGGGCGCCGTCGAGGAGTGGACGATCATCAATACCAGCACGATGGACCACCCATTCCACCTGCACGTGTGGCCCATGCAGCTCATCGAGATCAACGGGGCGACGGTGCCGGCGGTCGAGTACCGGGATGTCGTGCCCGTGCCTGCGAACGGTCGCGCCGTCGTCCGTATCGCCTTCGAGGGCCTCACCGGCACGACGGTCTACCACTGCCACATCCTCGACCACGAGGACCAAGGCATGATGGGCATCATCCGAGCCTCCTAGTCGACTTGTTTCGCTATACCCCTGGGGGTATACTGGGACCACTCGATCAGCCATCAAGGAGGCATCATGTGTTCGGCAGTGACGTGTCGCAAGTGCGGTAAGACGACCTGGACGGGCTGCGGTCAGCACGTCGACCAGGTGATGAAGGGCGTGCCGCAGTCGCAGCGCTGCCAGGGGCACGAGAACGAGCCCAGCACCGGCTTCTTCGCTCGCCTGCTCGGCAGGTAGCGCGCGGCCGGTCGGCGTGAGAGGGTCAGGCCCTCACGACCACTACGGGGCACGGCATCGACAGCACGAGATCCTCGCTGACCGAGCCCAGCAGGGCCTTCGAGAAGCCGTGCTTGCCGTGGCTGCCCACGACCAGCAGCCGGGCACCGACGCTCGCGGCGTAGAGCGCCCGCAGCGCTCGCCCACCCACGACCTCCGCCCGCACATCCAAGTCGGGGTACTGGTCGGCGAGTCCGGCGATGGCCTCGGCGAGCACGCGACGATCCTCTTCCACGGGCGAGGTCGGCCACGTGCTCGCCTCGACGCCCCAGGGCTCGGGAGCGCCCCACGCGTAGATCGCCATGAGCGGCTCCCCCGCCCGGTCCGCCTCGGCGGCCGCGAATGCCACCGCGGCCTGCGACTCCTCGGACCCGTCTATGCCGACCACCACGCCGGTGCCCTGTGGCGTGTCATCCGGGATCACCGCGACTGTGCACGACGCAGCGGAGACGATCCGGGCGGCGCGACTGCTGAGCAGAACGTCACCAGTGGCCCGACGCGGGTGAGTGCCCACGACAAGCAGGTCGGCACTCTGGGCGTACTCGGCGAGCTGGTGGGTGGGCGAACCGATCAGCACCGTCGGGTGCACCGGAACGCTCTCATCGATCGCGCGCGCATGTTCCGCCTCACCGCGCAGTGCCTCCTCGGCGGCGAGCAGGGCGGTTTCGGCCCAGTCCGGCGGAATGGTGCCCCAGGTGATGTCGACGACATGCACGAGTTCGACCTCGAGGCCACGATGACGTGCATGACGCACGGCCCATCCGATCGCCGGATGCCCGGCCGAGCTACCACTCACGCCAACCATGATCTTGCCCATGACAACCTCCCGTCGGACCAGCACTGCTCCTCGTCCAGAGTGCGCGCATCGGCGCACACGACGTAGGGCCGAAGGTCCTCCCGGCCGGTGTCGCCACCCGGCCGTAGGCTTGCCCCATGGCCCGCCCCACCACCCAGTTCCGCTGCACCGAGTGCGGCTGGACGAGCCTCAAGTGGGTGGGGCAGTGCGGCGAGTGCCAGCAGTGGAACACGGTCGTGGATGCGACGGGATCTCGACACGGCTCGATCACCGGGGTGACTCCGCAGAACCGGGCGCGACCGATCACCGAGATCGGCGCGGAGTCGGTGGCCCACTGGCCGAGCGGCATCGCCGAGTTCGATCGGGTGCTCGGCGGTGGCGTGGTCCCGGGGGCGGCGATCCTGCTCAGCGGTGAGCCGGGGGTCGGAAAGTCGACACTGCTGCTCGAGGTCGCTTCGCGCGCCGCGGCATCCGGTCAGCGGGTGCTCTACGTCAGCGCCGAGGAGAGCGTGAGTCAGGTGCGCCTGCGCGCCGAGCGCACTCACGCCCTGCAGCCGAGCCTGTTCCTTGCCGCGGAGACCGACCTGGCCACGATCCTCGGGCAGATCGACCAGGTGCAGCCGCAGCTGGTGATCGTCGACAGCGTGCAGACCGTGTCATCCGGGCTGACGGATGGGCTGGCGGGCGGCCCCTCGCAGGTGCGCGAAGTGGCGTCGACGTTGATCCGCGTGAGCAAGGATCGCAACCTCCCCGTGCTGCTCGTCGGCCACGTGACCAAGGACGGCACCATCGCGGGCCCCCGCCTGCTCGAGCACCTCGTGGATGTCGTGCTCCAGTTCGAGGGCGACCGCCAGACGGCGCTGCGGTTCGTGCGCGCCCACAAGAACCGCTTCGGACCGACCGACGAGGTGGGGTGCTTCGAGATGACCGGCGACGGCATCTCCGAGGTCGCCGACCCGAGCGGGCTGTTCCTCTCCCGCGCCCGCACCCCGGTGAGCGGCACCTGCGTGACTATCGCTGTCGAGGGGCGGCGAGCGCTGCCGGTCGAAGTGCAGGCGCTCATCGTCAAGACCCAGGCGCCGCAGCCGCGGCGGGTGGTCAACGGTGTCGACTCGTCACGCGTGGCGATGCTGCTCGCCGTGCTCGAACGACGGGCCAACCTCGCGCTGTCGAGCTTCGACGTCTACGTGTCCACCGTCGGCGGCATCCGGCTCACCGAGCCCGGGGCCGACCTCGCGATCGCCCTCGCGATCGCGAGCGCCTACCGTGACAAGGCCTACCCCGTCACGTTGGCGGCGGTCGGGGAGATCAGCCTCGCGGGTGAGATCCGGCCCGCGTCATCCGCGAAGCAGCGCACCGCCGAGGCCAAGCGACTGGGCTTCAGCCAAGTTCTCGACAGCGAGACCGTTCACCTGCGGGAGGCGCTTCGGCTCGCCTTCGCGGGCTCGACGGTGGAGAAGGTCGACGTACCCGACTTCTAGTTGCCCACCATGATCGCGGGGCCCCAGTCCTCGACGCGCCAGTCGATCCAGCCTGACTGGCGGGTGAGGCGCACCGAGATGGAGTCCCAGGTGCCGTCGGCCTTGGTGCCGATGCAGGCGAACGTGTCACCGATCAGCAGCGGAGGGGCGGGGCACTCGACGGTGAACGTGGCCCCGAGAGCCGCGGCATCCGCCTCGACCGACCGGGCAACCTCATTGGCAAAGGCGCCGGGCAGGGCGGCGATCACCAATCCGGGCAGAACCAGCACCCCAGCGAGCACCGCCGTCGCAGATCCGACGAAGCCTGCGAGCGGGGCGAAGCCCCTTCCGGTCTGGCGGTAGGTGCGCAGTGCGCGGGCCACCAGGTAGACCGGCTCGGTGAGCAGGGCCCACGCCGCACTGGCCGGTCGCTCGTGGCCCCACAGGGTGAGCACGAGGCGATCGAAGGCGGCGAAGCCGACCACCAGCAGGTAGGGCGCGAACCACACCACCAGGTAGAGCGGGTAGTTGTTGCCGAGACCGGTGACGATCAGCAGCACACTGATCGCGAGCTGGATCGCCGGCATGAGCGCGATGAACCAGACGGCCGCGGTGTAGGTGCCCATCCGCTTCGGTGCGCGAGCGGGAGCTTCCTCCTCGTCGGCGAGTGCGCTGAGGGTGGATGCCGCGGGCGCAGCATTCGTGTGCGAGCTCGCGCGGCGCGGCCCGGGCGTCTCCTCATCGACGGTGTCGGTGAGCGGCGGCTCGAGTTCCTTCAAGGTCATGGCCAGCAGCGGCTGGGCACTGAGCTCGTCGTCGACCGTGTCGGGCTGGTACTCCAGCACCTCGGACTCGTAGTCGAATCGGATCGCGCCGGTATCCTGTCGCTCCCGCTCGCGCTGCTCGCGGCGGGACGGGAGATCGTCCCAGGGGCGGCTCTCCTCGGCGATCAGGTCGTCGTCGGCGTAGCCGAGACGGGTCGCCGGCTGGATGACGATGGGTGCGCGCGCCTCGGAGGTGTGCTCGGTCCACGCCTGAGCGTCCCACCAGCGCAGCTGGGGAAGACCGAGGGGGTCGGGATACCACCCGGCCGGCACCCCGAAGTTGTTGTCATCCACTCAGCTAGCGTAACGGGCAAACGTATTCGACAGAAAGTGCTGTCTACCCCGAGCGACACCCCCAGTTCTGGTAACCCTCAACTATCTAGCGAAACTTGACGGGTTGTGCTGCTGTCAAAGCGGAGTAAATTCATCTCTCACCAGAGAGGTAAAACTCGAAGGGAAAGCCAAAGGGGTCACCCCCGGCGGCCGGTCGGAGGGGCAACCCTCTGACACAACAGATCGGCCCTCGGGCCCCGCAAGGGACACCCGGGGGCCGTTCGCTTTTTCTCCGGCGCGCCGGTCCCCGCCCGGCGCGCAAGCCCGGTGATCGAGCCTGTCGAGATCCCCGCCGCTACCATCGAGCCATGACGATCGACACCGCTCTCACCGCGCTCGCCATCGTGCTGAGTGTCGCGAGCGTCGCGCTGTCCGGGTGGTTCTCGATCCGCACCGCCCGGCTCAACCGCCAGCTCGAAGACGAGCGCGACGAGAGGCTGGAGGCCCAGTCCGCTCTCAAGGCGGCCGAACGCGTCTACGAGCCGCTCGCCCAGGCCGCGGCCGAGCTCCAGTCACGCATCTTCAACATCGTCGAGACCGGCTGGGTGCCGCTGATGAAGCGCTACGAGAGCCACGGCGACTACGCCCTCGTCAGCACCGCGTTCCTCTTCGCCCACTACTTCGGCTGGATCGAGGCCCGCCGGCAGGCCGTGCTGTCATCGAGCGGCGAGGGCGGTCGGGATATCTCGGTGCAGAAGCTCATCGACGGCGTGCTCAAGACCCTGCGCCGCAGCGAGGACAGCGAGGGCTTCCTCTTCTTCACCACCGAGCAGCGCGCGATCGGCGAGCTCATGTGCGAGTGGGAGATCGTCTCCAAGCAGCGCATCCCCAAGGTGAAGGGCTACGCGGCATTCGTGAGGATGTACCGGGAAGACGAGGCGTTCCGCGCCTGGTTCACCCCCGTGCACGAGGGCATGGGTCTCGTGTCGAAGGGTGACGTGCGTCGGCTCGCCGACATCCAGCGCGCCCTCGTCGCCCTGATCGACGAACTGGACCCGAAACGCAAGTACACCGCGGGCTACGACCTGCAGCCGATCCACCTCGACGGACTCTGAGCTACCGCACGACTGGGATGCTGGCCGTGTCGTAGTTCGGAGCGCGCCGCGGGATGAACAGGGCGATGATCACGCCGATCAACGTCACCGACGCGCCCATGATGAAGACCCACATGAACCCCTCGCGACTGGGGATCTCGACCCCGGTCACCAACGTGGAGTGGCTGGCGAGCACGACGCCCACCAGAGTCGCCGAGACGGATGACCCGAGCGTGCGCATCACCGAGTTGAGGCCATTGGCGGCCGCCGTCTCGGTGGGCGGCACCGCGCGCATGATCAGCGTCGGCATCGCCGCGTAGGCGAAGCCCACCCCCAGGCCCGTGATCGTGGAGATCAGGATGACGTGCCAGATCTCGTGCAGGAAGCCGATGCCGAAGGTGAACCCGATCGTGACGATCGCACCCCCGAGGATCAGGCTCGTGCGCGCGCCCCGTGCCGCCGACAGCCTGGCCGCGAAGGGCGAGGTGAAGAACATCACGATGCCCAGGGGCATCAGGCACAGGCTGGCGAGGATCAACGGAAGCCCGAGACCGACGCCCGTCGCCACGGGCAGTTCGAGCACGACGGGCAGCGAGGCCGAGACCACGAAGAACGCGAAGCCGATGGTGATCGAGGTGAGGTTGGTCAGCAGCACCGGACGCCGGGCTGCCACCCGCAGGTCGACGAGAGGGTTCTGCACCCGAAGCTCGTAGAAGCCCCACGCGACCAGCACCAGGAGGCCGCCGCCGAGCAGACCGAGGGTGACCGGGCTGGTCCATCCCCAGGCAGTGCCCTTCGATACCGCGAGGAGGATGCCGACGAGACCGACGGCGAGCCCGATGGCACCCCCGAAGTCGAACCGACCGCCCGAACGCAGCGTGCTCTCCGGAATGATCACAACGACCGCGACCATCGCCCCGATCGAGAGCACCGTCGCGAGCCAGAACAACCAGTGCCAGTCGAAGGCCTGCGCGATGGATGCCGCGAGCGGCAGGCCGAGCGAACCGCCGATGCCGAGCGTGGCGCTGACCAGCGCGACTGCGCCCCCGAGGTTCTTCGGGTGGATCACGTCGCGCAGGATGCTGATCCCCAGCGCGATCACGCCCAGACCGACACCCTGGAACACGCGCGCCACGATCATCGGGATGAGGGTGGTCGACAGCGCGGCGATGATCGAGCCGAACCCGAGAATCGCGAGTAGCAGGAGCAGGATGCGGCGCTTGCCGTACATGTCGCCGAGCCGTCCGCTGATGGGTGTCGAGATGGCCGCGGCGAGCAGCGTCGCGGTCAGCACCCACGAGGCATCCGCCGTGGTCGTGTCGAGCAGCTGCGGCAGCTCGGGGATGATCGGCGTGACGATCGTCTGCATGAACGCGGCGATGAGACCGGTGGCCGCGAGGGTGGCGATCATCGCCCGGTCGCTCGGCACCCGGCTCAGCCTGCGACGCTGGCGGGGAGTCAGCGAGCCCGAATCGAAGTCGTCGCTCACCGGTCAAGCCTAGCCGGTGCCCTCCGGGGCCGATCGGAGGTCAGTCGGCGCCGAGCTCGAGGGCGTCGAGCACATCCTGGGGCTGGGCCTGCATCGCGTGCGGCCCGGCGACATCGAACCACACCGCCTCGAGCACGCCGATGTTCTGCGCGAGGAAGTCGCGCAGGGTCTCGGCGTCGTACGCGGCGACAGTGAGGTCGGACTCCTCGGGCAGCATCGTCTGGTACGCATCGAGCGAGGAGAACAGCAGCAGCATGTAGCGGTCCGCGTCGCCGCGCCGGAACACGCGCACCTGAGGCGGACCATCACCCGGAAGCAGCGGCACCGCCACGCGATCGTTGCGCAGCGCGAAGGCGACGGCCGCGACATCCTGGGCGGCGAGCGCGCTCGCGAGCGGCTCGGATCGGAACGTCGCCATCAGTTGAGCAGGAACTGGGTGTCGTTCTTGGACTTCAGCTCACCGACGAGAACCTCGAGGTGGTAGCTCGCTCCCCCGGCGATGACCTCCTCGCGGGCGGTGTCGCAGGTGTCGGTCGACGAGCGCGTGCGGTCCCAGGTGAGCGAGGGGCCCTGGAACGGCACCCCCGGCTTCAGCGCCGCGGTGGCCGCGACGGCACCGGTCTGGCAGTCCTTCGAGCTCCAGATCAGCTCATCGCCGCTGGTGATACGGAACTCCTGCAGGTCGGACCCTGCCGCAATCGTGCAGGGCTCGGTCATGAGGCTCTTGAGGGTGAACGTGAGCACGGGGTTCACGCCGGGGTCGTAGCTGTTGGAATCGGTCGTCGCCTCGAGGGTGACCTTCGCGGGGTCGCATTCGACCTGCCCCGCGGCGTTGGTGGGCAACGGGGTGGCGGAGCTCGAACCGCTCGGCTTCGGAGTGGGGGCCGGGGCACCCGAACCCGGGCGCACGACGATGAGCACGACGATCACGATGACGGCGAGCAACCCCAGCCCGACCACGAGTCGGCGACGCCAGTAGACGCTGGCCGGCTGCGGGCCGACCGGATTGCGGAACGTCGACATGCCATCAGGGTAAGCGTGCTCGCTGGGGATGCCCCGGCGATTCCCCGGCGTGGCCCCGGCTCCGGCGGCTCGCGGGGCTACAGGCGCTTCAGCATGCGCGTGTTGCCGAGCGTGTTCTGCTTCACCCGCGACAGGTCGAGGAACTCGGCGACACCCTCGTCAGGGGAGAGCGCCAGCTGCGTGTACACGTCGGGCGCGACGACGTCCTCCGCGATGGGTTCGAAGCCGTGTCGTCCGAAGAAGTCGGTCTCGAACGTGAGGCAGAACAGCCGCGAGAGGCCGTAGGCCCGGGCATCCTCTTCGACCCGCTCGAGGATGGCGTGACCGACGCCCTTGCCCAGCCACTCGTCGGTGACGGCGAGGGTGCGCACCTCACCGAGGTCCTCCCACATCACGTGCAGCGCGCCGCAGCCGATCAACGCGCCGGTCTCATCGACCGCCACCCGGAACTCCGGTACGGCCTCGTAGAGCACGACGCGATCCTTGCCGAGCAGGATGCGCCGCTGGACGAGCGGCTCGACCAGTCGCTGGATGTCGGGGATGTCACTCGTGCGCGCCGGGCGCACGTGGAAGGAACTCACGGAGACAAAAGTACCGGTGATCGAGCTTGTCGAGATCTCGACCCGCTCGATCACCGGCTCCAGCGCGCTACGCCTCGATCGCCTCGGGTTCCTTCTCCTCGAGTCCGGCCTGGCGGCCGGTCGTGAAGACGAACTCGCCATCGACGAAGTCGACGTGCACGTGGTCGCCCGCGTTCAACTCGCCGTGGAGGATCTTCTCGCTCAGCGCATCCTCGACCTCGTGCTGCACGGCGCGGCGCAGCGGCCGGGCACCGAGAGCGGGGTCGAAGCCGACCTTGATGAGCTGCTCCTTCGCGGGAACCGTGAGCTCCACCGTCAGGTCGCGGTCCATCAGGCGCTCACCGAGCCGCTTGATGAAGAGGTCCACGATCTGCAGCAGCTCGTCCTTGCTCAGCTGCGGGAAGACGATGGTCTCGTCCACGCGGTTGAGGAACTCGGGCTTGAAGTGCTTCTTCAGCTCCTCGACGACCTTTCCGCGCATCCGCTCGTAGCCGGTGGCGGTGTCGCTCGACGACGTGAAGCCGATGGGCGTTCCCGAGATGTCGCGGGTACCGAGGTTGGTGGTCATGATGATGACGGTGTTCTTGAAGTCGACAACGCGACCCTGGCCATCGGTCAACCGGCCCTCCTCCAGAATCTGGAGCAGCGAGTTGAAGATGTCGGGGTGGGCCTTCTCGATCTCGTCGAACAGCACCACGCTGAACGGCTTGCGGCGCACCTTCTCGGTGAGCTGGCCGCCCTCCTCGAAGCCGACGAACCCGGGAGGGGCACCGAACAGCCGCGAGACGGTGTGCTTCTCGCCGTACTCGCTCATGTCGAGCGAGATGAGCGCGTTCTCGTCGTCGAACAGGAACTCCGCGAGCGCCTTGGCCAGCTCGGTCTTACCGACGCCGGTGGGGCCGGCGAAGATGAACGAGCCCGAGGGGCGCTTCGGGTCCTTGAGTCCGGCGCGGGTGCGGCGGATCGTCTTGGCGAGAACCGAGATGGCCTCCTCCTGACCGATGACGCGCATGTGCAGCGCCTTCTCCATGAAGATGAGCCGACTCGACTCCTCCTCGGTCAGCTTGAAGACCGGGATGCCCGTGGCCGCAGCCAGCACCTCGGCGATGAGTCCCTCATCCACAGTGCCCGTGGCACCGACGTCACCCGACTTCCACTGCTTCTCGAGGCGCAGGCGCTCGCCGAGGAGCTTCTTCTCCTCGTCGCGCAGGCTCGCGGCCTTCTCGAAGTCCTGGTCCTCGATGGCGCCTTCCTTCTGGCCACGCACCTCGGCGATCTTCTCGTCGAACTCGCGCAGCTCCGGCGGGGCGGACAGGATCGACAGGCGCAGGCGTGCGCCGGCCTCGTCGATCAGGTCGATCGCCTTGTCGGGCAGGAAGCGGTCCTGCACGTAGCGGTCGGCGAGGTTCGCGGCGGCGACGATCGCGCCATCCGTGATCGACACCTTGTGGAACGACTCGTACTTGTCGCGCAGTCCCTTGAGGATGTTGATGGTGTGCGGCAGCGACGGCTCGTGCACCTGCACGGGCTGGAAGCGGCGCTCGAGCGCGGCGTCCTTCTCGAAGTGCTTGCGGTACTCGTCGAGGGTGGTCGCACCGATCGTCTGCAGCTCACCGCGGGCGAGCAGGGGCTTCAGGATCGACGCGGCGTCGATCGCGCCCTCGGCGGCACCGGCACCCACGAGGGTGTGGATCTCGTCGATGAACGTGATGATGTCACCGCGCGTGCGGATCTCCTTGGTGACCTTCTTCAGGCGCTCCTCGAAGTCACCGCGGTAGCGACTGCCGGCGATGAGGCTGC
>Ga0209792_1001169_pt1 | contig 13707 bp, 14 predicted proteins | sample EBPBio142005_DNA_FD_185860 | JGI IMG/M metagenome (GOLD analysis project Ga0209792, IMG submission 185860) | Wastewater treatment Type I Accumulibacter community from EBPR Bioreactor in Madison, WI, USA - Reactor 1_6/14/2005_ DNA (SPAdes)... | ecosystem: Engineered > Bioreactor > EBPR >... | reverse complement strand
GCCGGCGACGAGCGGGCGCATCTTCAAGGGCGACACGGACATCACCCGCCTGTCGCCGTCGGCGCGTGCGAAGATGGGCGTCGGGCGCGCCTTCCAGCTCACCAATCTGTTTCCGCGCCTGACGGTCCGGGAGAACGTGCGCCTCGTCGTGCAGGCCCGCGCCGGCAAGGGGCCGGATGTGTTTCGCCGCGCGTCGGCCCTGTCGGACATCGCAGAGGAGACCGAGGCGCATCTGGCGGCCGGCCGCCTGTCGGCCGTGGCAGACCTGCCGGCCTCGGCGTTGCCGCATGGCGACCAGCGCAAGCTTGAGGTGGCGATGCTGATCGCCATGAAGCCCGACATCTTCATGTTCGATGAACCCACCGCCGGCATGTCGGCGGCCGAAGCGCCGGAAATCCTCGATCTCGTCGCCGCGATCAAGGAAGACCGCTCGAAGACGATCCTGCTTGTCGAACACAAGATGGATGTGGTGCGCAAGCTGGCGGACCGGATCGTCGTCCTGCACAACGGGGAACTGGTCGCCGACGGCAGGCCCGACGAGGTGATGGCGCTGCCGATCGTGCGTGAGATCTATCTCGGCCAGGGCGCGGAGGACGTGGCATGAGCGGCATCCTGCGCCTCGACGACGTCCACACCAACATCGCGCAATATCAGGTGCTGCACGGCGTCTCCTTCGACGTGCCTGAAGGAGGCGTGCATGTGCTGCTCGGCCGCAACGGCGCGGGCAAGACCACAACGCTGCGCACCATCATGGGGCTGTGGCGCGCGCGCAAGGGCGCGATCGTCTACCGCCACCACGACATCACCGCGATGAGGACGCCCGACATCGCCCGGCTCGGCATCGCCTATGTGCCGGAGAACATGGGCATCTTCGGCGGGCTGACGGTCGAGGAGAACATGCGGCTCGCCAGCCGCACCGGCGAATTCGACAAGGACCGGCTCGGCCGCGTCTTCGCATTGTTTCCGGCGATGGAGAAATTCTGGACCAACCAGGCCTATTCGCTCTCGGGCGGGCAGAAGCAGATGCTGGCCATCTCGCGCGCCATCATCGAGAAGCGCGACCTGATCCTGATCGACGAGCCGACCAAGGGGCTGGCGCCATCGATCATCCGCAACATGATCGACGCCTTCCGCGAGATCGGCAACGAGACGACGATCCTGCTGGTCGAGCAGAATTTCCATTTCGCCAAGGCGCTGGGCAGGGGCGTCGGCGTGATCGACGACGGCCGCATCGTCCACACCGGCACGATGGCGGAGCTTGTCTCCGATGCGGCCTTGCAGACGAAATTGCTCAGCCTCAGCGCGGAGGCGCATTGATGGACGTTCCTGCATTCATGCGTACCCCCACCCCTTACCCCTCCCCTCAAGGGGGAGGGGGATTCTGCACTGTCGGCGCCCCCCTCCCCCTTGAGGGGAGGGGTAAGGGGTGGGGGTACGGCATCCAGCCAAAGGCAATTCCGCGACCGGAGATTGCCTCATGACCTCCCTCGACCGCTTCGGCGGCGTCTACCTTCTGCCCGTGGCGCTGGCGCTCATCGCGCTCGTCCTGATCGGCTCGCCTTCGTCATGGCTGACGCTCACGGTCGCCGGCCTCGCCATGGGCATGATGATCTTCCTGATGGCGTCCGGCCTGTCGCTGATCTTCGGCCTGATGGACGTGCTGAACTTCGGCCATTCGGCCTTCGTGTCGTTCGGCGCGTTCATCGCGGCGTCGGTTCTCGCGGCGCTCGGCACATGGCTGACCGGCCCGAGCCCGGCGCTCAACATCATCGCGCTGTTCGCGGCCATCGGTGCGGCGACGGCCTTCGGCGCGGTCGCCGGCTGGGCCTTCGAGCGGATCATCGTCAAACCGGTCTACAAGGACCATCTGCGGCAGATCCTGATCACCATGGGCGCGCTGATCGTCGCGGAGCAACTGATCCTCGCCGTCTGGGGCGGCATCCCGGTCCAGGTGCCGCGTCCGGCCGTCCTGTCGGGCTCGGTCATCATCGGCGACGTATCGATCGAGATTTACCGCATCTTCGCCTTCCTGCTCGGCCTCGCCGTCTATGTCGCGCTTTACCTTGTGCTGAACCGCACGCGGCTCGGCCTGCTGATCCGCGCGGGCGTCGAGAACCGCGAGATGGTGGAATCGCTCGGCTTCCGCATCGATCGCCTGTTCATCGGCGTGTTCATGGCCGGCTCGGCGCTCGCGGCGATGGGTGGAGCCATGTGGGCCGGCTATCAGGGCATGATCACGCCGCTGATCGGCAACGAGATGATGATCCTCGTCTTCATCGTCGTCATCATCGGCGGGCTGGGGTCGATCCAGGGCTCGCTGCTCGGCGCGATCATGGTCGGGCTGATGGCGAACTACGTCGCCTTCCTCGCGCCGAAAATGGCACTCGCGTCGAACATGATCCTGATGATGGCGATCCTGCTCTGGCGGCCCTTCGGCCTGAAGCCTGCGGTGAAGTGAGGTGGCCATGACCGGCATTGCATCGCCCTCTCCGTCGAACGCGGTCCGTCAGGTTCCGGTCGGCCGCCTCGCCGTCTACGGCGTCGTGCTGCTGATCGGCCTGGCGCTGGCCTTCGCGCCCTTCGTCTTCCCCGACGTGCGCGCGCAGGAAGTTGCCGCGCGCATCTGCATCTTCATCGTGCTGGTCGCGAGCTACGACCTGCTGATCGGCTACACCGGCATCGTCTCATTTGCGCATACCATGTTCTTCGGACTGGGGGCGTACGGCACCGCGATTGCGCTGAAAAGCATCGGCCCGACCTGGGGCGCGGTGGCGCTGGGCGGAGGCGCGGGCATCGCCGCCGCCTTCGTGCTGGCGCTGCTGATCGGCCTCTTGTCGCTGCGGGTGAAGGCGATCTTCTTCGCCATGGTGACGCTGGCCGCCGCCTCGGTCATGCTGGTGCTGGCCAGCCAGCTCTCGGAGTTCACCGGCGGCGAGGACGGCATCACCTATCAGGTGCCGAAACTCTTCGCGCCGGCGACGAAGCTGCTGACCGACGCCGACGGCAAGGTGCTCCGCATCTTCGGCGTCCAGATGAACGGCCGCTTCGCGGCGTACTATTTCGTCTTCCTGACCAGCTTCGTGCTGTTCATGTTCATGCTGCGCGTCGTCGCCTCGCCACTCGGCTCGGTGCTGAAAGCGATCCGCGAGAACGAGATGCGCGCCGAGGCGATCGGCTACCGCGTCGTCGCCTACCGCACGGCGGTGTTCTGCCTCGCCGCCGTGATCGCGGCGCTGGCCGGCGTGCTGCGCGCCGTCTGGCTGAAATATGCCGGTCCCGACGTGACGCTCTCCTTCGGCATCATGATCGACATCCTGCTGATGGTGGTGATCGGCGGCATGGGCACCATGATCGGTGCGGTCATCGGCGTCGTGGTGATGAGCCTCGCGCAGTTCTACCTGAAGGACCTGATGGAGATCGGCGCGCACGCCACCGCCGACATCCCGCTGCTGCCCGACCTGCTGAATCCCGAGCGCTGGCTGCTCTGGCTCGGCGTGCTGTTCATCCTGCTGGTCTATTTCTTCCCGTCCGGCATCGCCGGAACGCTCATGAACAAGGGATACCGCCGATGAGCCAGCCGCGCTCGACCTATGTGCCGGCCGCCGGCTTCGAGGTGCATGTCACCGAATGGGGCGATCCGGGCCGGCCGCCGCTGGTGATGTGGCACGGGCTGGCGCGCACCGGCCGCGATTTCGACGAAGCGGCAAGGGCGTTGTCCGACACCTACTTCGTCATTTGCCCCGACACGATCGGGCGCGGCCTGTCGAGCTGGGCGCGCAGTTCCGAGACAGACTATTCCTATCGTGTCTATGGCGACACGGTCGTCGCCGTTCTCGACCACTACGGCATCGACCGGACGCGATGGGTCGGCACGTCGATGGGCGGGCTGATCGGAACGACGCTGGCGGCGGGGCGGCTCAAGGACCGTATCACCCATCTCGTCATCAACGATGTCGGTCCGGACATTCCCGAGGCCGCCATCAACCGTCTGGCCTCCTATGTCGGCAATCCGCCGGTCTACGACACGGTGGCCGAGATCGAAGGCTGGCTGCGCAGGAACTACGCCCCGTTCGGCGAGAACACGCCGGCCTTCTGGCGCCGCATGGCCGACACCTCGTCGCGCCGCACCGATACGGGCAGGGTCACGGTGCACTACGACCCGGCGATCGTCACCCAGTTCACCTACCATAAGGCCGACCTCGACGTTTGGGACGCCTATGACGCAATTGCCGCCAAGACACTTTTGCTACGCGGTGAAGCATCCGATGTGTTGTCGCCCTCGGTTGCGAAGCAGATGGCGGAGCGCGGGCCGAAGCCACGTCTGATCGAGCTGGCAGGCTTCGGCCATGCGCCGACTCTTGCCAGCGCCGAGGAGATCGCGCTGTTGCGCGACTTCCTGGCGACCTAGGCCGCTTTCAGGATCGTCTCGATCTCGGCGACGGAGTGGTTGGTCAGGGTTTTGGGAATTTCCGCCGTCACCTTGTCGGCTACCTCCTTGTGGAATTTCCCCCGCATCTCGCCCAGCACCAGCGGCGGCGCGACGACGACAAGCTTCTTGAACCGGCCCTTGTGCGCGAGCTTGTAGAGTTTCGCCGCGATGTCGTCGGCAAAACGTTCCTTCGCCAGCCGATGCCAGTCGGTCTCCTCGACAGCGCTGCGGTGCGGGCTCGGACCGTCGTGGAAGCGGCCCGGCCGATCGGTTCCCTGTTCGCGCGTCGGCGGGTTCTCTTCCTGCTCTTCGCGCACCACTTCGAGATTGGGGTGCAGCGCGTCGCCGGCATTGCGAAGGAAGAGCGCCTTCTCCCCATCGGCCACCAGCACCCACAAATCATGCTCGAGTTTCAGATCGGTCGCAGCCATGGAAACCTCCTTCCGGAACATCGGGTTCCTGAGGAAAATGGTTTCAGGCGCCGAACCGTTCCCGCGCGGCGCAGGAAGGATTTTCGGGCAAAGGTGCGGTGCGAAGAAAATCGATTGCGCCCGCGAAGGGCTGGCGCGATGTGATTTCTTCTGGTGAGGCCGCAAATCCGGGAGAATGCGCGACTTTTCCGGAAAGCCCGCCTGCCATGCCTGCCGCTAACGACAAGATCAACGCCTTTCCACTTTTCCTGAAGGTGGCGGACCGCCTCGTCGTCATCGTCGGCGAAGGTGAGGAGGCTTTGGCCAAGGCGCGGCTGATCGGCCAGTCGAGCGCGCGTATCCGCATCGTGGCCGCAAACCCGGAGCCGTCGCTGGCGTCATGGGCGGCCGAGACCGGCGCGGCCGTTGTTTTCGAAACCTATCGCCCGCAACATATCGAGGGCGCGGTGCTTGTCTTCGCCGCGACGGGCGACGAAGCCGCGGACAAGCGCATCGTCGCCGACGCGAAACGGGTTGGCATCTGCGTCAACGCCGTCGACCGCCCCGAACTCTGCGACTTCTATACGCCGGCTATCGTCAACCGCGCGCCGGTCGTCGTCGCTGTCGGGACCGAAGGCGCGGGCCCGGTGCTGGCGCAGTCGATCCGGGCGCGCATCGACCGGATGCTGGCGCCGTCGCTCGGCCGCTTGGCCGATCTCGCCGCGACCTATCGTTCGGCAGTGGAGCGCCTGTTGCCCAAGGGCGCGGAACGACGCGCCTATTGGGGCGAGTTCTTTTCCGGCGCTCCGGCCCGCGCCATGGAGATCGGCTCGTTCGAAGAGGCGGTCGCGGCCGCCGACGAATTGCTGGCGCGGCGAGGCGAGGCGCGCGGCCATGTGGCGCTGGTCGGCGCCGGCCCGGGCGCCGAGGACCTTTTGACCTTGCGCGCCCATCGGCTGCTGATGGAGGCCGACGTGATCGTGCATGACGCGCTGGTGCCGGAAGCGGTGATCGACATGGGCCGCCGCGACGCGGAGCGCATCGGCGTCGGCAAGCGCAAGGGCTGCCATTCGAAGAGCCAGGACGAGATCAACCAATTGCTGGTCGACCTCGCGCAGGACGGCAAGCGCGTGGTGCGATTGAAGTGCGGCGACCCGCTGGTCTTCGGCCGGGCCGGTGAGGAAATGGCGGCGCTGCGCGCGGCTGATGTCTCCTACGAGGTCGTCCCGGGTGTGACCGCGGCCTTCGCCGCCGCCGCCGATTTCGAACTGCCGCTGACGCTGCGAGGCGTCTCGTCGTCCATGGTCTTCACCACCGGCCATGATCTGAAGGGCGGACCCCTGCCCGACTGGGCAAAGCTCGCCATCTCCGGCGCGACCGTCGCCGTCTATATGGGCCGCTCGATCGCGGCGGACGTGGCCAAGCGCCTGATCGATGCCGGGCTCGCGCCGGATACCGCCGTCGCCGTGGTCGAGAATGCGAGCCTCGGCGACCGCCGCATGTTCCATGGCACGCTGGCCGACCTGCCCTCGCTCGAACGGCGCTCGGACCTGACCGGCCCGGTCATGACGATCATCGGCGACGCGGTCGCCGGCGCGAACTTCCGCAGGTCGGTACCGCTGGCGTACGTCGACATCGACCGGCTCGCCTTGAGTGTACCCCCACCCCGTACCCCTCCCCTCAAGGGGGACGGGGATTCTGCAACGTCGGCGACCCCCTCCCCCTTGAGGGGAGGGGTACGGGGTGGGGGTAAACCTGCCGCCGAGTTGAATGTGCCGGGAGAACTCCCGTGAAGGTCCTCACCGCGAACAGGCTGAGCGATGGCGAGGCGGTCTGGTTCTCGCCCGAACGGACATGGATCGAGACGCTGGAGGGCGCCGATGTCGCGCGCGACCCGGCGGCTGAAGAGGCGCTCGACCGGTTCGGCAAGGAATCCTTCGCCCGCAACGAGGTGGTCGATGTCGACCTGATCGACGTCGAAGTCACTTCGGCCGGCATCCGACCGATCCGCCTGCGCGAACGTATCCGCGCCGCCGGCCCGACCAACCGTCTCGACCACGGCAAGCAGGCCGAGTTGGCCAATCCATAAAGCAAGAAGACGACCATGTATCGCTACGATGAGTTCGACCATAGTTTCGTCCAGGCCCGCGTGGCCCAGTTCAGCGACCAGGTCGAACGACGATTGGCGGGCGAGATCACCGAGGACCAGTTCCGGCCGCTGAGGCTGATGAACGGCGTCTATCTCCAGCTTCACGCCTACATGCTGCGCATCGCCATTCCCTATGGAACCCTGTCGCCGAAGCAGATGCGCATGCTGGCGCATGTCGCGCGGACCTACGACAAGGGCTATGGCCACTTCACCACGCGCCAGAACCTGCAGTTCAACTGGCCGGCGCTGTCGGACATTCCGGCCATCCTCGCCGATCTCGCTTCGGTCGAGATGCATGCGCTGCAGACCAGCGGCAACTGCATCCGCAACGTCACCGCCGACCATTTCGCCGGCGCGGCAGCCGACGAGGTCGCAGACCCGCGTCCGGCGGCGGAAATCCTGCGGCAGTGGTCTTCGGTGCATCCGGAGTTTTCCTACCTGCCCCGGAAATTCAAGATCGCGGTGACGGGCGCGGAGCGCGACCGCGCCGCGATCCAGACCCATGACATCGGCCTGCATCTGAAGAAGAACGAGCAGGGCGAGCTCGGTTTCGCCGTGTGGGTCGGCGGAGGGCAGGGCCGCACGCCCATCCTCGCCAAGAAGATCCGGGACTTCCTGCCGGAGCAGCACCTTCTGTCCTATGTGACCGCGATCGTGCGCGTCTACAATCTGCACGGCCGCCGCGACAACAAATACAAGGCGCGCATCAAGATCCTCGTCCATGAGACCGGCACCGAGGAATTCACCCGCCAGGTCGAGGCCGAATGGGCGGCGCTGAAGGACGGCGAGTTGACGCTTCCCGAATCCGACATCCGCGCGATCGAGGCCTATTTCGCGCCGCCGTCGCTGGCCGCCCGGCCGGAAGGCGACGAGGCGGTCAAGCTTGCACGGCTGGATTCACGCTCGTTCGGCGAATGGCTCGACCAGAACGTGACCACGCACAAGAACCCCGACTACGCGGCGGTGACGATTTCGCTCAAGGGCATCGGCGAGACGCCCGGCGACGCCAGCGCCGATCAGATGGATGCGGTGGCGGACCTCGCCGAACAATATTCGGCAAATGAGATCCGGGTCAGCCATGAGCAGAACCTGATCCTGCCGCATGTCGCCCGCGCCGACCTGAAAGCCGTCTACGACACGCTGGTGGAGATCGGGCTGGCGACGGCGAACTCGAACCTCATCACCGACATCATCGCCTGCCCGGGCCTCGACTATTGCGCGCTGGCCAACGCCCGCTCGATCTCGGTCGCGCAGGATATCTCGAGGCGTTTCGGCTCGCTGGAGCGGCAGCGCGAGATCGGCGAATTGAAGCTTAAGATTTCCGGCTGCATCAATGCCTGTGGGCATCATCATGTCGGCCACATCGGCATCCTCGGCGTCGAGAAGAAGGGCGCGGAACTCTATCAGGTGACGCTCGGCGGCTCCGGCGACGAGCATTCCTCGATCGGCGAGATCATCGGCCGCGGTTTCGGCCCGGACGAGATCGGCGGCGCGATCGAGAAGATCGTCGACACCTATCTCGCCCATCGCGCCGACAAGTCCGAAAAATTCCTCGACGCCTATCGCCGGCTCGGCCCCGCCCCGTTCAAGGAGGCGCTCTATGCTGGCGAAGCTAAAGCCGCGTGACGCGGCCGAGGAGGCCGCCGTCGAGGCGGCTTATCTCGAAGATCGCTACGGAATGCTGGCGCCGCAGGATGTGATCGCGCTGTCGGTCGGCCGATTCGACCGCGCCGGCATTGGCGCCGTATCCTCGTTCGGTTCCGATTCAGCCGTATTGCTGCACATGATCGGACGCGTCGACCCGTCGTTGCAGGTGATCTTTCTCGACACCGGGAAACATTTCGAGGAAACGCTCAAATACCGCGACGCGCTCGCCGCCGATTTCGGTCTGCGCGACGTGCGCGTCTACGAACCGCTGGCGCGGGCGCTGGCCGACAATGATCCGGCGGGCGACCTGCACCGGGCCGACACGGACGCCTGCTGCAACATCCGCAAGGTCGAACCGATGGCGCGCGCCGTCGAGCCGCTGGCGGCCTGGTTCACCGGACGCAAGCGTTTCCAGGCGACGACGCGCAACGCGCTGCCGGTGTTCGAGGCGGTCGGCCCGCGCATCCGCATCAACCCGCTGGCGAAGTGGACGACCTCCGATCTGGCCGACTACATGCGGACCCATCAGCTCCGCGAAAACCCGCTCGTCGCGTACGGCTATCTTTCGATCGGCTGCTTCCCCTGCACCCAGCCGGTGAAGCCCGGCGAGGACGCCCGCTCCGGGCGGTGGGCTGGACAAGCCAAGACCGAATGCGGCATTCACCTGTCCAACCTCGACGAGTCCCTTACCGCCTCGTCACTTTAGGACAGGATTTGAATGACGGACGCTGCTGCTCCGCCGGAGACCCGGCTCTGGACGCCTGACGGGTTTCGCCAGGACGACTGGGTTCATGCGGAGGAATTCGCCGCCGCAGGCACGAACGGCCGCGTGATCCTGCCGCTCAAGGCCTTTCTCGAAATCCCGGCCGACGAACGGCTGCGCGACCGCGAGCGCATCGGCGTGCAGCTTGCTCCGGGCGATTCGATTGACCAGATCGTGGAGTATCTCGATCAGCTTGCGCTCGTCGCGCTTGCCTTTCCCGCCTTCAGCGACGGGCGCTCCTTTTCCAAGGCGGAGCTGCTGCGCAGCCGCCATGGCTACGACGGCCCGATCCGTGCGACGGGACAGGTGCTACTCGACCAGTTGCCGCACATGCTGCGGCTCGGCTTCACCGAGTTCGAGGTGTCGCATCCGGTGCTGATCGAGCGGCTTGAGAAGGGCGACACGGGCGGCATCCCGTTCTACTACCAGCCGACGGCCAAGCCGGCTGCGCCGGGCCCCGGCTATTCCTGGCGGCGGACCAAATAGCGTTCCGCGGCATTTACATCCCGGACGGCATTTGATTTCCTCTCGCCTTGGCCGGATCGGGAGGAGAGGTCCGTGGAATTCGACTATGTGATCGTCGGCGGCGGGTCCGCCGGCTCGACATTGGCGGCGCGCCTGTCGGAAGACGGCAAGACGACGGTCTGCCTGCTCGAAGCCGGCGGCGACGGCAAGAGCATCCTGATCCGCGCTCCGTTCGGCATCGTGGCGCTGCTGCCGGGGCGGCCGAAGATCGCGAACTGGGCATTGCATACGGAGCCGCAGGCCGGGCTCAACGGCCGCCGCGGCTACCAGCCGCGCGGCAAGGCGCTCGGCGGGTCGAGCGCGATCAATGCCATGCTCTACATCCGCGGCCAGCCGCAGGATTATGACGGCTGGGCGGCGCAGGGCGCGTCCGGCTGGGGCTGGTCGGACGTGCTGCCCTATTTCAGGCGCGCGGAAGCCAATGAGCGCGGAGCGGACGCGCTGCACGGGGCCGACGGCCCGCTGAAAGTGTGCGAGCAGCGCAGCCCGCATCCGATCACGCAGGCCTTCGTGCGGGCCTGCGAGGAGAACCAGATCCGCGCCAATACCGATTTCAACGGCCGTTCGCAGGAAGGCGCAGGCCTCTATCAGGTCACGCAGTTCTGGGGCGATGGGCGCAATGGCGAGCGTTGCTCCGCCGCGGCGGCCTATCTCCACCCGGCGATGACGCGGTCGAACCTGCATGTGATCACCGGCGCTCATGCAGCCGGCGTCGAATTCGAAGGCAAGCGCGCCACCGGCGTGCGCTATCTCCGGTCGGGGCGCAATGCCCAGGTCAAGGCGCGGCGCGAGGTGATCGTCAGCGCCGGCGCGTTCGGCTCGCCGCATCTGCTCATGCTGTCGGGCATCGGGCCGGCGCTCGAAATGGCGCGCCACAACATCGCGCTGCGCCACGAACTGCCGGGCGTCGGCCGAAATCTCCAGGACCATCTCGACTTCGTCGCCGCCTGGAAGTCGAAGGATACCGACCTGCTCGGCATCGGCCCGGTCGGCTCGTACAAGCTGATGCGCAACATCATGCGCTGGCGTCGCGACGGCACCGGCATGATCGCGTCGCCCGGGGCCGAGGCGGGCGCCTTCTTCAGGTCCGACCCGGCGCTCGACCGGCCGGACATGCAACTTCATTTCGTCACCGCCATCGTCGACGACCATGCCCGCAAGCTGCATCTCGGCTATGGCTTCTCCTGCCATGTCTGCGTGTTGCGCCCGCATTCGCGCGGCGAGGTGACCTTGCGCGACGCCAATCCGCTGTCGCCGCCGCGCATCGACCCGCAATATCTGTCGGACGAGCGGGATGCGGCGTCCCTGGTGAAGGGGGCGCGGCGCATGCGCCAGATCATGGCCTCACCGGCGCTGGCGTCCTATCGGCTGCGCGAAATCTACATCGACGGGGAGGTCGACGACGCGGCGCTGCTCGGCCATATCCGTTCGCGGGCCGACACGATCTATCATCCCGTCGGCACCTGCCGGATGGGGACGGACGAGATGGCCGTGGTCGACCCGCAATTGCGGGTGCGCGGCGTCGACGGATTGCGGGTTGTCGATGCGTCGGTGATGCCGTCCATCGTCAGCGGCAACACCAATGCGCCGACGATCATGATCGCGGAAAAGGCCGCCGACATGATCAGGGCGGCGGCGTAAGGACGTCAGCGCTTCTTGCGCTTGCGCCCGTAAAGCTCCAGCCGGTGGTGGACAATGTCGTAGCCGAGCGAGCGAGCGATCTCGTCCTGCAACTGCTCGATCTTGTCGGAGTGGAATTCGATCACGTCGCCCGTGTCGAGGTCGATCAGGTGGTCGTGATGTTCGCCCGCCGCCTGTTCGAAGCGCGCCGGGCCGCCGGCAAAGGCGTGGCGCTGGATCTCGCCCTTGTCCTCAAGCAGCTTCATCGTCCGGTACACGGTCGAGAGCGAGATCGTCGCGTCGAGCGTGACCGCGCGGCGGAAAATCTCCATGGCGTCGGGATGGTCGGCGGTCTCGGACAGGATTTTCAGGATGACGCGGCGCGGCCGCGTGATGCGCACGCCGGCGTCCCGCAGCCGCGCCTCATATTCTTCCTGTTTTCTCGCTGCGTCGTTCATCGGCCCGATTATCGGACAGCCCGTGTTGATTTGCAAAGATTTGCAACTGGCTGCGGCAAGCGACCTCATGCCAGCCGAAGCGATATCCTTGTTGCAAACGATTTGCATTTGCATTGACGAAATCTCCCGAAGCCGCTAGGAACCTTGCGACACTGAGCCGAGGATTGCCGAGGATGGATGCCAGAGTAACGACTGCGCCGCAGGACAGCGGATGGCGCAGGCCCCGGCTCGATCCGTCGATGGCCGACGTCCATCGTTCGATCGCGGTGCGCGGCACGACGTGGCGCAAGGCCACCGCCTTTCTCGGGCCGGGATATCTGGTGGCCGTCGGCTACATGGACCCCGGCAATTGGGCCACCTCGCTCGCCGGTGGGTCGAAGTTCGGTTACACCCTGCTGGTCGTCGCGCTGGTCTCCAACATCATGGCGATCGTGCTCCAGTCGCTCTGCGCGCGCCTCGCCATCGCGTCGGGCCGCGACCTGGCGCAGGCCTGCCGCGACGCTTTCCCGAAGCCGGTCGGCTACATGCTCTGGCTGCTCGCCGAAATCGCCATCATCGCCACAGACATCGCCGAGGTGATCGGCACCGCGATCGGCCTGAACCTGATCTTCGGCATTCCGCTCGAGATCGGCGTGGTCATCACGGCGCTCGACGTGTTCCTGATCCTCTATCTCCAGAGGCTCGGTTTCCGCTGGGTGGAGGCCTTCGTCATCGCCCTGCTCGGCGTCATCGCGGTGTGTTTCGGCATCCAGATCTTCCTGGCGGACCCGGTCTGGGGCGACGTGATCCGCGGCTTCGCGCCGACGACGGAGATCGTCACCAATCCCGAAATGCTCTATCTCGCGCTGGGCATCCTCGGCGCCACCGTGATGCCGCACAATCTCTATCTGCATTCCGGCATCGTGCAGACCCGCGCCTATGGCACGACGGCGCCGGAAAAGCGCGAGGCGCTGAAATTCGCGACGATCGACTCGACCGTGGCCCTGATGTTCGCGCTGACCATCAACGCCTCGATCCTGATCCTCGCGGCCGCCGCGTTCCATACGACCGGCCGAACCGAAGTGGCGGAACTGGGCGAGGCGCATTCGCTGCTGGCGCCGCTGCTCGGCCTGGCCGTCGCGCCGACCCTGTTCGGCATCGCGCTTCTCTGCTGCGGCCTCAATTCGACGGTCACGGCGACGCTGGCTGGCCAGATCGTCATGGAAGGCTTTCTCGACATCCAGTTGCCGCCATGGCTTCGCCGGCTGATCACCCGGGCGATCGCCATCGTCCCGGCCGCCGCCGTCACCATCTGGTATGGCGAGAGCGGCACGGCGAAACTGCTGATCCTGACTCAGGTCGTTCTGTCGCTGCAGCTTTCCTTCGCCGTCTTCCCGCTGGTCATGTTCACCGCCAGCAAGGCCAAGATGGGCGAGATGGTCGCGCCGAAATGGCTGATCGGGGTCGCCGGTCTCATTGCTGTCGTGATCGCGGTCTTGAATATCAAGCTGCTGGTCGATTTCGTCTTCACCTGAGGCCGGGATTGTTGATTTTCGAACGATCGCGCACCATTTCGAGCCAATCAACAAATCCTGACCGATGCCGCGCGTTTTTCGTTTGTTCTCTCGGCGCGCGAATCGAGTATGGTTGCGCGCATGATCCTCAGTCTGTTCAAGACGCCCGCCGACCCCCGGCCGAAGCAGCCCCGCGAGCGGATGCTGGAAGTC
>Ga0209792_1001167_pt1 | contig 13720 bp, 10 predicted proteins | sample EBPBio142005_DNA_FD_185860 | JGI IMG/M metagenome (GOLD analysis project Ga0209792, IMG submission 185860) | Wastewater treatment Type I Accumulibacter community from EBPR Bioreactor in Madison, WI, USA - Reactor 1_6/14/2005_ DNA (SPAdes)... | ecosystem: Engineered > Bioreactor > EBPR >... | reverse complement strand
GGATTTTTGTATCAATTTAACAAGACTGCTTTGGAGATACTGGGTGCACAAGATAATGACAAAATCACAGTTGAGGGCATTATCGAAGACATTGAAGTAGCTACCCCCACGACTTTGACCGCGATTCAGTGCAAGTATCATGAGGCGAGCACATCCTTCACTGCAAGCGCCGTATACAAACCTTTGCTCCAGATGCTCAAACACTTTTCTGAGAACCAACCCACGAGCATTCGCTACATCCTCTTTGTCCATTTTTCTGTGGTGGTTACGCCTGCCCCCATAATCGATAAAGCCGTACTTAAAGCTGCTTTGACCTCCAAGGACAAATCGATTGAGAAACACGTCAAGGCAGTACCGCCCGGAGTCGATCTTGATAGTTTCTTAGACCAGTTCACTATGGAATTTGGCCCGTGCTATGACGAAATCGTGAAACACGTTGGTCGAGAACTAGAAGCCTGTGGGATGCCGAGTGGCGAGATCGAAATCCTGGCATATCCAAATGCGATCCACAAGATCGCCACGCTTAGTGTTAAGCATAATGCCGTAGAAAGACAGATCACGAAGAAAGAATTTCTTTCTGAGCTAATAGCGATACGCAAGACAGCCATTTCCCGATGGACGCTGGCGCTTAAAACCCGGGAGAAACTTCTCGAGGCTCGCCGTAAGCAGCTAAAAATTCACTTGGATAAGAACTCGCGGCTGCGCTACTTCGTGATCGATCCTAGCAGCATCGAGGACTACGACAGTGAAATTGTGCTTTTCATCTCCGACTACCTTGATAAGTATCACTTTAAACCTGCGCACATCAGCACACCTATCTTATGCCTTCATGCAAACCGAAGCGAGGTTCAGAAAATCCAACACCGCTTGTACCTGAAGGGTATTGTTGCCAACGACGGTTACATGGGCGCGCAATTCGAAGAGTCATTTTTCTTTCGTGAGCCGCTTGCTTCCAAGAGTGTCGGAGGTAAAGTAAAACGCGAATTCAATGTCCGCATCTTGAGTTGCGACGATCACGGTATTGTCCTAAACGATCAGAAGTGTGACGATCTTTTCATAATTGGTGATCCGGACTGCGATGCACTGGATACCGTGGACGTGAACATCGAGCATCTAGCTGGCGCAACAATGAAAGAAGTCAAGTATGTCATGGGGGTGAGTAATGTCTACGAGTAGCATCGGCCAGGTTCTCTCCTGCTCACCGGAGGCCATCATTGTCCTCATAGATGATCTCAGAGTGTTCGAAGAGCACAAGTCAGCCCTGCAAGTAGGTCGGTACTTGCGGATCGCTCAAGGAAATAATGACTTCACCGTAGCTTCAATTCGCAATATCCGTGGTGTTCACGGCCAGGATTCCGAAGGCAAGCCGAAGTGGCAGTTTCAAATTGAATGTCAGGCCGTTGGTACGCTTATAGGTGGCAAGACCTTTGAGCGTGCAAGTGTTCTGCTGCCAGTTCCCACTGAACCAGCATTCCCAGCAGACGAAGAAACACTGAGCAAGCTATTCGCTGAAGATGCCGAATATCAGTTTCCTCTGGGCCAGCTATCTCTGAATAAGGCGACGTCCATGAAAATCCATGGGGACCGTTTCTTCAGTAAACACATTGCGATTGTCGGTTCCACTGGTTCTGGGAAGTCATGCACCGTATCTCGGATTCTCCATGACGTGGTAGGAATCGCCGACGACAAAAATTTAAACCTCGGAAAGCAGAACAATTCTCACGTTGTCGTCTTCGATATTCATGATGAATATACGGCCGCTTTTACATTGAAGGAAGAGCAGGAATTCACTTTGAACCGCTTAGATGTAGACAGCCTTCAGCTTCCTTACTGGCTTATGAATTCCGAGGAGCTAGAGAGTATGTTCATTGAGAGCAATGAGCAAAACTCGCACAATCAGGTGAGTCAGTTCAAGCAGGCGGTCGTTTTGAATAAAGAGCGACACAATCCTGGGTTTCAGGACATAACGTACGATACGCCGGTGTATTTCTCGATCAAGGAAGTGTATCAATACATTGAGAATATGAATCGTGAGGTGATTGGGCGTCTGACGGGAGAGGATAAGCCGAAGTTGGAGGATGGAACGCTGATTGATGCGCGGGAAAACTACTACTTCGAAAAGAAGTGCATATTCGTTGCCACGTCCACCGCAGCCCTAACCCGAGCGACAAACGGTCCATTTAACGGCGAATTTAACCGGTTTGTCTCACGGCTAGAAACAAAGCTTTCTGACAAGCGTCTACGGTTCTTGCTTGAACCAGTTAAATCTGATGGGATACCATTCGAGACGGTAGATTTCGAGCAAATAATGAAGCAGTTTCTTGGATACCTCAATAGGGCGAACGTCACAATTATAGACCTTAGCGGAATACCCTTTGAGGTCTTGAGCATCACAGTAAGTCTTGTGTCACGTTTGATTTTTGATTTTTGCTTCCACTACTCGAAGTTAAGACATAAAGAGGACTTTCTTAACAACGTGCCCGTTATGATGGTCTGTGAAGAAGCGCACAACTACATCCCGCAGAGAGATGAGGCGGCATATCGCGCATCCAGAAAGTCGCTGGAGCGTATCGCAAAGGAGGGCAGAAAATACGGTCTTAGTCTCATGGTTGTGAGTCAACGCCCATCAGAGGTTTCCGAGACAATCTTCGCACAGTGCAACAACTTCATTGCGCTTCGACTCACTAATAATGCAGATCAAAACTACGTAAAGCGGCTTTTTCCAGACAACTCGAGTGGGGTTACAGATATTCTTCCAAATCTTGCTCCCGGAGAATGTATTGTTGTAGGTGATGCCGTTTTGCTCCCCGCCGTTGTTCAGATGCCCTTGCCGAAGCCTGAACCGCATTCAAGAAGCGTTTGTTTCCACAAGGAATGGAAAGAACCGTGGCGGGATGTCACTTTTGCCGAGGTGATAAGTCGTTGGAGGAAGGAGTAAAGTGCCAAACAAGGCTCTACATTGCCACCTTTGAGCTTGTTTGCTAAGCAAACAATCACGTCTGATGCTGAATTGCAGCAGATTCTGGTATATCGCAACGACTCTTCATCCTTGACTTCCCACCAACTCACCGCGCATGAATCAATTGACTCGGCGCGGGTATCGTTGAAGTCATTTTCGGCGCAGTCCATTGCGTGCTCCAGCGCAGAACCGGCATATCCCGGTTCACCGCGGTATGCGTGGTTGCCGCATACCGGTTGCAATCCACGCTTCTACTGGTAATTTCATTGGTCCATTCTTCGCGGATTTTCTCAGGCGCTAGTGTCGCGACGGTTAACCGTTCGCATAGTTCGTAGTTGGCTGACCATTGGTTGCGCAATTGCCGCTGCGCAGGGTCGCCGCCGTAGATCGAATATGAAGCGCAACCGGCCAGCAGCAGGATGGGTACGACGAGCAGTGATTTCATGATGGTGTGCATAAGAATGTGGTGATCCATTTTTTACCAAATCTTGGTGGCCGCAAAAGCCACGCCGTTTGGCAGTGAGCAGACATAATTGGGATTGATCGGGCGGCATGATTTCTGGGTCAACGTTAAGGTCGTCGCTGAAGTAAAGACGACATCGGTGACAGCATCGATATTGTCGTTAATCAAACGCGTCAGCCGCACCGTGCCATCCTTGATGTCGCCCCACGATGCGCCCCAGCGTCTATTGCCATCAAAATCGGGCGGATTGAGACCGGCAAAGATCACCCGGCCGTTATTCTCCGAGATCATTAAATAACCCGCTTCCGGCAAATCGTCTATCGTCCAGATACCGTCGTAAGTACCGGCAGCGTGAACCAGTCCGGCATGCAGGCACAAAAGCAACGCGCCGATGATTTTTTTCATTGTTTTATCTCCTCAATATAAAGACAAAGCCGCGCTCTGGTTAAGGAAGTTCTGAAAAAGGTAGCGAGCGATGATCAGGCAAAGCGAAATCAGGTGAGAAAGCGCAATTTACATTGAGTAAAGAGCATTTTGAGCCTGATTTCAACGCAGCTTGAACGAGCGCAGTCGTTTTTCAGAACTTCCCTAACGGCGCTTCTGCCCTAGGATCGACCCCAGCACGCCGCGAGTAATTTCGCGCGCAATCGACGAGCCAACCGAGCGCGCGGCGCTTTTCGCAAAGGCATCGAGCACGCTTTCGCGGCGTCCGCCGCACTTATTAGACGAACCCAGCAGCAAATCGCCCAGACCAGCCAGGATTCCCTCGTCCGCCGGTTTGCGCAAGCTGCCGGGTGCCGTGGTTTGCGCTGAATTGCCGGGCGGTTTCTCCGCGCCGCTGCGCGCTTGCAGCAGCTCAAAAGCGCTTTCGCGGTCGATTTCCTGCTCGTAGACACCGGCCACAATCGACGACTGCATCAATTCCTTACGCTCGTCCGCCGTGATCGGGCCGATCTGGCTGACCGGGGGCAATATGAATGCGCGTTCGGTCACGCCGGGCGAGCCGTTGGCATCTAGGAAAGAAACCAGCGCTTCACCGACGGAAAGTTCGAGGATCGCTTGTTTGACGTTCAACTTCGGATTGGGCCGCATGGTTTCGGCAATCGCATTCACCGCTTTCTGGTCGCGCGGCGTGAACGCGCGCAACGCATGCTGCACGCGGTTGCCCAGTTGACTCAAGACTTTCTCGGGAATATCGAAAGGATTCTGCGTCACAAAATAAATCCCCACTCCTTTGGAACGGATCAGCCGTACGACTTGCTCGATTTTCTCCAGCAGCGCGGGCGATGCCATGCTGAACAACAAATGCGCTTCGTCAAAAAAGAACACCAGCTTGGGTTTCTCGCGGTCACCGGTTTCCGGCAGATTTTCGTACAGCTCGGACAGCATCCACAACAAAAAGGAACTGTACAAGCGCGGCGAGTTTAGCAATTTATCGGCGGCCAGAATATTGACCACGCCTTTGCCATCGATGGTTTGCATCAAGTCTTCGATGTTCAGCATCGGCTCGCCGAAAAACTTGCCGCCGCCCTGCTTTTCGATTTGCAGTAAACCGCGCTGAATCGCGCCAATCGAAGCCGGTGACACGTTGCCGTACTGCGTTTTGAATTGGTCCGCATTGTCGCCGACAAATTGCAGCAGCGCGCGCAGATCCTTCAGATCGAGCAACAATAGACCGTGATCGTCGGCGACTTTAAACACCAACGTGAGCACGCCTTCCTGCGTTTCATTCAGATTCAGCAAACGCGCCAGCAACAGCGGCCCCATATCGGAAATCGTCGCCCGCAGCGGATGGCCATTCTCCTGCAACACATCCCACAACGTCACCGGAAAGCCTTCCCATTGCGGCACATCCAGTTGCAACGTATCCAAACGCGCTTGCATTTTCCCGGACAGCGTTCCCGCTTTGCAAATCCCGGTCAGATCGCCCTTGATGTCGGCCATGAATACCGGCACGCCGATATTGGAAAAGCTTTCCGCCAGTTTTTGCAACGTCACTGTCTTGCCGGTTCCGGTCGCACCGGTAATGCAACCGTGGCGTGTCGCCATCGCGGGCAAAAGCGCCAAGTCCGATTTATTGGTTTTAGCGATAATCAGTGGATCGGTCATAGAAGTTTTAGCATCGCGCAAAAATGTACTGAATCCGTGATTGTAAGACAAACCATCGCAAAGGCAATCAAAACATGCGCGTAGCTGTATACTATCCACCAGGCTGTGAGCGTTACTCGCTTACCTTGCAAACCGCTTTCGGGGATTGACCGGCACGTGAACAAACAGCTTATCTACGGCGATATCGGCGGCACCAAAACCATCCTGCAACTGGCTGAAATAGCGGATGGCCGAATACATGAGCGCTGCACACAACGCTACGACAGCACAGCTTTCGCAACCTTTTCCAGCATTCTCGAAGCATTCCTCAAACAGACCGCCGCACCCAACCCACCCGCAGCGGCTTGTTTTGCCGTAGCAGGACCCATTGCTGATCAACAGGCTAGCTTAACCAATTTACCTTGGCAGATCAGCAGTGCGCACATTGCCCATGCCTTCTCTATTCCATCGGTCAAACTGATCAACGACTTTGAAGCCGTTGCGCTGGCCATTGAAAACCTACCGGGCAGTGACTTGATCACACTGCAATCCGGACAACCGCATGCGCGGGCGATGCGCGTGGTGTTGGGCGCAGGCACGGGGATGGGTGTAGCGTGGCTCACACCGGTCAACAATCGCTACTTTGCATGGCCGACCGAGGCAGGGCATATTGATTTCGCACCGGTCACTCCGCTGCAAACCGGTTTGCTCGAATGGTTGCAACAACGCTTAGGCCATGTGTCGGTGGAACGCTTGTTGTCCGGGTCCGGCCTGACGAATATTTTTAAATTTCTGCAACAGAACGCAGCCGCATCTTCAGACTTACCGCCGCTCCAGCTTGAAGAAGATAGCGGCGCCATCATCACGGCGCTGGCGCAAACCCAGCAACATCCCATCGCGATCCAGGCACTGGAATTATTTGCCGCGATTTACGGTGCTTATGCGGGAAATCTGGCGCTGGCTGGATTATGCCGCGGCGGTGTTTATATCGCGGGCGGCATCGCGCCGAAAATTATCGACACACTCAGCGCGGGCGGATTTATGCATGCGTTTCACGCGAAAGGACGGTTTTCCGCACTCATGCGCGAAATTCCGGTGCATATCGTCACCAACCCCGCAATCGGCTTGCTGGGCGCTCGCCAGGAAGCCTTTCGGTTACTCAATAACGGCCTGTAAATTCCCTAAAATCCGCATCCAACGTACCTCGCTAGCGGATTCCCGTCTTCAAATCCAATCCATTAGCCGGTGCTGGGTGTATCATAGCAACGATCATTCTCAGCAAGGAGAGCCTGCATGTTTCCGCGAACCGCCTTCACCATCACCGTCAATCCTAAAATACCGCCCCGCCTGAAACGTCTGGAAGAGTTGGCCAATAATCTCTGGTACAGCTGGGATCGCGCCACACGCACGCTGTTTTCGCGGCTCGATCCGTATTTATGGGAGGCGGTAGGCCATAACCCGAAGGCATTCCTGAAACGCGTGGACGAATCGGCGTTACTGAAAGCGACCGAAGACCGGGTTTTTCTCGCCACCTACAATAGCATTCTGTCGACGTATGACTCCTACCATGATGCATCGGCGCTACAGAACAACGGGGGATTGAGTTCGCAAGACCAAGTCGCTTATTTCTGCTTTGAATTCGGTTTCCACGAAAGCCTGCCGATTTATTCCGGCGGCTTGGGCATTCTCGCCGGTGATCACTGCAAAGCGGCGAGCGATTTACATTTGCCATTCGTCGCCATCGGCTTGTTGTATCGCCAAGGGTATTTCTTTCAAACCATCGATAGCAAGGGCAACCAGCAAGTCACCTATACCATTTCCGATTTCGACGACCTCCCTGTCACACCGGTACTGCGTCCGGATGGCTCGGGCTTGCAAATTGAAGTGCCCTTGCTGCACCGCCAGGTCACGGCCAAAATATGGCAAGCGAAAATCGGCCACGTCACGCTTTATCTGCTCGATACCGATTTGCCGGAAAACTCGCCGCAAGACCGCTACATCACGCACAATTTATACGGCGGCGACAGAACCATGCGGATTGAACAGGAAATCATTCTGGGCATGGGCGGCGTGCGCGCATTACATGCGCTCGGCATCAAACCGACGATATGGCATATCAATGAAGGACACGCCGCTTTCATGATTCTTGAGCGCATTTACGATCTGGTACAGCAAGGACTTGATTTCGCCAGCGCACTGGAAAGCGTCGCGGTGAATACCGTTTTTACCACGCATACCGCGGTACCTGCCGGGCATGACCACTTCAACACGGAGATGATGCAAACCTATTTTGACGCCTTCTACCGCAGCTTGAACATTACGCGTGAAGAATTCATGGCGCTCGGTCATGCAGCCGGAAGTCCGGACTTCAACATGACGGCGCTCGCGATTCACGGCTCACGCACGCACAATGGCGTCAGCAAGATACACGGCGGCGTATCCGCCAGCATCTGCCGCGATTTGTGGCCGCAGATCGAGCCGGAAGAAAATCCGATTTCCTACGTCACCAACGGTATTCATGTGCCAACCTTTCTGGCGCAGGAATGGTCCGATCTGTTCGACCGTTATCTCGGTCACGAATGGCGCAACAAAATGTGCGACACCGAGTATTGGTCACGGATCGATACGATACCGGATCATCTGTTCTGGAGTGTGCGGCAATCGTTGAAATCGCAGATGTTTTACGGTATCCGCTCGCGCATCACCGAGCAAAACGCCCGGAATCGCGGCTCTGAAGCGCATCTTGACCGGCTGCTGAAGTTTGTCGATCCGATCAATCCGAATGTTCTGACACTGGGTTTCGCACGCCGCTTCGCCACCTACAAACGCGCCACGTTGTTATTTGAAAATCTCGACTGGCTGCGCAAAATTATCCTGGATCAGGAACGCCCGGTATTGCTGATTTTTGCCGGTAAGGCGCATCCGGCGGATGTACCGGGGCAGGATTTAATCCGGCGCATCAGTCAAGTCGCCAGTTTTCCCGAATTTGAAGGGCGGCTGCTGTTAGTCGAAGGTTACGACTTGCGTCTCGCCCGGCGGCTGGTCGCCGGTGTCGATGTCTGGCTGAACAATCCGATTTATCCGCTGGAAGCTAGCGGCACCTCCGGCATGAAGGCGGGCATCAACGGCGCGATCAATCTCAGCGTGCTGGATGGATGGTGGGGAGAAGGCTACGACGGCAAAAACGGCTGGGCGATCAAACCCGGTCCGGAGGATATGGAAGGCACCGTGCGCGACCAGGAAGAAAGCCGCGCATTGTATGAAATCCTGCAAGACCAGGTGGTTCCGCTGTATTACAACCATGGTAAGCTCGGCTACTCGCCCGGCTGGGTGAAAATGGCCAAGCATTCGATGATATCGCTGCTGCCTAGCTATAACGCGACCCGCATGGTCGATGAATATGTCACTAAATTTTATCGTCCGGCCAGTGGCAAAGGCGCCCTTTATGCTGAAAATGATTTTGCCGGTGCAAGAAACATCGCCGCATGGAAGGCCAGAATAAAACAAGCATGGCACGGCGTCACGTTACGCCGTTTGGATACACCTTGCGAACGCATTCATTTCAACGAAGCGCTGAATTTCAAGATCGCCGCCAAACTGAATAACTTGGCACCCGAAGATATCGTCATTGAATTATTGATTTGCCGTCAGTTCAAGACCACACGGCTGTGCAATTTTGACCATTTTAAGTTTGCCTTTACCGGCATCCAAGATTCCGGCGAACATCTGTTTGAGCTCAAACTAACCCCGGAATTGTGCGGCAAACAGGAATATTTCATCCGCATTTATCCGTATCACCCGCTGTTGACGCATCCGCTGGAGATGGGATTGATGGTGTGGTTGTAACCGGCTGAAATGAGGATCTCAGGAATTATCTGGTGAATACGATAACCGCTACTCCGGTTGCTCCGGAGTAGCGTCCCGTAATGCAGCGTGTTGCTTCGTTCGCGGTATCTATTCACCATGAAACTGGTAAAATCAGTTATCATCCGCGCAGTATTTTCAGGCCGTCGTAACTCATTAATGAATCACTATTATCGCTAGTGCAAGATGAAATATTCAAAATGGCTGTTGCTTGCTGCGACAAGCATTATGTTTCAATTTATAGCTTCCCCGGTTCCACTCTATGCCAGCAACTTAAGCAATCTAAAGAATTTTATTAAAGACAGCCGGGTGGAAGTCGGCGGATGGGTTAATGGCGGCGCAACCTTTAATCCAAGCCAGTCAGATGGCTTCAATGGACCGGTTGCTTTCGCCGATCAAGCCAATCGTTTTCAGTTGAATCAATTCAATACGTTTATTCAACGTCAAGTGGTTTCCGAAACCCACAAATGGGATTTTGGCGGGCGGTTCGATTTCCTGTTCGGAACCGATGCCGTTTTTACTCAAGCCTTTGGCGTACCGGCTTTTGACGTCAACACCGGTGAAGCGCTCAAGCGCAGCAACTGGGATCTCGGTTTGTGTTGCGCTTCTACCAAAACCTACGGCATCGCCCTGCCACAAGCTTATTTGGAAGCCCATGTGCCCATTGGCACAAAAGGAATTAATATCAGAGCCGGTCATTTTTACTCTCCTACCGGTTTTGAAACAATTCCAGCACCCGACAATTTCTTTTACACGCGCGCTTATTCTTTTAATGCAGGCGAACCTTTCACGCATACCGGCTTACAAGCCAATTATATTGTCGATAAAAACTGGTCAATCATGGGCAGCGCTGTGACCGGCAGCGCCACCGGAGGCTGGGATGGCGGCTGGGACAAACAGCTTGGCAACTGGAGCGGAATTGCCGGTTTCACCTGGAAAAGTGATAATCAGGCCACATCGTTCAATGCCACCGGCACTTACGGCGAAACTTCAACACACAGCAGTGAATCGTGGGGAATGTTTAACCTCGTGCTGCAACACAAAATCAATCCCAAAACCTTATTGGTCTTGCATCATGTGCATGGATTCGCGGACGGCGTTCTATTGAATAATCTGAAATACGCCAATGTAGTCAAAGATGCCCAGTGGATGGGGTTGGTCACGCATCTATATTATGATCTGACCGAAAATTTATCGATTGGGTTTCGTGGCGAATGGTTCCGCGACAGAGACGGATTTCGCAATCCTTCGCCATTCCGGGTCGCGGCGGCAACCAATATCGTCAATGGCGTACCGGTCAGCTATGCGGGAAATATCAACAACGTTACAGTTGCACCTGCGGATTATTACGCGGCAACGGTGGGAATGAACTGGAAAGCGGCTAAGACGCTAAAAATTCGCTGGGATCATCTGAAGAAGCTCACCATTCGGCCGAATATTCGCTATGACAGTGTCGATGCCTATCGTACTGTTGCGTACAAACCGTTTGCTGGCCATAAGGATCAAATTTTGTTCTCGCTGGATTTTGTGCTTCCCTTCTAAGGAACAGTTTTAAATCAGCGTTGTGACTGGAAATCGATGTTGCAGATTTTTTGTTGCAGGTCTTAAAGACCAACCACCGAAAAATTCGGTGGTTGTTCGTTACTTACTCAAAGGCCTTTGTTCACAGAACTCTCTGGACTCTTTGAAGTGAGGTCACGATCTTGATTAGCTTTCGCTTTATTTATTACTTTGCCTTTTTGCTCTAACGCCATTTTTCTATGGAAATCAGCTTGTACCTGAATTTCCCGCAAAGTCTTTTCGTATTCACGAACGTTTGCTTTTGCATGCGATTGAGCTTCTAGACCTTGTCTACCAAAGTAATAAGGATGCGCTTCATACTCCTTGAGAACTTTTTTATTCTCCCGCAACCTTGCTTTGGTTTCTCTCCCTATATCCTCATAATACTTGACTAGAGCATCATGATCATTATTGGAAATTCCAACTGGCGCAGCGACGGAACTCATTTGTGCGCAAGCGGATAAAACGGAAATTGTTAAGAATAGTGAAAATACTTTTAGTGCTTTTTCGATCGATTTTTTCGAATCATATATCAATAATGTCATTTTAACTCCTCCAAGGTTCAGTGTAGGTTGGGAAAACTTTTGTGTATGACTGCAATGCCATTACACTTGACATCATAGAAACCCTCCGCGCTCGGGCGTTTGTTGAAAAAATCACGACACTTGTGATCATATTCCTCTCCTCCATTAAATTTGTTAATCAGAAAAAAACTATAGTTTTTGGGTAAGGAAATAGTACGTTTTACCAATCAAAACCACAGTTCCCGTTGTAGTTACCATTAACCACAATCCATTCAAGGTCATGAAATATAAGACCTTTTCGCAATGGAGAACAAAGTTTATCATAATCAAAAATGAAAGCCAACAAAATATCTGACTTTTTTACTCGGGAATAGTTCAGGAGGGAAAAACAGTATGAAAAACACCAAAATAGTGCAACAAGTAAATGTTCTGCGTTTAGATGAGTAAGTGGTAATCTTGTTCAATGCCAGTCTGGTTAATTGGACATTTCGATGCCCAATAGAGAATCAAGATTGAGGATATTTAAACCTTGGTTAAGATAAAAATCTACTCGAAACTTAAGCCCGCAAAGGAGAGATTCACATGAACAATAATCCCGTAGGATGGTTTGAAATTTACGTGCAGGATATGGAGCGCGCCAAGCGTTTTTATGAATCGGTGTTCCAAACAAAGTTGGAGCGACTGGATAGTCCCGCGGGCATGCCGGTTGAGCTTTGGAGCTTTCCCATGATAAAGGGTCAAATGGGCGCATCCGGCGCGTTGGTCAAAATGGCGGATGGACCATCCGGCGGAAATTGCGTGCTGGTCTATTTTTCCTGTGCGGATTGTGCTCTTGAGGCTGCTCGTGCAGTCCCTGCGGGAGGACAATTGATCCGCGAAAAAATGTCCATCGGCCCCTATGGCTTTATCGCTTTGATCCGAGACACCGAAGGCAATATGATCGGTTTGCATTCAATGCAATAGCCCATTCTGCTTTCAACCGCAATAAAAACCCCGCTACACGGAGCGGGGCATCAAACCGGCCGGAATTGAATTATTTGTTACGCACTCCGGCACGCTTTTGTTCGAGCACCTTGGCAACGGCTTTGATATCGGCTTCGCTTATACCGGCTAACTCGGCCTGTTGACCAATGATTTGAATGAATTTTGTAATTGTTCTATCCGGAATGTTGCGCCCCTTGTGAATTTTAGGCATCGAACCGCGGCATTTATGGCCGGTATCGAGCAGAGTGCCGTCATGCCGCGAGGAACCGCCCAAGTCATGATCCAGCATCATGGCCAGACACTGCGAAATATCCGCGGGGGTTTCCGTCAAATTACCAAAGAACGATGCAATTTCACGATCGGTCAATAAAGCAGGCAATGCATAGCTCTCCAAAAACGCCAAAATGCCATAATACCCGCCCAATCTGGCCGCAACCGAATCGCTTCTGATCACAAGACGCGGCTCATCCGCATTGTCGCTGGCCGCAGTTTGCTGAACATTGGTCTTGACTTGATCCGCCATGACCGAACCGATGCCGTCGATGGCGACGAGCGCGCAAATTAGGGCGATCGCGAAATATTTAACCCATTCCGGTGAAACTGGTCTTGCTTGTGCAAACATCATGATTTCCTCTCCTGTTCATTCATTTCAAGTTATTGTGCCCAGTGAGTGCTGTCTGCTTTCACTGGAAGTCAGTGGAGTCCCCTGCATATATTTTTTGAGTACCTCCACTGCTCAATACGCAGCCACTTGAAATTTGGATGCAAGCAAACACAAGATTTTTAAATTTTCGGCATATTCAATCTATATACAATCAGTTAAATCTCATTCGTAAGAAATCCCAGTTCACTCAATCACGCAGTAATCGTTCATTGCATCCAAACAGCAGATTCCTTCGTATAGGTTTGTAGAAGCGATCAATTTCGTATCCCTTGAGATAACCCATCAACCGGAGGAGGAAAAATTTCGTGTCGAAGCAAACCATCAAAGTCGTTGCACACGTCATCGCGCGCACAGACAAAATTCCAGCAGTACAAACGATTCTGCACGGAATCGTCGCGCCAACACGCCAGGAAGCAGGATGCCTGAGCTACCAGTTATTCAGCAATAACAGCCATCCGGTTGAGTTTTTGGTTATCGAAGAATGGACAGACGAAAATGCCATCGCCGCACACTTCGCCACGCCGCATATCCAGCAAGCACTGGCAGAAATAGCGCCCCTGCTGACCCAACGCCAGACATCCAGAAATACAGCTTACTGGCCTGACGGTTTTTTG
>Ga0209792_1001162_pt1 | contig 13739 bp, 12 predicted proteins | sample EBPBio142005_DNA_FD_185860 | JGI IMG/M metagenome (GOLD analysis project Ga0209792, IMG submission 185860) | Wastewater treatment Type I Accumulibacter community from EBPR Bioreactor in Madison, WI, USA - Reactor 1_6/14/2005_ DNA (SPAdes)... | ecosystem: Engineered > Bioreactor > EBPR >... | reverse complement strand
GAGGCCGCCGATGACGCCGACAAGGATGAGGCCGAGAAGCATCACGTGTCGCCCGCGCCGGGCGAGCTCTTCGCGCCCGAAGACCGGGCGTCCGCATGCCGGGCAGCGCGGCACGGGCTCGGCGGTCCGCGCGCCGCAGAAGGGCGACAGGCAGACGCGTTCATCCATCGGGTCGCTCCTGCGCCGGTCTCCCCGGGCTTGCGGATGCCGAGCCGTCGACGCGCCGGACTCTCACTCTTCGAATTCTCCGAACCGAACTTGCCGTATGGATGTCGAGGTCACGCGGCAAGGCTAAGGGCGACTTGTTTCGGAGACAATCCTCAATCGCGTCGACCGGCTTGCGCTGCCGGCGACACCGTTGCCACGTCGGCGGGATACGCTATGAACGGCCGATGACCACCGATTCTCCTTCGAACGCCGCCCTATGGGCCGGCGGCATCCTCTCGGCGCTCGTCGTGCTGATCCTGCTGGCCGACGCCGCCGTCAACCTGTTCGCGCCCGCGATGCTCAAGGCGGAAATGGACGCCACGGGTTTCGCGCCAAGTTCGGCGCCGGTCCTGGGGATCGTGATGCTGGTCTCGGCCATCCTCTATGGGATGCCGCGCACATCCGTGCTGGGCGCGATCCTGATCACCGGCTTCCTCGGCGGCGCGATCTGCACCCACTTCCGGCTCGGCGAGATCGGCTCGCCGCCGCAGATCATCTGCCTCGTGCTCGGCATCATGACCTGGGCCGGGCTTTACCTGCGCAATCCGACGCTGCGGAAGCTCCTGCCGCTGAGTGCCTGATCCGGGCGCTCGCGCTGCCGCGAAGGCTGGCTTATAGCGCGGCGGCCTGAGGCTGAACCTCGCGCGCGGCGACATCGGTCCGCACGGTCCTGTCCGGCAGTTCGGGTTTCGCAGCCGGTGCCGTCTGCTTCGGCCGGGGCGTCTGGTATTGAAGCTGGGCCGCCGCTTCGCCGATACGGCGCAGCATCGCCGATGCCGTCTTGAACGATACGTTCAGAATCTGATGCAGATGGAACGGCCGTATCGGCTTGGTTCCGCCTTCGGTGAGATAGATGGCTTGCAGCCATTTGTGGGCGGGCACGTGGCTGGAACTCATCAGCGTGCCGTGCAGGCTGGAGAATGCCTTGCGGCAGACGTAGCATTTGTAGGTGCCGATGCGGGTCGTCGCACCGTTCAGCTTGCCGACCTTGCCGGCCTTGCCGCAGCGTGGACAGCTCACGCCGTCGGGCCACAGCAGACATTCGAGATAGTGATGTGCGCTCAGCTCGTCCGCGAACACCGCGAGTGCCTCGCGAGCTTTATAGTCCGGTCCCTGGTTCATGACCCCAACCCCAGCCCCACCTTCACGCGAAGAGTCCGACCCCTCGGACTCTCGACCTCGACGTATCCCACCACATCGAAGTCGTCTGACAACTTTATAGCGCGATCAGTGCCGGTAGGAATGCTGGGTCGCTATTCTCCCACGTGACGATTGAGTCGATCGATTCGGGCTGCATCTGTCATGCATCGATCACATCGAATGAAAAGCCATGCGCGATGGGCCGCCGAAAGTTCAGTGAATGCCGCACATCGCGGGCGTATCGATGATCGCTCGCACCATTCCGCGGAATTTCTGTCGGACCACTACCGCCGGCTGGTCGCAGATCAGGGGGATGCATGGTTGGCAATTCTGCGCTACCGCCGGAAGGGAAGCGGCTTTGGTCTCCAGAACTTCAAAATAAAGTGAAGGCGATGCCCTTCCGACCGGGAAGCATGTTCTCCGTGGATGGCACGGTCGATATCGCCGAGAGCATTGACCCGGATGTCATTCTCAAAGTTCAAGTTCTCCAGTTCCAGGCCGACAGCCGCCTCGTCTTCAAGAATCCAATCATCGGCTTCGGGCCGTCCTTTCGATCGATAGTCGTCGCTTGCAGAGAGATGGTTCTCAATTTTCCATTCGACTTACCTGCTCCGGTTAGAACGCCGACAATAACTTTCGAGCAAAGCTGGCGACGGCGACCGAAACTGGTGAAGGCGCCGCAAGCTTCTTCGGGAAGGGACGGAAGGGGAGAGAATGGCCACAATGGAGCACCCGGCTTCCCGGGCTCGAAGGGCAGTGGACGGTCTCGGCCCGACGTTCTCTTCGTCTGCGAGAGAGTTTCGCTGCCGACCGGCTTCGATCAGACGAGCCATTTTCTCACGATGGATTTCGCGGGGCTCCCAGGAGTGCAAGGCCAGGATGGCCAAGACGGCCAGGACGGTGGCGATGGCGGCTATGGCAGAGAAGGGGTCGTGAAACTGGAGCCAATCACCCTGACCCCGTATTGCGATAGAGGTCCGCAGCGAGGCGGTCACGGCGGACACGGCGGTAAAGGCGGAGACGCCGGCGACGGTGGAGACGGCGGCGCCGGTGCGAGGATTTTCGTCGTTGGGCCGCAATCTACGCTGCAGCATGCACGACACATCGCGTATCGCTTTACGGGCAGCATTGGCGCCGATCCCGGACAGCCGGGCAAGGGCGGACAGGGAGGTAGCGGCGGACGCCCCGGTGACTACATCCAGCCCTGCCAGCCTGAGAGACATGGTCTTGCCAGAGGCAAGGCCGAGGACGGGCGCAAGGGGCGACGAGGCAACAAAGGCGCCGATGGCAGCGTCGACTTCGTCGAACGCTCGGTGGGAGATTTTCTCTAGCAAGCCATGTGGCAAACTTTTTGCTAGCTCGCTGAGCCTCACCGCACCTTGGGCATCATGATCATGTCCCACGGGCTCGGGACGTCGCCGTGCGGGACCCAGACGAGAGCGGGGGCGTTGAGGGCAAACGCCTTGTGCAGCGCGTCTTCGAGCTGCTGGCCGTCGATGGCCTTGAACGAGGCGATGCCGAAGGACTCCGCGAGCTTGACGAAGTCGGGGTTGTGCAAGTCCGAGGCGATGAGCCGGTTGCCGTAGCGCTCCTGCTGGATGCGCTTCACGTTGCCGAAGGCGCCGTTGTCGAACACCACGACCACGACGGCGAGATTGTGCCGTGCCGCGGTCGCGAGTTCGCCGACTTGGTACATGAAGCCGCCGTCGCCCGCGATGGCCAGCACCTTCCTGTCGGGCATCGCGGCCTTGGCGCCCAAGGCCGTGCCGAAGCCCCAGCCGAGATTGTCCTGGTAACCCGGCGAGAGGAACGTGCGCGGTTTCTCGACGGGGAAGGCGATGCGCGAGGCAAAGCCCATCTGCGAGACCTCGTCGACGAAGATGCCGTCCTCGGGCAACGCGTTGCGGATCGCCTTGAGGAAGGAGACCTGCGGCTCCAGCCGCGACAGCCGTTCGGCGAGCCACGCGCGATGGCCGTTCAGTTCGTCGGCGCGCGAAGGCCGCTTGCGGTTGTGCTTGGCCAGTGCCGCAATGAGCGCGCGCAACTGGTGTGCGGCATCGCCGACGAGCGCGACGTCGGGCTTGCGGAAGCGGTCGGGCTCGTCGGGGTCGATGTCGACCCGCACCACCTTGAGCTTGTCGTCGATGCCCCAGTTGCCGTTCTGGATGAAGAAGCGCGTGCCCACCGCCAGCACGGCGTCGGCGTCCTTCCACAGGCGATGGCCGACCGGCATGTCGACGGCCAGCCGATGCGAGGAGGGGATGACGCCGCGGCCGCGCCGGTAGGACGAGACCGGCGCTTCGAGCATCTCGGCGATCTGGATCACCTCGGCGACGGCATCGAGCGCGCCGCCGCCCAGCACGAGGATCGGCCGTTCGGCCTTGCCGAGGATCTTCGCTGCCGCTTCGATGGCCTCGTCGTCGACGACCTGCGGCGGCAGCGGCAGCGGCGCGTCGGGCAGCGCCACTTCGCTGCGCTTTGCCCAGGTGTCGAGCGCGCATTCCAGCGCGACGGGACGCGGCCGGCCCGAAGTCGCGTGCCAGATCGCCTGGCTGACCAGCGTCGGCGCTTCCTGGGGCCCGCGGATGCGCTCCGCCCATTTGGTGATGTGGCGCATCAGGCCGAGCTGGTCGTGGATCTCGTGCAGATGGCCGTGGCCGCGGTCGATGTCGGCCTGCGGGATCTGGCCGATCAGCCCGATTACCGGCGCATTCATGCCGTAGGCGGTCAGCATTGCGGCACCGGCGTTCAGCAGGCCGGGACCGGGCACGACGCCGAAGGCCTGTGGCTTGCCGGTGGCGAGGGCTGCGCCCAGCGCCATGTAGGCGGCGGTCTGTTCGTGACGCGGATGGATCACCCGCAGGCGGTCGGCCGCGTGGTAGAAGGCGTCGAACAGCGGGTCCTGGTGCAGGCCGGGCAGGGCGTAGACCGTATCGAGGCCGTGGCGGAGAAGGGTTTCGACCGTGGCTTCGGCGGTGCTGAGGCGGGGCATCGACTCTCTCTGTGAACGGTGAGGACGCGAACGTGGTGATGGTCGGCTAGATGGCGACGCGACTGATACTCTACGCACTCCTGGCGGCGGGCGCGGCAGCGTTGATCCTGGTGCTGCTGGCCTGGGCCGCCGAGCGCCGGCTCGACCGGCTGTCGGCACCTTACATCAGCGACGATCCCGCGCGCCTGCCCGATGTCGAGGTGGCGCTGGTGCTGGGCGCCGCGCCCATCGGCCCCGAGGGCGGGCCCAACCGCTATCTCGTCTATCGCCTCGATGCGGCGGCGGCGCTGTGGCGCGCGGGCAAGGTGAAGCGCCTGATCGTGAGCGGCGACAAGCGGCCGCCGGACTCAAGCGGACAGGTCTACGACGAGCCCGCGGCGATGGCAGCCGGATTGATCGAGCGCGGCGTGCCGGCCGGCGCCATCGTGCGCGACGAGCAGGGCGTGCGCACCCTGGCTTCGGTGCAGCGCGCCGAAACGGAGTTCGGCCAGAAGCGCATGATCATCGTCTCGCAGCGCTTCCATCTTTCGCGCGCGATCTTCCTGGCGCGCGAACACGGCATCGAGGCCTGGGGCTTCGAGGCGCGCGACGTGGCGCGGGCCCATAGCATCGTCACCGAACTGCGCCGCTATCCCTCGGCGCTGCGCGCCTACGTCGACGTCTGGGCCGATTGAGCGCCGGCCCGCCGCTCAGGTCATGCTGAGCTTCATCACCAGGTCGTTGTAGTCGAAGTCGCTGTGCTGGTTGGCGGCGAGGTCCTCGAAGCCGAAAGTGTTCTGGCCGTACAGCCTGATGTGGCTCAGCCCGTCGACATTGGCGGTGCCGACGACGAAGACGTTGCCGCTCTCGGTGGTCATGACCGGGGCGTAGTAGCCGTTGCCGCTCGATACCGTCCATTCCTGGTGCGAATTGAACGTGCCGCGGCCGCCCGACGCGGAGAAGCCGGCATCCCAGTTCGCCGTCACGGCGGCGCGGAACGCGTCGGTATTGCCGTAGGCCACGCCGCCGACGCTCCAGTCGCCGGTCGCGTGATCGACGTCGATCCGCACGAAATGCACCGCGTTGTTGTTGTAGGCGCTGCCGGCCACGCTGACATCGACGGTCGAGCCCTGCGTGAGATAGGTCAGGGCCTGGTTGGTCTGGCGCTGGGTCGCCGCCAGGCTGGCGTCGGCCGACAGCGTATTGTCGATGGACGCCGACAGGGCGAGGCTGCCGTTGTTGCCCGTCACCTGGATGCCGAGCGTGCCGGTGCCGGAGACGATGGCGTTGGGCAGGTCCTGGATGGCGCCGTTGCCGGTCTGGATGGCGAAGTGGAGCTGCTGGCCGACCGGCAGGTAGGCCGCCTGGTCGCCGGTGAACATCGTCGCGCCGGCGTCGGTCTTCACCAGGCCGATGCTGGCGACCACGGCGTCCTGCAGGGTGACGCCGCTGCCGGTCTGGCCGTCGCGCCCGATCAGGTTGCCCAGGGCGTCGGTCGTGTAGGCCAGCAGCGTGCCGTTCGGCAGGTCGGACGACAGCACATGCAGGCCGAGCCAGTTGCCGCTCGCGCCCGTGCTGCCCGGGTCGAGCTGCACGGTGTTGCCGGTCGACGGCAGGAAGCTCATGTCGCCGACGTTGACGGTGACGGTCAGCGTCGCGCTGCCGGGAGCGCCCGCCAGCGGCGCACCGCCGGCCATCGCCTCCGTCATGGTCACGCTGTAGCTGCCGTTGCTCAGCGGCGTGCTGGCGTTGGTCGTCCACTGGCCGTCGAGATCGGCCGTGCCCTTGACGACCTGCGGCGCCAGCACATGCGCATTGTCGGCGATCGTGACCAGCGCCAGATTGCCCGCGATGATCTTGTTCGTGTACTGCGAGGTCTGGCCCAGCACGATGTTGGTATAGGGCGCGGCGTCCATGAACACCGGGTCGGTCGGCGCGACGCCGCCGGCGCCCGCGACGTAGGCGACGTCGTTGGTGCCGGTCCAGCCGAACGCCAGCGCCGACGAGGTGGTGAGCGTGACGCTGGGCGCGGGATTGTCGTAGGTGCCGCCGGCGGGATTGGCGATCGCGACATACCCCTGCGCCGCCGTGACGCCGGTGCCGTTCTGGCCGGCCAGCGGCGTGAACACGCTGCCGGCCAGCGTGCCGGCGACCGGCGCGGCGAAGGTCGAGTAGCCGACCGAGCTGTTGTAGCCGTTGCTCAACAGGACAGGGGGAAGGGAGGCATCCGGCATCAGCGAGAAGCTGATCTGGCTGCCCGCCCCGCCGCCCGCAGTGGCGATGTTGATCAGGGCGTTGCCGTCGGTGACGGCCAGCGCCGGCCCGCTGCTGGTGCTGGCGTTGTAGGGCTGGAGCTGCCCGTTGGCGCCGACGGTGGCATAGAAGTCGAAGACCTTCTGGTTGCCGCCGGCGCTGTCGGCGACGACCACCTGATACCAGTAGATGCTGCCGCTCGGCGCCGTGGCCGACGTGGGCAGGTTGTTGATCTGGATGAAGCCGGCAGGGTTGGCGCCGACCGACGTCGCGGTGAAGCTGCCGCCCGAACCGTTGATGTTGAAGTTCTGGTAGGCGTTGCCCGCGGTCGGCAGGGTCACGTAGTCGAACGTGTTGTTGCCGGCATAGACGCCGAGTTTCAGGGTCGCATCGGCGACGAGCCTGGAGCCCAGGTTGAAGCCCTGCATCTGCAGGATGATGGAGCTTGTCGTGGGCGCCGCGCTCTGGGTCGGGATCAGATAGTCGCCCGCCGGCTTGGCGAGATAGTTGGCGCCGACCGGCTCGATGTAGAACCCGTCTATGTCCGTCGGTCCCCAGGCATAGAGATCGACCTGGCTGACATTGGCGTTCACGCCCGGCCCGGTGGCGAGCGAGATCTGCGGGCCCGGGTTGAGCTTCTGGGCGAGCCCGTCGGAGAAGGCCGAGGCATAGGCGTTGGCGTAGGTGTAGTACTGGAAGCTGTACGGGTCGTTGTGCTGGTAGCTGGGCGCGGGATCGCTCGGCGCGCGGTTCTTGTCGAAGGCGTAGGCGGGATCCCAGTTGATGTTGGTGTTGAGGTCGACGGTGCCGGCGAGATTGGCGGAGCCGGAGACGTTGGCGGGATTGGCCTGGCTGGCCTGCGTGTTCCAGTAGCCGGCGGTGAAGCCGGTGAAGAACTGCGTCAGCGCATTGCCCCACTGGGTGTTGGCCGACACGTTGAACGAATTGTTCGTGGGCGTGGAGCCCGGCGGCTGGCTGCTGCCGGGAACGATGAAGGGCGTCGAGCCGGAGGCGGTGTTGTTGAACACGCCGGGGCTGGAGAACACGGCATTGGTATAGAGATAGGCCAGTGCCGAGCCCTGGCCCGGCGCATAGAGGTTGGCCGCGACGTCGCTCTGCTTGATCAGCATGTAGCCCTGGGTCTGGCTGTTGCCGTTGGGCGTGAAGAGCAGATATTCCGTCGTCGGGTCCGACGTCGTCGTCACCTGGCTGATCGAATAGGAATAGTAGGAGCCGTTGTGCCAGATCTTGCTCGAATCGACGGCGCCGGCCGTCGTGCCGGAGAAGGTCGCCGTGCCGGCCGTCGCGACGGCGTTGAGATACAGGTTCCAGTCGTTGGGCGAGAAGTACTGGCCGCCGAACGAGCCGTTGGACGGCGAGATGGCGATCGACGGCTTGCCGTCGAGCGGGCTGTAGGGCGTCTGTTGCGACGGCGCCGACGGATAGGTGAAGGACGCGCCGGCCGGGCTGTTGAGCTTGCCCAGGAAGTCGCCGGCGTCGAGGCTGAAGCCGCGCGACGTGCCGTTGATCGACACCGAGAGATGCGGCCCGAAGCCCGGGATGTAGGTGAGGTCGCCCTGGTCGCCGGCCTTTTGCAGCAGCGCATACTCGAACGCCGCGTAGCCGTAGTTCCAGTTCTTCGCGTTCGGCTGCAGCAGCGTCTCGTTCGATCCGATCGCCGTCGGCAGGTCGGTATGGGTGGCGGGATTCTCGCTCTGGACGACCAGGAAGATCGCCGCGCTGTCGACCTTGGGCGTCGCCGTGTTCGTCAGCGGAACGTTGATCTCGTAGTCGTTGTTCGTCGAGTTGAGCGTGACGGTCGGCTGCAGCGCGCCGTTGAGGACCAGCGGCGTCCAGTTGGACTGGCCGGACGGCGGCTGGGTCTGGAACAGATACACCCAACTTCCGTTCTGCGTGCCCGGCGCCGCCGTGCCGTCCTGCGAGCCGGTGACGGATTGCAGGAAGTCCCTGCTGAGATGCATGGTCAGATTGGTCGACATCGCCCGGGCTCCCTGCAGCCGATCTACAACTTGTTGGCGACCAAGTGCCGGCCGCACCAAAATATTAGCAAGGGAGGTGCGGAAAAGGGATTAATTCCACGTGATCTATATGAAGAATATTTCACAATTGGCTACAGGTGCTTGTCCGGTGGAATTTGGCCAATCTACGTGCACACGAGGTGCATTGCCGTCCCGGACGCGAAGACGGATCGACAACTTATGCGAGTAAAAAGAATCAGCTGTGCATGCTCGCGGCCTCACCCCAGGCGCAGCAGCGGCACCGCGGCGGCGGCCAGCAGCACCGCGGCGAGGCGGGTGCGGGTGAGCGGTTCGCGCAGCCAGACGACGGCGATCAGGATGGCGAACACGGCGCTGGTGTCGCGTAGTGCTGCGGCCGGCGCGACGGGCGCGTGGCTCCACACCCAGAGGATCAGCAGATAGGAGACCATCGACGCCACCGCGACCGGCGTCGCGGTGAGCCACTGGCCCTTCAGCTGCGGCCACACGGGGCCGTTGCGGCGCTGGCGCCAGCACATCGCCGCGGCGTTGCAGATCGAGGCAACGAAGCCGTAGGCGAGCGGCGAGCCCGCGGCGCGCACGCCCTGCGCATCGCAGAGGATGTAGGCGGCGGTGCCCAGCCCGGCGAGCGCGGCCCAGCCGATGGCCTGCAGCACGAGGGCGTGTCCGCGCGAGGCATCCCACGCGAGGATGCCGAGCGCCCCGGCGATGATGGCGATGCCCGCGAACGCGCCCCCGCCCACGAGATGGCCCGTGACAAGCGCGGCGAGCGGCACGACGAACAGCACCGCGAGCGCCCGCACCACGGGATAGACGATGCCGAAACCGCCCAGCTCGTAGGCGCGCAGGAGGGCGTGCACCGTCACGAGGTTGAGCAGCGCCGAGCCCGCGATCCACGGCCACGCGCCTGCCGCGGGCAGGCCGGTCCACAGCAGCAGCGGCGCCACCAGGAGCGCGCCCAGCACCATCTGCGCCATCATCGCCTGCGCCGGATGGCGGTTGGCCTTCACCGCGGCGTTCCAGCCGGCATGCAGCAGCGCGCTCAGCAGCGCGGCGGCGACGTCGAGGAGGTTCATCGTGGCAGCGAAACGATCACCACGGCATAGCGCGCGGGCTTGGCGGTCGGATTGTGATAGGCGATCGGACGGTCGAGTTCGAGCGCCAGGCAATCGCCGACACCGAGCCGGTGGCGCTCCTTGCCGAGGGTCACGTCGATGGTGCCCTGCAGCACCCAGATCTGCTGATGCGTCGCCGTCTGCCGCGCGCCGGTCTCGTAGGCCACGCGCGCCCCGGCCGGAAACGAAACCTCGACGAGCTGGATCGGCGAGGGGAAGCCCGGGGGCGAGACGTTGCGCCGGAGATAGCCCGAGGCCGGATCGCGCCACGCCTGCTGCGCCGCCCGCCGCGACACCGGCGACGCGGGCAGGGCCGCGGCGGGCGCATCGAACAGCGAGGCCAGCATGACGCCCAGCCCCGTGGCCAGCCGCTCCAGCACGACCGCCGTCGGACTGGTCTCGCCGCGCTCGATCAGCGAGATCATCGACCGGCTGACCCCGCACGCCTCCGCCAGCGCCTCCAGCGACAGCCCGCGCTCCGCCCGCAACTCGCGCACGCGGGCGGCGATGCGGTCGTTGACGGAAGAGGCATCAGGAGCAGGGGGCATCGGCGTCGTCCAATATAATGGACGACTCATCGCTTATACTGGATGAGGGAGTCAACTACTCATCCTGCCTATGCGTGTCAGTGAGGGCTGACTTCAATGATTGGCGACGTACCAACCTTAATAACTTGTTAGAATAGTCCATCGGCAAGACTAACTTCGAGTCGCATGCTGAAAATTGAGCGGATGCAGGTACGAACTGTCTCAATGAAAGAGCTATGGGAGAGCAGATATGGTTTCGAACCTTGACCGCCATCGAACGGATCTGAAAGCGCTTATAGTTCAAGGCAATCGGTTGAAGTTAGCACTTCAGAAGATGCTCCTGAAAGATTGGGACGAACAGATCAAGGTTGTTATGCCAGATAAGGGCGAGCGAGAGACGTTCTTAAAGTCCCTCCCAGATTTCATGCGTACCTATCAAACTTGGTACTCCGAAGCGTGCGCGGTAATTCGGCAAGTACTTCCGGCAAGGCTGCCCGATTTCGTACGGCTCTACGAACGGCCTAAGAATCGCAAAACACTCAACGCTGAGACGTATGTTATCGACGACCTCTTGCATGGCCTCAATGTTACAAGAGGTGATAGGACCATTGTCGATGCGAAGGCTGCAGCGTCAAATTTCGACCAACAACTCAGTATTCTCGCCGCTGCCGAGCGCCGATTCGAAAGCTCTCTCTTTGATATACGACAGCTTGTACAAGCCGATCTTTTTGACTCTGAACTAGAGACAGCTCGGGAGTTGGCAAATCACAAATTTCAACGCGCAGCCGGAGCTGTCGCAGGAGTGGTGCTTGAGAAGCACCTTGCCCAAGTTTGTTCCAACCATGGCATTGCCATTACAAAGAAGAATCCCAGCATAAGCTACCTGAACGACCAACTGAAAGACGGCGGCGTAGTGGACATTCCTCAGTGGCGCTCCATTCAATTCCTTGGAGACATCAGGAACCTATGCGACCACGATAAGAAGGTGGAGCCAACTGACGCGCAGATCACGGATCTCTTGGATGGAGTCGCCAAGATCACAAAGACACTGTTTTGATGGCCGCCGATCGGAGTTGCGTTGAGAACAATCTGCCAATGTCCGCGGCCTCGGCCGTCCGCCTTTGCCGGTGAGGACGGGCTTTGTCTGTTGTAGAGTTCGCGTCCGACAACCTTGGAGGCTTCGCGATGGAGCAGAAGACGATGGATGCGCTCGTCACGTTGCTCATTTACGTGACGCCGTTCCTGGCGATCGGCCTGGGCATCGCGTGGTGGACGCGGCGCAAGAACGTCGAGCTGGCGGACGTCCAGAAGGAGGCCGGTCCGAACCGCGGCAGGCGGCGGCTTTTCCTGCTGGGCTTCTGGCGCACCGAGGACTGAGGCGGTCGCGAAAGTTCGCGCCGTCACTGCCGCTTCAAGGTGCCCAGGCCATACTCGTCGAGGTCCTCGATCGTCACCTGGGCGGCCCTGCCGTCGGGGCCGATCAGGAAGCTGACGCCGATCCGCGCCTTGGGCGCTTCCTGCATCGGGCTGTAGACGAACACGTCGCGATTGAAGTGCGTGAGTGGGAAGCGTTTGCCCGCCGGTCCGAGCTGCAGGTAGAGCGCGCCGCCCGACTCCGCAACCCTGGCGTCGCCGGCATAGTCGTTGGCGTAGTCGCCGACATAGGCCGCCACCGGCAGCGCCGCCGCCCGCGACGCCGGCAGGGTCGCGTAGGCGAGGCTGGGCTTCATCATCTCCTTGTAGAAGGCCTCGAAGGCCTGGTTTGCCGCGGCCACGAAGTCGCGCGTCGGCTGGCCCTTGAAGACCAGATCGAAGAAGGTCGCGGCAATGCCCTCGGGCACGCCGGTCGGAAAGGCGTTGGTCAGCACGGCGATGGCCAGCCGCTCGCCCGGGATCAGGTGCGCCAGCGTCCGCGCCCCGGCGCTGAACGCACCGGCATGGCTCAGCTCGACGCCGTGCTCGCGATAGTCGATGGCCCAGCCATAGCCGTAGAAGCTCGCGGCGCCGGTCTTGGGATCGATGCGGCGCACGATGGCGGGAACCTGCGCCTGCTGCAGCGCCTCCTTGTGGATCAGCGGGCGGCCGTCGTGCTCGCCGTCGGCCAGCAGCAGGCGCAGCCATTGCGCGAGGTCGCGCGCGGTCGAGCTGGCGCCGCCGGCCGGCGCCTGCGCATCGGCATTGCGTCGCGTGAACGAGGCCCACGCGCCGTCGACCGGCACGTGCAGGGCGGCGCGGTTGGCGCGGCTCTCGAAGTCGCGATAGCGCGAGCTGGTCGAATTCATGCCGAGCGGCTTGTAGAGCTTCTCCTCGCCCGCTTCGTCCCAGCCCAGGCCCGCCGCGCGCGCCGCCGCGACCGCGCCTTCGGTCAGGCCGAAATTGCTGTAGGCGTAGCCGTTGCGGAAACTGTAGGCCGGCGTGGCCAGCCGCAGCCGGTGCAGGATCTCGCCCTGGGGGAAGCCCAGCTCCTCGATGTCGTCGCCGACATGGCCCGGCAGTCCGCTGCGATGGGCGAACAGGTCGCCGACCGTGACGGCGGCCGCCGCCAGCTCGCCCTGCATCGTGAAGCCGGGATCGATGTCGCGGATGCGGCTGTCCCACGAAACCTTGCCGTCGCCGACCAGCGCCGACACGACGGTCGAGGAGAGCGGCTTGGAGAGCGAGGCGAGCTGGAACACCGTGTCGGCGTCGACCGTTTCGGGCTTGCCGGCCTGACGCAGGCCGAAGCCCTTGAGATAGACGGTCTTGTCGTCGTGGACCACGGCGATCGACAGGCCGGGCACGAGCTTCTTGTCGACGATCTGCTGCGCCAGCGCGTCGAGCTTGGGCAGGGCCGCCGCGACCTTCTCTTTGGTCGCGGTCTCGGCCCGCAGCGGCGAGACGATCAGCGGAGCGACCAGAGGGGAGGCGAGCGTCGCCGCGACGCCGGCGAGAAGGGTCCGCCTGGAGGGTTTGCGCATGGGTCGGTCGTCCTTCTCCGGTCCAAAGTCGAAGCTCGAATGCAGGGGCGCGATGATAGCGGGTAGTTGAACCGCCGGCTTCGGGACAACCATGACACCGGCCAAACGCGTCGACATTTTGACGATCGTGCAGGAGGAGAGGCCGGGCGAGCGAGGTCGGTCAGGATGACGCATGGATGCAACCGCCCGCCCGGTGTTCGGTTGTCCCTGATCGCAATGGAGGACCCTATGAGACTCATGCTGTCACTGATGACTGTCGCGATCGTTCTGCCGGCGACGGCGGCCCTGGCCAAGGATCGGCCGATCACCGACGCGGAACGGCCGAAGCTCGAAGCCGCCCTCAAGGAAGTCGGCTGCACCGGCGGCAAGATGGAATTCGACGACGACAAGGGCGCGGCCCATCCGAACGGCAAGTTCGAGGTCGACGATTCGACCTGCCAGGAAGGCAAGAAGTACGACCTGACGTTCGATCCGGCCTTCAAGCTCCTGACCAAGAAGCTCGACTAGCGAGAGCGGCGCCTGGCTCAGCCCGGGCGCCCGCCGGGAGGTCG
>Ga0209792_1001161_pt1 | contig 13747 bp, 9 predicted proteins | sample EBPBio142005_DNA_FD_185860 | JGI IMG/M metagenome (GOLD analysis project Ga0209792, IMG submission 185860) | Wastewater treatment Type I Accumulibacter community from EBPR Bioreactor in Madison, WI, USA - Reactor 1_6/14/2005_ DNA (SPAdes)... | ecosystem: Engineered > Bioreactor > EBPR >... | reverse complement strand
GAGCCGGTGCATGACCAGCTGGCGCAGTATGCGCAGCGCCGCGCCCAGGTCATGGCCGCGCGCCAGCAGGGCTTCGCAGGCCTGATCCATGGCGGCGCGGCCCGGCACGCCCGGCGCCAGCAGGGGTAGCTCGGCGCCATAGCGGCGCTCAAGGCGCTGGTAGAAGCGCGAATGGTGCGAGAGGGACTCGCTGGGGGCTGCTGGGTCGGTCAAAGGCATCTGCATGGCAAAGGCTACGGCTGAACTCCCGGGGGATGTGCGGGTCATAATTCCTGCCATCGATACCACCTGACATGACAGAGCCACCGACCCATCCCTCCCGCCTGCTCAGATTCGTGGCGGGCTGTGCGCGATGGGGGTTTGGGGTGATGGTGGCTCTGTGGCTGTTGCTGGCGGCCACCTGGGGGGGGCTGCATGGCTGGATTGTGCCGCGTATTGGGGACTACCGTCCCCAGTTGGAGGCGCAAGCCGAGCGCGCTCTGGGGATACCCGTGCGCATTGGCGCCATCACGGCGCGCAGCGAGGGGATATTTCCCACCGTGGAACTGTCCCAGGTGGCCCTGCTGGACGCCCAGGGACGCGAAGCCCTGCTGCTGCCACGCGTGGTGCTGGCCCTGTCGCCGCGCTCGCTGCTACGCCTGGGCTTTGAGCAGATCTACCTGCAAGGCCCGGCGCTTGACATGCGCCGCGCCGCAGACGGCGCGATCACCGTCGCCGGCCTGGCCCTGCGGGGCAGCCCGCAGGGCGACAGCGAGGCGGCAGACTGGCTGTTCGGCCAGGCCGAGGTGGTGATAGCGGACGGCACGCTGCGCTGGACCGATGAGCTGCGCGGTGCCGAGCCGCTCGTGCTGACCCAGGTGGATCTGGTGCTGCGCAACGGCGGCTGGCGCCACGCCATGCGGCTCGATGCCACGCCGCCCGCCGAATGGGGCGAGCGCTTCACGCTGCGGGGCCGGTTTCGCCAGCCCCTGCTCACCACCCATGGCGGCAACTGGCGGCGCTGGAACGGCCAGCTGTACGCGGACTTTGAGCGCGTCGATGTCTCGCGTCTGGACCAATACCTGGATCTGGACGCCCTTGAGGTGCGCCAGGGCCACGGAGCGCTGCGCGCCTGGGTCGATGTGCAGCGCGGCGAAGCGGTGGGCGCCACGGTGGACCTGGCGCTCGGTGAGCTCAATGCCACGCTGGGCCGGAATCTGCAGCCCCTGGTGTTGCGCGCGGTAACGGGGCGCGTGGGCGGGCGCCTGCTGGAGGGCGGCTTCGAGTTCAGCAGCGACCACCTGCAGTTTCAGGCCGATGATGGCCTGCGCTGGCCGGACGGCAAACTGTTCCTGCGCTACACGGGGGCCGACCAGCCGGGCCGCGAGCAGGGCGAGCTGCAGGCCGACCGGCTGGATCTCGCCGCCCTGGCGCAGATTGCGCGCCGCCTGCCCCTGGATGCTGCCGTACACCAGGCCCTGCAGACCTATGCGCCACAGGGCCTGGTGCAGCCGCTTCAGGTCAGCTGGCAGGGGCCGCTCGATAGGCCGCGGCAATACCAGCTGCGCGGCAAGGTGACGGCGCTGGCACTGGGCGCCCAGGACGCGGCGCCTGCTGTGGCCGGGCTGAGCGGCGCCAGCCTGGAGCTGAACCTGACACAGCAGGGCGGACAGGCCGAGCTGGGCATGGCCGATGGCCGGTTGCTGCTGCCCGGCGTGTTCGAGGATCCGGTTGTGCCCGTGCAGCAGCTGTCCGCCACCGTGCGCTGGCAGGTCGCGGGCCAGCGCATCAGCGTGCAGAGCAGCGACCTGCGCTTTGCCAACGCCGATGCCGCGGGTGACGCACGGCTGGCTTGGCGCACTGCCGACGCGGCCGACGGCAAGGCGTCCGCGCGCTTTCCGGGCGTGCTCGATCTGTCGGGCAGCCTGTCGCGCGCCGACGGCACGCGGGTGCACCGCTATCTGCCCCTGGCGATTCCGGCAGAGACGCGCCATTACGTGCGCGACGCCGTCCTGGCGGGCAGCGCCAGCCAGGTGCAGTTTCGCGTCAAGGGCGACTTACACGACTTTCCCTACGGCCACGCGCCGCGCCTGGGAGAGTTTCACATCGCCGCGCGCGTCAAGGACGTGCACTATGGCTACGTGCCGCCCAGCCTGATCGAGCCCGGCCACCTGCCCTGGCCGGCCCTGGTGGGCCTGTCCGGGGAACTGGTCTTCGATCGCGCCAGCATGCTGGTTCGCAACGCCCAGGGCGGCTTTGCCGGCCGGCCCGCGGTGCGCATTCAAAAGGTGGGCGCAAAGATTGCCGACCTGGAGCACAGCGTGGTCGAGGTCGATGGCCAGGTGCGCGGCCCGCTGCAGGACATGCTGGGACTGGTGAGCGGTTCGCAGATTGCGCAGCTGACCGAAGGCGCGCTGGAGCGCGCCAGCGCCACCGGCACGGCCGAGCTGCAGCTGGGCCTGAGCCTGCCGCTTAGCAAGATGGCGCAGTCCAGGGTGCGTGGCAGCGTCACGCTGGCGGGCAACGAGGTGCGCTTCGTGCCCGAGGCACCCACGGTGAGCGGGGCGCGCGGCGTGGTGCAGTTCAGCGAAACCGGCTTTGCGCTGGCCGGCGTGCAGGGCCGCGCACTGGGCGGCGATGTGCGCCTGGAGGGCGGCATGGGCAGCCCGGCGGGTTCGGCATTGAGCGTGCGTGCGCGCGGTACGGCCACGGCCGATGGACTGCGCGCAGCGCCGCAGCTGGGCCTGGTGGCGCAGCTGGCGCAGCATGCCAGCGGCAGCGCCGCCTATGCCGTGACCATAGGCGTGCGCCGTGGTGAACCGGAAATTCTGGTGACAACCGACCTTGTGGGCATGGCCCTGGCCGCGCCCGCCCCATTGGGAAAGCTGGCGCAGACGCCCTTGGCGGTACGTGTCGAAAACCGGCTCACGCCCGAGGCTGCGGCATCGAACGCCGCGCCGCCGCAGGACCAGCTCACGGTCAACCTGGGTGATGTGGCGCGGCTGGCCTATGTGCGCGCCCTCGACGGTGCGCACGCGCGCGTGATGCGCGGCGCCATTGCCGTCGGAGAGCCCGCGACGGCGGCGCCATCCATGCCCGAGCAAGGGGTCCATGCCAACGCGGCGCTCGCAACCCTTGACGTCGATGCCTGGCGCACGCTGCTGGATGCGCCTGCATCGACCTCGTCCGGGCCGCTGGCCGATGCGGCTTCCGTGCCCGACTACCTGCCCACCCGGCTGGCCTTGCGTGCCGGCCTGCTCACCGTGCAGGGGCGCACATTGCACGACCTGGTGGCTGGCGCCACGCGCACGGATGCCACCTGGCGGGCCAACCTGAGCGCCCGCGAGCTCGATGGCTATCTGGAATACCAGTCCGGTGGGTCTGCCGCATCGGACGGGCAGCAGCAGGATCGCCTGCATGCGCGCCTGGCCCGGCTCGCCATCCCCCAGACGGCCGAGACGCAAGTCGATGCCCTGCTGGATGCGCAGCAGCCCGCCAGGCTGCCGGCGCTGGACATCACGGTGCAGGACTTCGAACTGCACGGGCGGCGCCTGGGGCGCATCGACATCGAGGCGCGCAATGGCGCCACGCCGGACGGGCAACGCGAATGGCGCCTGTCGCGCTTCAACATCACGGCGCCTGAAGCCACGCTCACGTCCCGGGGCAACTGGACGCTGTTGGCGGGCAGGGGCGCAGCCGCGCAGCGGCGCACACGCATGCATTTCGAGCTTGATGTGCGTGATTCGGGGGAGCTGCTGTCGCGTTTCGGCATGGACGGGGTACTGCGCCGCGGCAAGGGGGGCATGACGGGCGAGGTCAGCTGGCTGGGCTCGCCCCTGTCGCCCGACTACCACAGCATGGCGGGCCTGGTGAATGTGAACATGGAGGCCGGCCAGTTCCTCAAGGCCGATCCGGGCCTGGCCAAGCTGCTTGGCGTGCTGAGCCTGCAGTCGCTGCCGCGGCGCTTCGCGCTCGACTTCCGCGACGTGTTCAGCGAGGGCTTTGCCTTTGATTTCGTGCGCGGCGATGTGCGCATCAACAAGGGCGTGGCCACCACCAACAATCTGCAGATGAAGGGCGTGAGCGCCGCCGTGCTCATGGAGGGCAGCGCCGACATCGAGCATGAGACGCAGGATCTGCATGTGGTCGTGGTGCCCGAGATCAACGCCATGACGGCCTCGCTCGTGGCCACGGCCATCAACCCGGTGGTGGGCCTGGGCAGCTTTCTTGCGCAGATGTTTCTGCGCGGGCCGCTGATCCAGGCGGCTACGCAGGAGTTCCGCATCGATGGCACCTGGGCCGAGCCGCGCGTGGAGCGCATCCAGGGCCGCAAGAGCCAGGCTGCCAGCGACGACGCGCACGTCGCCCCAGCCACCACGCCAGGAGGAAAGCCATGAAAGTCGCAGCCTTGCAAATGGTCTCGGGCGTGCAGTTGGAGGCCAACCTGGATCAGGCACGCCAGCTGCTGGAGCAGGCTGCCACGGCCGGGGCCGAACTGGCGGTGCTGCCCGAATACTTCGCCGCCATGGGCCGGCGCGATGACGACAAGCTGCTATTGCGCGAGACCCTGGGCGATGGCCCCATGCAGCACTTTCTGGCCCAGACCGCGCGTGAGCTGGGCCTGTGGATCGTGGGTGGCACGCTGCCCCTGGCGGGGGATGACCCGGCGCGGGTGTACAACAGCTCGCTGGTGTTCGCGCCCACCGGGGCCTGCGTGGCGCGCTACGACAAGATCCACCTGTTTCGCTTCGACAACGGCCAGGAGCATTTTGACGAGGCGCGCGTGATCCAGCCAGGCCGTGACAGTGTGCGCTTTGCACTCACGGCGCGCGATGGCAGGGTCTGGCAGGTGGGCCTGTCGGTGTGCTATGACCTGCGCTTTCCCGAGCTGTACCGCGCGCATGCACGCGCCGGCGCCGACCTGCTGCTCGTGCCCAGCGCCTTCACCTGGACCACGGGCCGGGCGCATTGGGAGCTGCTGCTGCGCGCGCGCGCCGTAGAAAACCTGGCCTATGTGCTGGCACCGGCCCAGGGCGGCACGCACGAGAACGGCCGCCGCACCTGGGGCCACAGCATGCTCGTCGACCCCTGGGGTCAGGTGCTGGCGCAGCGGGCCGATGGCCCGGGCCTGGTGCTGGGGGATCTGGCTGCCGGCCACCTGCACGATGTGCGCAGCCAGCTGCCGGCACTTGCGCATCGCGTCATGTGAATATCGTCAGACAGGCTATGCAGCATCAGCTGGATGAAGCACCGGATCAGATCCAGGACAGCGTGCTGCGGCGCTGGCGCCGCTGGGTGGGCGCGTGGCGGCGCTGGTCGCTGTGGGCGCTGCTGCTGGTGCTGGTCGCCAGCATGCTGGTGACGCTGGTGTGGCTCGCCGGCCGCTACGAGGCAGGCGAGGTGCAAAGCCGGCTTGAGCGCGACACGGCCGATGCCGTGGCCGACGTTCGCAACGCCTTCATGCACAACCTGCAGAACTTGCAGGCGCTGCAGGCGGGCGAGCCCGATCAGGCCACCTGGGAGCGGCGTGCGGCCGAGCTGCTCGCTGCACGCCGTGAGCTCGTGCGCATTGAGCAGCGCGACCCGCAGCTGCATTTGCGCGCCCATGTCGACTCCCCATACCGCGCGCAGCGTTGGGACTCGACCAAGCGCGCCAGCGTGCATTCCGAGGCCGCGCTGGCCTGCACCAATGCGCGGCGCATCACCGGGCCGTCCTATTCCAGCAGCTACTTCCAGCCATTTCCCGATGGTGTGGGCGCGGAGATGATGGAGGTCTGCGTTCCGCTCGTCAGCGAAGGCCATATACGCGGCTTCGTCGTCGCCACCTATGCGCTGCAGACCGTGCTGCAGGACCTGGTGGCGCCGGGCCTGCAGCGCACACAGGAGGTGTCATTCACCGAGGCCGACGGCACGCGCCTGGCCCTGGTGGGCGCCATGCGCCGCGGCACGCGCATGTTCACCGCGCAGCAGCTGTTCGACCTGCCGGGCAACACTCTGGTGCTGCGCATGGACGGCTGGCATGCCGCGCCCAGCGTGTTCCCCAACGTGCTCACCGCGCTGGTCACGGCCATGTCCATCGCCCTGGTATCGGTGCTGGTGGTGCTGGTGCGCGACAACCGGCGCCGCCTGCGCGCCGAGCGCGATCTCGGTGACGCGCTGGCATTTCGCAAGACTATGGAGGATTCGCTCGTCACCGGCCTGCGTGCGCGTGACGTCCGGGGACGCATCACCTACGTGAACCCCGCGTTTTGCAACATGGTGGGGTTTTCCGCAGGCGAGCTCGTTGGCCAGATATCGCCCCCCTATTGGCCTCCGGAGCATGCGCAGGAATATGCCGAGCGCCAGAGCGTGCGCATGGCCGGCAGGATCGATCCCCCGCGCGCGGGCTATGAATCGGTCTTCATGCGCAAGGACGGCACGCGCCTGTCGGTGATGATCTACGAGGCGCCGCTGGTCAACGCCCAAGGCCTGCATACGGGCTGGATGGGTTCGTTTCTCGACGTCACCGAGCAGCGCCGCGCCGAGGAGCTGTCGCGCACCTCGCAGGAGCGCCTGCAGGCCACGGCGCGTCTGGCCACGGTGGGCGAGATGGCGTCACTGCTGAGCCACGAGCTGAACCAGCCGCTGGCCGCCATCTCCAGCTACGCCACGGGTTCGCTGAACCTGCTTGGCCCGGCCCCGGGCCATGTCCCGCCTTCGGCACAGGACGTTTCCGACCTGCGCGTGGGCGTGCAGCGCATCGCGCAGCAGGCCGAGCGCGCGGGCCGCGTCATCAAGAGCGTGCACGACTTCGTGCGCCGGCGCGACCAGTCGCGCGAGCCGATTACGGCGCAGGAGCTGTTCGATGCCGTGCTGCCGCTGATACGCCTGCAGGCCCACAAGATTGGCGTGCGCGTGGTGCTGGCCATCAGCCCCGGCCTGCCCCGTGTGCTGTGCGACCGCACCATGGTCGAGCAGGTGCTGCTGAACCTGGCGCGCAATGCCATGCAGGCCATGGACGCGCCCGACATCCACCCTCGCAAACTCGATCTGCGCGTCAGCCTTGCCGCCTCCAACGCCCACCGCAGCTGGCTGGAGTTTTCCGTCGCCGACATGGGTGCAGGCATACCCCAGGAGGTGGCGGCGCACCTGTTCACGCCGTTCTATACCACGCGGACCGAGGGCATGGGGTTGGGCCTGAGCCTGTGCCGCACGGTGGTGGAGCAGCATGGCGGCTTTCTGGGCTACGCAGCGCGCCAGCCGCGTGGTACCGTGTTCACCTTCACCTTGCCTGCACACATTGACGTCACCCTCTGAGCGGCTGGCTGGCGGTGATTGAGTGCAATGGAATACTGATATGGAATCCGCCGCCATCGCTACCGTATACATCGTGGACGACGACGCCGAGGTGCGCGAGGCGCTGGCCTGGTTGCTGCGCTCGCGCCGCCTGCTCAGCGAGGTTTACGCCAGCGCAGAGGCCTTTGAGCTCATGCTGGCCGAGCGTGCCGCCAGCGGCTTGCCCCAGCGTCACCCCTGCTGCGTGCTGTTGGATGTGCGCATGCCTGGCATGAGCGGCCTGGCCTTGTTCGACAACATGGTTGAGCGCGGCGATACCGCCGGCATACCGGTGATCTTTCTCACCGGTCATGCCGATGTGCCCACGGCCGTGGCCACCGTCAAGCGTGGTGCCTTCGACTTCTGCGAAAAACCCTTTTCCAACAACCAGCTCGTCGACCGCGTGCTGGCCGCGCTGGAACTGTCGGCCCGGCATCTGCGGTCCTGCAGGGAGCAGCATCGGCTGCAGGACAAACTGGCCGAGCTGACTGAGCGCGAGCACGACGTGATGCGGCTGGTGGTCGAGGGCCTGCCCAACAAGCTGATCGCTGATCAGCTCAACATCAGCGTGCGCACGGTGGAGGTACACCGTGCGCGCGTGTTCGACAAGATGCAGGTCAAATCGGCAGTGGAGCTGGCCAACCTGCTGCGCTAACGCAGTTGAGCGTTGTGCGTTTGGCGTTTTGGGTAAGCACACGCCCAACGCCCAACGCTCAACCTTGACGCTGGCCCATGAAGATTTCAACCCGGCGGTTGCGTGCACGGCCTTCGGAGCTGTCGTTGCTGGCAATGGGCTCGCGCGAGCCACGGCCTTCAACGTGGATGCGCGCGCCACTCACGCCGCGTGCGGTGAGGTAATTGCGCGTGCTCTCGGCGCGGTCGAGCGACAGCGGGTTGTTGATGGCGTCGCTGCCCGTGGAATCGGTGTGGCCGATGATGCGCACGTCGGCATTGGGGTTGTTGCGCAGGCCCTCGGCAAAGCGATCCAGGATGGGGCGGAAGCTTGGCTGGATATCGGCGCGGTTGGTGGCGAACGAGATGTCGCTGGGGATGTCGAGCTTGAGCTGGTTGTCCGCCGTCTGCGTCACCGTCACGCCCGTGCCCTGGGTGGCGGCCTGCATTTCCTGCTTCTGCTTTTCCATGTTCTGCGACCAGATGTAGGTGCCCAGCGCACCCACACCCGCGCCAATCACGGCGCCCGTGCCCGCCTTGCCGCCCGTCATGGCGCCGATGGCGGCGCCGCCCAGCGCACCCGCGCCCGCGCCGATGGCCGTGCGGCGCTGGGTGTCGCTCATTTCGGCGCAGCCGGTAGCCAACAGGACGGCGATCGCGGTGCCGATGAGAAGAGATTTGCGCATGCTGTGCTCCCTTGAGTTCAATGGTTCAATGAACGTGAAAAACAACCAGTGAGCGTAGTCGACCGAGGGGGTGTCCCTTGTAGGACTCGATGCCAGCTGGCGCTGGCGGGCGAAAACAACTGTCAATCCTCCTCGCTCGGCGGCAGCTCGCCGCGCTTGCGGCCCGAGAACATAGTCCACCAGATAATTCCCACCAGGATCACGAGCGCCAGCAGCGCCTCAAGCAAAATCAGCCCCATGAATCTTCGTCTCCCGCGCCTGCTTGTTACGGCATTGATTGTAGGAATCCTGGCGGCCTGCTCCACGCCCGTGCCCCTGGAGCCGGCTGCCCCGTCCGCGCGGCCTGCGCCCACGCCTGCCGGACCCGTAGCCGTGCCGGGTACGCTGGTGCAATCCAAGAGCCGCTGGGTGCCCGTTGGCTGGAGCGACCTGCCGGGCTTTGACGGCGACGCGCTGCACGAGGCCTGGAACGCCTGGCTGCGCAGCTGCGAGCGCCCGGCACCGGCCTTTGCGCCACTGTGCGGCGACGTGCGCCGCCTGAGCATCGCCAGTCACGAGGAGCAGCGCAGCTGGATCATGCATCGCCTGCAGCCCTACCGCATCGAGTCGCTGGATGGCGGAGCCGATGGGCTGCTGACAGGCTATTTCGAGCCCTATCTGGAAGCGGCGCGGCAGCCGGGCAATGGTTTTGGCGTGCCCTTGTATGCCCCGCCGGCGGATCTTGGTCAGCGCAAGCCCTGGTACACGCGCCAGCAGATCGAGACCCAACGCGAGGCGCAGGCCGCATTGCAGGGCAAGGTCATCGCCTGGGTGCGCGACCCGGTGCAGGCCATGGTGCTGCACATCCAGGGATCGGGCCGGCTGCGCCTGCAGGAGGCCGACGGCAGCCAGCGCCTGGTGCGCGTGGCATTCGCCGGTACCAACGACCAGCCCTACAAGAGCGTGGGCAAATGGCTGCTGGACCAGGGCCTGGTGCGCGACGCCACCTGGCCCGGCATCACGGCCTGGGTGCAGCAGAACCCCCAGCGCGTCAATGAAATGCTGTGGTCCAACCCGCGCTACGTGTTCTTCCGTGAGGAGCCGCTCGACGCGTTGGACGCCGCCTTCGGCCCCAAGGGCGCGCAGGGTGTGCCGCTCACGCCGGGGCGTTCCATCGCCGTGGATCGACAGAGCATTCCCTACGGCACGCCGGTGTGGCTGGCCTCCAGCGGGCCCACGGCCCAGCTGTCGCGCCTGGTGCTGGCGCAGGACACGGGCAGCGCCATCCTGGGGGCGGTGCGCGCCGACTACTTCGCGGGCTGGGGCCAGGAGGCGGGCGACATGGCCGGACGCCTCAAGCAGAATCTGCGCCTGTGGGCGCTGTGGCCGAAATAAGGAACACGACCCCTGGAGCAGCTTGAGCGCACTATCTGGCCGCCTCATCCAGTGCTTATTCTTCCTCGACCACGTAGCGTGACACCACGGGCGGTTGCTCGCCCACATGGAAGCCGTACTTGCGCTCGCGCAGCGCTGCGTCGGAGGCGGTGACGCGATCGAAGCGGCGCAGGTGCTCGGTCCAGGATTCGTCCACGATGCGCTCGACATAGCGGCGCGGGTCGGCAATATCGTGCTGCAGCTCCCAGCTCAGCGCCCCCTGACGGATGCGCGTGCGCCGCACCTGCTGCATCACGGCGCGAAATTCGGCGGCGCGCGCCGGGTCGATGAAATACTCGATGGCTGTGACCAGGCGTCGGCCCGCCTCGGGCGGGGTTTGCGCCTGCGGGATGCGGAATGCTTGTGACGGGCTCAGGTCTTCGTCGCCCTGACGATCACGCGCCAGGCGCAGCACCAGCAGCATGGCGAGCACGCCCGTGGCGCCCGCCAGCCCCACGCTGGCCTGCACGCTGCTCATGCCGGCAATGCGCCCCCACAGCGCCGCGCCCGTGGCCATGGCGCCCATGATGGACATCTGAAAGATCGACATGCCGCGCGCGCGCACCCAGTTGGGCAGCGCCAGCTGGGCCGTGACGGTGAGTGAGTTGGCGGTGCTGACCCAGGCCGCGCCGCACAACAGCATGGCCGGAAATGCCAGGTACACCGAGGGCGCCACGGCCACCAGGCCCATGCCGATGGCGTGGGTGACGGTGCCGCGCAGTACCAGCTGGTCGCCCGGCATCAGCTCGCGCAGCCGCGGCAGGAACAGCGCGGCGACCACCGCACCCCCGCCCATGGCCGACAGCAGCACGGTGAAGGTGCCGGCGCCGCCGCCGTCGAGCTCGCGCGCCAGCAGCGGCAGCAGCGCCAGCAGGGCCGTGGAATGCAGGAAGAAGATGGTGATGCGCCAGAGCACGGCGCGCATGCGCGGTGATTCGCGCACGAACTGCAAGCCCACGCGCATGGCGCTGAACAGCGGCTCGCGCCCCAGCGGGTTGGGCGTGGGCTGGCGCTGCCAGCGCATGATGGTGAAGCCCGCCAGCAGCGACAGCACGGCATTGAGCACGAACACCCAGGCACTGCCGGCGCTGGCGATGATGGCGCCGGCCACCAGCGGGCCGACGACGCGCGAGGCGTTGAGCGCCACGCCGTTGAGCGCCAGCGCCGCGGGCAGCTGGTGGCGGTCGACCAGCTCGGGCACGATGGCCGCAAACACCGGCCAGCGCATGGCCAGGCCAATGCCGTTGATGAAGATCAGGCCCAGCAGCAGATAGGCATTGAGGCCGCCCAGCAGCACCGCCGCGCACAGCAGCACTGCCACGGCCGCTACCCAGAACTGGGTGAACATAAAGTAGCGCCGCCGATCCAGGATGTCGGCCAGCGCGCCGCTGGGCAGGCCCAGCAGGAACACCGGCAGCGTGGATGCCGTCTGCACCAGCGCCACCAGCGTGGGCGAGCTGGTCAGCGACGTCATGAGCCAGGCAGCCGCCACATCGTTCATCCAGGTGCAGATATTGGCCACCACCCAGGTGAGCCAGAGCATGCGGAACACCGGCACCGACAGGGGCGCCAGGGCCGAGCGGTCGGAGCGCTGTGCGGCGCTGCGGCGCAAGTCGGCCGCTGCCGCGGCCTCGGCGGCGTCGGCCATGCGCGAGGCTTCGGTGGCGGATGTGTCCTGGGCTTTTGGGGAAGCGCTGTCCGAGGAGCTGTCGAGTGGCGGCTGTGGCGGCATGGGGCTGCCATTGTCGCGGCTATGGCCTGGGCGCGTGCTGGCCGGCGTTGCTGGTCTGGCTGTGTTTTCGGCCAAAATAGCCTTCAAGCAGCATACGTCAAGCGCGAATAGCTATTAAAATGATAGTGCAATATCAGGCGCTGGATCTGGCCATCTGCAGGTGCGTGAGTGGCAGTGCGCCGCCCGCCTTGACCTCGCCCAGCGAGAAGCTGGTGTGCATGTCCTTCACATTCGGCAGGTTGAGCAGCACGGCGCGCGCGAACTGCGAGAAGCTCTCCAGGTCGCGCGCCACCACTTGCAGCTCGAAGGTGCCGGTGCCGCTGATGTAGTGGCAGGAGACGACCTCGGGGATTTGCGCAATGGCCTGTTCCATGGCGCGCGTCAGGTCGCCTGTGCTGCGCTCGGCGTCCAGGCGCACAAAGGCCAGCACGCCCAGGCCGATCTTGTGGCGGTCGATCTCGGCGCGGTAGCCGCGGATGAAGCCCGATTCTTCGAGCGCGCGCACGCGGCGCCAGCAGGGCGCGGCCGACAGGCCCACGCGCTGGGCCAGCTCAGCATTGGTCAGGCGCGCGTCCTGCTGCAGCTCGCCCAGTATGGCCAGGTCGAATTTATCAAGAGTTTCCATTTTTTGATTGTTTTAGGAAAGATTCTTTCTCACATCGGGATAAACACGGCAAATAAAGCAAACACATATCAACGGTCAAAGCATACACTGCGCGCCATGGCCTGCGCTCACCAAGTGCCGGCCGCTTCGCTGCGCCTACGAGGCCTGTATCGAAAAACACCCCCCGGAGACACCCCCATGAATGCCCCCCTGCCCGAACATGTGCGCCGCGCACTGGAAACCGTCACGCTCGATGACAAGTACACCCTGGGTCAAGGCCGCGCGTTCATGAGCGGCGTGCAGGCCCTGGTGCGCCTGCCCATGCTGCAGCGCCAGCGCGACGCGGCCGCGGGCCTGAACACGGCGGGCTTCATCAGCGGCTACCGCGGCTCGCCGCTGGGCGGCTACGACCAGGCCCTGTGGGCCGCGCGCAAGCATCTGGCGGAGAACAACATCGTCTTCCAGCCCGGCGTCAACGAGGAACTGGGCGCCACCGCCGTCTGGGGCACGCAGCAGCTGGACCTGTACCCCGACCAGAAGAAGCACGACGGCGTCTTCGGCATCTGGTACGGCAAGGGCCCGGGCGTGGATCGCAGCTGCGACGTGTTCAAGCACGCCAACATGGCGGGCACGGCGCGCCATGGCGGCGTGATCGCCGTGGCCGGCGACGACCACATCAGCAAGAGCAGCACCGCCGCGCACCAGAGCGACCATATCTTCAAGGCCTGCGGCCTGCCGGTGTTCTTCCCTTCGAGCGTGCAGGACATCCTGGATATGGGCCTGCACGCCTTTGCCATGAGCCGCTTCTCGGGCCTGTGGTCGGGGCTCAAGACGGTGCAGGAGGTGGTGGAGTCCTCGGCCAGCGTGTCCGTGGATCCGGGCCGCGTGAACATCGTCCTGCCCGAGGACTTCGTCATGCCCCCGGGCGGCCTGCACATCCGCTGGCCCGACGCGCCGCTGGAGCAGGAGGCGCGCCTGATGGACTACAAGTGGTACGCCGCTCTGGCCTATGTGCGTGCCAACAAGCTCAACTACAACGTGGTGGCCACGCCGCAGGACCGCTTTGGCCTGATCGCCAGCGGCAAGGCCTACAACGACATGCGCCAGGCCCTGGTGGACCTGGGCCTGGATGACGACACCTGCCGCAAGCTGGGCATACGCGTGCACAAGGTCAACGTGGTCTGGCCGCTGGAGGCCGGCATCACGCGCGACTTTGCGCAGGGCCTGAAGGAAATCCTGGTGGTCGAGGAAAAGCGCCAGGTCATCGAATACCAGATCAAGGAGCAGCTCTACAACTGGCGCGCCGACGTGCGCCCGGACGTGCTGGGCAAGTTCGACGAGGTCGAT
>Ga0209792_1001159_pt1 | contig 13755 bp, 13 predicted proteins | sample EBPBio142005_DNA_FD_185860 | JGI IMG/M metagenome (GOLD analysis project Ga0209792, IMG submission 185860) | Wastewater treatment Type I Accumulibacter community from EBPR Bioreactor in Madison, WI, USA - Reactor 1_6/14/2005_ DNA (SPAdes)... | ecosystem: Engineered > Bioreactor > EBPR >... | reverse complement strand
CCTTCTCACGCCTCATCCTCGACATCGGCGGCTCCCGTGAGGCCCGCGCCGCCGAGCTCGCGCTGCTCGTGGACAAGGCGATCGAACGGATGGACGCTGGTGCCGTATCTGCAGCGCTGCCTCCGATGTCGTCCTACGAGCGCAAGCTCGTGCATGACATCGTGTCCGAGCGTGGCTTCGTGTCGGAGTCCGAGGGCGAGGGACGAGATCGCCACACGGTGATCTCGCGCGCGTAGCTCGCGTCGGCACCCGATGTTTCACGTGAAACATCGACGTGCTCCCGTCGCTGTCGTTGGCCGCAAGTGCGGACGCCGACGGCGCCGGTGCACTGGACCATTGGCAGGAGAGCGATGACTCCCATCGAACCCGAACCGGATGCCGCGGCATCCCTCTTCGGCGACCGCATCGAGCTGGCGCGCGCCTACACCGCCGATCTCGGGCGTCGGGGCGAGGAGCTCGGGTTGATCGGCCCGCTCGAGCCTCCGCGGCTGTGGTCCCGGCACATCCTGAATTGCGCGCTGATCGCCCCTCTGCTCGTCGAGGGCGTCACGGGTGACGTGGGCAGTGGTGCCGGGCTGCCTGGCCTCGTGCTCGCGATCGCGCGCCCGGACGTGCACCTCGTGCTCATCGAACCGATGGAGCGGCGTGTGGAGTGGTTGCGGCACGAGTCATCCGAGCTCGGGCTCGACAACGTGACGCTCATCCGCGCTCGCGCCGAGGAGGCGAAGCTGGAGCGACCGCTGGACCAGGTCACCGCCCGGGCTGTGACGGCTCTGGTCAAGCTCATCCCGGCCACGGCGCACCTCGTGCGGCCGGGTGGCGAGATGATCTTCATGAAGGGCTCGAAGGTCGCCGAGGAGGTCGAAGCCGCTTCGAAGGCCATCCGCAAGGCCCGGCTCCGGGATGTCGAGGTGATCACTCTGGGCGAGGGGATCACGCCCGAGGTCACCCGGGTGTTTCGGGCTACAGTGGACTGACCATCGACCCAACCGCTTGAGGCGCTCCGCGCCTCGCACTCAGAAGGTTTCACGTGAAACATCCAGAAGGCGACATAGCCGAGTCGAGCACCACGTTCGACGACTCGACCCCGCTCGCGCGGGAGCTCGCCGAGCTGACGCGCCGTCGGCAGGCCCTCGCGCAGGAGCAGCTGCCCCTCCCCGCTGACACCCGGGTCTTCACTGTCGCCAACCAGAAGGGCGGCGTCGGCAAGACGACCACGACGGTGAACCTCGCCGCGAGCCTCGCTCGCGCGGGTGCGCGCGTGCTCGTCATCGATCTCGACCCCCAGGGCAACGCGTCCACCGCCCTCGGCGTCGAGCATCGTTCCGAGACCGTGAGCGTGTACGACGTGATCATCAACGACGAGCCGATGGCCGGAGTCGTGCAGAAGAGCCCGGAGTTCGAGGGACTGTACTGCGTTCCCGCCACCATCCATCTCGCGGGCGCGGAGATCGAGCTGGTCTCCCTGGTGGCCCGTGAGCAGCGCCTGCGCACCGCGCTCGAGCTCTTCCTCGCGCAGTCGCCGGAGCCGTTCCACTACGTGTTCATCGACTGCCCGCCCTCGCTGGGCCTGCTGACGATCAACGCCTTCGTCGCCGCTGGCGAGGTGCTCATCCCGATCCAGTGCGAGTACTACGCGCTCGAGGGCCTCAGCCAGCTGCTCAGCAACATCCAGCTCATCGAGCGTCATCTCAACCCGCGCCTGACGGTGTCGACGATCCTGCTCACCATGTACGACTCCCGCACCAATCTGGCCAACCAGGTCGTGGACGACGTGCGCGAGCACTTCCCCGACAAGGTGCTCACCACGGTGATCCCGCGTTCGGTGCGCATCTCCGAGGCGCCCAGCTACGGTCAGAGCGTCATCAGCTACGACGCTGCATCCCCCGGCTCGCTCTCCTACCTCGAGGCCGCCGCCGAGATCGCCCGACGAGGAGCCCCGAAGTAATGGCGACACCCAAGCGCACCGGTCTCGGTCGAGGCATCGGCGCACTCATCCCGGGTGCCGAGGAGGACTCGCAGCGACCCGTCGACGTGTTTTTCCCGTCCGCCGGTGGCGAGCGCCAGGCACTCCTCGCGGTGCCGGGCGCGAAGCTGGCGAACCTCTCCCCTGACGACATCGCCCCCAACGCGCAGCAGCCGCGCAAGGAGTTCCGGTCCGAGGAGCTCGAGGAGCTCGTGGTCTCGATCCGCGAGATCGGCGTGCTCCAGCCCATCGTCGTGCGGCCGATCCCCGGGGCGAGCGGGGCTCCGCACTTCGAGCTGATCATGGGCGAGCGCCGCCTGCGCGCGACGAAGCAGCTGGGGCTCTCCTCGATCCCGGCCGTGATCAAGAACACCGCCGACGAGGACATGCTGCGGGATGCCCTGCTCGAGAACCTCCATCGCGCGAACCTCAACGCACTGGAGGAGGCATCCGCCTACCAGCAGCTGCTCGCCGACTTCGGGATCACGCAGGACGAGCTCGCGAACCGCATCGGGCGCTCGCGTCCCCAGATCACCAACACGTTGCGCCTGCTCAAGCTGCCGGCGGGCGTGCAGAAGCGGGTCGCGGCGGGAGTGCTCAGCGCGGGTCACGCCCGCGCCATCCTCGCCGCCGGTGATGCGGCCGCCATGGAGCGTCTGGCCGACAAGATCGTCAACGAGGACCTGTCGGTGCGCGCCGCGGAGGCCGCCGCGGGCCAGCTGTCGACCAAGGCGCCGAAGGCGGCCAAGCCGGTCGCCGGGAAGCGCCAGGGCCAGCTCGACGAGGTCGCCGAGCGTCTCGCGGACGCCCTCAACACCCGGGTCAAGGTCACCCTGGGCGCGAGCAAGGGTCAGATCGTCATCGACTTCGCGACCGTGGCCGACCTGAACCGCATCCTCGGCGAGCTGGGTCAGCAGGGGTTCGCCAAGTAGCCGTGGGCACCCAGGTCGAGATCGTCCCCGCCGATCCCACCGACGACGACGTGCGTCCGCTCCTGGACGAGCACGTGGCCGAGATGTACGCCACCTCGCCGATCGAGAGCGTGCACGCGCTCGATGCGACGGCGCTGTCGCACGCGTCGATCACCTTCTTCGTGGCGCGCGATGACGGCGGTGTGATCGGCACCGGCGCCCTGCGGGAGCTGAGCGCCGCGGAGGGGGAGCTGAAGTCAATGCGCACCGCCGAGCGCGCTCGTGGTCGGGGCGTGGGGGCGAGGATGCTCGAGCACCTCATCTCCGTCGCCCGGGCGCGGGGCTACCGCGCCCTGCGGCTGGAGACCGGCGTGGAGGAGCACTTCGCGCCGGCCCGCCGACTCTACGAGCGCTACGGCTTCGTGGAAGGGGAACCGTTCGCCGACTATAGGCCCGATCCGAACAGTGTCTTCATGCACCTCGAGTTCGAGGCTGACGAGAGCTAGCTCCGAGCCTCGGCGATCGCCGCGTCGGCCAGCGCCGAGTAGACCCATCCGAGGTCGTGCCCGGCCGCCTCCAGCGCCTGCGGGAGGATCGAGGTCTCGGTCAGTCCCGGGAGCACGTTCGCCTCGAGGAACCACGGCGTTCCGGCGCCGTCAACGATGAGGTCGACCCGCGAGAGGTGGCGCAGGCCGAGGGCGCTGTGGGCGTCGAGCGCTGTCTGCTCGGCGCGGGCCGCGACATCCGGGTCGATGCGGGCTGGCACGAAGAAGCGGGTCTCCCCTGCGTTGTAGCGCGCCTCGAAGCTGTAGACGCCCGACAGGGGCTGGATCTCGACCGCGGGCAGCGCAACGGGACCGTCACCGCTGTCGATGATGCCGATGGCGATCTCGGTACCGGTGATCTTCTGCTCGATCAGAGCGGAGTCGCAGTAGGTGTACGCGTCGACCATCGCACGCGGCAGCAGCGAACGGTCGTCGACCATGGTGACGCCCTGTGCCGAGCCGCCCTGCGCCGGCTTGACTACCAGCGGGCCGGAGAACTCGTCGCGGATCTCCTCCAGGATGCTGTTGGCGCCGAGCTCGCGGAACGCGTCGCGCGGCAGCGTGATCGAGCGCGGCGTGCTCACGCCCACCCGGCCGACGATGGTCTTCGCCGTCGGCTTGTCCCAGGCGAGACGGGATGCCTCGGCACGAGAGCCGACGTACGGCACCCCGATGAAGTCCAGGAGGCCGCGGAGCGCGCCGTCCTCGCCGCTGGCGCCGTGGAGGGCGGGCCAGACCACGTCGGGGCGGTTCGTGCGCAGATAGCTCAGGAGAGAGGCATCCGGGTCGCGGAGCTCCACGGTCAGGCCGTGTTCGGAGAGGCTGTCGGCAACGCGACGGCCGGAGCGCAGCGAGACATCTCGCTCGTGGGAGATGCCGCCGGCGAGGACGAGAACGTGCGGGGATGCCATCAGCCGAGGTTGGCGGGCGGGTTGATCATCGTGGGCTCGGGGCGCACGATGGGCAGCGGGGCGGTCTGCGAGAAGGTGCTGAGCAGCTCGAGTTCGCCGTTGATCACCGTGGACAGCCTGCGGATGCCCTCGCGGATGAAGTCCGGTGTCGGGTAGCAGAAGGCCAGGCGCATCTTGTTGCGACCCTCGCCGTCGGCGTAGAACGCGGTGCCCGGAGTGTAGGCGACGAGCTCCTTGACGGCGCGGGGGAGCATCGACTTGGAGTCGAGGTTGTCGGGCAGCGTGACCCAGACGTAGAAGCCGCCGGTGGGGTGAGTCCAGCTGAGGTCGGGCAGGTAGTCGTCGAGTGCGGTGAGCATGGCGTCGCGCCGCTCCCGGTAGACGCCCCGGAAGGTGTCGATCTGGCCCTTCCAGTCCGCCGTGGAGAGGTACTCGGCGATGACGTGCTGGGTGAACGAGCTCGGCGAGAGCACGGCGGCCTCATTCGCCAAGATGAGTTTCTCTCGAATGGCGTGCGGGGCGAGAACCCAGCCCACTCGGAAGCCCGGCGCGAGGGTCTTGGAGAACGTCCCGAGGTAGATGACGCCGTCCTCCTCCACAGAGCGCATGGCGTGCGGAGGCTGCCCGTCGAAGTACAGCAGCCCGTAGGGGTTGTCCTCGAGCACGAGGATGTCGTTGGCCCGGCAGATCTCGAGGATCTCCAGTCGGCGCTCCCAGGTCAGCGTCACGCCGGCGGGGTTGCTGAAGGTGGGCACGGTGTACAGGAACTTGAGGGTCTTGCCGTCCGCACGCAGGCGAGCGATGTGCTCACGGAGCGCCGCGGGGATCAGACCGAACTCGTCCATCGGGACGTGCTGGATGTCGGCCTGGAACGACTTGAACACCACCATCGCCGTCACGTAGCTGGGGCCTTCGGCAAGCACGACATCGCCCGGGTTGATGAAGAGCTTGGTGACCAGCTCGAGCGCGTGCTGGGAGCCGGTCGTCACGACGACGTCATCGACGCTGCCGCGGATGCCCTCGAGCGCCATGACCTCGAGGATGTGCTCGCGCAGCAGTGGCATCCCCTGGCCCGACCCGTACTGGAGGGCGACGGGACCGCTGTCGCGCATCACGCGCTCCATCGCCGAGGTCACGAGATCCTGGGGCAGAGCTGACACGTAGGGCATGCCGCCGGCGAGCGAGACGACCTCGGGGCGGGAGGCCACGGCGAACAGCGCGCGCACCTCCGAGGCGGCGAGGCCCGCCGTGCGATCGGCGTAGTGGCCGTACCACTTGTCGAGGTTGTTGCCCTGCTCAGTCATGCGCTGCCCTTTTCAGTCGCGAAGCTTCAAGAATAGGGCAGGGTCCTGCGGAATTCATCGCCCCAGAGCCGGGGTCGGGCCACCGAAGGGCGATTGGCCCGACGGGTCAGCGGATGCGGCCGATGCCCGGGACGAACCGGCCGGTGGCGGCGGCGTAGGCGGCGTAGTCCGTGTGGGTGGCAGCGAGCATCCGCTCCTCCCAGCGGGCCTTGACTGCCAGCAGGGCCAGCAGGGCGAACCACAGCACGATGTGCAGCACGGATGAGCCCAGCAGCACGAGTCCCAGTCCCACGACCAGCAGGCCCGTGTAGATGGGATGCCGCACCAGCGAGTAGATCCCCGTCGTCACCAACTGCGACCCCTCCTTCGGAACCGGGGTCGCCGTGAGCGCCGCCCCGAGGCCCCGTGCCCCGAGCAGCGCGATCACGCCGCCGGCCACGACCAGTACGATCGCGCCGATCAGCGCCGGCGTGCCCACCGGCCAGAGCGAGTTCTGCGGCACGAAGGCCAAGCCTGCCAGGAGCGCGAACTGGGCGATCACGAGCACCCAGGGCAGCGAGCGTTTCATGAGCCGAGACTACGTGACCGATGGTCGGCCCGGACAGCACGAAGCCCCGGAGCCGTGGGGCTGCCGGGGCTTCGTGACGAGCGGATCAGACCAGGAACTCGGCCAGGTCGGCCTCGATCGCCGGCTTCGGCTTGGCGCCGATGACGGTCTTGACGACCTCGCCGCCACGGAACACCTTCATCGCCGGAATGGAGGTGATCTGGTACTTCATGGCCATCTGCGGGTTGTCGTCGACGTTGAGCTTGACGATCTTGATCTTGTCGGCGTGCTCGGCCGCGATCTGGTCGAGGATCGGGGAGACGGCGCGACACGGGCCGCACCACTCGGCCCAGAAGTCCACCATGATGGTGTCCTTGGAGTTGAGCACCTCCTCGGCGAACGTGGCGTCGGTGACGTCGTGTGCTGTTGACATGGTTTCCTTCTTTCGTGGATCAGACGGATGCGACGGCGTGCTGGGTAGCCGCGTCGACGATGTTCTTCGGGAGCGAAGCGAGGTAGTGCTCGGCGTCGAGCGCGGCGACCGTGCCGGAGGCGGCCGCGGTCACGGCCTGGCGGTAGGTCGGGTCGATCACGTCACCGGCGGCGAATACTCCCGCGATGTTGGTGCGGCTCGAGCGGCCGTCGACGTGCACGGTGCCGTCCGGGTTGAGGTCGAGCTGTCCATGAACGAGGTGGGTGCGCGGGTCGGCGCCGATCGCCACGAACAGTCCGCTGAGGTCGATCGTGGTCTCCGCGCCATCCACGGTGTCGACGATGCCGATGCCCGTCACGAGGTCGTCGCCGTAGATGTGAGCGACCTCCTTGTTGAACAGGAACTCGATCTTGGGGTCGCTGAACGCGCGCTCCTGCATCGCCTTGGAGGCCCGTAGGGAATCCTTGCGGTGGATCACGTAGACCTTGTCGGCGAACTTCGTGAGGAAGGTGGCCTCCTCCATCGCCGAGTCCCCGCCGCCGACGACCGCGATGGTCTTCTGGCGGAAGAAGAACCCGTCACAGGTGGCGCACCACGAGACGCCGTGACCGCTCAGGCGCGTTTCGTCCTCAAGGCCGAGCTTGCGGTAGGCGGAACCCGTGGCGAAGATCACCGTGAGTGCCTCGTGCACGTCGCCGTTGCCCAGGGTGACGCGCTTGACGTCGCCCTCGAGCTCCAGCTTCACCACGTCGTCGAGGATGATCTCGGTGCCGAAGCGCTCGGCTTGCGCCTGCATGGCCATCATGAGCTCGGGACCCTGGATACCCTCGGCGAAACCGGGATAGTTCTCGACCTCGGTGGTCTTCATGAGCTCGCCGCCCGCTTCCACGGAGCTGGCGATCAGCAGCGGCGCAAGGCTGGCGCGGGCAGCGTAGATGGCCGCCGTGTAACCGGCGGGGCCGGATCCGATGATGATTACTTGCCGCACTGCCGCGTCTCCCTCAAGGTTGTCACTGCCCGGTACAACACATCCTATGCGGAGGCTATTCCTGCGCCCGAGGGGTTCGGAGCGGCCCGACCGGCGGTTCGGTGGACTACCGTCCGGGGCGCACGCGACGCAGCACGGGGGCGGCGAGCGCGACCAGCTGCGGATTGCGGGTGGCCGCCAGAAGGCCGAGGTAGATCAGCGCCATCCCGGTGCCGACGACGGCCAGTGTCACCCCACCGCCGAGACGCGTCGCCACAGCGAAGCCTCCCTCGACGAAGCCCCCGAGCGCCCAGACGGCCAGCAGTCCGACACCGCCGGCGACGAGCGCGGCCCCGAGGTACCACGCGGTCGAGAGCAGGATGGAGCGGGCGCCGACTCCGCCCAGTCTCCTCCGCAGCACCAGCGCGGCCACGAGGGTTCCGAGGGTTCCCGAGAGGCTCATCATCCCGGCCACGCCGACCGCGATCCAGGCGCTGGGCAGGAGCGCCACACCCAGGATCCCGATGACGAAGACGGCGGACTGGAAGAGCTGCAGGAAGAACGCGGTGCGCGTGTCATCCAGCGCATAGAAGACCCTTTGCAGCACGAACATCACGGTGAAGGGGATGAGTCCCATCAGATAGGCGATGAGCACGTTACCGAGTGCGCTGACCTCGGCGAACCCGCCGCCGAACACCGCGCTGAACGGGTAGGCGAGCACGGCGAGGCCCACGGCGGAGAAGACCATGATGAGCAGGATGGCCTTCAGCGAGGATGCCACGTCCTCCCGGATCGACGCGAGGTCACCGCCGCGCGCATGCGTGCTCATCCGCGTGAAGTAGGCCGTCGCGATGGACACCGTCACGATCGAGTGCGGCAGCATGAAGATCAGCCAGGCGTACTTGAGGGCACCGATCGAGGCGTCGCCGGACGCTCCGGTGGCGACGCGTGTCTCCACGATCGCCGCCAACTGGGTGATGAGGATCATCCCGAATACCCAGGCCGCGGCGCGGCCGGTGCTGGCGAGTCCCACGCCGCGCCAGCGGAAATCGGGACGGTAGCGCAGTCCGGCCCGCCGCCAGAAGAGCAGCAGAACGAAGGCCTGCGCTGCGATGCCCAGGGTTGCGGTGCCGCCGAGCACGGCGACCATCGTGGGGGTCCAGACCGAGGCATCCTGGTTGGTGGGGAAGGCCCCGAACAGCGCGATGAAGATCGAGATGCCGATGATCGCGATGACGTTGTTGAGGGCCGGCGCCCAGGTGAAGGGCCCGAACACCCGGCGGGCGTTCAGCACCTGGCCGATGAGGCTGTAGAGGGCGTAGAAGAGCACCTGCGGCAGGCACCAGTAGGCGAAGGCGGTCGCGAGCGCGAGTTCGTCGGGCCCGAAGCCGCGGGTGCCCGACTGCGCGTAGAGGCTGACGAGCCACGGTGCCGCCAGCGTCGCGCCCGCCGCCACGATCACGAAGACGACGGTGCCGAGCGTCACGAGCTTGTTGATGAAGGCCGCGCCGCCATCGGTCTGGATGCCCGCCCGCACGATCTGCGGAACGAGCACCGCACTCAGCAGCCCTCCCGCGATGAGGGCATAGATGCTGTTGGGGATCTGGGTGGCCAGGGTGAAGGCGTCGGCCGCCCCGCCGATGTAGCCGATCGCTGCGGCGAGGACGGCCGCGTTGACGAACCCGAGGATGCGCGAGACCACGGTTCCCGACGCGAGCGCCGCGCTCGCCCGCCCGATGGCGGAAGCGCCGTCGACCTCGTCGCTGGGACGGTCAGTCATCGACCGGCTCCGGGGGACTCGTCGGCCGACGGCGTCGCAGGATGTTGCGCACGATGCCCACGGCGAAGACGAGCACCACGATCGCGGCGATCACCAGCACGATGGGTGTCTCCCAACCGGCCTGCACGTTGATCTCGGCCACCGCAGGATCGCCGATAGCGACGCCCGTGCCGCTGGAGAGGGTGATGAGCACCTGCACCGTGCCGTTGGACACGGCCTGCACCGGGATCTGGCCCTTGGCCTGCGAGTTCGGCTCGACCACGAGCTCCACGCGGGAGTCGGTGACGGCCAGCTGGGCGGTCTCCGGTCGCACGGTGATGTACACCGTCACGGCCTGGTCGAGATCGTTGGTGACCGAGATCGGCAGAGCCGCGCTGTCCGCCAGCAGGTTGAAACTGCTGTACGCGACGACCTGCACCGAGGAGCGCAGATCCTCGGAGTCGCTGAGGAAGGAATCCGTCGCGGTCGTCCAGCCGGCCGGGTTGTGCAGCCATGCGGTGGACAGCAGCGCGAGGAGCTGGAGCCTCCGGGGTGCCGTGATCGTGCCCGGGGATGCGACGACCGAGGCGAAGCGCTCCTCCGCGGCTTCCGCCTCGAGCATCCGTGCGACCGGATCGATGCGGGCGGGGTCCTGCGGCGAGTCGATGACGGTCGCCTCATCCGCCGGTTCGGCGAGGAGCGTCCCGAGCGCGGTGAACCGCACGCGGGAGTCCGCCTGCAGCGCCGCCAGGGTGTCGGCGAGGTGGGTTCCGCTGATCGGAACGAGACGGTCGGTCGTTGCGAGAACCGTGCCCGGCGCGACATCCAACGCGGCGAACAGCCCCGTCATCGCCGACTGCCAGTCTTCGGTCGTGACGGATGCCACGGCAGTTCGAAGCGCGCCGGAGACGGCGTCATCCGACACCGCCGCCGTGCCGTCGCCGATCGACACGAGCGCGGACTCGCCGTCGCGCGCGACGTTGCCCGACGACAGGATCGTGGTGGTGTACCCGCTGGAGGCGATGGCGGCCAGGTCGGCGGCGACCACGGTGCCGTCCCGCGGCCATGCGATCGAGTCGAGCGTGTAGGGCCAGTCCACCAGCGACTCGCTGGTCGGAAGCGAGGGGCCGTCGGGCGTGGGGCTGGGCGTGGGTGCGGGGGTCTGGTCCGTGGTCCCGCTGAACAGCCCGGGGTCGATGGCGAAGTCGAAGGACTCCGGCTGCACGACCCGCGCGCTGCCGGCCTGGGTGGCGACGGTGATATCGGAGTCGCCGTAGGTCAGGGCGAACGTCTCGTTGCTCGCCGACTCCAGTCGTGCCAGCCACTCCACCGCGGAAGCGGGTGCGGACGAGCCCAGGATTCGGATGGACGCGATGATGCGCGGATCGATCGCGATGACCACAGGTCGATCGATCACGGCATCGAGCTGGCGGGTGAGCAGGCCGGAGGGGCGGGTGTACTGGTCGAGGGCGTCGGCGGGGATGAAGCCGGTATCGCTCTCGGGTACGACGAGGGGCACGACGAGCGTGAGCCCGACCGTGCCGTCGGCGCCGACGGTGGTCGCCGCGGGGGCCGCGGAGACCGCACCGGTCACCACCCCCGCCAACCCGAGGAGCAGCGCCAGTGCAGCACGCAGCGGCATCAATCGCTCGGCCAGCACCCCCAAAGTCTATTCACTCGCCTCTGGGAGTCCGGTCAGCCCCGAAGCCCTGTGACAAGCTGGGTGCCATGGAGAGCGTGGCCACGGCAGTTCAGCGACTCGGTGAACTCGCCGACTCCCCCGCTGTCTCCCGGCTGGCCACCGCGTTCGCCGCCGCGGGTCACGAACTCGCCCTCGTGGGAGGCTCCGTGCGGGATGCGTTCCTCGGGCGGGAGCTGACCGACCTCGACTTCACGACGAGCGCGCGTCCCGACGACATCCTCGCCCTCGTGAATCCGCTCGCCGACGCGGTCTGGGACGTGGGCCGCGACTTCGGCACGATCGCCGCCCGAGTGAACGGGCTCACGGTGGAGATCACCACCTACCGCGCCGACGCCTATGACGGCGAGACCCGCAAGCCGATCGTGCGGTTCGGCGACAGCCTCGACGACGACCTGGTGCGGCGCGACTTCACGGTGAACGCGATGGCGCTGCGACTGCCCGAGCGCAAGCTCGTCGACCCGTGGGGCGGACTCGACGACCTCCTCGCCCACCGCATCGCCACCCCGGGGCCGCCGGAGGTCTCGTTCGGGGATGACCCGCTTCGGATGCTCCGTGCCGCCCGTTTCACCAGTCAGCTCGGGTTCGTGGTGGCCGACGACACCGTCCGCGCGATGGGGGAACTCGCGCCGCGGTTGGAGATCGTGAGTGTGGAGCGCATCAGCGACGAGCTGTCGAAGCTGCTGCGCACGGATGACCCGGTGCCGGGCATCCGGCTGCTCGTGGACACCGGCATCGCGCAGCTCGTGATCCCCGAGATCCCTGCCCTGCGGCTGGAGGTGGACGAGCACGCGCACCACAAGGACGTCTACGAGCACAGCCTCACGGTGCTGCGCCAGGCGATCGAGCTCGAGAAGTCGCGCGGGCACTCCGTCGACCTCGTGCTCAGGCTGGCCGCCCTGCTGCACGACATCGGCAAGCCAGCGACGCGCCGCATCGAGCCGGGTGGGGTGGTGACGTTCCACCACCACGACGTCGTGGGGGCCAAGCTCGCGGCGAAGCGACTCAAGGCCCTGCGGTTCGACAACGACACCGTGGCATCCGTCGCCCGGCTCATCGAGCTGCACCTGCGGTTCTTCGGTTACACCGACGGCGCCTGGACCGACTCGGCGGTGCGTCGATACGTGCGTGACGCGGGCGATCAGCTCGAGCGGCTGCACATCCTGACCCGCGCGGACGTGACCACCCGCAACCGGCGCAAGGCCGACCGGCTCGGGTTCGCCTACGACGACCTCGAGGAGCGCATCGCCGCGATCGCCGAGGCGGAGGGAATCGCCGCAGTTCGACCCGACCTCGACGGCGAGCAGATCATGGCGATCCTGGGTCTGAAGCCGGGCCGCGACGTGGGCGAGGCCTACCGGTTCCTGCTCGACCTGCGGCTCGACGAGGGTCCGCTCGGCCCGGAGGTCGCCGAGCAGCGGCTCAGAGACTGGTGGAGTTCGCGCTGATCCACTCGTCGAAGCGGGCCCGGGCGATCGGGTCCGGCAGCTGCACTGGCGGCGACTTCATGAGGTAGGCGGATGCCGCCTCCACCGGTCCCCCGAGGCCGGCGTCGAGCGCCACCTTCGCCGCCCGGATCGCGTCGATGACGACGCCGGCGGAGTTCGGCGAGTCCCACACCTCGAGCTTGTACTCGAGACTGGTGGGCGCGTTTCCGAAACCGTGACCCTCGAGGCGCACGAACGCCAGCTTGCGGTCGTCGAGCCACGGCACGTGATCGCTCGGCCCGATGTGCACGTCGCGCGCGTGCAGCTCCGCCTCGACGTTGCTGGTGACCGACTGCGTCTTCGACACCTTCTTGGAGGCCAGGCGCGATCGCTCCAGCATGTTCTTGAAGTCCATGTTGCCGCCGACATTGAGCTGATAGGTGCGGTCGAGCACGAGCCCGCGCTCCTCGAACAGCCGGGCGAGCACGCGGTGCGTGATCGTCGCGCCCAGCTGGCTCTTCACATCGTCGCCGACGATCGGGATGCCCGCAGCAGTGAACCTCACCGCCCACTCCGGGTCGCTCGCGATGAACACCGGGAGCGCATTGACGAAGGCGACGCCCGCGTCGAGGGCGGCCTGCGCGTAGTGCTTGGTGGCGAGTTCCGAACCGACGGGAAGGTAGGCCACGAGCACATCGGCGCCGCTGTCGCGAAGCGCCTGCGCGATGTCGACGGCGGGGGCATCCGACTCGGTGATCAGCTCGCGGTAGAACTCCCCCAGGCCGTCGAGTGTGGGCCCCCGCTGCACGGTCACGCCGGTGGGCGGCACCTCCGCGAAGCGGAACGTGGAGTTCTGGCTCGCCCAGATCGCCTCGGCCAGGTCGGTCCCCACCTTCAGGGCGTCGACGTCGAAGGCGGCGACGAACTCGATGTCACCCACGGCGTACGGCCCGAGCCGGTTGTGCATGAGTCCGGGGATGACGGCGTCGGCCGCGGCATCCGCGTAAAAGGTCACGCCCTGCACGAGCGAGTTGGCGCAGTTGCCGACCCCTGCGAGGGCTACGCGCACGGGCATGGATGGTACTCCTGACGAGAATTGACTACACTGGGCAGGTTGTCTGGAACCGTTCGCGGCCCGGGCAACCGTCAACACCCTCCTGTTGCAGATCGTCTGCAACCGTTCTAGTCCGAAGGAGGTGGGTTTGTGACGCACCAGTACGAACTCATGGTGATCCTCGATCCAGAGATCGATGAGCGCACCGTGGCACCCAGCCTAGACAAGTTCC
>Ga0209792_1001158_pt1 | contig 13764 bp, 17 predicted proteins | sample EBPBio142005_DNA_FD_185860 | JGI IMG/M metagenome (GOLD analysis project Ga0209792, IMG submission 185860) | Wastewater treatment Type I Accumulibacter community from EBPR Bioreactor in Madison, WI, USA - Reactor 1_6/14/2005_ DNA (SPAdes)... | ecosystem: Engineered > Bioreactor > EBPR >... | reverse complement strand
TCTCGGCCAGCGCCACCGAGGTCGAGCAGGAGGGGTTGCGCCTCCCGCCGGTGAAGTTCTTCAAGAAAGGCGAAATGGACCAGGAGATCCTGTCGATCATCCTGTCCAACATCCGCATCGCCGATCAGCGCATCGGCGACATCAAGGCCCAGGCCGCGGCGCTCACGACCGGCGAACAGCGGCTGACCGATCTGATCGACCGCTACGGCGCCGCCGTCGTGAAGGCAGCGATTGCCGAGATGCGCCATCGCGCCGAGCGTCAGATGCGCGCCAAGATCGCCGACATCCCCGATGGCGTCTATGAAGGCTCCTCTCAGGTCGATAGCGACGGCGTGGTCGACGAGCCGCTGACGATCCGCATGAAGATCACCAAGAAGGGCGAGGGCCTTACCTTCGACATGACGGGATCGAGCCCGCCCTGTCGCGGGCCGATGAACAGCGTCATCGCCACCACCAAGTCGGCGATCTATCTGGCGGTAAAGCACATCTTCCCCGACGTGCCGATCAATGCCGGCACCTTCGAGCCGCTCCACATCGTCGAGCCCGACGGCACATTCCTCTATGCCAGGTATCCGCGGCCGGTGTCGGGCTGTGCCGCCGAAGTGAGCCAGCGCATTGCCGAGGCGGTGTTCGCGGCCCTTACCAAGGCGATCCCCGACCTGCTGTTCGCCGCGCCCGCCGGAACGTCGGGCAATCTCGGCATCGGCGGCTACGATCCCGAGCGCCGGCGCAACTACATCATGTATCTCTTCACCGGCGGTGGATACGGCGGCTTCCAGGGCGGCGACGGTCTCAGCAACGGCTGCTCGACCATCGGCATCTCCAAGATGCCCCCGGTCGAAGTGCTGGAGCAGTTCTACCCCGTGCTGTTCGAGGAATTTTCGTTGCGCGAGGGCTCCGGCGGCGCGGGCGAGTTCCGCGGCGGCTTCGGCATCAACTACGCGATCAAGCTGCGGCGCGGCGAGGCGCGCGTCTCGATGGTGATGGATCACGGCCGCACCGGCCCGCAGGGTGTGTTGGGCGGCAAGGATGGCGGCACCAACACCGTGCTGATCGAGCAGGGTGGGGCGAGCTATCGACCACCGCACCTGTCGAAGGATCAGGACATCGAGATCGGCGTCGGCGACGTGGTGCGCGTGTCCACGCCGGGCGGCGGCGGCTTCGGCGATCCGGCCCGGCGCGCGCCCGCGGCGATCGCCCGCGATATCGAGCGCGGCTACTACACGGAGGCCGAGGCACACGAAAAGTTCGGCCGGGCGCGCGCTGCAGAATGACCCCGTTCAGGCGTTCGTTCCTCGCACTGCCGATGCTGCTGGCGGCAGGCGAGGCTGCCGCGCAGCTTGCGGCCTGGTATCCGCTCGAAGGCGCCGACAAGTCGTTCTTCGTCGAGATGCCCGGCGCTCCGATCTACAAGATTCTCGATACGACCTCGCCCGGCGGCACGCCGTTCGCCTATCACTCCTACAGTCTCGAATACCGGCGCCTTTCCTTCGTGGCGCAGACCGCGCTCTATCCCGCCGATGTCGATGTGCGCCAGCCCAGGCTCAATCTCCAGTCCGCGCTCGACGACCGCGCGCAGCGGCTGGCGGGCGGCAAGTGGACCCAGGTCGACTGGAAATCCTTGCAGGGCGCGCCGGCCGTCGAATCGACCGGGCCGCTGCCGGGTGGCAATGCGCTGCGGCAGCTCGTCGTGTTGAAGGGCCACCGCTACGTGTCGCTGGGCTATATGGCGCCGGCCGACGCCATGCGGGCGCCGGAGGCCGAACGTTTCTTCCGCTCCTTGAGATTGCTGTCATGACCTTGCCGCGTATTCACATCCTGGCGCTGGGCGGAACCATCGCCACGCGTCCCGACGCTTCCGGTGCCATGCAGATGGGACTGGGGGCCGACGATCTGGTGGCCGCTGTTCCGCTGCTCGCCCAGCTCGCCGATATCCGCGCCGAGACGGTATCGCGCGTCGGCAGCCATTCGCTGTCGTTCGACCAGCTCCATGCGCTGGCGGCGAAGATCAGGACGCTCGATGTCGACGGCGTGATCGTAACCCAGGGCACCGATACGCTCGAAGAAACGAGCTTCCTGCTCGACTTGCTGGTCGACCGCGACATTCCCGTGATCGTGACGGCGGCGATGCGCAATCCCGCGCTGACCTCGCCCGACGGTCCCGGCAACCTTCTGGCGGCCGTGCGTGTGGCGTGCGATCCCTGGGTGCGTGCCCATGCCAAGGCCTTGGGTGTGATCGCGGTGATGCTGGACGAGGTCTACGCCGCGAGCGACGTGTTGAAGACTCATCCCACACGACTGAACGCCTTTGCGTCGCCGCAGACGGGGCCGCTGGCGGCGCTGGTCGAAGATCGCGTGGTGCCGCTGTCGTTGCCCGTACGCGCACCTGTCGAAGCGGCGCGCAAACGGCTCGGCGCACAGACCGATGCTGGTCGGGAGCAGCCTGTCGCGTTGCTGTGGATGGCGCTCGACGAGCCGGGCTATCTGCTGGAAGTGCTGGCCGATCATCGCGACCAGCTCGGCTATCGCGGCATCGTGCTGGGCGCGATGGGCGGCGGTCATGTGCCGGAACGGATCGTGCCCCTGATCACGCAGCTTGCGGAGATCGTGCCGGTGGTCGTCTCGCCGCGCGCGGGCGGCGGCCCGCTTCTGCAGCAGACCTATGGCGGTCCGAGTTCGGAGATCGCACTGCGCAAGGCCGGGCTCATCTGGGGCGGGCGCCTCAATCCCCTGAAGGCGCGCGTGCTGCTCGGAACCTGTCTGCGTGCCGGCCTGGATCGGCCGGCGATCGTCGAGGTCTTCGACGCCTGGGCCTAGGGCTGCGCGATCAGGTTCGCGCCTGCTTGGCTTCGGCGAAGCCGTGCATGCCCATGTGCCATTGCAGCGCGACGATCGTGCCCTTGATCGGCTGCAGCAGGCCGACGGACAGGCCGATCACCAACGGCGTCCATAGGAGCGTGTGCAGCCAGTAGGACGGCATGTAGGCGATCTCCACGAACATCGCGAGCGGCACGATCACGTGGCCCACCACGAAGATCGTCAGGTAGGCGGGAAAGTCGTCGGCGCGGTGATGGTGCAGGTCCTCGCCACAGACATTGCAGCGGTCCGCGACCTTCACGAAGGCGCGGAACAGGCGGCCCTCGCCACAGGCCGGGCAGCGCCCGCGAAAGCCGCGCCACAGATAGAGACCGCTATTGCCGGGCATTTTGTCCTCCTCCAATTCGGCGCCTTGTATGTCCATACAGATGGACATACATTCAAGCCTGTGTAGGAGAATTGTATGGATTGGAGCCCTACAATCGACGTGGCGGACGGGCCAGTCTACGAGGGTATCGTAGAAGCCCTGGAGCGCGATATCACTTCGGGCCGCCTTCGTCGGGGACAGCGCCTGCCGACCCACCGCGCGCTGGCGCAGACCCTGGGGGTCGATCTCACCACGGTTACGCGCGCCTACAACGAAGCGCGACGGCGTGGCCTGACCGATGCGAGGGTCGGACAGGGGACCTTCGTGGCGGAGAGTCGGTCGCGGCCGGTCCGGACGACTGCCGGCATCGCCATCGATCTTTCGATGAATCTTCCGCCGCAGCCAATCGAGGCCGATCTCGAAGGGCGTATTTCACGCGGCCTTGCGGCACTCCAGCATGACCATGGCCTCTCCGAGTTCCTGAACTACCAGTATGCCGGTGGCAGCGACGCAGACCGGAGCGCGGCGGCGCAATGGTTGCGTCGGCGCGTGCGCACGTCCGAAGCCGACAGGCTGCTGGTGGCGCCCGGAACGCAGACAACGCTCACCGCCCTGCTGCTCGCGACGACGAGCCCAGGCGACGTCGTGCTTGTCGATCGACTGACCTATCCGGGATTCAAGACAGCGGCGGCAGCGCTGGGCGTGCGTCTGGTCGGTGTCGAAGCGGACGGGGAGGGGATGATCCCGGAGGCGTTGTCGCAAGCCGCGCAACGCCATCGTGCGAAGGCCGTCTATCTCATCCCGACGATGCACAATCCGACGATGCTCACCATCGACTCGAAGCGACGCGAAGACCTCGCCGCGACGATCCGTCGATGCGATCTTCTGCTCTTCGAGGACGACGCCTATGGTTGCCTCGATCCGAAGGCACAGCCGATCGCGGTGCTCATACCGGAACGCAGCTATCTCGCGGTGAGCCTTTCCAAGTGCATCACGCCGGGCCTGCGTGTGTCGTTTCTGTTGACGCCCGATCGTGCTGCGGCAGCGATGCTTGCCAATGCGATTCGCACCGTGGCGCAGATGCCGGTGCCGTTGATGGTCGCGCTGGTCGTGCGCTGGCTGACCGACGGGAGCGCAGACGCGATCATATCGGCGATCGCGGTCGAGGCCGCGGCGAGGCAGCGGCTGGCAGCAAAGGCGCTTTCGGGCTACAATTACTACGCGCATCCCAAAGGGCTTCATGTCTGGTTGGCGTTGCCCGCGGCATGGACCCGGGCGGAGTTCGCCGCGCATATCCAGCGACAGGGGCTCGCCGTGGTCACCAGCGACAGCTTCAGCGTCGACGATCATCCCGAACATGCCATTCGTATCGCACTCGGTGCGGCACGCAGCCGCTCCGACCTCGTCGTTGCTCTCGATCTGTTGACGACGGCGTTGCGTTCACCGACTTATGCGTCGCGCATCGTCTGAGGCGATCTGCTGCCAAGGAGAACATGATGTTCGAATCCTTCGATGCGGTCTTTCTCGCAAGGCTGCAGTTCGCCTTTACGGTGTCGTTCCATTTCATATTTCCGTCATTCTCGATCGGGCTCGCAAGCTACCTCGCCGTGCTCGAAGGGCTGTGGCTGTGGACGGGCCGCTCGGTCTATCTCGACCTCTTCAAATACTGGCTGAAGATCTTCGCGCTCACCTTCGGCATGGGGGTCGTGTCGGGCATCGTCATGTCCTACCAGTTCGGCACCAACTGGTCGGTCTTCTCCGACAAAGCCGGGCCGGTGGTCGGACCGCTGATGGCCTACGAGGTGCTGACGGCCTTCTTCCTCGAAGCGGGCTTCCTGGGCGTCATGCTGTTCGGCATGAACAGGGTCGGCAAGTCACTGCATTTCGTGGCGACGCTTGCCGTTGCGGTCGGCACCTTCATCTCCGCTTTCTGGATTCTCTCCGCCAACAGCTGGATGCAGACACCCACCGGCCATGTGATCAGCGCCGCCGGCCAGTTCGTGCCGCAAGACTGGTGGGCGATCATCTTCAATCCGTCCTTCCCCTATCGCCTCGTCCACACGGTGTTCGCGGCCTATCTGACGACGGCACTGGTGGTCGGCGGCGTGGGGGCGTGGCATCTCCTGCGCGAACGCGGCAACGAAGGCGCGCGCATGATGTTCTCCATGGCGATGGGCATGATCACGGTCGTGGCGCCATTGCAGATCCTGGCTGGCGACCAGCACGGGCTGAACACGCTGGAGCATCAGCCGGTCAAGGTCATGGCCATGGAAGGCCACTTCAAGAACTACCCCGATGGCGCACCGCTGGTCCTGTTCGGCTGGCCGGATCAAGCGGCCGGCGAGATGAAGTACTCGGTCGAGATTCCGAAAGCCTCGTCGCTGATCCTGAAGCACGCCTGGGATGCGCCGCTCAAGGGATTCGAATCGGTCGATCGCAAGGACTGGCCGCCTATAGCCGTCGTGTTCTGGGCTTTTCGTATCATGGTCGGCCTTGGCATGCTGATGCTGGCATTGGCCGCTTTCAGCCTGCTCGCGCGTGTCCGTAAGCAGCTCTACGACTGGACCTGGCTGCATCGCTTCGCTCTCGCCATGGGGCCGGCTGGATTCGTGGCCGTGATCGCAGGTTGGGTGACGACCGAGGTCGGACGCCAGCCCTTTACGGTCTACGGGCTGTTGCGCACGGCCGACTCCGCGTCGCCGCTCGCGGCGCCGGCTGTCGGAGCGTCGTTGCTGGCCTTTGTCGTGGTCTACTTCGTCGTCTTCGGTGCAGGCGTCTATTACATCCTGAAACTGATGAGCCATTCGCCGCATCACGGCGAGGAGGGGCCGGAGCGCGGCCAGCCCATGCGCGCGGCCGGTATCACGCCGGCATCCGCGGTTGGCGCATCAGTGGCCCACGGCAAGGAGGCCTGATCATGCCTTTCGGTCTCGACCTGCCCACCATCTGGGCCTTCATCATTGCCTTCGCGATTTTCGCCTACGTCGTGATGGATGGTTTCGATCTTGGCATCGGCATCCTCTTCCCGGTGCTGCCTGTGGGGCGCGAACGCGACCGTGCCATGAACTCGATCGCCCCCGTCTGGGACGGCAACGAAACCTGGCTGGTGTTGGGGGGCGGTGGCCTGCTGGCGGCCTTTCCGCTGGCTTACGGCATGATCCTGTCGGCGCTCTATGCGCCGATCATCGCCATGCTGCTGGCGCTGATCTTTCGCGGCGTCGCGTTCGAATTCCGCTGGCGCGATCCCGGCCATCGCGCGACCTGGGATTTTGCGTTCAGCTTCGGCTCGATTGTCGCGACCTTCGCACAGGGCGTCACTCTGGGCGCGTTGCTCCAGGGAATCGCCGTCGAAGGCCGCGGCTATGTCGGCGGCTGGTTCGACTGGCTGACTCCGTTCAGCATCCTGGTCGGCGTGAGCCTGCTGGTTGGCTATGCCCTGCTGGGCGCGACCTGGCTGATCATGAAGAGCGAGGATTCGCTGCAGGCGCGCTGCTATCGGCTGGCGTTTGGGCTCGGCATCGGCGTGATCATCGCCATGGCGGCGGTGAGTGCCGCGACGCCATTCCTGCGCGAAGCCTATTGGCAACGCTGGTTCGCCTGGCCGCAGGTGTTGTTCACCGCGCAGGTGCCGTTGCTGGTCGCGATTGCCACGGTGGTCTTCTTCTGGAGCCTGAAGCGGCTTCATCACTATACGCCGTTTCTGATGGCGCTTGCGTTGTTTGCGCTCGGCCTCATCGGCCTCGGCATCAGTCTCTTCCCCTATGTGGTACCGCCGGTTGTCACGATCTGGGAAGCGGCTGCTCCCGATCCGAGCCTGATGTTCATGCTGCCCGGGGCATTGATCATGGTGCCGATCATCCTGGCCTACACCGGCTATTCCTACTGGGTGTTCCGCGGCAAGACCGGCCACGAGGGCTATCACTGATGCCGGCGCCCCGGCAGTGGCTCTGGTTCGTCGGTCTCTGGGTGGCCGGGGTCGGGGCTACGGCGCTCGTCGGCTACGCGATCAAGATCTGGCTGAAATAGCGAGGCTAGGTCGTGCGGCGCGTCGGCCGGCAATTGAAGGCGACCGGAGCGCCCGCGATGGGCTTCAGCACGGCGATATTATCGCGTCCGCTCCACTCGTAGGTCGAGTCGGCGTAACGGAAGCCTTGGCCAGTGGCCTGATATTCAAGCCGCCAGGTCTTGTCGCCCTGGGTCACGGAGGCGCGATTGCGGGCGTAGACCACAGTCACTTCCTTGCGGCCATCGCAAAGATAGGCAATGCCGGTGGGCGTCGCTTCATCCGGCGCGGGACGCGGGATCGTGGTCGTCACCGGCTGTTGCTGGCCGGTGCATCCGGCTACCAGAATCATCGCGGCAATCGACAGACGCTTCATCGTGCGCTTTCCTCCTGCGGCGGGACCATACGCAAATCGCCGAGGAGACGGAATGCCCCTGTTCAAACTGCGCGACGGCGCCGACCTCTACTACGAGCAGCACGGCAGCGGCCCGCCGCTGTTTCTGGTCCCTGGCCTCGGCGGTGATGGCCGCTGGTGGGGCGAAAACGTCGCAGAGCTTGCCGGCCGGTTCACAGTGGTCGTGCATGATCATCGGGGCACCGGCCGCAGCACCCTGTCGAAAATGACCTACAGCGTCAGCCAGATGGCCGACGACGCGCTGCAGCTCATCGAGGGGCTGGGGTACGACAAGGTCCATTGGTGCGGCCACTCCACCGGCGGCGCGATGGGGCAGGTCCTGGCGATCGAGCATCCGGGGCGCATCGACCGCCTCGTGCTGAGCGCCACCTGGGCCAGGACCGACGCCTTCTTTCGGCGTCTGTTCGAGGTGCGCTCCCTGCTGTTGAGGGAACTGGGACCGGCGGCCTATCTCAAGTCCAGTGCGCTGGCGCTCAACATGCCGTCCTGGGTGCGCGATCACGATGCCGACCTGGTGGCGGCCGAAGCCAAGGCCCGGGAGACCATCCCGATCCCTGAGATCGTGCTGTCCCGCATCGCCGCCATCGTCGCGCACGACAGGCGCGAGCAGTTGCAGAAGGTGCGGGCGCCGACGCTCGCGATCTGCGCCCGCGACGACATGGTGACGCCGCTCTATTTCACCGAGGAGCTGGTTCGCCTGATTCCGGGCGCGCGGGCCTATGTGCTGCCGGACGGCGGCCATGCATATCCGAACGTGCATGGCGGCGAATTTCGTCGTGTAATGACCGCCTTCCTGCTGGAGTCCTGAAGTCCATGAAGATCGAACCGCAGATTGCCGCCGCCGCTGCAGAGCTGACCGCCATCCGGCGCGACATCCATGCTCATCCCGAACTCGGCTTCGAGGAGGAACGGACCAGCACCATCGTGGCGCAGAAGCTGAAGGAGTGGGGATGCGAGGTCACCACCGGCATCGGCAAGACCGGCGTCGTCGGCACGATCCGCGTGGGCAACAATCCGCGTGCCATCGGCCTCAGGGCCGACATGGACGCGCTGCCGATGGACGAGCACAACACCTTCGACCATCGTAGCCGCCATTCCGGCCGCATGCATGCCTGCGGTCACGACGGCCATACGGCGATGCTCCTGGGCGCCGCCAAGTACCTTTCTGCCACCCGCAACTTCGACGGCACCGTGCACTTCATCTTCCAGCCCGCCGAGGAGGGCCGTGGCGGCGCCGAGGCGATGGTGAAGGACGGGCTGTTCCAGAAATTTCCCTGCGAGATCATCTTCGGCATGCACAACAGGCCGAAGCTCGACGTCGGCAAGTTCGCGATCCGCTCCGGCCCGCAGATGGCGGGTGGCGGCCTGTTCGACATCCACATCACCGGCAAGGGCGCCCATGGTGCGCGGCCCGAGAGCGGCATCGATCCGGTGATCATTGCGACCCAGATCATCTCGGCCCTGCAGAGCGTGGTCTCGCGCAACGTGTCGCCGCTCGATTCAGCCGTGATCTCGGTGACGCAGATGCATGCCGGCGACGCCTATAACGTCATCCCGCAGGAGGCCGTCCTGCGCGGCACCATCCGGGCCTTTCGCAAGGAGACGATGGCGCTGGTCAAGGAGCGCATCGAGACGATCTCGACCGGCATCGCCAAGACCCTGGGCGGCACGGCCAAGGCCGATGTCCGGGTCGTCTTCCCGCCACTGGTGAACGATTCCAACGCCGTGAAATTCATCGCCGACGTCGCTGCCGAGATCGTGGGGCCGGAGAACATGAACCGCGAGGGTCCCTACGTGATGGCCTCCGAGGATTTCTCCTACATGCTCGAACAGGTGCCGGGCGCCTTCATCAACATCGGCAACGGTGGCGGCGAAGGCGGCTGCGAGGTGCACAATCCAGGATACGACTTCAACGACGAAGCACTCACGTTGGGCTCGACCCTGTGGGCCCGCGTCGTCGAGAAGCGGCTGGCCAAGGACGCCCGTTGAGCGAGCAGAACAAACACTGGCTGCTGCGGGAGCTGCCGTATGTGGCCATGCTGGCGCTGGCCGTCGGCGGCATCGTGCTGTCGGGATTCCAGGGCATCACGACTTACTACTACTGGATGGCGCTGGCCCCGATATACGGTCTCGCCTGCATCCTGTCGGGCTGGCGGGTGACCGATAAGACCGCCGAACATATCCGGCTGATCGTTACCCAGGCACTGCACTGGCTGGCCTTTCTGGTGGCGATGTCGCTGATGTTCATGCCCGAAGTGCGCGGCGTCGTGAACGACAATGCAACCAGCCTCGCGCTCCTGATCCTGCTGGCGCTGGGTACCTTCGTGGCAGGCGTCCATGCCCGGGTCTGGCGGATCTGCCTTGTCGGCGTCTTCTTGGCGCTTGCGGTGCCGGCCGTGGCCTGGGTGCAGGATTCGGCCATGTTCCTGCTGGTCGCCTGCGTCCTGATCGTCGTGGTCGCGGCGGCCTTCTTCTGGCTGCGGCGCCGAGAGGGGGGCGGAGGATGAGCGACCGTCCTACGATCGTCGTCTGGAGCGACTATATCAGCCCCTACGCCTTCGTCGCCAAGGCCTGGGCCTATGCTCTCGAGGCGGATTACGATCTCGCGCTCGACTGGCGGCCCTATACGCTGGATATCGCGTCGTTCCAGGGCTCGGTCGAGCAGCGCGATCCACATCACTGGCGGCGGGTGCGCTACGCCTACATGGATGCGCGCCGCTTTGCCAACAAGCAGGGCCTGACCCTGATGGGGCCGAAGAAGATCTTCTACGCCCGTCCGGTCAATGCCGGCATGCTCTATGCCCAGGATCACGGCGTGTTCCGGGCCTATAACGACCGTGCCTTCGAACGTTTCTGGTGTCGCGACCTCGATCCCGAAAGTGTCGAGGCCGTCGGGGCCTTGCTGGAGCAGTGCGGCGCGCCCGCCGGTTTCGCATCGTTCTACGCGGGCGAGGGCGGCGCCAGGCACGATCGGCTCCGCACCGAGGCCGAGGCCTCGGGCATCTTCGGCGTGCCGTCCTTCGTCTTCGATGGCGAGCTGTTTTGGGGAGGCGACCGCGTCTTCCTGCTGCGCGAACGGCTGGACGAGAAGGGTGTTTCCCGCCGCCGCGGTGGCGATTATGACGAACTCAGCTCGGGGGCCGGTCGAGCGTACGTTCGACCCGCTCATGCAGGTTCTTGACCTCGCCACGCTGCTTGCGTGCCTTCTCCTTGATCAGACGCTTCGCGCGCCGGAAGGCATCGTTGACAGCGAACACCGGATCGGAAAAACGCGAATCGTCCTGTGGCGTGTGATCGACATTGATGTCGATATTGCCCGGCAGCATGAGGTGGATGTTGACGCTGTAGAGGTTGCTGGTGCGATGGTGACGGTCTGGTACTTGCACGACGACCTGGCACGATGTCAGCCGACCGTACAGCCGTTCCAGCGCTTCGAGGTGCTCGGAGATCAGATTGCTCAGCGATTCGCTGGGCGTGCTGCCTTGAAAGCTGATCCGTACGGGTGTTTCCACTGGAGTCCTCCGCTGCTTGACCGCTCCCCACGAGGGTAAACGTAGCATGCCAGCGGATAGTTGCGGACTCCAATAACCTACTTGGTTGATACGTCCATCAATCGCCGGCGGCGACGGCCGGGGTGCGGTCGGACTTGGCTGGCTGCACCGTGCGATGGCTCACCATGCGGTGATGGAGGGTGCGGATGGTATCGCTGCCCCTGGTGAGGCAGAGCCAGGGGAAAAAGCCGTGTACGAAGCAGGCCAGAGCTCCGACCAGCATGCGCCCGCCGAAGCCGAAGGCCATACCCATATGCTGCAGGTAGGTCTCGTTGACCGTGGCGGGATGATCGGTGAAGCGCTTCAACATGACCAGAATTCTAGCGGTCGCAGCGGGAAACGGCTTGCTACCTTTGCGCCAAACTCGGCAGATTTGAGAAATTCATTCTCAGAGATCGCCCATGGCCGCAAAAATGTCGCTCGATTCCTTCGACCGGAAGATTCTGGATTGCCTGCAGGACAATGCCGACATGGCGCTGGCCGAGATTGCCCGCCGCGTCGGCCTGTCGACTACGCCGTGCTGGCGGCGGATCAACCGATTGCAGGAGGCGGGCATCGTGCGCGCGCGCGTGGCCTTGCTGGATCGCAAGGCCGTGAATGCCGGCGTGACGGTGTTCGTTGCGGTTCGCACGTCGCAGCACAATGCTCAGTGGCTTGCCCGCTTCGCCAAGGCCGTTGCCTCGTTTCCGGAGGTGATGGACTGCTATCGCATGAGCGGTGAGATCGATTACCTGATCCGGCTCGCTCTGCCCGACATCGAGGCCTACGACGCTTTCTACAAGCGCCTGATTGCCAGGGTCGAACTGTCCGACGTCACCTCGATGTTTGCCATGGAGGAGATCAAGTCCACCACGCGGCTCCCGCTCAATTACCTCCCCTAGCGCCCTGGAGTAACGGCCATTAGGATCGCGCCCGTTCGCACGGCAAGACTGCAGGGGAAACGATGACTACGGGCAAAAATCGCAAGAAAGTGCTGATTGTCGGCCGCATGCCGCAGGCCGGGATCGACGTGCTGAAGGCGCGTGACGATGTCGACTACGAAATCCTGACCGACGACACGGTGCCGAGCCTGCATCCCAAGCTGAAGGATGCCAACGCGGTAACCCTGGGCGCGACTCCCTTCCGCCAGGCCGAGCTCGATGCTGCGCCGGGCATGATGGTGGTGGCCCGCCTCGGCGTCGGGTTCGATGCCGTGGAGATTCCGGCGCTGAACAAGCGCAAGATCCCGCTGATGACCACCGGCATCGCCAACTCCGTCTCTGTGGCCGAGCATGCGATGTACATGCTGCTGGCCTCGGCGCGCCTCGTGAAGAAATACGACCGCTTCGTGCGCGAAAAGGGCTGGGGCCAGCGTCTCTCCGACCTGCCGGCCGATCTTTCGGGCAAGTCGATCCTGGTGGTCGGCATGGGCCGTATCGGCTCGCGCACGGTGAAGCGGTGCGTGGCGTTCGAAATGGACGTCTCCGTACTCGATCCGAACATTTCCGAAGCGGAGATCAAGAAGGCCGGGGCCACGAAGGTCGCCGACCTCAAGGCCATCCTGCCCAAGGTCGACTTCGTTTCGGTCCACTGCCCGAAGGCGCCGGAGACGGTGAACATGTTCAACACCGAGACGCTCGGCCTGATGAAGCCCGAGGCGTTCCTGGTGAACACCGCGCGCGGCGGCATCGTGAACGAGGAGGCGCTCTACACGGCGCTCTCGACCGGCAAGCTGCGTGGCGCCGGTCTCGACGTGCTCGACAAGGAGCCGCCGGATCCTGCCAACAAGCTGTTCGGCCTGGAGAATGTCATCTTCAGCCCGCATATGGCCGGCGTCACCAAGGAAGCCAGCGACCGCATGGCCGTCACGGCCGTCGAAAACATTCTCAGCGTCTTCGATGGCCGCCCGAACGCGGCCAACATCGTGAACAAAGAGATACTGGGCTGACGCCGGATTCAGTCCGGCAACAGATTCTCGATCTCGGCATCGGTCGGAAAGCGGCCGGTGTCTCGGCGGGTGTATTTCAGTTCACCATCGATGGTGACATCGAACTGGCCGGATTTTCCGGGACGCAGCTCGATGTCGGCCGTGCCCAGCCTTTCGAGGCCCAGTTTTTCGAGGCGTTCCCTCACACGGAGGGCTTGCGGCTTGTAGCCTCAAGCGCCGCAATATTCGATCAGCACTTTCATCCATCAAAGGTGGGAGCTTAAGCTGCCACCGGCAAGGGGGATATTCGATGAAGTACGGACCGCTCGGCCGTTCGGGCCTGATCGTGAGCAGGATCTGCCTCGGCGGTAATTCCTGGGGGGCCAAGGGCCGTCGCGGCTGGGGCAAGTTCGACGAGACCGAGGCGCCGGCTTACTTCAAGCGCGCACTCGATGTCGGCATCACCTTCTTCGACACGGCCGACACCTACAATTTCGGCCGATCCGAGGAGATCATGGGCGCCACGCTCATGAAGATGACGAAGCGCGAGGAGTTCGTGCTCTCGACCAAGGTCGGTATCCGCATGAGCGGCGTCGCCAACGACGTCGGCACCGGCCGCAAGCATCTGATGGCGTCGGTGGACGCCCAGCTCAAGCGCCTGCAGACCGACTATATCGACGTCTATCAGGTCCACCGGCTCGACCC
>Ga0209792_1001157_pt1 | contig 13787 bp, 11 predicted proteins | sample EBPBio142005_DNA_FD_185860 | JGI IMG/M metagenome (GOLD analysis project Ga0209792, IMG submission 185860) | Wastewater treatment Type I Accumulibacter community from EBPR Bioreactor in Madison, WI, USA - Reactor 1_6/14/2005_ DNA (SPAdes)... | ecosystem: Engineered > Bioreactor > EBPR >... | reverse complement strand
AGGCACCGTCGCTTTCTATCGCGAAATCCTTGGCGCGAAGGGCATCAACCATTGGCGCGATGTAATCATGCACATCCGCCTCGCCTTTCCACAAATCGAAATGCACGCCCAGCGCATCGTAATTTTTCTTCATGCCCAGCACCGAGACACTGCGTATTTTTTCCCAGATGCCGTAATGGGGCTGTTCATGGTTTTGCAATTTGACGGTCGCCTGCTGCGCACGCTCCATCAGGGCCGGATTTTCCTTGGCGGCCGTCGCGGCGCGGGGATAGCGTTCGGCCATATCCTCCATCAACGCATCGATTTGCGGCTGCGACGAAAGGTCGACGCCCAAAACCTTTTCCTGTTCGTTTTTGGTCAGATAATCGTCAATGAGCATCCCCATATGGGTGCCCCAATCGCCCATATGGACATCGCCAAGCGTTTTATAGCCTGCAAAATCCATGATACGCCGGACGGAATCACCGATGATCGCAGCGCGTAGGTGCCCGACATGCATGGCCTTCGCGATGTTCGGTCCGCCGTAATCGAGCACGGCCGTGATACCGTCTCCGGGCTTTTCCATCCCGGCGCGGTCACCGATGGCCGCATCCTTCAAATATGCGGCAAGCGCCTCATCCGTCACATTGATATTGATAAAACCGGGACCGGCAATTTCAACCTTGGAAAAGAGCGGATTTTGGCTCAATGCCGAGACAATCTCGTTAGCAACGTCTCTGGGGTTTTTCTTGGCGCCCTTCGCGGCGATCATGGCGCCATTGCATTGAAATTGCGCAAGATCTGAACGATCTGAAACGTTGACACGACCAAATGAACGATCAAGACCTTCTTTCTCGAACGCATCGCCGACGATCACGGAAAGTTTTTGTGCGAGAGAACTCATAACCCTTAAGCGTCCAGTTGCGCGCGCAGGGCGTTCTCCTGAATAAAGTCGCGGCGCGGCTCGACGACATCCCCCATAAGCGTTGTGAAAAGCTCGGACGCTTTTTCCGCATCCTTGACCGTCACCTGCAGCAAGACGCGGGCATTCGGATCAAGCGTGGTTTCCCAAAGCTGTTCCGGGTTCATTTCGCCAAGACCTTTGTAACGCTGCATCGTAAGCCCTTTGCGGCCGACCTCCAGAACGGAATCAAACAAACCGTAAGGACCGTTCACCTTGGCAATTTCTTTTTCGCCAGCCATCAAACGCGCCGTCCCTTCGAAATTCTCGGCCATCCATGGTGCCAGCGTCAATATCTTGCGGGCATCGGCCGATTTCATCTGCTCGATCGAAAGACGGACGCGTTCCTGCACGCCGCGCACCATGCGGCTTAGCACAAGGCCGCCGACAGGCGTGAATTCAACCTTCCATGTATTCTCGTTTTTCGCGGCCAGAGCATTCAGGCGCGTCGCAAGTTTGGAAGAAACCTGACCGGCATAGGCCGCATCCTCGAACATCTTTTCATCGAACGCGCCGGAAATTGCCGCTTGTTCGACAACATCGCGGTTTCCGATTTTTTGTGTCAGGGAGGCGATGGATGCGCGGATGGAGCGGGCACGGTTGATGACATCCAGAATATCGCGACCCGCGCGTTCGGCGCCCGAGAATTCGACAAGTTTTATATCACCGAGTGCTGCATTGATGAGGTAATCCTCCATCGCCGCATCGTCCTTAAGATATTGCTCGCCTGCATTTCCACGTTTGACCTTATACAGCGGCGGCTGCGCGATGTAGAGATAGCCTCTCTCGATAATCGCCGGCGTATAACGGAAGAAGAAAGTCAGAAGCAGGGTTCTGATGTGCGCACCGTCAACGTCGGCGTCGGTCATGATAACGATTTTGTGGTAACGGATTTTGTCGATATTGAATTCGTCCGATCCGATACCCGTTCCAAGAGCGGTGATAAGCGTTCCCACCTGTTCGGAACCAAGCATACGGTCAAACCGCGCACGTTCCGTGTTCAGAATTTTACCGCGCAGCGGCAGAATGGCCTGGTTTTTACGGTCACGCGCCTGTTTGGCCGAACCACCTGCCGAGTCCCCCTCGACGATGAAGATTTCGGAGTCTGCCGGATCGCGGCTCTGGCAATCCGCCAGCTTGCCGGGCAGGTTGGAAATATCCATCACACCTTTGCGGCGGGTAAGTTCGCGCGCCTTTCTGGCAGCTTCACGGGCAAGACCGGCTTCGATGATCTTGCCGACAATAACCTTGCCCTCTGCAGGGTTTTCTTCAAACCATGTGCCGAGCTTTTCGTTGATGGCAGATTCGACAACAGGACGGACTTCGCTGGACACCAACTTGTCTTTTGTCTGTGAGGAGAATTTCGGATCGGGAACCTTGACCGACAAAACGCAAGTCAGTCCTTCACGCATGTCTTCGCCGGAAAGTTTGATCTTCTCTTTCTTCAGAAGGCCCTTGTCTTCGGCATAATTGTTCAGAACGCGTGTCAGCGCGTTACGAAACCCTTGCAGGTGCGTACCGCCATCCCGCTGCGGGATGTTGTTCGTAAAGCACAGCATCGTCTCGTGATAAGCGTCCGTCCATTCCAGCGAGCACTCAACCGTAATGCCGTTTTCCTCGTAAAGCGCGGACACGGGCGCCTTGATCAGGGGCTTTTTGTTACGGTCAAGATATTCGACGAAGCTCTGGATACCGCCGACATAGTTGAAGTGCGATTGCTTTTGCTCCTCGCCGCGCATGTCGGTGAGGTAGATATTGACGCCTGAATTGAGGAAGGCGAGTTCACGAAGACGCGTTTCCAGCGTTTCGAAATCGAATTCGGTGAAGGTAAATGTTTCGGACGATGGCAGGAACGTTACTTCCGTACCGTTGCGCTCGCCGGGCTCCAGATCGCGAATAGGTTTCAGGTCCTCGTCGGCCTCGCCGTGACGGAACGTCATGGCCCATTCTTTGCCTTGGCGCTTGATCTTCAGGTCAAGGCGTTCGGAAAGCGCGTTAACGACGGAAACGCCAACCCCGTGAAGACCGCCGGAGACCTTGTAGGAATTCTGGTCGAATTTACCGCCGGCGTGCAATTGCACCATAATTACCTGCGCGGCGGAAACACCCTCTTCCTTGTGAATATCGACCGGAATACCGCGCCCGTTATCCCGCACGGTGACAGATCCATCGGCATTGATGATGACGTCAACGCGGTCGCAATGGCCGGCAAGGCTTTCGTCGATGGCGTTGTCGACGACTTCATAGACCATATGGTGAAGACCCGAACCGTCATCGGTGTCGCCGATATACATACCGGGACGCTTGCGAACGGCATCAAGCCCCTTCAAAACGCGGATGGATTCTGCGCCATATTCGGTTTGTTCTATACCTTCGGATTCCATTTTTTTGGCCGCTTCACTCATCGAAAAATACCTTTGAAAATCGTGTGATTTTTATAGCATGCAGTGGCTTTCAATGACAGTAAAAAACCGCCATTTTTGCCCCGTTTTTTCCGTGGATAACTACCTGTTATTTCTTGGTAATTTCGGCATGATTCACGCCCCAGAATTGCGCTCTTTTTCCAGCTGCGGAAAAGTGCGATTCATCCGTCCCTGTCATCCAAACCTGACCGCCAAGCTCGCACAGCAAATCAAAGAGCGCGGCTCTGCGGTTTTCATCCAGATGTGCCGCAACCTCATCGAGAAGCAGGATCGGCGGCGCGCCACGCTCCGCCCGCATCAGCCGCGCATGGGCGAGAATAATGCCGATCAGCAAGGCTTTTTGCTCCCCCGTCGAGCATTGATCGGCGGGCATATCCTTGGCTGCATACCGCACCAGAAGATCGCCCTTATGCGGCCCCGTTGCGGCACCGCCGGTTTCCGCATCGCGTGTGCGGGATTGTTTTAATTGATACAAAAACATCTCCTCCACCTCCACCGCAGGAGATTTCGAGAGCAATTCTTCAATCGTGCCGGAAAGATGCAGGGCGGCCTTGGGAAAAAAAGTTTCTTCCCGCTCGTGCGCCATGTCGCAAGCCGTCTGGAGACGCGCAGCAAAATCAAGCCTTGCCGCCGCAATCGCAATCCCAGTTTCGGCCATCTGTGATTCCAGTGCCAGCAGCCACGACGGATCCCCTTTTCCTTCCCGCAGCAGTTTCGAACGCTGCGACATGGCATTTTCGTATCGCGTCACGCGCCCCGCATGGCCGGGATCAAAGGCAAAAATCAGCTTGTCGAAAAAGCGCCTGCGGCCGCCGGAGGAATCTATGAACAGCCTGTCCATTTGCGGTGTCAGCCAGATGCAGGAAAGATAGTCCGAAAGCGCCATCTGGTTTTTGGCGTTGGCGCCATTGATGCGCACAGATCGCTTGCTCCCGCCCTCTTCCAGTCCGGTGCCTATCTGGACAACAACGCCGCCCGTTTCCACATGCGATGCAATCGCCCAAGACGTGCTTTTGTCTTTTTTCTGGATTTCGTCGTTGGTGGCGGATCGCAAACCGCGCCCCGGGCTTAAAAGCGATACGGCCTCTAGAATATTGGTCTTTCCGGCACCATTCGGGCCGGAAAGCACGATCAGGCCGGATTCAATTCCGTCCATCTTCGCACTGTCGTAGCAGCGGAAATTGTGAAGCTGGAGGTTCTGGACGTAGGACAAAACCCGCGCTTAGACCCGCAGAGGCATCAGGACATAGAGCGCCGAAGCGTCGCCGGCATCCTGAATGATCGTCGGGCTTGCGGAATCGGCCAATGTCAGGCGGCAACCATCGCCCTCGATCTGCTGCGTGATATCGAGCAGGTAGCGGGCGTTGAAGCCGATTTCCATGTTGTCATTGCCGTTGATTTCTAGATCTTCGGTGGCCGAACCCGCTTCCGGCGAATTGGCGGACAGCGTCATCGTCTTGCCGTTGAGCGAGATTTTGACGGCGCGGGATTTGCCATCGGAAATGGTCGATACGCGGTCGATCGCGCGGCTGAACGCCTTCGGATTGACCTCGATAATCTTGTCGTTGCCTTTCGGAATGACACGCTGGTAATCCGGGAACGTGCCGTCGATCAGCTTGCTGGTCAGGACGATATGGTCGAACTGGAAGCGGATTTTGCTTTCCGACAGCGAGACCTTGATCGCATCGCCGGCTTCCTCGACCAGCTTGCGCAGCTCGGCAACCGTTTTGCGGGGAATGATGATACCGGGCATTCCGGCGGCACCGTCCGGCAGCGGCATTTCAAAACGTGCGAGGCGGTGACCATCTGTTGCAACAGCGCGCAGTACTTCCACACCGTCATTGTCCGCCGCATGAAGATAGATACCGTTCAGATAGTAACGTGTTTCTTCTGTCGACATCGCGAATTTCGTGCGGTCAATCAGGTTGCGAAGCTCGTTGGCAGGAATAGAAAAGCTGCTCGGCATGTTGCCGGTGCCGATTTCCGGGAAATCCGCAACGGGAAGGCAGGCTAGGCGGAAGTTGGAACGTCCGGCTTTGACCGTCATCTGGTTGCCCGACTGGTCGAGCTCAAGTACGACAGCGGCATCTTCGGGAAGTTTTTTCACGATATCGAACAGCGTCGCGGCGGGCGCGGTGGTCGATCCGGCTTTGTCGACATTGGCCGCGACGGCTTCGTTGATTTCCAGATCCATGTCGGTCGTGGCGAGGTTCAGAACCCCGTCTTCGGCCTTCATCAGTACATTCGACAAAATTGGAATGGTGGTCCTGCGCTCGACGGCGGATTGAACGTGGTTCAGAGCTCTCATCAGAGCGGCGCGGTCAATGGTGATCTTCATAAAATAGCCTTCCAGCTTTGTCGGTCAGAATTACATATCAGTTGTGTGAATTGATTCGACTATAGCACGGCGAAAGCCTCTGCCAAGCGATTTTCGGCGGTTTTCCGCGCTGTTTTACCCGCCCCTTTTGTCAAACTTGCAGGCGGCTTTTTCCTCGCTTATGGTCGCAGCGCGATGAAACAAAATATTGTCATATATCAGGATGAAGGCGTCGGCGAATTCGGCCTGAAATGCCTCGAAAAATTCTTTGCCGTAGAGGATGTCTGGCTGGCGAATGCCGAAGCCATCGTCGACGGGCGCATTCTCCAGATGGCCGATATTTTCGTGATGCCCGGCGGCGCGGACCTTCCTTATTGCAAAAAACTGAATGGCGCGGGGAATGATAACATCCGCGCCTTCGTCGAAGACGGCGGCACCTATCTGGGGATTTGCGCTGGTGCCTATTACGCCTGCAAAGCTCTGGAATTCCACAAGGGCCGCGACGATGAAATCGTTGGCAAACGCGAATTGTCTTTTACGGATTCTGTTGCTTATGGCTCGTTGCCACAACTCGCCTCTTATTACGACCTTACCCTGCATTCTGCCGCCGTGACAAAAATCGATATCGCCGGCGTTGGCACGGCAGATATTTTCTACCATGGCGGCCCTGCCTTCCGCCTCGGCCATGACGAAACAGATGTACTGGCCCGCTATCAGGAAATCGAAGGCGCTCCGCCAGCGATTATAGAGACCGAAGTCGGCGATGGCCGTGCCCTCCTTCTGGGTGTCCACGCGGAAATGTCACCGGAATTGCTGCGCGATTATCCGGTGAAAGACGCGGCGGAAAAACTCGCGCTCGACGCTATCCTTTCAAAATTCCAGAAAGATGCCCTTGGACCGCACCGGATACTGAAAATGCTGCTGGAGAAAGCCTAAAACATGAGCGTGCGTGTTTATATCGGGTCGGGTACCAGCAAGAATGGCGCCCCGCTTCTGGTGGAAGAACTATCCCGCCATCTTGATATGGATGTGGCGGGCATCAACGAGCACGAGATGCGCGCCTCCGATGCCTGGCTAAAAAATACGTCCGTCCTGGTCTTCGCGGGTCAATCGGTCGGCAGGTTCAAGGAAGCGCTGGGCGAAGAGATCATGGCAAAGATCAAGGTCGGCGTTCACGAAGGCGCATTCGATTATATCGGCATTTGTGCAGGGGCTGCCTTTGCCAGCGCCAAAATCAAATACAGGATGAAGCCCGTAAATCCCGATAAGGATATCGTCATAAGGAATACAGGCCTGTCCATGTTCAACGGGCTGGCATCCGGCCCCTGTCGTTCGGTCAGCCCGCTTCCCTTCAGCGGCGGCTCGGAAAATCTGAAACTTATCACTCTGCTCGATACAGTACATTACAAGCCCTACAACGTTTTCCATTGGGGCGGGCCTGCGCTCATCCCGATGGAGCCGATACCGGCTTCGATGGGGCGCACGCTTTCCATCCTGAAATCGGATGGCACGCCTATGTCCCTGAACGTTCAATTTGGCGCAGGCAGAATAACACTCTGCTCTTTCCATCCCGAAATCCATGCGGGCAATATTCACCGCTGGGCTGAAACACGTTTTCTGCCAGACGAAGAGGCTCAGCGCTTGCAGCAATTGGCCTCGAAACTGGATGGCACGGCTTTTGTGCGTTTTCTGGGCGATGCTGGCCTTGCAGGCTCTACGGCCATAAAAAAAGAGGCCGCACCGGCGGCCTCCCTCTAATTCTTCATCGCCAACGGCATCAGCCGGTCAGCGCGCGCTTGATGACTTCTACATCCTGCGCGAAGGATACGTCTTCCCCGACCAGTTCCTCAACCTTGCGCACGGCATGCATTACGGTCGTATGGTCGCGGCCACCAAACTTGCGACCGATTTCCGGCAAAGAACGGGCCGTCAGTTGCTTTGCAAGGAACATCGCCACCTGACGCGGACGGGCGACGTTTCTGGAACGGCGTGCCGAATGCATGTCGGCAAGGCGGATGTTGTAGTGCTCGGCCACCTTGCGCTGGATCTCGTCGATCGTGATGCGGCGGTCGTGGGAACGCAGAAGATCCTGCAGCACTTCCTGCGTGCTCTCCAGCGTGATCGCCTGTTTCGCAACATCGGCATGGGCGACGATACGGTTCAGCGCGCCTTCGAGTTCGCGGATATTGCTCGTCACTTTCAGGGCGAGGAATTCGAGAACGGCGTCCGGAACATTCGCGTTCAGCTGCTTGCGCTTGGCTTGCAGTATGCCGAGGCGGAGTTCGTAGGTGGAGGGCTGGATATCGGCCACCAGACCCCAGGCAAGGCGGGAGCGAAGACGCTCGTCGATCCCCGTCAGGTCGCTCGGCGCTTTGTCGGCCGAAATGATGATCTGCTTGTTCTGGTCAACCAGCGCATTGAAGGTATGGAAGAATTCTTCCTGCGTGGACTCTTTGCCGGAAATAAACTGGATATCGTCGATCATAAGCACATCGACAGAGCGGAAGAATTCCTTGAAAGCCATCGTGTCGTTGCTGCGGATCGCGCGGACGAATTGGTACATGAACTTTTCAGCCGAAAGATACATCACGCGCTTGTTCGGGTGATTTTCCTTCATGGCCCATGCGATGGCATGCATCAGGTGTGTTTTGCCAAGACCGACGCCACCATAGATAAAGAGAGGGTTGAATGGAACAGAGGCGCTTTCCACCACACGGCGGGCGGCGGCATGGGCCAGCGCGTTGGGCTTGCCAACGACAAAAGAGTCAAAGGTATAACGGGCATCCAGCGGCGACATCAGCTCGAAAGGATCTTCCATCGAGGCAGGCGCAACCACCTTGTTGTCATTGCCCTTTTTCTTGTCTTCCTCGGCGGCGGCATCGGCGGCCTGCGCGCTTTGAACGACAACGACTTCCAGACGCTTGATATCGTCGAACTTGGCGGTCGACATTTCAAGGATGCGCTTGGAATAATGCGTCTGGATCCAGTCGCGCATGAAACGGGTGGGAACGGACACTTCGAGCGTGCCGTGGTAATAGGCCTGCAGTGTCAGCGGCTTGAGCCAGCTGCGGAAAACGGCTTCACCAAACTCATCACGCAAATCCTTGTAGACGGCATTCCATGCCGCCAGCACCTCCGGCGTTGGAGCAAAGGACTCCGATTTGAATGCAGTGACGTTTGATTGACCCGTTAATTCCGACATCTTCTTATGCTCTCCACTTAAGACTTAGATAAATTGTTTCCACACACCGCTTTTCGATGGAAAAAGGCCGCAAAAAGGCCTTTGCGGAGAAGACACTTCTTCGCAAGTTTCCACGTCAAATCGGCGAAATTTAAGGTTTTGATTTTAAACCGCAGGCCCCTACCCTAAAGGTTGCCCTGATTTAAACCCTTCCTAACTCCAACTCTTGTCCCTATCGGGGGTAGTAATACGTCCTCTGATACTGCCGAGAAAACTTCTGCTACTGTTTCTACAGCGCTTCCGCTTCAGCTTGGTCCCTGTGTTGTTCACAGGTTTTTTCATTGATTGTTCGAAGACCGTAAAACGATTTTTTAAAGCTGGCAATCGGAAAAAATAGGGAACGTTTAAAAAAGAAATAATTTAATCGTTGACAGTTGGCGAAGTGGGAAATAGTCGGCGTTAAACACTTTCTTATTGCCAACAAATCCATAGTTGTACGTTTGCTGTAAATACGCAAAAAATATGGCCCCGAAGGGCCACATTGTTTTTTGCGTATTCGCAGATTCTATTTCTTCAGCGCCTTGATACGGGCGGACAGACGGGACAGTTTGCGGGCCGCTGTGTTTTTGGAAATAACATTTTTGGAAACGCCACGAAGGATTTCCGGTTGAACGACTTTGTAGGCTTCCGCCGCCGCTTTGGCATCGCCGCCGTTGATGGCCGTTTCTACCTTCTTGATGAAGGTACGCAGGCGGCTCGTACGCGACGTGTTGATTTCGTTGCGGCGGGCGTTGGTGCGAATTCTTTTCTTTGCAGAAGCGTGGTTTGCCATTGTCTCGTATCTCTATCTAATAATTGTTTTATTTCCCCCGAAGGGCGCACAGATCGTCTTTGAAATATGCGTGAAAGTCGCGCTGTTGTACGCTTTGAGGCTGGTTATTGTCAAGACAAAGATTAACGCTAAAGGCCCTACGGGCGCGCCGGTTCGAGCGTGAAATGAACGATGGTCATCGGGGGGCGCTTCACAAATTCCAGCGAGAGCCGGTCGGCACCGCGAACATATTGATTCAGCTTATATTTTTTCCAGCCCATCTGGGAAAGCGTATCTTCGTAAAAGTGCCGGATGTCCGTCTCTCCAAGCGTTTTCGAGGCCGCCACGACCGAGGCGATCCGTCCGTCAGGCTTGTCGAAAAGCATGGCCTGGTCTGGCAACTCCTCCAGCCCCGGCATGACGGGAACATCGTAAAGGGCCTCGAAATACTGCCCCTTGGCCGCCTCCACGGGATGGGCGGCAAGAAGGAGCACTGACAGGACGACGCTCCAGAAGACCCTCATACGCTCCTCATTTCTGGCAGGATGGACAGTAATAGGTTGCCCGCCCCCCTTGCACAATTTTTTTGATAACAGCCTTCTTTTTAGCACCGCCCACGCAGCGCGGGCAAGGGGCGCCCTCCTGATCATAGACAGCAAAACTATGCTGGAAGTACCCAAGCTCGCCTCCCGCCTGCCGGAAATCCCGCAAGGAGCTGCCACCCGCCGCAATGGCCCGCAGCAAAACCGACCGTATGGTCTTTGCAAGCCTTTCAGCCTCGGCTGTCTTTATCGTCGAGGATTTCCGCAAGGGCGATATGCCGGCGTCGAAAAGGGCCTCGCTGGCATAGATATTACCCACCCCCGCCACCACACGCTGGTCTAGAAGCGCGATTTTAACGGGCGTTGCCTTTCGGGATAGTTTCCCCTTCAGAATGTCACCCGTAAAATCATCCTGCAGAGGTTCTGGCCCCAGAAATCTGAACGCCGCATGTATCTCTACTGTGTCTTCGGGACTGAGCATCACCATACCGAACCTGCGGGCATCGTTGAATACAATGCCCGCCCCGTTATCCAGTGCAATCACCATATGGTCATGCTTTCTGGCTTGATAGGCGGCAAGATTAGGCGCGACCGTGAGTTGTCCGGACATACCGAGATGGATGATGAGCACATCGCGGCTCTGCCCGCCCACATGGATAAGAAGATATTTGGCACGCCGCGTAAGCTTCAGAACAGGGCGCCCCGCGAGGATTTGCGGCAAATTGTTCGGGAAAGGAACGCGCAGCCCCGATCTGTTCAGGGAGATTTTGCTAATCGTCCTCCCGGTCATGGCGGGCTCCAGCCCGCGGCGGACGGTTTCGACTTCCGGAAGTTCAGGCATTTCAATTACTCGATACGCGTCCAGACGACATATTCGATATTTTCGCTCAGGAAGATCGGCGGCTCCGCAATGCGGATGGCGCGGATTTCATCAGGCGGAATATTGGCCCAGAGCATTTTTCCATCATACATCGACGTCATCATATTGAACGGCGCCGTCGTAATGATCTGGTAGTTGCCGCCTCCGCTTTTTGTCATGGGCTTCGGCCATGACCGTTGCGGTTCGAACTTGATGATGTCTTCCTCGACCGTGTAGGTGCCGGAGGAATAGTAACGCGGCATATAGGGATCGTCCCCGGCCAGGATCACCTGATAAACTCCCTGGTTCATTTGCAGCACGGATGTGAACATGCCGATCATCGTCTGCCAGTTTCCATCCATCGATGATTTATCGAAATCCGGCTGTCTTTTAAAAGGAAGTTTGTAGGCGGTTTTTTGTGGAATAACTTTCGGCGCCTGTATCAGGGCCGTGCTTTTCCCGCCGATTGCCTCTGCCCTTTTGGCATCGGGGACAACGACATCCGTGTCCGGTGAACGTCCCGCATAGGCCAGCAGTAAAACGGCAACAACGGCGACAAGGCCAAAGCCAAGCACGATATAGCCGATAAATTTGGCTTCACGCGACTGCGGCTGCGCTCTGTTTTTCGGGCGCTGGCGGGGTGGTGCTGGCGGTGGGACGGCGGCAGGATCGCTCATCCTTTGATTATGATGAAAAGCCGCGGCGGCGGCAAGTCTTGATAAGACACAAGAAAAAAGGCCGGAAATGATCCGGCCTTTCTTTTTATCTTTCTGAAGGACGTATGGATTAGAAATCCATACCGCCCATGCCGCCGCCCATACCGCCGGGCATGCCGCCGCCGGCGGCTTTGCCTTCTTCAGGGGCATCGGTGATCGTGGCTTCGGTGGTCAGAAGCAGGCCGGATACGGAAGCCGCATCTTGAAGCGCCGTACGGACAACCTTTGCCGGGTCGATAATACCGGCCTTCACCATATCGGTGAAGTTGTCGTTCTGGGCGTCAAAGCCGAAGTTCAGGTCTTTCGATTCAGCGAGTTTGCCGATCACGATCGAACCTTCCTTACCGGCGTTTTCAGCAATCTGGCGAACCGGGAACTGGCATGCCTTCTTGATGATCTCGATACCGGCTTGCTGGTCGTCATTGTCGCCCTTGATGCTGTCCAGAACGCGGGAAGCGTACAGGAGTGCGGAACCGCCGCCTGCAACAACGCCTTCTTCGACGGCTGCGCGCGTAGCGTGCATCGCGTCGTCAACGCGGTCTTTGCGCTCTTTCACTTCGACTTCCGTCGCACCACCGACACGGAGAACGGCAACACCGCCAGCGAGTTTCGCCAGACGCTCCTGCAGTTTTTCCTTGTCGTAGTCGGAAGATGTTTCTTCGATCTGAGCCTTGATCTGGCCGCAACGGGCTTCGATGTCTTTCTTGTCACCGGCGCCGTCAACAACCGTGGTGTTTTCCTTGGTGATGACGACTTTCTTGGCACGGCCGAGCATGTCGAGTGTGACATTCTCCAGCTTGATGCCGAGGTCTTCGGAAACCATCTGGCCGCCCGTCAGGATCGCCATGTCTTCCAGCATCGCCTTGCGACGGTCGCCGAAGCCAGGAGCCTTGACGGCAGCGATTTTCAGACCGCCGCGCAGCTTGTTGACAACCAGCGTTGCCAGTGCTTCGCCTTCAACGTCTTCTGCAACGATCAGAAGAGGCTTGCCGCTTTGTACAACGGCTTCCAGAACCGGCAGCATCGATTGCAGGTTCGAGAGTTTCTTTTCGAACAGCAGGATGTACGGGGATTCTAGAACGGCCTGCATTTTGTCTGCATCCGTGATGAAGTACGGGGAGAGATAGCCGCGGTCGAATTGCATGCCTTCGACGACTTCGAGTTCGGTCTCGAGGGACTTGGCTTCTTCAACCGTGATCACGCCTTCCTTGCCGACTTTGTCCATTGCCTGTGCAATGAAGTCGCCGATTTCTTTTTCGCCGTTGGCGGAAATCGTGCCGATCTGGGCGATCTCGTTGTTCGATTTGATCGGCTTGGCGTTTTTCTTCAGCTCTTCAACGACAGCAGCCACAGCCTTGTCGATGCCGCGCTTGACGTCCATCGGGTTCGCGCCTGCCGTGATAACCTTGTTACCCTGGTTGACGATGGCTTGGGCCAGAACCGTCGCGGTCGTCGTACCGTCGCCGGAGTGGTCATTTTGCTTGGACGCCACTTCGCGGATCAGCTGGGCGCCGAGGTTGCGCTGCGGGTCTTTCAGTTCGATTTCCTTGGCAACCGTAACGCCGTCTTTCGTCGAGCGGGGCGAACCGAAGGATTTCTGGATCAGGACGTTGCGGCCTTTCGGACCGAGGGTTACTTTTACCGCGTCGGCGATGATGTTCACGCCTTCGAGAACTTTTTCGCGGGCTTCGCGTTCAAACGCTACATTTTTAGCAGCCATGTGTTTTCTCCAATTTTATATGTTCAATCAGTTGTTTATATCGCAAACAATCCATTAGTTCGTTTGCTGCGTTTTATTTAGGCAGCCTTCTTGGCGGCGGTTGCGCCTTCGATGATGCCCATGATGTCGGATTCTTTAACGACCAGCAGTTCCTGGCCATCGACGGAGATTTCCGTGCCTGCCCATTTCGAGATCAGGACGCGGTCGCCTTCTTTGACATCAAGCTTGATACGCTCGTCGCCGTCTTCGTTATACGGGCCGGGGCCAACAGCGATCAC
>Ga0209792_1001156_pt1 | contig 13794 bp, 11 predicted proteins | sample EBPBio142005_DNA_FD_185860 | JGI IMG/M metagenome (GOLD analysis project Ga0209792, IMG submission 185860) | Wastewater treatment Type I Accumulibacter community from EBPR Bioreactor in Madison, WI, USA - Reactor 1_6/14/2005_ DNA (SPAdes)... | ecosystem: Engineered > Bioreactor > EBPR >... | reverse complement strand
TGACGAACACCAGCAGGGTCCAGGTGAGCACCTGGTAGCCGACGGCGATCCAGTCTGCACTCATGACCGTGCCTCCTCGAGGATTGCCTCAACCCGCCGGTAACGACCGACCTCGGCGGCGTCATGCGCATCGGTGGATGCCACGATCTCCCCGCCCGCGTCGAGCACGGCGCGCACGGCGCGCGGTCCCGGGCACGCCCACTTCTCGTTCGCCTCGACGAGGGTGGAGGTGGCGGCCGCGGTCGCGGCCCACAGCCCGAGCTGCTCGTCGCTGAGATCGTTCTCACTGAGCCCGATCTTCGGGAGGATCGAGAAGCAGTGCGCGAGCTGATTGCCGGGCGCGCGGTGCATGGCTCCCACGAGGGCGCCGACGAGAAGGTCGAGCGCATCGGTGACCGCGAGCCCGCCATCGAGCCGCGCCCGCGCCTCGTGGGGCAACCACGGACCATCCGGACCTGGGAACTGGTGATCGGCGATCACGATCGCGTCGACCCCCATGAGACCCGCCGGAACGTCGAGGGTTCCCGACGCGTCGAGGATCTTCGCCTCGACGCCGGTGAGAACCTTCAGGCCCGCAGGGACCGGTTGAGCCGCCACCGCCGCGACGAACTCGGGAACCCAGGTCGTGGATACCCGCACGTGTTCGGTCACCCGGAGCACCGCGAGCCCAACCGCGTGGGCCGCCGCGATGTTCTCGACGAGGCTGGACACGGCATCGTCGGAGAAGCTCGAGTGGACGTGGTAGTCCCCCGCCAGCTCCGCGTGCCGCGCCGTGCTCACGATCCCCCCGCTCCGAGGTGGGCATGGTCGGTGCGCAGCACCTCGGCCCGATCGAGGAAGACGTCCTCCAGGTAGCGCACGTTCGCCAGCTCGCGGAACGGGACCGTCGTCGGCAGCGGGCGTCCGGATGCCAGGTCGATGGCAAGCGAGGGCATGTCCACCCCAGCGGCGATCGTGAGGGGCATCGCGCCCGGGAAGCGCGGATTCACCTCGAGGAGGGCGGGAACACCCGAGCGGTCGTAGCGCAGCTGAACGTTCGCCACGCCCACGAGTCCGATCGCCTCGGCGACGGCGGCGGCAGTCGACTCGAGATCCGGGGCATGCACGGTGTACCCCGCAATGGACACCCCGGAATCGACCCGGGCGCGACTGCGAGGCACGGCTGCGATCACGCGCCCGTCGGCGCCCGCGAAGACGTCCACGGAGAACTCCTCGCCCGTCAGGTTCTCCTGAACGATGAGCGACTCGTCGGCTCCGATCGCCTCAAGCTCGCGCCGGTCGACGACCAGCCGAACCCCCCGCGAACCCGCGCCGCTACGCGGCTTGACGATCACCGGAAAGTCCCAGTCGGCCGCGATGGCCTCGGCGGTGAGCACGCGGGTGGTGGGAACCCGCAGCCGTCCCTCGCAGCGCTGGGCGAGCATCCACTTGTCGAGACAGACCTCGAGGGTCTCCAGTGACGGCGCGGCCAGGACCGCCCCGAGTTCGGCTCGACGCTGCGCGAGCGGGCGCAACTCGGCGTCGACGGTGGACACGATGATGTCGACGCCCTCGGATGCCACGAGCTCCCGCACCGCGTCGACGAACCCCTCCTCGTCCGCGCGCGGGACCAGCCGACGTCGCTCGGCGGGCACGAGGTAGAGCCCGCTCGCCCAGCCGTCCATGTCGGTCGCGAACACCTCGAGGTCGTCGCGCGCGAGCAGCGACCTGATGACCGCGACTCCCGCGGGTCCGCCAGCGCCGGTGACGAGGACGCGCATCACAGCACCGCCCCGCCGGGAAGGGACCGCGCGCTCGACCGCTTGCGGGCGGGCATCGACATGTCTGCAGTCTCGCGCAGGATCTCGAGCGGCTCGACGCTCTCCCCGCTGCCGAAGCGCGACCAGTACCGGGCCGTCGCCAACACGAATTCGGGGTCGAGGTAGTTGCGGATCTGGGACTGCGATTGGAAGCACGCGAGAAGTTCGAGCTTCTTCTCGGTGAAGCCGTCGATCGACACGAACCGGGTGGGTCGGAAGTCGACCGTGGATGACGGGCTCTGGAAGCAGGCGATCGTGTCCACGGCGCGGGTCGCGACGATGGTCGCCTCGTGGGTCGCGCGGTGGTCCTGGTGGCGATCGTGCACCGAGTGCGTGTACACGATCGTCGGATTGACCTCGCGCACGACCCGCTCGATGATCTCGACCGTCGGTCCCGTGTTGGTGATCTCGGTATCGACCAGGTCCTCGAGGAAGAGCCGGGCTCCCAGTAGGTCGGCTGACGCGAGGGACTCGTGCTGGCGATCCTCCGGCGAGCCGCCCTTGCCGCCCCGAGACAGCGTGAGGATGACGACCTGGTCGCCGGCCGCCCGGTGCGCGGCGAGGATGCCCCCGACGCCGATCTCGACATCGTCGGGGTGGGCGCCCACCGCCAGGACGTACTCGCGGGGTTGCTCGGGCACGCGTCGTGCCCGACCCTCCTCCGCCAGACGCAGGACCGTGGCAGCCAGGTGCGAGGAATCGATCGGCTTGGTGATGAACTCGTCGGCCTGCCCGCGCAGCGCGCTGACGGCGTACTCGACCGACACGTGCGCGGTCATGACGATCACCGGAAGGTCGGGCCGGTCGGCTCGCAGCACTCGGAGCAGCTCGAGGCCGGTCATCCCGGGCATCTCGATGTCGGTCACGACCACGTCGGGACGGAACTCGGTCATCGCCAGGCGGGCCTGCTGGGCATCGCTCACTGCCCGCACGATGCACTGGGATCGCCGTTCGAGGATCGTGCGGGTGTACTGCGCCACGTCGGGATCGTCGTCAACGACAAGAACCCGATAGGCGTCCTCGGACATGCTGTACCCCCTTTGGTGCAACTCTATGGCCGCGCTATCGACGCCCGATAGCAACGACGTACCCCGATCTGGGGTCGGTATCGCTCAGCTGGCCCTGGCGACGTCGGCGGAGTCCCGCACGATCTCCAGCGGCTCGCAGTAGGCACCCTGGCCGTAGCGCGACCAGGACCGCGCGGTGGCGAGGGCGAAGTCGGGCTCGAGGTAGTCCGGGCGATCGTCGGTGTCGCGCGCGAAGCAGTCGAGCATCGCCAGCTTCTGGTCGGTGAAGCCGTCGATGGTCACGAAGCGATTCGGTCGGAACTCCACGGTGGCCGCGGTGCCCTGGTAGCAGGCGACAGTGCGCGCACCGGAGGAGTTGACCAGCGTCGCATCGTGCACGGCGCGATGATCCTGGTTGTCATCGTTCTTGCTGTGCGTGTACACGATCGTGGGCTTCACGTCGCCGACGACCTTGCGGATGATCTCGGTGATCTGGGGTGACGTGGCAAGCGCGTGTCCGGGGATGTCCTCGAGCACGACCTCCGCACCGATCACCGCCGCGGCGGCCGAGCTCTCGCTCCACGCGCCCTGGATGCCGCTGTCGCGCATCCCGCGCGAGAGCGTGAGGATCGTGACCGAGTCGCCCGCCGCGGCGTGTGCCGCGAGGATTCCCCCGACCCCGACCTCGACGTCATCGGGGTGGGCACCGATCGCCAGCACGGTCTGCTTCTGGGGCGCGGATGCCGCGGCCTCGCGCGACTGGGAGGCCAGCCGGGTGACGTGGCCGACCAGATCGGCCGACGTCACCGGCTTGGTGAGGAACTCGTCGGCCTGACTGCGCAGCGCCGTCACCGCGTAGTCGAGCGAGGCATGGGCGGTCATGACGATCACGGGAATGCCCGGGCGGAGCTCGCGGATCACCCCGATGAGTTCGAGACCCGATGCGCCGGGCAGCTCGATGTCGGTGATGACGAGGTCGGGCTCGAAGTCGAGCACCGCCGCGCCGACCTGACGTGGATCCGCGATGGTCATCACGACACACAGGTCGCGCTTCTCGAGCACCGTCTTGGAGAACAGTGCGACATCGGGATCGTCCTCGATGACGATGACTCTGAATGGTTCGGACATGACCAGACCCCCTCTGGATGCGACGTACCCTACTGTACCCCGATCCGTCCCCGAACCCTCAGGCCCGGGTCACCCCCAAACCGGGTGATGCTAGAGGGCCACCGTGCCGAAGCGCCTGAGCCGGAGGGCCGGGTTCACGGCGCGCACGGCGGCGATGCGGGCGGGGTCGAGCTCGGCCACGGCGACCGACGTCTCCTCACCGATCGTCACGAGTTCCACCCCCATCGGGTCGAGCACCATGCTGTTGCCGACTCCCACGGGCGGTGCGTGGTCGGCCGCGGCGAGGTAGACGGTGTTCTCCAGCGCCCTCGCAGTGAGCAGGGTGCGCCAGTGGTGTTCCTTGAGCGGTCCGCGCACCCACTCCGCAGGCACGAGGATGAGGTCGGCACCGGCGTCCACCAGGCGACGACTCACCTCCGGGAATCGGATGTCGTAGCAGGTCTGCAGGCCGACCGTGAAGCCCTCCCAGCCGAACGTCTGCGGATCCTCGATCGCGCCAGGCGTGACCCAGTCCGATTCGCGCTGCCCGAAGGCGTCGTACAGGTGCAGCTTGCGGTACACCGCCCCCACGGCGCCGGCCGGGGTGAGGGCGACCACCGTGTTGCTGACGTGGGTGGCATCCGCCGACTCGATGAAGCCGGCGACGAGATGGATGCCCAGCCGCCGGGCCACCTCGCCGAGTCCGGTCACGAACTCGCCGTCGAGGTGCTGGGCCGCGCGCAGCCAGTCCTCGCCGGCCTCGGGAGTGAAGTAGGACGAGTACTCGGGCAGCAGCACGAGCGTGGCACCGCGGGCCACGGCGCGCTCCGCCAGCTCGGTGATCGTGCGCAGGTTCGCGGCGCCGTCGCTGCCGGGCGCGAATTGCGCCACGGCGAGCAGCGCCATCAGCGCCACCAGTCGTCGAACATCGTCACCGGCTCGCGACGCTTGTGCTGGGTGGCGAGGTAGCGCTCCTCGATCGCGACGGCGACCTCGGGTGCGACCTCCTCGCCCTCGAGGTAGTCGTCGATCTGCGTGTAGCTGAGTCCGAGGTTGGCCTCGTCGGTCTGGCCCGGGTTGCCGTCGAGCAGATCGGCGGTGGGCGCCTTGAGGTACAGGCGCTCCGGGGCATCCAGGTGCTGCAGCATCGAGCGACCCTGACGCTTGGTGAGACCGGACAGCGGCAGCAGGTCGGCGCCGCCATCGCCGAACTTGGTGAAGAAGCCCGTCACGGCCTCCGCGGCGTGATCCGTGCCGACCACGAGCATGCCGTGCTGTCCGGCGATCGCGTACTGCGCCACCATCCGGATGCGAGCCTTGACATTGCCCTTGGTGAAGTCGAGGAGGGGGTCGCCGGTCGCATCGATGTACTCGGCGTCCACCCCATCGACGCCGCGCTCGATGTTGAAGCTCACGGAACGGTCGGGCGTGATGAAGTCGAGCGCGAGCCGGGCATCCGCCTCGTCGGCCTGCACACGGTAGGGCAGGCGCACGGCGATGAACGTGGCCTCGGTGCCCTCGGCGCGCAGCTGCTCGACGGCGAGCTGGCAGAGCCGTCCGGCCAGCGAGGAGTCCTGGCCGCCGCTGATGCCGAGCACGAAGCCCTTCGCCCGCGATGCCCTGAGGTAGTCCTTGAGGAAGCCGATGCGCGCCGTGATCTGCTCCGCGGGATCGATCGACGGCACGACGTTGAGGTCGTAGATGATGCGTGCCTGCAGCGGGTTCATGGCTCGAATCTACCGCGCCGTCCCGGAGTCCCGCGCTCAGGCGAAGGGCGTCGCCGTCTCCATGAGCCGCGAGCGGATGAGGAACCGCAGACCCTCCGGACCCTCGACCGAGAACCCGCTCCCCCGGCCCGGCACGACGTCGACCGTGAGGTGCGTGTGGCTCCAATACTCGAACTGCTCGCGCGACATCCAGAAGTCGATGCGCTGCGGGTCGCTCGCGACGCCGATATCGAAGGTACCCAGCAGGATGTCGCTGTCCCCGGTGATGAAGTCACCTTGAGGGAAGCACATGGGCGAGCTGCCGTCGCAGCAGCCGCCCGACTGGTGGAACATGAGCGGCCCGTGCATCGCCCAGAGCTTGCGCAGCAGGTCGACGCTCTCCGAGCTCAGGCTCACCCGTGACAGGCTCTCGCCCGGTATGGCGACGGATGCCTCGATCATGCAGTCCTCCTTCGTGCGGATGCTCGGCGGCCGACAGTCCTGGCAGAAGGTCGGCCGCCGAAGCGGTGGGATCAGAAGAAGCCGAGCGGGTTCTCCGAGTAGGACACCAGAAGGTTCTTCGTCTGCTGGTAGTGATCCAGCGCGAGGGCGTTGTTCTCGCGGCCGATGCCCGAGCTCTTGTAGCCGCCGAACGCCGCCCCCGCCGGGTAGGCGTGGTAGTTGTTGATCCACACCCGACCGGCCTGGATGTCACGGCCGGCCCGGTAGGCGACGTTTCCGTTGCGCGACCAGACGCCGGCGCCCAGCCCGTACAGGGTGTCGTTGGCCTGGGCGATCCCGTCGGCGTAGTCGTCGAAGCTCGTCACGGCGACGACCGGGCCGAAGATCTCCTCCTGGAAGATGCGCATGCTGTTCTTGCCCTCGAAGATCGTCGGCGAGACGTAGTAGCCGTCGGTGAGGTCGCCACCGAGGTCGACGCGCTCGCCGCCGAGCGCGAGCTTCGCACCCTCCTGCTTGCCGATGTCGATGTAGCTCAGGATCTTCTCGAGCTGGTCGTTCGACGCCTGGGCGCCGACCTGGGTGTCGGTGTCGAGGGGGTTGCCCTGGATCGCCCGCTTGGTGCGCTCGATGCCCTCGCCGAGGAAGGAGTCGTAGATCGGCTTCTGGATGAGCGCCCGGCTGGGGCAGGTGCAGACCTCGCCCTGGTTGAACGCGAAGAGTACGAAGCCCTCCTGCGCCTTCTCATAGAACGAGTCCTTCTGCGCCGCGACATCCGCGAAGAAGATGTTGGGGCTCTTGCCTCCGAGCTCGAGCGTCGCCGGGATGATGTTGGCGGCCGCGTACTGCAGGATCAGCCGACCGGTCGTCGTCTCGCCGGTGAAGGCGATCTTACGGATGCGGTTGCTGGACGCGAGCGGCTTGCCCGCCTCGACCCCAAAGCCGTTGACGATGTTGATGACGCCGGGCGGCAGGATGTCGCCGATGAGCTCGATCAGCACGAGGATCGACACGGGCGTCTGCTCCGCCGGCTTGAGCACTATCGCGTTGCCCGCGGCGAGCGCCGGGGCGAGCTTCCAGACGGCCATGAGGATCGGGAAGTTCCACGGGATGATCTGCCCGACCACACCCAGCGGCTCCTTGTAGTGGTAGGCGGTCATGTCGCCGTCCATCTCCTCGAACTGACCCTCCTGGGCCCGGATGGCGGCCGCGAAGTAGCGGAAGTGGTCCGCGGCAAGCGGGAGGTCGGCGTTGAGCGGCTCGCGGATCGCCTTGCCGTTGTCCCACGTCTCGGCAACCGCGAGCAGCTCGAGGTTGGCGTCGATCACGTCGGCGATCTTGTTGAGCACCGCCGCGCGCTCGGTGGCCGAGGTCTTGCCCCAGGCGGGGGCGGCCCTGTGCGCCGCATCCAGCGCGGCCTCGATGTCTTCGGCGGTGCCGCGGGCGACCTCGGCGAACGGCTTGCCGTTGACCGGGGAGATGTCCTCGAAGTACTGGCCCTTGACCGGCTTGACCCACTCACCCCCGATCCAGTGCTCGTAGCGGGGCTTGAAGGTGATCTTCGATCCGGGGGTGCCCGGGGCTGCGTACACGGTCATGGAAGTGGCTCCTGTCGACGACGTTGTCTGGGATCGCGCACGCCACCGGGGTGGGTGCACTGACGCCGACCGTAGGCGCGCGCAGGTTGCGCCAAGGTTGCAGCTTGTTGCGCGGCCTAGGTGAGCTCGGCCTCGATGCGCTCCAGCCGGGCCACGACGCTCGCGCGCTTGGGCGACTTCACCGGCAGCAGGTGGAGCACGGCGCGCCACACCTCCACGTCATAGGCGGCCTCGTCGGTGCGGGCATAGGCGAGCAGGGTGTCCACCGATGCATCGGTCAGCAGCGACTCGCGCAGTCGAGCACTCACCTCCTCGCGCATCGCGCGGATGCCCGGTGCAGCCGACGTGGGCAGCAGCTGCCCCGAGTATCCGGCGAGCGCCACCCGGTGAGCGCCACGATCGAGGAAGGCGAGCACTCGGTGAGCATCCAGATCGACCCGCGCCGGCAGGCGATAGGGCCTGGACAGCGGCACGAGCTCGGGCAGCACCGGCTCCAGCGCGCGACGCAGGCGCACCATCTCGGGGCGCAGGGTCGCCACCGAGCAGTCGAGCAGGTCGGCCAGCCGCTCCGCGCCGAGCCCGGCGGGATTCCACGCCAGGAGCGCGAGAATCTCGGCGTGCCGTCCCGACAGCTCCACGCTGCGTCCCCCTGACTCGAGCCGGCCACCCTCGGTACCCAGCACGGAGAGCACGGGGGCAGCGTCGGGGCGGGAGACGGCATGGTGAACCGTCCGCGGGGGTCGAGCGGTGAGCTCGTCGAGACGCTGGATGCGCAGCTCGGCCTCCACGGCGGCGACCGCGGCCTCGAGCAGCGGCAGCGTGGTCGGGGAGACGGCGTCATCCCCGCCCGTGATGTCGATCACGCCCAGCATGGTGCCCGACGAGGGATCGTGCACGGGAACCGCCGTGCAGCTCCACGGGTGCACGATGCGGTTGAAGTGCTCGGCACCCTGGATCTGGATGCCGTGGTTCAGAGCCAGCGCGGTGCCCGGTGCGCTGGTGCCCACCCTGCGTTCCGACCAGTCGGCGCCCTCGACGAAGAGCATGTCCTCGGCCTTGCGGCGCAACGTGCGGTCGCCGTCGATCCAGAGCAGGCGACCGTCCTGGTCGCCGACGGCGACGATGAGTCCGGCGTCGAAGGTGTGACGGATCAGGAGCCGATGGATCGTGGGCAGGGCCAGGGCGAGCGGATGCGCGCTGCGGTATTCGCGCAGCTCGTCCTCCTCGAGGTCGACGTCGGCGAGGGGGCGGTCCGGGTCGAGTTCGAGTTCGAGCGAGCGCTGCCACGACTCCTGCACCAGCCGACGCACGCCGGAGACCGGTGCCCGAGAGGCGATCACCTTCTCGTGGGCGACGGCCAGGCGTGCCCGCGCGGAATCCTCGGGAGCGATGATCCACGGACTGGACACGGAGCCTCCGATCGGCGGTGAGCGAGGTGCCCACCAGTGTACGTCCGCTTCGCGTGACGGCTGGCCCGCGTAGCGCGAAAGCGCGTATCGAAACCGTGGAGAGTCTCGATACGCGCTTCGCGCTACTCGACCTACTAGGCGGCCACGCTCTCCCGCTCCTCCACGAGGTAGCGCGTGTACGCCGTGATCGTGAGGAAGGTCGGGAAGTCCTCCTCGAGCGTCACCGAGCGGAACACCTCCGCGGCATCGTCGAACCGATTGCCCGGCGCTCCCCCGAACTGGTCGAGGGTGCGCTGGAGCTCCTTCTCCACCACGCCGCGCGTGATCAGAGTGCCTTCCGCGGTCACGACGCGCTGGTGCATCCACTGCCAGAGCTGACCGCGGCTGATCTCGGCGGTGGCGGCATCCTCCATCAGGTTGTCGATTGCCGCCGCACCCACCCCGCGCAGCCAGCTCTCGATGTAGCGCACCGCGATGGACACGTTCGCAGCCACCCCGGCGTCCGTCACCACACCATCGATCCGCAGGTCGAGAAGGTCGGCACCGGTCACGTGCACATCCTCACGCAGTCGGTCGAGCTGGTTCGCCTTGTCGCCCAGCACCGCGTCGAACTCCGCTCGCGCCGTTGCCACCAGGTCGGGATGCGCCACCCAGGTGCCATCGAACCCGTCGCCTGCTTCGCGCTTCTTGTCCGCGCTGACCGCCGCCAGTGCTCGCGCGGTCACCTCGGGGTCGCGCCGATTCGGGATGAACGCGCTCATGCCTCCGATCGCGTGCGCTCCCCGCTTGTGGCAGGTGGAGACCAGCAGCTCGGTGTACGCCCGCATGAACGGCACGGTCATCGTGATGCTCGAGCGGTCCGGCAGGACGAAGCTCGCACCGCGTCCGCGGAAGTTCTTGATGATCGAGAAGATGTAGTCCCAGCGTCCGGCGTTCAGCCCGGCGCAGTGATCGCGCAACTCGTACAGGATCTCCTCCATCTCGAACGCCGCCGGGATCGTCTCGATCAGCACCGTCGCGCGGATGGTGCCGTGCGGGATGCCCAGCGCGTTCTCGGAGAACGTGAACACGTCGTCCCACAGCCGCGCCTCGAGGTGGTTCTCAAGCTTCGCGATGTAGAAGTAGGGCCCCGTGCCACCGTCGATAAGCGCCTTCGCGTTGTGGAAGAAGTAGAGCCCGAAGTCGACCAGCGAACCCGACGCGGGCGTGCGCAGGCCGGCGCGGTCGGTGTAGCGCAGGTGCTTCTCCACCAGGTGCCAGCCGCGCGGTCGCATCACGATGGTGGGCGTGGTCTCGCCGAGGCGATACTCCTTGCCCTCCTCGCTGGTGAAATCGATCTGGCGACGGATCGCGTCGAACAGGCTCAGCTGCCCGCCGATCACGTTCGCCCAGGTGGGGCTCGTGGCATCCTCCTGGTCGGCCAGCCACACCTTCGCACCCGAGTTCATCGCGTTGATGGTCATCTTGCGGTCGGTCGGGCCGGTGATCTCGACGCGGCGGTCCTCGAGGCCGGGGCCGGCCCCGGCGACGCGCCACGAGGTGTCCTCGCGGATCGCGGCGGTCTCGGACAGGAACTTCAGATCCCGGCCGTTCTCGATGTGCTTGCGCTGGTGCATCCGGGCGGCCAGGCGATCATGACGGCGCCCGGCGAACTGGTCGTGCAGGCGGGTCAGGAAGCGCAGGGCATCCGGGGTGAGGATCTCATCGAAGCGGTCGCCGGACTCGGCGAGCACCTCGATCTGGGAGTGGGTCATGTCAAGCCTTTCGTGGGTGGCTGGTTGAGTAGCGGCGAAGCCGCGTATCGAAACCGGCTCGGTTCAGTGGAACTGTGCGGTCTCGGTGCTGCCCACGAGCGCGAGGGTCTCGCTGTCGGGGTTCAGCGCCGTGGCAATGCGGTCGAAGTAGCCCGTGCCGACTTCGCGCTGGTGGCGCGTCGCCGTGTAGCCGTCCTTCTCGGACGCGAACTCTGCCTCCTGCAGCTCGACGTAGGCGCTCATGTGGCGCTGCGAGTAGTCGCGCGCGAGCGTGTACATCGAGTGGTTGAGGGCGTGGAACCCCGCGAGGGTGATGAACTGGAACGCGTAGCCCATGGATGCGAGCTCCCGCTGGAACTTCGCGATGGTCGCGTCGTCGAGGTGGCTCTTCCAGTTGAAGCTCGGGCTGCAGTTGTAGGCGAGCTTCTTGCCGGGGAATTCGCGGTGGATCGACTCCGCGAACGTGCGCGCCAGCTCCAGGTCGGGCTCGGCGGACTCCACCCACAGCAGGTCGGCGTACGGCGCGTAGGCGTGACCGCGGGCCAGCACCGTCTGGATGCCGGGAGTGGTGCGGTAGAAGCCCTCGCTCGTGCGGTCCCCGGTCAGGAACGGCTTGTCGCGGTCGTCCACGTCGCTCGTGATCAGATCCGCGGCGAGGGAGTCGGTGCGTGCCACGACGATCGTGGGAACGCCCGCGACATCCGCCGCCAGACGGGCAGCATTGAGGGTGCGGATGTGCTGGGCGGTCGGGATGAGCACCTTGCCTCCCATGTGCCCGCACTTCTTCTCGCTCGCGAGCTGGTCCTCCCAGTGCACGCCGGCGGCTCCGGCCTCGATCATCGAGCTCATGAGCTCGTAGGCGTTGAGGGGTCCGCCGAAGCCGGCCTCGGCGTCGGCGACGATCGGGGCAAGCCAGTCGATGCCGGTGGTCGAGCCTGTCGAGACCCCCGGCGATCCAGCCTGTCCGGATTCCGCGTGCTCAATCTGGTCGGCCCTCAGCAGCGCGTTGTTGATACGCCGCACGACGGCGGGAACGCTGTTGGCCGGGTAGAGGCTCTGGTCGGGGTAGGTCTGGCCCGAGAGGTTGGCATCGGCGGCGACCTGCCAGCCGCTCAGGTAGATGGCCTTGAGGCCGGCGCGCACCTGCTGCACCGCCTGGTTGCCGGTGAGGGCACCGAGCGCGGGCACCCACTCCTCCTCATGGATCAGACGCCAGAGGTTCTCGGCACCGCGACGCGCGAGAGTGCGCTCCTCCCGCACGGAGCCGCGCAGGGCGATCACGTCTTCGGCCGAATAGTCGCGCTGGATGCCGTTCCAGCGGGCGTCGGTCTTCCACTCGGACTCGAGCTCGGCTGCGGTCTGGGTCTGGTCGCCGGGGCGGATGCTTGTCATCGCTGACTCCTTCGGTTGAGGTCTGTTCTTCGACTCTGAGCCCTGCCCAAGGGTTCTTCTCAGGAATTAGTCCCAGAAGATTGGCTATTCTTCTGTGAAGCCGAAGAAGGGCCCGAGGAGGCGCATCATGATCGATCCCGCAGGGACACCGTCGATCGAGGATGAGAACATGCTCGATTCGCTCACCATCGGCCGACGCATCCGCCAACTGAGGACGGACCGCGGCATGACGCTCGAGGACCTCTCCGAGGCGCTCGGCCGTGCACCGTCGCAGGTGAGCGTGATCGAGAACGGAAAGCGCGAGCTCAAGCTCGGCGAGGTGCAGAAGCTCGCCCGGATCCTCGGGGTGGGCCTGGACGAGCTGCTCAGCGCCGAGGCGCCGTCGAAGCGCGCCGCGCTCGAGATCGCCCTCGAGCGCGCCCAGCGCGGGCCCCTCTACGCCTCGCTTTCGCTCCCGGCGCTGCCCGTGCGCAAGACGCTGAGCGACGAGGCGATCGAGACCATCCTCGGTCTGCACGAGGAGCTCACGAGGCTGCACCGCGAGCGCGCGGCCACGCCGGAGGAGGCCCGGCGCGCCAACACCGAACTGCGGCGGGCGATGCGCAAGCGCAACAACTACTTCCAGGACCTCGAGGTCACGGCCAAGGCGCTGCTCGACGCGGTCGGGCACGCCGGGGGTCCGCTGTCGCAGCGCGTCGCATCCGACCTGGCCTCGCACCTGGGGTTCTCACTGCACTACGTTCCCGATCTGCCCGGTTCGACCCGCAGCGTGACCGACCTCAAGAACCACCGCATCTACCTGCCGGTCGGACAGGCTGCGGGCAGTGATCCGCGCACCACCCTTCTGCAGGCGCTCGCGAGCCACGTGCTCGGGGTGAGCGAGCCGAAGGACTACGCCGACTTCCTGCGGCAGCGGGTGGAGACCAACTACCTCGCTGCCGCGCTGATGGTGCCTGAGCATTCGGCCGTCGACTTCCTCACCGCGGCGCGGGACAAGCGCGAGCTCTCGGTCGAGGACCTGCGCGACGCCTTCGCCGTTACCTACGAGACGGCGGCTCATCGGTTCACCAACCTGGCCACCCAGCACCTCGGCATCCCGGTGCACTTCCTCAAGGTGCACGAGAGCGGCACCCTCTCCAAGGCCTACGAGAACGACAACGTCGCCTTCCCCACCGATGCCCTGGGCGCGGTCGAAGGTCAGGTGGTGTGTCGCTACTGGAGCGCCCGTCGCGTCTTCGACGTCGACGACCGCTTCAGCCCGTACCACCAGTACACCGACAAGCCCTCGGGCACCTACTGGTGCACCTCGCGCATCCAGTCGACGAGCCGCGGGGAGTTCTCCGTCAGCGTTGGCACGCCGTTCGCGCACGTGAAGTGGTTCCGCGGGCGCGACACGACCAATCGATCGACATCGACGTGCCCCGACGAGGGATGCTGCCGCCGCCCCCCGACCGACCTCGCGAGCCGCTGGGCCCAGCAGGCCCTGCCGAGCGCACGCCTCAACAGCTCGCTTCTCGCGGCGATGCCCACGGGCACCTTCCCCGGCGTGGACCAGACCGAGGT
>Ga0209792_1001152_pt1 | contig 13832 bp, 13 predicted proteins | sample EBPBio142005_DNA_FD_185860 | JGI IMG/M metagenome (GOLD analysis project Ga0209792, IMG submission 185860) | Wastewater treatment Type I Accumulibacter community from EBPR Bioreactor in Madison, WI, USA - Reactor 1_6/14/2005_ DNA (SPAdes)... | ecosystem: Engineered > Bioreactor > EBPR >... | reverse complement strand
CCACGGCTTTGGCCTGCATGTCACGCTCACCCGGCCCCAGAGCCAGGGCGAGGTGCGCCTGCAAAGCGCCGATGCGCGCGACAGCCTGGCGATAGACCCGCGCTACTACAGCCACCCGGATGATCTGCCGCGCCTCGTCAAAGGCGTGCAGAAGTCGCTTGAGATCATGGCCGCCCCCGCCATGGCGCCCTGGCGCGGCGCCATGCTGCGCCCGATTGCCGCCAACGATCCACAAGGGATTGCCGAGGAACTGCGCCAGAGCAGCGACACCGAATACCACCCCGTAGGCACCTGCCGCATGGGCCCGGCGGGCGATGCGCAGTCCGTCGTCGGCCCCGACCTGCGCGTGCACGGCGTGGACGGCCTGCGCGTGGCCGACGCGTCCATCATGCCGCGCATCACCACCGGCAACACGAATGCACCGACGATCATGATTGGCGAGAAATGCGCCGAGCTGCTGCGCACTGGCTGCTGAGCCGACAAGCCGAGAGTCCTGCCGACAAGGAGCCGCCATGAGTACCAACCCGCCCCAAGCCGCCTGGAAGGCCGTGCACGTTCCGGAGCACCTGCCCGCCCTGCTGCGCGACACATTTGCCGCACAGCAGGCCGCCTTTGCCAAGAACCGCTTTCCCGACTTGCAACAGCGCCGCGCCGACCTGCGCGCCCTGCACCGCCTGCTGGTCGAAAACCGCGCCGCGCTGCTCGATGCCGTGAATGCCGACTTCGGTTGCCGCAGCCACTTCGAAACCCTGGCCACCGAGCTGCTGCAGGGCCAGGAAGCGGCCCTGGACGCCATGCGCCAGCTGCCGCGCTGGATGAAAAAGCAAAAGCGGCACCTGGACATCACCCAGTACCCACTGGCCAGCGCCTACGTGCTGCCCCAGCCCGTGGGCGTGGTCGGCATCGTCGCGCCGTGGAACTTCCCCATCGCCATGGTGGTGCAGCCCCTCATTGGCGCGCTGGCGGCAGGCAACCGGGCCATGGTCAAGATGTCGGAAAACTCCGCGCGCACCGCGCGCCTGCTGCAAAAGCTGCTGCCCAACTACTTCCCGGCGGACAAGGTGTGTCTGTTTGCCGACGACGACGCCGGGCCGGGCCAGCCGCTGGGGCCGCTGTTCACGCAGCTGCCGTTCAACCACCTGTTCTTCACCGGCTCGCCGCAAACGGGCCGCGCCGTCATGGCCAACGCGGCGGCCAACCTCACGCCGGTGACGCTGGAACTGGGCGGCAAGTCCCCCACCATCGTCGCGCCCGACTACCCATTGGAAAAAGCCGCCGAGCGCATCCTGTGGGTGAAGATGCTCAACGCCGGGCAGATTTGCACCAACGTCGATTACCTGTTTCTGCCTGCGGGCCGGGAGCAGGCCTTCATCGACCACGCCCGGCGCATCCTCGCGCAGCGCTACCCCGATTTGTTGAACGGCGACTACACCGCCATCATCGACCAGCGCCAGTACGACCGCCTGCAGGCCATGCTGGCTGACGCCATTGCCCAAGGCGCGCAGGCCGTGCCGCTGCTGCCGGGCCAGCCGGGCGACGCGGCGCGGCGCATCATGCCGCCGGTGGCGCTCCTGGGCGTTCACGACGGTATGCAGGTCATGCAGCGCGAGATCTTCGGCCCGCTGCTGCCCATCCTGCCCTACCAAACCAAGGAAGAAGTGCTGCAGTACATCAACGACCGGCCCCACCCGCTGGCGCTGTATTTGTTCAGCGAAGACAAGGCGCTGCAGAAGTGCTACCTGGAGCAGACGCTGTCGGGCGGCGTGACCATCAACGACACGCTCCTGCACGCCGGCCAGCACGCCCTGCCCTTTGGCGGCGTGGGCAACAGCGGCATGGGGCATTACCACGGCTACGAGGGCTTTCTGACGTTTTCCAAGCTGCGCCCGGTGTTCCAGCAGGGGGCGTTCCGCTCGGTGGACTTCCTCATGCCGCCGTACAAGGGGCTGGCCACCCGGATGCTCAACATGATGCTCTGGCGCAACCGCTAAAGCCATCGCCACACCACAACGACAGGAGACAAGCCATGCAAGGCGACATCGCATCGAGCGTGCTGCTGCCGCTCATCCTCGGCTTCATCATGTTTTCGCTCGGCCTGGGGCTGGCGCCGGCGGACTTCAAGCGCATCTTCACCCAGCCGCGTGCGCTGCTGGTGGGCGTGGTCTGCCACTTCGTGCTGCTGCCGCTGGCGTGCTACGGCATGCTCAGCCTGTGGGGCATGGGCGGGGTGTTTGCCGTGGGCTTCATGATTCTGGCGGCCTGCCCCACGGGCAGCACCTCCAACCTGCTGACCTACTTGGCGCGCGGCGACGTGGCGCTGGCGCTGAGCTTTACTGCAGTGGCCAGCGTGGCCACCATCTTCACCCTGCCGCTGGTGGTGACCTGGGCGCTGGGCCACTACCTGGGCGCCGCGCGCGCGGTGGACGTGCCCGTGGGCCTGATGATGGGCCAGGTGGCGCTGGTGCTGGGCCTGCCGGTGAGCCTGGGCATGGCGGCGCGCGCACGCTGGCCGCGCTGGGCGCAGGCGTTTGAGCCGCGCGCCACGCGCATCGCCACCGTGCTGTTCGTGCTCATCGTGCTGCTGGCCGTGGTCAGGAACTGGGGCCTGCTGGTGGCCAACTTTGCCACCCTGGCGCCGTTTGCCGTGCTTCTCAACGTCACCATGCTGTGCGTGGGCTTTGCCGTGGCCTGGGCCGCGCGCCTGCCACGCAGCCAGTCCGTCACCCTGGGCATAGAGACCGCCGTGCAGAACGCCGCGCTGGCGCTGGTGATTGCCAGCAGCGTCCTGAAGGACGACGCCATAGCCATCCCCGGCGCGCTATACGGCGTGCTGATGTACGCCGGCGGGCTGCTATTTGCCCTCGCCCTGCGGCGCCTGGCGCCCGCGCAGGCGCCGCAGGTGGCCACAGCATGCTGAGCTACCCCGCCACCGCCGCCGACTGGCGCGACCAGGCCCGCCGGCGCCTGCCGCGCTTTCTGTTCGACTACATCGACGGCGGCGCAGGCGACGAGGCCACACTGGCGGCCAACCGGCAGGACTGGGCCGCGCTGCGCCTGCGCCAGCGCGTGCTGGTCGATGTGGCGCAGGTCGATACCCGCAGCCGGATCGCCGGGCAGGACTGCGCCCTGCCGCTGGCCCTGGCCCCGATCGGCCTGGCCGGCATGATGGCGACGCGCGGCGAGGCGCAGGCGGCGCGCGCGGCCGCTGCCGTGGGCGTGCCGTTCACGCTCTCCACCGTCGGCATCTGCCCCATAGCCGAAGTGGCGACCGCGGCCGGGCAGGCGCCCTGGTTTCAGCTCTACATGCTGCGCGACCGCGGTGCCGTGCAGGCGCTCTTGCAACAGGCCTGGGAGGCGGGCAGCCGCACGCTGGTGTTCACCGTCGACCTGCCGCTGACCGGCCTGCGCCACCGCGACACGCGCAACGGCCTGGCGCACGGCGGCGCGCGCGCGGGCCTGCTGCGCGCCAGCCAGGTGCTGGCACGCCCGGGCTGGGTGCGCCGCGTGGCCCTGGGCGGCAAGCCGCTGATCTTTGGCAACCTGGCGCAGCAGGTGCCTGGCGGGCGCGACCTGGGTGCCTTCAAGGCCTGGGTGGACGCGCAGTTCGACCCCGGCGTCACCTGGCGCGACATGGCCTGGCTGCGCAGCCAGTGGCGCGGGTGCCTCCTCCTCAAGGGCGTGCTCGACGTGCAGGACGCCCAGGCCGCCGTGGACAGCGGCGCCGACGCCATCGTCGTCAGCAACCACGGCGGGCGCCAGCTCGACAGCGCGCCCTCCACCGCACGCGCCCTGCCCGCCATTGCCCAGGCTGTGGGCGGGCGTACCCAGGTGTTGGTCGATGGCGGCATCCGCAGCGGCGTCGATGTGTTCAAGGCGCTGGCGCTGGGCGCGCAGGGCGTGCTCGTGGGCCGGCCCTGGATCTGGGCGCTGGCCGGTGGCGGTCAAGCGGGCGTGCAGCAACTGCTGGTCAGCTGGCAGCGCGAGCTGGCCGTGACCATGAGCCTGACCGGCGTCACGCGGGTGGCCGACATCGACCACCGCCATTTCGACATTTCAAGTCAAACCGGGCTGTAGCGCCCGTTTTACAAGCGCAAGCAGCTATCAATAAAGGAATTCCCATGAACGGCGCACAAGCATTGATGAAGACCCTGGCCGACGCCGGCATCGAGGTGTGTTTTTCCAACCCCGGCACCAGCGAGATGCACTTTGTCGCCGCGCTGGACTCTGAGCCGCGCATGCGCGCCGTGCTCTGCCTGTTCGAGGGCGTGGCCACCGGCGCGGCCGACGGCTACGCGCGCATGGCCGGCAAACCCGCCGCCGTGCTGCTGCACCTGGGCTGCGGCCTGGGCAATGGCCTGGCCAACCTGCACAACGCGCGCAAGGGCAAGGTGCCGGTGGTCAACATCGTCGGCGACCACGCCACCTATCACACGCAATACGACGCGCAGCTGCAAAGCGACATTGAAACCGTGGCGCGCAACGTATCGCCGGGCTTCGTGCGCACCTCCCAAAGCACGGCCGCGCTGTGCCAGGACGCGGTGGACGCCATAGCCGCCGCGCGCGGCCTGCCCGGGCAGGTGGCCACGCTGATCCTGCCGGCCGATGTGTCCTGGAGCGAAGGCGGCCAGCCCTGCCCGCCGCCACCGGCGCCCGCACCGCAAGCGGCCGACGAGGCCACCGTGCAAGCCATCGCCCAGGCCATCCGCAGCGGTGAAAAAACCACGCTGCTGCTGGGCGGCCAGGCACTGCGCGCGGGCGCGCTGCTGGATGCTGGCCGCATCGCCGCGCACAGCGGTGTGCAACTGCTGGCCGAGTGCTTCCCCACGCGCATGGAGCGCGGGGCGGGCCTGCCCTTCGTCGACCGCGTGGCCTATCTCGCCGAGATGGCCAGCATGCAGCTGGCCGGAACACGCCATCTGGTAGTGGTGGACAGCAAGTCGCCCGTTTCCTTCTTCGCCTATCCCGGCAAGAAGAGCGACCTGGTGCCCGAAGGCTGCACCGTGCACACCCTGTCCGCACCCGAGCAGGACGCCGTCGCCAGCCTCGCCAGGCTGGCGCAGGCCCTGGGCGCTGCCGGCGTGCAGCCGCCGCTGCAGGTAGCCGAGCGCCCGGAGCTCCCCCACGGGCCCCTGACCGCCCCCAAGGTCTGCGAGGCCGTGGGCCATCTGTTGCCCGAGAACGCCATCGTCATCGACGAGGCCATCACCAGCGGTCTGATGCTGCGCGCCAAGACCGCCGGTGCGCCGCGCCACGATCTCATCTCGCTCACGGGCGGCGCCATCGGCCAGGGCCTGCCCAATGCCGTGGGCGCGGCCATCGCCTGCCCCGAGCGGCCGGTGATCGCCCTCATCGGTGACGGCACGGCCATGTACACCATCCAGGCGCTGTGGAGCATGGCGCGCGAGAACCTCAACGTCACGGCCATCATCTTCAACAACGCAAGCTACTCGGTGCTCAATGTCGAGCTCGACCGCGTCGGCGCCGAAGAGGGCGGCGCCAAGGCGCGCTCCCAACTCGATCTGCACGGCCCGCAGCTCAACTTCGCACAGCTCGCCCAGGGCATGGGCGTGCACGCCGTGCGCGCCAGCACCAGCGAGGACTTCTGCCAGGCGCTGGAATATGCGCTGGCCCACCCCGGCCCGCATCTGATCGACGCACTGGTGCCCGAATCGCTCTCGGGCGCCAAACGCAAGGTGCTGCCCTGGATGCTCGACGCCCTGCCCAAGCTGCCACAGCCCGTCGCCCAGGCGCTCAAGCGCAAGATTGCGCCCTGATGCGCGTCGGCGTTACGGCCCGTTGCGCAGCTTCTCCGCACTGCCCGCGCGCATGACGCGCCCGTCCGGCCCGAAGGTCACGGTGAAGATCATTTCGCGCGTGGGCGGGTCTATCCAGTTCCAGTCCCACTCGGTGTTCCGGCTCAGGTCATAGGTGATCCGCCTCGCCGGCTTGCCAAACATGCGGCGTATGGCTTCCTGCTCCATGCCGGGCTGCACGCGCTCGAAGTTGTGCGGCGCCAGCACCTGGCGCAGCGCCGTCATCTTGCCGCCCGGGCCTATGGTGATCATGTAGTTCTGGTGGCCCGCGGGCTGGCGGTTGTATTCCAGCGTGTGGCTGCCATCGGCTTCGGACCAGATGCGCTCGGGCTCGCCAAAACGGGCGCGCACGTCGGCCTCGGTGGAGACGTCTTCCTCCAGCTCGCGGATGCGCTGATCGTCACAGCCGGTCAGGGACAAGAGGGCCAGAGCGCCGGCGGCCAGGGCGGCGGTGATTCGGGTCAATGGACTCATGGGTGGGTATCGCTAAAATCGCGGGTTCTGAGAGGTTAACCGTCCATGCATATTTTCCGCCGTCCCGATTACCAGTCCGAAGTCACCCAGTTCATCGAGCAGCTCAAGAGCAAGAAGCCTGAGCTCGATGCAGAGCAGCAGGCCGGCCGCGCCCTGCTGTGGGACAAGAAGGTCGACCGCGACATCTGGCAGGAGTACCGCGCCGGCCGCGTGAAGCAAAAGCCCTACGTGTACTACTCGTACAGCGACAAGCAGGCATAAAACCGCCGAAAGCGCTTTATTCATAAGCGCCAATAGCTATTCAAATAATAGCAAAACAAGGCATGACGAGGGCCACTGACCCGCAAGCCCCCGACGCCGCCATGCCCCAGGTGGTCGATCAGGTGGCGCTGGCGCGCCTGTATGGCGAGCCGCTGTTCGCCCTGCCCCAGGATTTGTACATCCCGCCCGACGCGCTGGAGGTGTTCCTGGAAGCCTTCGAGGGCCCGCTCGATCTGCTGCTCTACCTGATCCGCAAGCAGAACTTCAACATCCTGGACATCCCCATGGTGGATGTCACGCGCCAGTACCTGGGCTATGTGGACGAGGTGCGCAGCCGCAACCTGGAACTGGCCGCCGAATACCTCTTGATGGCGGCCATGCTCATAGAGATCAAGTCGCGCATGCTGCTGCCGCCCAGGAGGCAGGAGGGCGCCGCCGAGCCCGAGGACCCGCGCGCCGAGCTGGTGCGCCGCCTGCTCGAATACGAGCAGATCAAGCTCGCCGCCTTGCGTCTGAACCAGGTGCCCCAGTACGGGCGCGATTTTCTGCGCGCCAACGTGTTCATAGAGCAAAGCCTGCAGCCGCGCTTTCCGGACGTGGACGTGGCCGAGCTGCAGCAGGCTTGGGCCCACATATTGAAGCGCGCCAAGCTGGTGCAGCACCACCGCATCACGCGCGAGGAACTCTCGGTGCGCGAATACATGAGCCATGTGCTCAAGGCGCTGCAGGGCCGGCGCTTCATCCCGTTCGAAGACCTGTTCCAGCCCGAGAAGGGCAGCACCGTGCTGGTGGTGACCTTCATCGCCCTCTTGGAACTGGCCAAGGAAACGCTGATCGAGATCACCCAGGCCGAGGCCTTTGCGCCCATCTACGTGCGGCTGGCCTACACGCCTGCCTGAGCCTGGAGCAGCCTGACCGCCGGAAAGTCCACCGGCACGGCAAAGGCCAGGTTCACGTAGTTGGTGAACAGGTTCAGCGCCACATGGGCCAGGATCTCGACCACGGCCTCGTCGCTGAAGCCCGCGTCGCGCAGCGCCTGCACGTCGGCACTGCCGACCTGGCCGCGCTCGGCCACCACCTTGAGTGCAAATCGCAGCGCCGCCTGGGTCTTGGCATCGCCCGATGCGCCCAGCTGGGCTGCGGCCATTTCATCGGCGCTGGCGCCGGCCTTCTGGCCCAGCACCGTATGCGCCGCCAGGCAGTACGAGCAGGCATTGCGGTCTGCCACGGCCACGGCGATCTGCTCGCCCAGCTTGGCGCCCAGCGTGCCAGCGCCCAGGGCGCCGAACGAGCCCCACATGCTCTTGAGCGCGGCCGGCGAATTGGCCACGGCGCGGAACATGTTGGGCGTGGCGCCAAAGGCGCCGTGGATTTCGTCGAGCAGGGCCTTGCGATCGGCGCTGGTGTCGCTGCGGTCTATGAGGGGGACTCGGTTCATGGCAACGCTCCTTGCGGGTCAGGGTGGAACATGCTGACAGTGTCCGCCTGCAGGTCGTACCATTGGATGCATCCAGTCCACGATACTTTGCACATCGTCCATGACCTCTACCGAGCTTGCGTCCCCCGACGTCGACAGGCTGTCGGCCCTGCTGGAGCGGTTCAGGGTGCACGCCCACCTGTTCCACGCCGGCCCGCTGTGCGGCGTGACGCATTTCGCAGCCGCGCCCGGGCGCGCCTTCCTGCATGTGCTGCGGCGCGGGCAGATGGAGGTCACGCACCACGCACGCAGCGGCGCGCCGCGCCGGCTGCGCCTGTGCGAGCCCACGCTACTCTTCTACCCCCGCCCGCTGGAGCATGAGTTTCACAACGCGCCGCAGGAGGGCAGCGACTTCGTCTGCGCCACTCTGGACTTTGACGGCGGCTTGCGTCACCCGCTGGTGCAGGCCCTGCCGGCCTTTGTGGCGCTGCCGATTACCGAGGTGGCAGGCATAGAGCAGACCCTGGCCCTGCTGTTTGCCGAGACCGAGCGCGTGCGCTGCGGCCAGCGCCTGCTGGCCAGCCGCCTGTTCGAGGTGTTGTTGCTGCAGCTGCTGCGCTGGCTCATGGACCACCCCGAAGCGGGCGCCATCCGGACGGGGCTGCTGGCCGGCCTGGCCCACCCCCGGCTGGCGCGCGCCCTCACGCAGCTGCATGAGCGGCCCGGCCACGACTGGACGCTGGCAGCCATGGCGCAGGCCGCCGGCATGTCGCGCAGCAGCTTTGCCGCAGAGTTCCACGCCACGCTGGGCATCACCCCAGGCGCCTATCTGCTGGCCTGGCGCGTGTCGCTGGCACAGACGCTGCTGCGCCAGGGCCGGCAGGTGCAGCAGATCAGCGACCAACTGGGCTACGCCAGCGCCGCGGCGTTTTCGCGCGCGTTCGCACAGGCCGCCGGCGCATCGCCGCGCGACTGGCTCAAGGCCCAGTGACCCCAGGGACAAGCCTGGCACGCAGGCCCGTCTCTACAATGCACCCTCCCTTTGCCCGCTCCGCACCATGGCATCGCTAGATTTCGACGTACTCATCGTAGGCAGCGGCCTCGCCGGCCTGTCCGCCGCCCTGCAGCTGGCGCCCACGCACCGCGTGGCCGTGATCACCAAGCGCGAGCTCAAGGACGGCTCCAGCAACTGGGCCCAGGGCGGCATTGCCGCCGTGCTGGCCGACGACGACAGCTTTGCCGCACATATCGAGGACACGCTGGTGGCCGGCGCCGGCCTGTGCGACATGGCCACCACGCGCTTCGTGGTGGAGAACGCCCCCGCCGCCATAGGCTGGCTGCGCGACCTGGGCGTGCCCTTCACGCTCGAAGGCGCGGCGCTGCACCTCACGCGCGAAGGCGGCCACAGCGCGCGGCGCATCGTGCACGCCACCGATGCCACGGGCGCCGCGGTGCAAAAGACGCTCACCGCGCAGGTGCGCGCCACACCCGGCATCACCGTGTTCGAGCACCACACACTGGTCGACCTGATCACCACGCGCAAGCTCGGCCTGGCGGGCCAGCCGCGCTGCGTGGGCCTGTACGCGCTGGACGAGGCCAGCGACACCGTCAAGACCTTCCGCGCGCCGTACACCATCCTGGCCACGGGCGGCGCGGGCAAGGTCTACCTCTACACCACCAACCCCGACACGGCCACGGGCGACGGCATCGCTGCTGCCTGGCGCGCGGGCTGCCGCGTGGGCAACATGGAGTTCGTGCAGTTCCACCCCACGGGGCTGTACCACCCGCATGAAAAATCCTTCCTGATCAGCGAAGCCGTGCGCGGCGAGGGCGGGCAACTCAAGCTGCCCGACGGCACGCGCTTCATGCCCGCGCACGATGCGCGCGCCGAGCTCGCGCCGCGCGACGTGGTGGCGCGCGCCATCGACTTCGAGATGAAGAGGCACGGCCTCGATTGCGTGCACCTGGACATCTCGCACCAGAGCCCGGAGTTTCTGCACGAGCATTTCCCCAACATCCTCGCGCACTGCGCGGGCCTGGGCATAGACCTCACCAAGGAGCCCATCCCCGTCGTGCCCACGGCGCATTTCACCTGCGGCGGCGTGCTCACCGACCTGTCGGGCCGCACCGACCTGGCCGGCCTGCTGGCCGTGGGCGAGGTGGCCTACACCGGCCTGCACGGCGCCAATCGCCTGGCCAGCAACTCACTGCTCGAATGCCTGGTGTTTGCGCGCGCGGCCTGCACCTACATCACGCAGACCACTCCGGCCAAGTCCCCCGCCCTGCCCGATTGGGACGACAGCCGCGTGGGCGACGCCGACGAGGCCGTCGTCATCTCGCACAACTGGGACGAGCTGCGCCGCTTCATGTGGGACTACGTGGGCATAGTGCGCACCAACAAGCGCCTGGAGCGCGCGGCGCACCGCATCGCCCTGCTGCAGGGCGAGATCGAAGAGTTCTACGCCCACTTTCACGTCACCCGCGATCTGCTGGAGCTGCGCAACCTGGTGCAGGTGGCCGACCTGATCGTGAAAAGCGCCCAGATGCGCCACGAAAGCCGCGGCCTGCACTTCAGCCGCGACTGGCCCGAGATGGCCGCGCCGGCGGCGCCGACCATTCTGGTGCCGGCCATGCGCTGATCCGACAACCTCCCTGTTCATTGCCACCCTTACGGAGCCCCCGCCATGCCCCACCTGACCGTCGAATACTCCAGCAACCTGCCCGCCTTCCCCGAGGCACAGACCCTGGCCGAACTCAACACCGCCGTCTGCGCCAGCCCCGAGGTGCTGGACGAGGCCGACGTCAAGACCCGCTTTGTGCGGCACGCCAGCTTTCAGGTCGGCACCGTGCCCGCGGGCCGCGCCTTCGTCCACGCCCAGTTGCGCCTGCTGTCAGGCCGCAGCCCCGAGGCCAAGCAGGACCTGGCCGGCCGCGTGGCCGAGGTGCTGCGCCGCCTCACGCCGCGCCCCGCGGGCGTGATGGTGCAGCTGAGCGTGGAGATTGTGGACATGGACAGGCCGTCCTACGTCAAGGAACGGCTCTGAACAATTATTGGCTCCCGCACCCATCCAGCGGACGCATACAGCTATCAATTAAATAGTTATCAGGGCAATGCCAGAGTCGCCGGCAGCCAGCCGCGCAGGCTGTTGATGAAGGCCCAGCCCTGCACGCGCGGTATGTCGTCGAGGCGCAGCACGGCCTCCTGCAGCCGGCCCTCGCCCAGCGCCACGGCGCGGCCCACGCCGGGCAGCAGGCCACAGGCCAGCGGCGGCGTGATCCAGCGGCCACCCAGCAGCGCGGCGATGTTGCCGAAGGTGGTCTCGGTGATTTCGCCAGTCTCGTTGTAGAGGACGGTGTCGAACAGGCCGCTGCCGGCCGCCGGCGCAAAGGCCGCGTAGTGCGCGCGGCGCGTGGTCTTGTGGCGTGTGAATTCGCTGTGCGCGGCGGCAAAGGACTGGCCCGCCAACGCCAGGCGCACGGGCGTGGGCGTGGGCTGCAGGGCGAAGGCCTCGGCGCGCGGCTGGCCGGCGGCATCGAGCAGCAGGCGCACGCGCCAGTCGCCTTGCGGGTGGGCGGCGGCCAGCGCGTCCAGGCAGGCCGCGACGCGTGCGCCGTCCCAGGGGTGGCCGAAATGCGCGGCCGCCTGCTGCATGCGCGCCAGGTGCTCGGCGCGGTGGTGCAGCCGACCGCCCTGCAGGCCCAGGGTTTCGAGCAGCTCGAAGGGGGCGCTGGCGCGTTCGACAAAGGCGCGCTTGGCGGCCCATTCGCGCCATTCGGCCTCGGCCTGCGAGCCCCAGGTGATGCCGCTGCCTATGCCGCAGCGGGCCTGTGCGCCATGCAGCTCCAGCGTGCGTATGGGCACGTTGAAGGTGGCGGCCAGGCCGCCCGCGCCGTCGGGCCGCACCAGCCCCAGGGCGCCGCAGTACACGCCGCGTGGGCCGGCCTCCAGGTCGTGGATGGCGCGCATGGCCTCGACCTTGGGCGCACCGGTGACGGAGCCGCAGGGAAACAGCGCGGCAAACACGTCCTGCAGCCGCGTGCCGGCGCGCGTGCGCGCCACCACGTCGGAGGTCATCTGCCACACGGTGGGCAGCCGCTCGGTATGGAACAGCCGCGGCACGCGCACGCTGTGCGGCTGGGCGATGCGCGCGAGGTCGTTGCGCAGCAGGTCGACGATCATCACGTTCTCGGCACGCTCCTTGGGACTGGCGCGCAGCTGCGCGGCGCTGGCCGCATCCTGCTCGGGCGTGGCGCCGCGCGCGGCCGTGCCCTTCATGGGACGGGTGAGGATGTCGCCCCTGCCGTCGGGCGCGGCGCGCCAGTCGAAGAACAGCTCGGGTGAGACCGACAGCAGCTGCCGGCCCGCGCCGTCATCGACATGCGCGGCGAAGCCGCCGGGCTGGGCGCGCTGCAGGGCGGCAAACAGCGCGCCGGCGTCGCCCTGCCAGGCGCCCGTGAGCGCCGCGGTGTAGTTGACCTGGTAATAGCGCCCGGCCGCTATGCCCTGGTGGATGCGCGCCAGGGCGGCGTCGAAGTCTGCGCGCGCCGGGCCGGCGTCCCAGTCGATGCGGGCCTCCTGGCCCTGGGACGGGTCTGCGGGCCAGGGCAGCGGCGCGTCGTACACGGCGAACCAGGCCAGGGGCGGCGCATCGGCATCGGGCACCGGCGCCTGCACGGTGAGCGCCGCGTCGAATGCGGGCGCGGCCTCATAACGCAGCCAGCCCAGGCACCAGTGGCCAGTGCGCGCAGCGGCCTCCACGGCGTCGAGCACGGCGCACACCTGGTGCGCATGCGTGGCGGCCAGCACGCGCTGCGGTACGGCAAAGCCATGGCGCAGGCGCTGCCCTTGGGCATGGCGCGGGTCGGGAAAGTCGATCCTGGATGGGTACAAGGTTGGAAGGGGTTTGCGGCCCGTCGTTGCTTGGCAAGAAGCTACTTTATCAATAGCAAGAGCGGGTACGGTAGCAGACGCCGCTACGGCCGCCAATAAAAGGCTCAAGTAGCGACGCCTGTTGATGACACGAGATGCTTGCAAAACCCGCCGTCATCCCCGCGAAAGCGGGGATCCACAGCAGTGACGAATCAACTGCCTGGGTGGTACCTGGATCCCCGCTTTCGCGGGGATGACGGGGTCAATAGGTATCGCTACTTGAGCCCAATAAAAAGCGCCCGCGGGTGCGGGCGCCATGGGTGATTACCGGGGTCAGCAAGCGGTGCTGGCGCCGTCATTGGCCCGGTTCCTGCTGGTACAGGTGCATGGCGTGCACCCTGTCCGCGCTGTCGTGCAGCTGCTGATACCGCGACAGGGCCGCCTGGTAGTCAGGCACCTGTTGCGGATTGAGCTCGCCCGATGGACTGCGCGGCCAGTAAGTCATGCCGGCGCGGTGCCACAAGGCAAGATCGGCCAGCACCTCGGCCCGGCTCAATCCCTGCTCCCCTCCGGCCGATGCACTTGAAGCAGGGGCGCTGTCACCCTGGGCCATAGCTCCAACAGCCACGCCCAGGCACATGGCAATCAAAAAAGCTGAACTGGGACGCATACCAACTCCTTCCAAAAGAGTCCATCAAAGAATCACCAATTGACGATCTACATCAAAGACGATCCATGTTTGACTATGCGCTCGCGTCCCATAAACGCATAGCCTTTCTTTTGCGCATCCGCGCAAGTGGCGTAACCGGCGATGTCAGTTGCCGCTCAGGCAGCACCGAAGTGCGGTACCAGCGCGCCCGGCGCCTGCCCGCTCTTGAGCGCCGCCGTGAAGGCCAGCATGCGGTCTATGGGCTGGCGTGCGCGCGGGATGAGCGCCGGGTCCACATGGATGGCGTTGGCGCCGGTCTCCAGCACGCGGGCCACGTCGGCCAGGCCG
>Ga0209792_1001151_pt1 | contig 13837 bp, 13 predicted proteins | sample EBPBio142005_DNA_FD_185860 | JGI IMG/M metagenome (GOLD analysis project Ga0209792, IMG submission 185860) | Wastewater treatment Type I Accumulibacter community from EBPR Bioreactor in Madison, WI, USA - Reactor 1_6/14/2005_ DNA (SPAdes)... | ecosystem: Engineered > Bioreactor > EBPR >... | reverse complement strand
GATATTAAATCAGGCACGAAATATCTTATTCCCTAGATGACAAAGGCGCGTAGAGCATAGCCCGCTATCCCGCATCCAACAATCACGGCTGGCACCACCCATTTCCACCGCAAGAGATAAAGGGCCAGCAACGCCGCCGCGAACAGGAAAACAGGCAAAACACCATTCAGAGTATGCGCGGCTATTTCCAGCATTGTAACAGCGAGAATGCCGATAACGGCCGCAGCGATTGAGTCGAGAAAGCGGTGCAGGGCCGTATTGTCGATTACTTTTTCAAGATAATGGTGTCCGACCAACGTAAAGGAAAAAGCAGGCAGGAAAATCCCGCCCGTCATCATCAAGGCGCCGCTCAACCCGCCCGCCAGAAATCCTAGGAATGTCCCAAAGATCACAAGCGGAGCAGGCACAACATTCGAAAGCGCGATACTGTCGAGAAACGCTTCCATGCTCACGCCTGGATAGACGCCGACCATGCCGTCACGCAGAAACGGGATCGCCGTGTAGGCACCGCCAAAAGACAGCATGCCGGCCTTCAGCCCTTCTACAAACAGGTTCCCAGCGGTCCCGAATGTTATTTCCGGCGCGGCTTGGACGAAAGCCAAGGCCACACCGATTGTGGCGAACCCTGCCAGCGCGATATATCCCCCGATATCCTTCCACCGCGCCCGCGCCGCCTCCGCCGCTATGACCACCAGAAACACGGCTAGAAAATGGACGCCGACCAAAGTTAGAATGACGGCGGTCAGGGCAATGATATAGGCGAAAATATCCAGCAGTGTTTTGTGGCCCAGATGATGCACCGCACGGACAATCAGCGCCGTGACAGCCGGCGCAACACCGACAAAAAGTGGGAGCAGTGTTTCCGCGCCATATTGCACATAGGCTGCCGCCAGCAGCAGGATCAGAAGCAATCCCGGGAGCATAAATCCAAGCCCCGCCAGCACGCCGCCAAGCCGGCCTTTGCGGATCATCCCAAAATACACACACAATTCATGCGCCTCCGGGCCCGGCAGGGCCTGATAGACAGCAAGTGTTCTCTGAAATTTATCGGGCGTAATCCATTGCCGCTTTTCTACCAATTCTTCCCGGATCATCGCAATCTGCGCGACCGGCCCGCCCCAGGCCAGCGCACCGAATTTCAAGAAGGTTGCAAAGATGGAGAAGTAGCTTTCTTTCACGCGGGCCTCTGCCACGATCCTAATATGAATGGCGGCCCCTGCCTACAGGCAATGCGGCGCGGGTTTCGTCGAGCAATGCGCGGAAGCTCAGGGTGCGCCCCTGCACACTTTCCGCATCGCCTTGCAGCTCGGTGCCGTCGAAATATTCCAGCGTGCCCTCGATTGTGTCCGCATCCGCCAGATAGGTGGAAAGCACACCTTCGATGTCGCGGCAATTGTTTGTCTTCGGATCACACAGGCTGATCTGCATCGTCTGGTCTTCACCCTCAAAGGTTTGCTCTTGGGTGCGGTAAACATCGTCCGCCTTCACAGCGGGCCCGAACAGGTTCATCCGCACATGGTTGCCGAGCGCGATGGTCGTTGCAGCCCCGTCCGCGATCCAGCAATCGGGATAGAATGTGCCGTCGACTGTCTCCTGCGCGCGGGCGGGCGGGGCAAAGAAAAGCGCCGCAAGAACGATCATCCCTGCGGCGCCTTTTCCAATCATGACAAAATCTCTTACGCGGCCTTTGCGAGCAGCTGGGTCACGGCCCTGCCGCCACCGGCTTTGTTCATATGGTCGTGGACATGCGCCACCATATCGTCCGTCTTTTCGTGGAAGAAATGGTTGGCGCTCGGCACCACGCGGTAATCGATGCTGATGCCTTTTTGCGCCTGCAGTTTTTCAACGAGTTTCTGCACGCTTGGTTCCGGCACGATATTGTCTTTTTGTCCGTGCAGGATCAAACCCGAAGACGGGCAAGGCGCAAGGAAGCTGAAATCATAAATGTTGGCGGGCGGCGCGACAGAGATGAATCCCTGAATCTCCGGACGGCGCATCAAAAGCTGCATACCGATCCAGGCCCCGAACTGGAAACCCGCAACCCACACATAAGGCGCGTTCGGGTTCAGTTGCTGCATCCAGTCGAGCGCAGAGGCGGCATCGGAGAGTTCGCCTTCGCCGCGGTCGAACACGCCTTGTGATCTGCCGACGCCGCGGAAATTGAATCGCATTGTCGAAAATCCGCGTGCGACCATAGCCTGATACAGAAGATATGTGTTCTTGTTGTTCATCGTGCCGCCATGCTCCGGTGACGGATGCAGGCACAAAGCAAGCGGAGCGTTCGGTGTTTTGGAATGATGATAACGGGCTTCGAGGCGGCCGGCAGGACCGTTGAAAATGATTTCAGGCATTGATGTCTTTCCACACAGAAGAGCAGTATTTCTAAACCCCTGTATAAAGAGCGTCGCGCTAAAAGTCCAAATTTTTCGTGTAAGTGTCTGATTCCCTTGTGGGTAATGCTTATTTTGGTAAAATTAGCCCCGATTAAATCCGTAAATTTCTTAACTTATAGAAATCCCAACGCACGCTTATTTTTCCATAAATTTATTGCAATATGAATAATAAATTGCTACCCGTATCTCCTTGAATTTGGGGACGAGCATGACGAAGACAGTAAATCCAGACCTGATTAAAGCTCTGCACGAATGCTATGAAGACCGCGACACACCTGTGGACGTTTGCAAAAAATTCGGCCTGCAGTATCCCGGACCGACAATCAAGGTTGGATTGCTGGCCGATAGTCAATTTGCTGAAAACCTTCCTCCTAAGGGCAGTGATTTTTATAAGAACCCAGAGCGCGCAGCTTCCGCTCTTTTCTATACGCATAAAGACCCTGATCAGGATGCACTGAATTTATTCGCCTTCTTCGTTTATGAAACCACAAAGACAAACCATGTAGTTACTGTGGATATATTGGGAATTCTAAGCAAACATTATAAATCTATTTTTAAACGCCTGCCCGTTCAAAGACTTCACGGGTTCTTTGATCGCCTTCAATCATACGGTCTTTTGGATTTGTTCGAAAAAACCCTCGACCAGGAAAATGTGGAATTAAATGCTTCTCTTCCCCGTGACTTGCCAAGAAAACTGGAACAATGGAAAAACCTGCCGAAAAACCGCGCACTCTTCGCCCCGCAAACGCCGGAACAACACCCTCAATCCCCTGAACCTGCGCCGACATCGGATACATCAAAACCCGCACCCATAGACCTCGATGCAATCATCGCGAAAAAACAGAAATATTTCGATGAAGTGCCAACGGCAAATATTCTGGATGCTTTTCTTGAAAGGGATAGGACGAGTGGTAATGAAATAGGATCTTACACCAAGACAATTTTTTCTGCGATAGATCCGCTATCCTCCAGTTTTGTAAAAAATATGCTGCGTGCAGTCTCCCAGATCAAGATGCCGCCGAATCTAAAACGCGCCGCGTCTTTGTTGTGGACTTTGGGTCTCTATGGCGACTACGCAAAAGGTGTCATAGATGACGATCTGAAAAGCAAACGATCTCAGGAAAATCTTTCCAATGTCTGGGTTCATTCCCTGACCGATGCGGATATATCTTCCTACATCTTTGAATCCGCACGCCGCCTGGATTATCTTCCCGATCTGTATTTTATGATGAACAGCACACGCTCGGCGGCAAAACCCGAGCATGTAGAAAAACTCAAAAACTGGTGCGCCTCAAGAAATATCGATCTTCGCCAAATGCTGGTGGATTACGAATTGATGCCCGTCATAGAAGGTATCGACCTTGAAGCTGCCGATCCCCGCGATGCCATAATCGCCGAAAAGCAGGCATGGTTTGATGAGATGCCTTATGCCTATATAGCGGCAAGCCTTCCTTATTCAATGGATATTTCCTTCTTGCACGAAGGAGGCGATTCTACAGCGGATTATACTCAGATTTCCGATTATGTGCGTACTAAGCATCCAGCACATGAGGCATTCGTGGTGGGGTTTTATCGGCATGTGGAACGGATGGAAAGACCGCTCACGAGAAAAGCAGCACTGATTGCTGCCAAAAATATCTTCTTCTGCTTTGATACTACAATTGAAGATGAAAAATTAGACCCGGTAGCACTCACAGGCAGACGAATGATTTGGCAATCTACTTTTTACGATGAGAAAACAAGAAACTATATTTTTGCCGAAAATCATAAATACGCTTTCCTGCCTGCCTTCTATTTTCTGGCGAATGCGGAAGGCACGCTTATTCCGCCTGAAACGACAGCTCAATTGCGCGAATGGTGCTCCCAAAACGGGATAGATCTTAAACAAATGCTCGCGGATTATGATCTTCCCGTCATGCCGGAACATTTTCAAAACCCTGAGCAGAAAGCCACAGCGGAACCTTTATTGCCGAATGCTGTCACAATTGTCGAGGTTGACGGAAAACTGGTCGATGTCGGCCGTGCGACGGAAATGCTCGCGGTTGACCGCAATCCCGATAACGATGCGCCTGCGCCCGAACGTCTGCGCGTGCCGCATGTCGAATGGCTTTTGGAAGATATTCCGGGCCTCATGGATCTCGACGGGCCAATCACTTTGTACCGTTCCAGACAGGAACGTGAAAAAGGGGAAGACAAGGATTTCTCGCTTCAGGTGATCGAATTCAAAACAACCGACGGGAACAAACACCAGATTGCCACGAACAACTGGTATGCTGGCGGAACCTACATCATCAAACCAGCCGCCGATATCAACCCGAACGATCCGAAACTAGTTCATATTCCGGATCTTCTGGGCAGCGGCAAGGCATGGCCCGTGCGTTGCCACAACCGCACTCAATATGTTATCGCGGCACTTCAACTCTGTGAAACGCCACTCGCCGAACTATCACCCTACATTCCGCGCCTCAGCTGGGCGGACAAGGCTCTGGCCGTGACCGAAACCTGCATCGCCCTTCTGAAGGAAACAGGCGAGCGCATTAAAACCAACGACCGCGAAGCCCTTCATACAGGTCCTCTGCGCGGCATCTCGACCGCAGGGCGTGTTGCGGCGGCCATCAATAACGGCGCGGTCGCCAATCTCGGCGCGGACGATCTGGCCGGTTTCTACAACAATCTATTCGAACGCGAACCCGCTTTGAAAGACCATCTCCGTAAACCCACAATCGACGCGGGCCGCGTTTTCGCCGATGCGGCCGCCTTTATCCGTGAGGAAGGCGTCGTCCCGCAAAACGGGTTTCTGGATGCGATCGAACTGGCCGGCTATCCGGCAGAGCGCGTGTCCCGCTTCTTCGCGCAGACGAGCGAGGGAAGCATCGTCGGCTGGCGCAAACTCCTCCCGGGCCGTAGCCATATTCCCTCAAATCTCGACGATTTCATGGTCGCTACGGGATTGGCTATACGGGTGGAAAAAGACGGTCTCTGGCCAAATTACGACCATCCGGCCCTGAAGGACGGCGCGCCCAAACAGGCACACGGATAATTTCAGCGGCGGGGTAATGACACCGCCCCTGATTTTTCCTATATATATCGCCATGCGACGCATTTACCTCGATTACAACGCCACCTGCCCGATTTTTCCGGAGGCCGTCACGGCCGCGGCGAACGCGATGGCGCATACAGGCAACGCCTCGAGCATTCATGCCGACGGACGCGCGGCGCGCAAGATCGTGGAAGATGCGCGGGAACAGGTCGCCAAACTCGCGGGCGTGCGCGGGGCTCAAATTATCTTCAACTCCGGCGCGACAGAGGGGAACAACACCATCCTCTCCGGCTTTGCCGACAAACTCGTCCTTGTCTCGCCTGTCGAACATCCTTCCGTGCTCGAGGCCACACCGACGACAACGGAATTCCTCCCGCTGAAATCCGACGGCACCATCGACCTCGACAAATTCGAAGTGGTGATGGAAACATCCAGTCCAGCGCTTGTCGCCGTGCAGCTCGTCAATTCCGAAACCGGCATCATTCAACCGGTCGCAGACATCGCCCGCATCGCAAAGGCGAAGGGCGCGCTCGTCCTCTGCGACGCTGTGCAGGCCGCAGGGCGTATCGCGATTGACTTCAAGGAACTCGGCGTTGACTACCTCACCCTCTCCGCCCACAAATTCGGCGGGCCGCAGGGCATCGGCGCGCTTGTCTTCCGCGAAGGACTTCAAATGCCGAAATTCATGCGCGGCGGCGGTCAGGAAAAACGCCAGCGCGCCGGCACCGAAAATATCGCCGCGATCGCGGGCTTCGGCGCGGCAAGCATCCGCGCCCTTGAAAATCTGGAAGACTACCAATCCCGCTGCACCGCCCTTCGCGCGAAACTGGAATCCGCGCTGCGCACCGCCGCGAACGACCTGATCATCGTCGGTGAAAACGCCCCGCGCGTGGCGAACACCACCGATGTCATCCTCCCCAATGCCTCCGCCGAAACGCAATTGATGGCGATGGACCTCGAAGGGGTGTCGGTCTCCTCCGGCTCCGCCTGCTCGTCCGGCACCTTCAAGCCCAGCCATGTGCTGGCCGCCATGGGCTACAGCGCCGACGAAGCCCGTTCCGCCTTGCGGTTTTCGACCGGATGGGCTACGACGGACGCCGATATTGAGAATGCCGCCAACGCCTACGCGCGTATGGTTTCGAGACTGCGTAAGTAACGTATTTTCTCGCATCCTGACGAAAGTCAGGATCCATATGGGTCCCGTTTGTACGAAATCCGCTTCGCGGATTGCCAACGGGATGCGAAACTAAAAACAGAGAACAAAAAATGCCAAAGATCACATTCAAATTAAAAGACGGTTCGGAAAAAGTTGTTGAGGCCGCGAACGGCCTCTCGGTGATGGAAGTCGCGCTGAAAAACAACATCGAACAAATCGAAGGCGCGTGCGGCGGGTCCCTCGCCTGCGCCACCTGTCATTTGTATATCCATCCCGACTGGTGGGACAAATGCCTGCCGGACGGGGAAAAGAGCGAGGAAGAAGAAGACATGCTCGACCTCGGCTTCGACCTGCGCAAAACCTCCCGCCTCTCCTGCCAGATCATGGTGAGCGACGAACTGGACGGTCTGGTGGTCGCCGTGCCGGGGACGAAAACGGGGTGGTAGCGTATTAAGGACCACACCTAGGATTAAACTGCGTGATTAAATATGAAGGATCGCCATATGGTAAACTTATTGGAAATTTCTGATCGGCTATGGGTGTAATACCATTATTCCTCAAACAAACATCTCTATTAACCATCGACAAAAACTTGTCTGCGTATGCAGAACTTATACAACTCTCGATATCTGATTTGTCATCGGACATTATCTTCAGCCAACATTTAAGAGATGGGTCTGCAAATTCACCCTTTTCTAATTCATAAGCATCATCGCTAATAAATTTTTTGGGTATAGGGTAACCTAAAGGCGATCCACCCAATACCATTGCAACGGCTTTATTCTCTTTATATCTATTTTGATCGGAAGCTTGGACTTTCATAAGATTTGTAGAGCGAGCATGACATTTCACCTCCGGCTTGTATCTCACCTCCTCTATGCAGTCTTTTCCTGATTTTATCCTGCACACGGAATCCGTTTTTCTATCCCTAAGAACTATTTTGGTGGGACTGGTTAAATCCGATCCTGTAATCCGATAGGGAAACTCCATGTATAAATAAACTATATCTTGCGTGATATCAGCGGCGTTTTGAGGATAGATAAGAAGATATGGCTGAACCATATCAAGCACAAAAATTTCTTTTTTAAGCTCTACTTTCCGTACCTCTAAAGCGTATTCTTTAAAAGTTTGGTATCTCCTATACCACTCAATCATAGTAGGAACTGTATCTACTTCAATGAGCCCTCCTTCTTTAAAGGAGACGCTTGTTCTATTTCGCTCTTTTTCATTAAAATCTTGATTATAAAAATCAGCAAATTTTCGATTACCGCCTATGTCAGTAGAATTTTTGTCCCAATCCTGATTGTAATATGTGGCGTTCAAATAACCATGCGTGCTGTGAAGAGGTAATACATAAGCTTCCTGCGTTTCAAGGAACATATTAAGTTCATCGGTAAAATCAAAAATATGCCTACCTTCGATTTTAGTATCCAGAATTTCCAAATAGGCGTCGGATATATCTGCACATATTTTGTTCGCAACTTTTTCGTAATGAACAGCTTTTCCAAAACTCACCCTTTTCTTTTGGTTTTCGTTCTGTGGAGACTGGAAAAAATTTTTCATAGTCTCTGGATATTCTACCTTTGTTTTATAAAAAGCATCAGCATTTAGCTTTTCAAACGCTGACTGAAAGTCTTCGGTTAAAAACTTATATTCCTTATTATCGTTAGCATTAGCATCCTGATTATAGGTGTTAGAGAACACCATCAAAAAAAATCCTGCACATATCATTAGTGAGATTAGTTGGAGAAATTTCATGGATGGCCTCTTCAAACATTTTTATTCAAGCCCATTGTACTAAATTTCTTTGTTACCTCGTGATTAGAAATAAATATAGGAACTTAGTCCTATTTATGCTATCCTTTTCCTTTTGCCAAAAGGAAAGCATGCCCCACCCCGCCACCACCGCAGCCCCCAGAAAATCCGGCTGGTCCCCTGCCCGCCGCGCCAAGCATGCCGCCGCCATCCGCCTCTGGGCGCCGTGGCGGAAATCCACGGGCCCGCGCACGGCCTCCGGCAAGGCGAAATCCGCCCTGAACGCCTACAAACACGGCGGCCGCGCAAAGGGCGCGAAACTCTTGGGCGAGGCGCTGGCGGCGCAGCGCGCCTGCATCCGCGTTATCCTCGCCCACCATGCGCTCCGCGATAAAAATGTGACGAACGAACTATTGAAACGCTTCCATGGCCGCGTCCAAACCCTGCACCAAATCTTCCTCGTCCGCCTGCACCAGTCGCTGGAATACGAGGAATTATGCAAAAATCTTGCTTTTTCGCCCCCTTTGCGGCAAATAGTTAACGCAAATGAGCACCGAAACACTCAACTCCATGGGCTTCGCTAAGCCCGAGAACAAAACCCGCGTGGTGGTCGCCATGTCGGGCGGGGTGGATTCATCCGTCACGGCGGCGCTGCTTCATGAGCAAGGCTATGACGTCGTCGGTGTCACGCTGCAGCTTTATGATTACGGCGCGGCCGTTGCGAAAAAAGGCGCGTGCTGCGCGGGGCAGGATATTTACGATGCGCGCCGCGTGGCAGAGAGCCTCGGTTTCCCCCACTACGTCCTCAACTACGAAGACAATTTCAAGCAGAGCGTCATCGACGGTTTCGTCGAGAGCTATCTGCAAGGCGAAACGCCCATCCCTTGCGTCAAATGCAACCAGACCGTCAAGTTCCGCGACCTGCTCCGCGTCGCGCATGATCTCGGCGCCGATTGCATGGCGACGGGGCATTATATTCAACGCATCTGGAATCCGGAGACGGGCGTGGCAGAGCTTCACCGCGCCGCAGACGTTACAAAGGACCAGAGCTACTTCCTCTTCGCGACAACGCAGGAGCAGCTGGATTTCCTGCGCTTCCCCTTGGGCGGCTGGGACAAATCCGTCACCCGCGCGCATGCGGACCGCTTCGGCCTCGTCAACGCTGCAAAGCCGGATTCACAAGACATCTGCTTCGTGCCGAACGGCGATTACGCCGCCGTCGTTAAAAAGATTGCGCCCCAAGCCGCCGCGCCAGGCGACATCGTGCATATCGATGGGCGCAAACTCGGCGAGCATACGGGCATCGTCAATTACACGATCGGCCAACGCAAAGGCCTCGGCATCGGCGGCGGTCACAACGACGCCAACGATCCCTTCTATGTCGTGCGCATCGACCCCGCCGCAAACCGCGTTCTGGTGGGACCGAAAGAGGCACTCGCCCGCGACATCGTCCATATCCGCGAATGCAACTGGCTCATACCAGCAAACGAAACGATGGAGGTGCAGGTCAAGCTGCGCTCGATGACGCGCGCGGTCGATGCAACGCTCTATCCGAAGGCGGACGGCACGGCGGAAATCCACCTGCTCGACGCGCAATTCGGAATCTCTCCGGGGCAGGCCGCCGTTGTCTATCACGGCCCCCGCGTCCTCGGCGGCGGATGGATTTCGGGGTCGGAGAACAAGGCGCTCAAACACGCCGCGTAAGACGGCAAATCCTGGCTGTTTGCCCCCGCCCCGTCCGGTCTTGACAATGCCCGCCCAAAAAGGCCATAACACCCCAACCAAATCGGCGGTTTAGCTCAGTCGGTAGAGCAGAGGAATCATAATCCTTGTGTCGGGGGTTCAAATCCCTCAACCGCCACCACTTTCCCTTGACATTTCGGCATTTATGTAGGATATTATTCCTACGCTTTATGCGCGGCTAAAACAGGCTCATTTGCTTGTCCCGCGCGTCGCGGCGGAAATGTTCGGTGGTCAGCGCCTTTCGCTTGTTCAGCCCGTATTTCTTTTTATACAGCGCGAAGATGTCCGCGATCTGGTCGGCATACACCCCCGTCCCGCGCATGCGGCTTCCGAAATTCGCGTCGTTCAGCTTTCCTTCGCGCACGCCGCGCACATGGCCGAGCACCTTGTCCTTCTTCTCCGGAAAATGCTGGTCCAGCCAGGTCGAAAACAAATCCTTCACCCCATAGGGAAGACGCAGCATTGTATACCCCGCCCCCACCGCGCCGGCATCGCCGCAAGCTTTCAGGATTGCGGGGATTTCATGGTCGGTCAGGCCCGGCACAACAGGCCCAATCATGATGCCCACCGGCACACCGCGCTTGCTCAGCGATTCAATGGCGCGAAGGCGCAGATGCGGCTGAGACGCCCGCGGCTCCATTGTGCGCGCGATATGCGGGTCGAGCGTTGTGACGGAAAGGTTGACGGAAATGCAATCAAATTGGGCCATTTCTTCAAAGATATCGCCGTCGCGGGCAACCAGCGCGTTCTTTGTGACAATCGCGGCAGGGTTCCTGAAATCGCGCAGCACTTCGAAGCATCCGCGCGTGATCCGCATCTTTTTCTCCAGCGGCTGGTAACAATCGGTGACGCCAGAGAGCATCAGGACTTTCGGCTCCCACGATTTGGAGGACAGCTTTTCCGCGAGCAGTTCCGGCGCACGCGGCTTCATGTAAATCTTGGTTTCGAAATCGAGACCAGCGGAAAGGCCAAGATATTCGTGGCTGGGACGGGCGAAACAATAAATGCACCCATGCTCGCATCCGCGGTATGGATTGACCGACGCCTCCATGCCGACATCGGGCGATTCATTGGTGGTGACGATCGACCGAGAAGGGTCGATGAAGGTTTGCGTCTGCACCTGCATCCCGTTCTGCGCATCCTCGTATAATTCCGCCCAGTAATCTGGCGTGCGCTCCCCGTCTTCTTTCTCGAAACGGCCGGTGGGATTTTCGCCTGTCCCGCGCCCTCTGCGTGTCGTGATGAAATGCTGTGCTTTCGATTCTGCTTCCATGCGGACATTCTAGCGCATCTTCTAAAAATGTTCTACTTTTGTTCTCTTTTGCGGGGACAGCTTGAGAAGAAGCGGCCAACCTGTCATGCTGCCCGCCATGTTGAGAGAAGAAGATACCAACCGCATCACGATCGCCTCCTACATTCTGGCCGCCGCAGGACTGTTTCTCGTCCTCTGGCTCGGCTTGCTTCCCGCCCTGCTCGGCGGATTGCTGATCTACAACCTTGTCATTTTCGGCGCGCGCCGTCTGGCCGATGTCGGTATCCTGCCTTATGCGGCAAAGATCATCCTGCTGGTCCTTATCACCTTGTTCGTGGTGGCGGGCCTGACCGTGGGTGGCATCATGTTCGCCTCTTACATCACCGAAGGACGTGAAAGCGTGGCGCAGCTGTTCCAGAAAATGGCGGATGTCGTTATCACAGGCAGCAGCTACCTCCCCGTGTGGGCGCATGTGTATCTGCCCGCCAACATCGAGGAATGGCAACTTGCCGCCGCCGAATGGCTGCGCGGCAATGCGCGGTATTTCAGCGTCATCGGCGCGGACGCCGTTGTAATCTTCATTCACATCATCGTGGGAATGGTCATCGGGGGCATGGTTGCGATGCATCCGGCCATGCCGTCCTCGCGCAAAGCACCGCTCGCCCATGCGATGAGCGAGCGGGTGGAATATCTCGGCCTCGCCTTCCGCCGCATCGTCTTTTCTCAGGTGCGCATATCGGCCCTGAACACCTTCCTGACAGGCATATTTCTTGCCTTCATCATGCCGATCCTTGGCTACGAATTGCCGCTGGTAAAGACGATGATCGTCGTGACCTTCATCGTCGGCCTGATGCCGATCATCGGCAACCTTATATCGAACACGGTTATTTTCCTGATAGCGCTCAGCGTCTCCCCGCTCGCGGCGATCAGCGCGCTGATTTATCTGGTCGTCATTCACAAGCTGGAATATTTCGTCAACGCCCGCATCATCGGCGGGCAGATCCGCGCAAGGGCCTGGGAAATTTTGCTTGCCCTGCTGGTCATGGATGCGGCGTTCGGCATTGCGGGGCTTGTCGCCGCGCCGATCTACTACGCCTATCTGAAAGACGAACTGGCGAACAAGAAACTCATCTAAAAAAGATGGGCCGGATGAGGGGAAATCATCCGGCCCGGTTCGTATGGAAGAAAGAGAGCGTTTCTTCCAAGAACAACTATGCGGGTTCGAAGTCCGATACTTCCACGGCTTCGTGAACATTCACCAGTACGCCGCTCGGGTCATAGACCACGAAATGCTGGCGACCATAAATGTCGGTCCCAAATTCCTTGTAAAATTCCAGCCCTTCCATATAGAGCGCGTCAAATTTTGCACGCACGTCTTCAACCGGAAGGTTCAGGATCAATCCCTGTACGGGATTTACGCGCTCTGCCACGCACTCATGTGTTGTATCGAAAATGGCAATCCGGTTGCTGGCATTGCTGATATCCTGCAAAAGGGTAAAGCCTTCTTTTTCGACCGTCGCAACAAAGCCGAAGAAATCTTCGTAAAAATTGATCGTCGGAACATATTTGTCCGATACAATCGTCGGGTGAAAATCTGTCATCGGGCACCTCCGCGCGTTGGAATAAAATTCTTTAAACTTGAAATATAATTAACTGACCAACTGTCAATATATAGTCTATTGACATACTGACAGCTCGTCAATATCATTTTCTGACATACTGTCAGTCCATTTTTGCATAGTAATGATAAAGGTTTGATTCAATGGCTAAAAAGCATGGTCCTAACAAGGAAAATCTGGAGGCCACACGACGGACTTTTCTCAAGATCGCCCGCAAAGAATTTTCGACATTGGGATATTACAACGCCTCTACCGCGAACATCGTGGATGAAAGCGGCATGGCGCGCGGCTCCCTCTATTACCATTTCGGCGACAAGAAAGGCCTGTTCCGCGCCGTCTATGAAGAGCTGATGGAAGAAATGCAGGCCTCGATCAAGCAACAGGTGGCAACCGCCAAGGATTCCTGGGAGGCCCTGATGGATGGTTGCCTCCACGTTCTGGATATGTGCATGCAGGATGAAACGCGCCGCATCATCATCGACGTTCACACCGCCCTTTCCTATAGCGAGCGCGTCGAGGTTCTGCAGCGAACGCTTCTCCATGAACTGAATGCCATCCTTTTCAACGTGCTCGGCATGGGATATTTCAAGGGGCACGACCCGCGCTCGCTCAGCATCATCATCTTCGGGATTATCAGCGAAGGCAGCCGCAGCTTCGAGCTCGCCGATGATATTCAAAAAGCGCGGGATTCGATGGGAAAGAGTTTCGTTCTTTTCATGGAAACGGCCCGTGCCTGACACGATAGACCCGCGCGATCTGGTTCCGATGGATATATTTCGGGACGAACCTTTTGCCATCGATATCGTCTATGCGCAGGCAAAGCATCCGGAAAATATTTTCGGCACCGCCGTCTATCACAAGGATGCACGCCTTATCCTC
>Ga0209792_1001148_pt1 | contig 13864 bp, 15 predicted proteins | sample EBPBio142005_DNA_FD_185860 | JGI IMG/M metagenome (GOLD analysis project Ga0209792, IMG submission 185860) | Wastewater treatment Type I Accumulibacter community from EBPR Bioreactor in Madison, WI, USA - Reactor 1_6/14/2005_ DNA (SPAdes)... | ecosystem: Engineered > Bioreactor > EBPR >... | reverse complement strand
ACGGCAAGCATGTGCTGGGCGTCTGGGTCGGCCGCGCCGACGGCTCGGCCGTGCCCGGCATTTCCGGCTACGGCACGGCCGCGCCGATCCTGTTCGACGCATTCCGCAAGGCCGGCGTGGCGATCCAGCCCCTGCCCCGTGCGCCGGCCGGCGCCCTGCGCCAGACCCTCGACGATCTGCCCGTCACCTTGCGCAAATTCGAATCCGGCGCGTCGGAGACAAAGCCCGGCATCGCGGAAGCCGCCCCACGCATCATCTTCCCGCCGCAGGACGCGCGGCTCGAACTGCTGGCGGACGGCACGCTTTCGCCGCTGGCGCTGAAACTGCAAGGTGGGCGCGCACCGTTTCGCTGGCTGGTGAACGGCAAGGCGCTGCCGGTGGCCGAACGACGCCGCAACAGCCTGCTGACGCCCGACGGCGTCGGCTACCAGACGCTCACCGTCATCGACGCCGCCGGCCGTGCCGCGAGCGTCAGCGTTTTTGTCGAGTAGACTAGTCGATCCCGTCCTTCTTCATGAAGAAGCTGTGTATCTGGTCGTCGGCATGATAGCCGCCGTCGTAGAGCGTCACCCCGTCGGCGTCCTTCCAGCACGGCGTCTTTTCCCGGAAAATTTCGCACTCGCCCGCCGGCGCGCTGAACCCAAGAGAGAGCGCGATAGCGGCAGTGTCGGCCGGCCCACCGATATTCAACTTGCGCCACTGGATGTACCGCGTTCGGTCGTCGGCCGCTATGGAAACAGTCACGACCTCTGGAACATTCGGGGTCGGTCCGTCCGCCCGATAGCATTGAATAAACCGTTGCTTGGCCGCGTCTCCAGCGCCCTGGTTGAATTCGAATCTGAGGCAGGTGGGCTTCAAACGCGTCTCAATGTCGGCAAAGGTCATTCCAGGCCGGATTGGCAGCCCGACGTCGGGCTGCGCCGACGCGGGCCACGTCGCTGAGATGACGAGAGCTAGGATCAGGCGCTTCACACTTGCCTCCCTCTAAGACAGCCACTCCGACAGCTTCGCCTTGCGCACGTCCTCCAGAAGCTGGACAAAACCCTTCGCCTGATGCTCGGCGGTCGCTTTGCCCTTCTCCGCAGTCGCCAGCGACGCCTCGCCCACCACGCCGGCGGGGTTCAGGTCGCTCGCGATCCAGGCGAAGGCATGCGTGCCGGTCGGGCGCAGCAGTTCGAAACTGCTTTCGGCCGCCGCGACGCGCGAGACGAAGTCCTTCGCCTTCTTCATATTCACGAGGTCGGGCCGGAAATGCAGCATCAGCGAGGTTTCGACATCGCCGCCATGGATGCCGTAGCGGTTCTCGATCTCGTTGAAGAGGCCCTGCGGCTTGCCGAAGCGCATCCAGCTCGTCTTCACCGCCAGCATGCCGAAGCGCACGCGCAGCTCGCGCGTGACGATGCCCATGATCTCCTCATTGCCGCCATGCGAATTGACGACCACGATCTTCCTGACGCCCGCCCGCGCGACCGACGCGCCGAGCTCGGTCCATGCCTCGATCAGCGTCGTCGCCGGCAAGGTCAGCGTGCCGGGCGCGTAGAGATGTTCGTTGGATTTTCCGACAGCCTGGATCGGCAGAAGACGCATGTCGAGGCCATCCGGCAGTCTTTCGATCACCGTCTCCAGCATGCCCTGCATGATCGTCGTATCGGTCGACACAGGAAGATGCGGGCCGTGCTGCTCGACGGCCGCCACGGGCAGCACCGCGATCGTCGCCTCGGGATCGATCGACTTGTACTCCGTCGCCGCGAAGTCTCCCCACCAGACGCGCCGCGCCATATCCGTCGCTCCGCCTGCTCAGTCCGCCGCCGCGATCGCCTCGATCTCGACCTTGAACTCCGGTCGGGCGAGGCCAGAAATGATCACCAGCGTCGAGGCCGGCGGAGGATCGCCCACCGCCTCGTCGCGCGCATCCATATAGGCGCGCATGTGTTCCGGCGCGGTGACATAGGCGTTGAGCCGAATCACGTCCGCGATCGTCATGCCGGCTTCCGCCAGGATCGCCGCGATATTGGCGAAGCAGAGCCTCGCCTGCTCGGTGGCGTCGGCAGGAACGGTTCCGTCCGGGCGGATGCCCAACTGGCCGGACACCGCGACGAGCCGTTTGCCCGCGCCCACCTCCAGCCCGTGGCTGTAGCGCGCGAGCGGAGACGGAATGCCCGAAGGCCGAAGGGGTCTTGCCATGCCGGCAACGTAGACCGGCCGCCGGATTCGGTTCAAGCAGCGATTGCCCGCCGCGTGAACTTGATGGATAAGGGCCTATGGAATGAGCACGGTGCTTGAGCGTTGGGCCGACGCAGGGTCTGCGGTTCAGCGCGAAGCCCCCCGGATGGTGATGGGGTCTTGGCACGGCGCTTGCATTTCAGAAATCCTGGTTTCTTTGAAGGAACATCCCATGACCCGTCTTCTGCTTTTGACCGCCACTTGCCTTTCCCTTACCGCCGGCGCCGCGATGGCGCAGGAAAAAGTGACCTTCCAGACCAACTGGCTCGCGCAGGGCGAGCACGGGGGCTACTACCAGGCCGTCGCCGACGGCACCTACAAGGCCTGCGGCCTCGACGTGACCATCGCGCAGGGCGGCCCGCAGGTGACCGGCCGTCCGCTGATGCTGGCCGGCAAGGTCGATTTCTACATGGGCGGCAACGTGCTCCAGGCCTTCTCGGCCGTCGAGGAGAACATCCCGTTCCGCATCGTCGCCGCCACCTTCCAGAAGGAGCCGCAGGTGCTGATGACGCATCCCGGCCAGGGCCTCGACACCTGGGAGCAGGTGAAGGACGCCGAGCAGTTCATCATCGGCGACGAAGGCTTCCAGACCTTCTTCCAGTGGATGATGGCCGACTACGGCTTCGACGCTGGCAAGCGCGTGCCCTACACCTTCAACTCGGCCCCCTTCCTCGCCAACAAGAAGTCGGCGCAGCAGGGCTATGTGACCTCGGAACCCTTCGCGATCGAGAAGGAAGGCGGCTTCGTGCCGAACCAGTTCCTGCTGGCCGACTACGGTTTCGACACCTATTCGACCACGATCGAGACGATGCAGAAGACGATCGACGAGAGGCCGAAAGTGGTCGAGTGCTTCGTCGATGGATCGGCCAAGGGCTGGTACAACTATCTGTACGGCGACAACAAAGCCGCCAACGAGTTGATCAAGGCCGCCAATCCCGACATGAAGGACGAGCAGCTCGCCTTCTCGCTCGCGCAGATGAAGAAGTTCGGCATCGTCGATTCGGGCGACGCGGAGAAGCTGGGCATCGGCGCGATGACCGACGAGCACATGCAGAGCTTCTACGACAAGATGGTGAAGGCCAATGTCCTGAAGCCCGGCATCGACATCAAGAAAGCCTACACGCTCCAGTTCGTGAACAAGGGCGTCGGCATTGACCTGAAGAAGTAGTCCAGCTTCGGCCGACCCATGATTGCTCCGGTCAATCCCGCGCCGTTGCTCGTCGCGCGCGGCGTGGGCAAGACGTTCTCCAACGGCGTGCGCGCCCTGGACGGCGTCGACCTCACGCTGCGCGAAGGCGATTTCCTGAGCCTGCTCGGGCCGTCCGGCTGCGGCAAGTCGACCCTGCTGCGCATCATCGCCGGGCTACTGTCGCCGACGTCGGGCATGCTTGACTGGCGCGGGCAGATGGCCGACCCGTCGCTGCTCGGCTTCGTCTTCCAGGAGCCGACGCTGATGCCCTGGGCGACCGTTTTCGACAATGTGTGGCTGCCGCTAAGGCTGAAGGGCGTGTCGCGCAAGGCGGCGGCTCCGGCGATCGGCGACCTGCTGGAGCGCGTGCACCTGACCGGCTTCGAGAACGCGGTGCCGCGCGAACTGTCGGGCGGCATGAAGATGCGTGTCTCGATCGCGCGCAGCCTCGTGACGAAGCCGCGCCTGCTCCTCATGGACGAGCCCTTCGCCGCGCTGGACGAGATCACGCGCTTCAAGCTGAACAACGATCTGCTCGAATTGTGGGACGACCAGAAGATCACGGTCGTCTTCGTCACCCATTCGGTATTCGAAAGCGTGTTCCTGTCCCACCGCGTGGTGGTCATGGCCGCAAGGCCGGGCCGCATCTTCCAGGAGGTCGCGGTCGACGCGCCCTACCCGCGCGACGAGACTTTTCGCACCTCGCCGGAATATGCGGCGCTGTGCCGCTCGACCTCGGACGTGCTGGCCGACGCCATGCGCGCGGGAGCGGCCGATGCCGCTTGAGATCGCGCTCGACGCCGAGGAACAGCGCCGCCTGCGCGCGGCACGGCTGGAGCGCGTCGGCCGGTGGGTGCTGCCCGTCGCCATCATGTGCCTGGCGGTCTTCCTGTGGGACCGCGTCGTCGTCTGGAACGAGATCCCGCATTACATCCTGCCGCGCCCGATCGACGTCGTCCGCGCCTTCGTCGAGGACTGGCAATTGCTGCTGTCGTCGCTGCTGGTGACGTTGAAGATCACCGGTCTCGGCCTGGTCTGCGCGGTCGTCGGCGGCGTGGGCCTGGCTGTCCTGTTCGCACAGTCGAAATGGGTGGAGATGTCGTTCTTCCCCTTCGCCGTGATCCTGCAGGTCACGCCGATCGTCGCGATCTTTCCGCTGATCAACATCTATGTCGACAACCTGACGGCAAAGCTCCTGCTCTGCGCCTGGATCGTCGCCTTCTTCCCGATCCTGTCGAACACGACGCTGGGCCTGAACTCGGTCGACAAGAACCTGCGCGACCTGTTCAAGCTGAACGGCGCGACGCGCTGGCAGGAACTGTGGCACCTGCGCCTGCCCGCCGCCATGCCCTACTTCCTCGGCGGGCTGAAGATCGCCGGCGGGCTGGCGCTGATCGGCGCGGTCGTCGCCGAATTCGTCGCCGGCTCGGGCGGCCAGTCGTCAGGCCTCGCCTCGCGCATCATCGAAGCCGGTTACCGGCTGCGCACGGCGCGCCTGTTCGCGGCGCTGATCCTCATTTCGCTGACCGGCATCGCCATCTTCATGCTGCTCTCCTGGCTGTCGCATGTCATCCTGCGCCGCTGGCACGAAAGCGCCGTGAAGCAGGAAAGCTGATGACGATCTCCATTCCCGACGAAGGCTGGTATGTGCTCGCCGACGCAAGGCTGCATGTCTCGACGGTGGAAGGCCTGCGCGGCCAGCCCGACCGCGACGGCTTCGTGCGCGCCGACATCTCGATCGCCGACGGCCGGGTGAAGGCGATCGCGCTGCGCGGCGAAAAACCATTGCCGCCCCGCGCCGTCGACCTCAAGGGCCGCATCGTCCTGCCGACCTTCATCGACTGCCACACCCATCTCGACAAGGGCCATATCTGGCCGCGCATGCCGAACCCCGACGGCTCGTTCATGGGCGCGCTGACGGCGGCGGGAACCGACCGCATGGCGTTCTGGACGTCGGCCGACGTGAAGCGGCGCATGGAGTTCGGCCTGCGCACCGCCTACGCGCATGGCACGCGCGCGATCCGCACGCATCTCGACTCGATCTCTCCGCAGGACGCGATCTCTTGGGACGTCTTTTCCGAATTGCGCAATGAGTGGACCGGGCGCATCGAATTGCAGGCCGCGTCGCTGGTCGGCATCGAGGCGTTGCGCGACCGGGCATGGGCGGCGGCGCTCGCGGACCGGGTGGCGCGGGCCGGCGGCATTTTCGGCGCGGTCACCTACATGATCCCCGATCTCGCGGCCGAACTCGACCGTGTGTTCGCCCTGGCTTCAGAGCGTGGACTGGACCTCGATTTCCACGCCGACGAGACTGACGACGTCGCCGCCGTCTCCCTGCGCATGATCGCGGAGGCGGCGCTGCGCAACCGATTTCAGGGAAAAATCCTCGTCGGCCATTGCTGCTCCCTCGCCCTGCAGCCGGACGCCGACGTGCTGCACACGCTCGACAGGGTGGCGCAAGCCGGCCTGTCGGTCGTCTCGCTGCCGATGTGCAACCTCTATCTCCAGGATCGCCGGGCGAACGCGACCACGCCGCGCTGGCGCGGGGTGACCCTGGCGCATGAGATGAAGGAGCGCGGTATTCCGGTCTCCGTCGCGTCGGACAACACGCGCGATCCGTTCTATGCCTATGGCGATCTCGACATGCTGGAGGTCTATCGCATGGCGACACGCATCATGCATTTCGACCATCCGGTCGGCGACTGGCCGCGCGCGGTCGGCGCGACTCCGGCCGCCGCGATGGGCCTGGCGGAGTCGGCTACGCTGGCGAAAGGCAGGCCGGCCGATCTCGTCGTCTTCCGCGGCCGATCCTGGACGGAGCTTCTATCGCGGCCGGAAAGCGACCGCATCGTCATCCGCGACGGCGCGGCGATCGACGCGACGGTCCCGGATTATTCTGAACTTGACGACATCCTGACGGCAGAGAGGTGACGCAGATGTTCAAAGCCGCGATTCCGATTTTCCGGACAGGCTCGATCTCGGCAGCCCGAACGTTCTACTGCGATGTTCTCGGCTTCTCGGTTCAGTCCACCTACCGGCCAGGCGAGTCCGACGACCCGGCCTACATGGTGCTGCGGCGAGACGCAGCGGTCATGCACCTGTCGTCTTTTCCCGGCGACGGGGTTTTCGGCAATGTCGTGACCTTGCTGGTCGACGACATCGAGACGCTTCATGCACAACTGTCAGGTCGCGGCGTCGACGTCGGAGAGGGCATCATGAATCAGGATTGGGGCGATCGTGAGCTGTATGTGCGCGATCCGGATGGCAACGCGATTCGCTTTCAGATGCCCGGATGACTGAACATCGTCATTTGCCAATCTCAGAACTCAAGGCCGCGCTCGCCGGCATCGAGGTCGAGGACCATCCGGCAATCGTCCAGCAGAAGAGCCGCGACTTCTACTGGTACAGCCCGTGGCTGAAACGCCGGCTGGAGCACGTCAGAGGCGACCTCGTCGTCACCCCGCGTGACGAGGCGGAACTGATCCGCGTGCTCGCCGCCTGCTACCGGCTCGACATTCCGGTGACGCCGCGCGGCACGGGCACCGGCAATTACGGTCAGGCCATGCCGCTGTCGGGTGGCGTGGTACTGTCGCTGGCGGAGATGAACGAGATCAGGTCGATCGCGCCCGGCCGCGTGGTGGCGGGACCGGGCGCGATCCTCGCCGACATCGACAAGGCCGCGCGCGCCCATTCAGGCCAGGAGCTGCGTATCCATCCCTCGACTTATCATACGGCTTCGATCGGCGGCTTCATCGCCGGCGGATCGGGCGGCGTCGGCTCGATCAACTGGGGCGGATTGCGCGACTTCGGCAACATCATTCGCCTGCGCGTCGTCACCATGGAGGCCGAGCCGCGCGTGCTCGACCTGACCGGCGAGGATCTGCACAAGGTGACCCATGCCTACGGCACCAACGGCATCATCACCGAGGTTGAGATGCCGTTGACGGCGGCCTATGACTGGGTGGACGTCATCGTCGGTTTCGACAGCTTCCTCGATGCTGCCCGCTTCGGCAACGCGGTCGGCTTGCAGGACGGGCTGCTGACCAAGCTGATAACCCCGATCGCCGCGCCGGCCCCATTCGCCTGGTTCAAGCGTCACCAGAAGTTCCTTCGCGAGGGCCAGAGCGTTTGCCTGGTGTCCGTCGCGGCGCATTCGCTCGACGCCTTCCTTGCCTTCACCCGCCGCGCTGGGGGCGAAGTCATGTTCAATGCCGCGGCCGAGCCCGACACGAAGGGCTTGCCGCCGGCCTTCGAACTGGCCTGGAACCACACGACTCTCCGGGCGCTGCGCATCGATCCGTCGATCACCTACCTCCAGACGCTCTATCCGTTTCCCAATCAGATCGACCTGGTCGCGAAAATCCACGCACTCATTCCCGACGAGATGATCGGCCATCTCGAATTCGTCCGCTTCGACGGCAACGTCACCTGCTTCGGCCTGCCGCTGATCCGCTACACGACCGAAGAGCGGCTGGACGAGATCATCCGGCTGCACGAGGAGAACGGCTGCCCGGTCTTCAACCCGCACCGTTACACGCTGGAGGAAGGCGGCATGAAGCAGACCGACGCCGTGCAACTCGCCTTCAAGCGCGAGGCTGACCCGAAGGGCCTGCTCAATCCGGGCAAGATGATCGCCTGGGAGAACCCGGACTACGATTACCGCTCGGGCAAGGTCTTCCTCTTCAAGGGCCTCGAACAGCAATCATGAAGATCCTCGTCGTCTACAGCCATCCGGTCCCGGAGAGTTTTGGCGCGGCGGTGCGCGGCACGGTCGTGTCCACCCTTCAGGGCGGCGGCCACGAAGTGCGTCTGTTCGACCTTTACGCGATGAATTTTGACCCGGTCATGCATGCCGACGAGCGGCGCAGCTACAATGACCGCGCCCCGTCCGATCCCGCATTGGCTGAACATATCGAGGCGCTGCGCTGGGCCGAGGGCCTCGTATTCGTCTATCCGACCTGGTGGTATTCCATGCCGGCGATGATGAAAGGCTGGTTCGACCGCGTGTGGGGCGTCGACGTCGCCTTCCGGATCGGCACCGAAGGCGCACATGTCGTGCCGCTGATGCGGCATGTCCGACTGCTCGCCGTCGTGACCACCTGCGGCGCGCCGTTCTGGATCAGTTGGCTGATGGGACAGCCGGGCCGGCGCATCATCCTGCGCGGCATCCGCGCGCTGTGCGCGCCGCGGGTCAAGACCCTTTATCTCGCGCATTATCTGATGGATCGCTCGACGCCCGAATCCCGCGCCGCCTATCTGGCAAAGGTGCGGCGCAAGCTGGCGAAAGTCTGAGATGGATTCGAAGCAGCAAATTGGTAGTGCCCGGCCAACGATTCCGCTAAATAGCTTCCGCTCGCGCCAGATAGACTCGGCGACACAGGAGAGAGTTCGGACCCATGGCAGCTTCGAAGAAAACCGACGCGCAGGTTGAAACCCCGGTGTTTACCCCGACGCCGGCCGCAAAAGGCCAGGCGACGCGCTCGCGCATCATCGCGCTTGTGCTTTGGGCGGCGGCGATCATTCTCGAACTGGTCGCGATCTTCTGGGTCATGCGGCCGACATTCGACGAACTGGCCGCCAGCCACGGCTTCCCGCAGTGGCGCTGGTACACGCTGCTCGGCTTCATCGCGGTCATCGGCGTGCTCGCTGTCGCCGGTTCGTTCCTCTGGAAGAAGGCCAACCGCTTCGACCCGGCATCGCGCAAGGAGCCGGTCAAATTCTTCATCCAGAACCAGCTCGGCGCCTTCATCGCGCTTCTGGCGTTCCTGCCGCTGATCATCATGATCTTCATGAACAAGGACATGGACGCCAAGCAGAAGAACATCGCGGGCGCCGCCGGCATCATCGTCGCGATCGCGGCGGCCGTGCTCGGCATCGATTTCAAGCCGCTGTCACAGGAGCAGGCGGCCGTGGAATCCCAGGTCGTGATGCATCTCGTCGGCCAGGATCGCGTCTGGTGGAGCGACGGCGGCAAGGTCGTACACCTGTGCGACGCCGCGTCCGACATCAAGAACGCCAAGACGCAGGTCTCGAACGGCCCGATCGCCGACGCGTTGAGCAAGGGCAAGCAAGGCATCACGCTGGAGCTCAACAGCGAGTTGAACCAGTGCGGCCTCCCGGTGCCGGCGAACCTCGCCGACATCGAGCAATGGGTGCGCACCGCACGCGGGCTGTCCTAAGTTTGAATCCGTATCCGGTTGCCCTTTCCGGCTTGCCACGGCGGGCCGCCTCCTGACAACAGGCTGTCAGGAGGCGCTCGGTAGGATCGCTCGCATATGCGGTCAGGGGTAAAGCGAGCAATGACGGTTATCAGCCACATCACGCTGGGAACGAACGACAAACGGCGAGCGGCGCTATTCTACGACGCCGTCCTGGGCGCGATCGGCTTTTCCCGTCTGCCGAAGCCGGCCGAAAAACCTCCGGCCTATGAGAAAGGCGGGACGATGCCGACGATCTATCTCTATGAACCGTATGATGGCCGGCCAGCGACAGTCGGCAACGGCTCACATGTGGCTTTCGTGGCGGATACCAGAGCGCAGGTCGATGCGTTTCATCGGCTGGCACTTGCATTGAACGGCAGCGACGAGGGCGCACCTGGCCTGCGATTGCACTACGGACCAAACTACTACGCGGCTTATGTGCGCGACCCGGACGGCAACAAGCTACAGGCGGTTTGCTACGGCCCCGAATAGCGCCGTCTTTCGGATTGCCCCTCACAGTCGGAGACGATTCGCGTGCGTGAGAAACTGTCATTGCCGGTCGCCCGGCGCGTCGCGCTGGCGGCGCAAGGCTTCGCCGACGCCCGGCCGACCGGCCCCATCACGCGCCGCCATTTCAACAAGGTGCTGGCGCGGCTCGGACAGTTCCAGATCGATTCCGTCAGCGTCATCGTGCGCGCGCACTACATGCCGCTGTTCTCGCGGCTCGGTCCCTATCCGATGGCGCTGCTCGAAAGCGCGGCGACGCCGAAGGTGCGTAGCCTGTTCGAATATTGGGGCCACGAAGCCTCCTTCCTGCCGGTCGAGAATTGGCCGCTCTGGCAATGGCAGATGCGCCGCGCCGAGGAGGGCCGGAACATCTATACCGGCCTTGCCAAATTCGGCCGCGAGCGGGGCGACCTGATCGCCGAGATGGAGCGTCGCATCGCCAGCGACGGCGCACTGGCGGCATCCGACATCGGCGGCGAGCGCGGTATCGGCGGCTGGTGGGGCTGGAGCGAGGGCAAGGCGGCGCTGGAATGGCTGTTCTGGGCCGGCCGCATCACGGCGCGCGAGCGCAAGCCGAGCTTCGAGCGCATCTACGATCTGCCGGAGCGGGTCATCCCGCAGGCGATCCGCGACTTGCCGGTGCCAGACGAAGCGGACGCGATCCGCCAACTGACGCGCATGGCGGCGAGCGCGCTCGGCGTCGCCACGGCGGGTGATCTGCGCGACTATTTCCGGCTGCCGGCCGACGGTTACAAGGATCGCTTGGCCGAACTGGTGGAAGCCGGCCACCTGCTGCCGGTCAAGGTCGACGGCTGGTCGCAGCCGACCTACCTTTCGCCCGACGCGCGCTTTCCGCGCAAGGTCGAGGCGCGCGCGCTGCTGTCGCCCTTCGATCCGCTGGTGTGGGAGCGTTCGCGCGCGGAGCGCCTTTTCGACTTCCACTACCGCATCGAGATCTACACGCCCGCCCACAAGCGAACCTTCGGCTATTATGTCCTGCCCTTCCTGCTCGGCGAGCGCATCGTCGCCCGCGTCGACCTGAAGGCGGACCGCGCCGCGTCGACGCTGCGCGTCGTGGCTGCGCACTCGGAAGGGCATGCGCCGGCGGAAACGCCGACCGAGCTCTATGCGGAACTGCGCCTGATGGCCGGTTGGTTGGGACTGGATACGGTCGAGATCGGCAAGGCCGGCGACCTCGCGCCGGCGCTGCGCGAGGCGGCAGGCTAGAGCGTCGGGCGGTAATTCCGGTCCATTCTGCCCAAACCAGCCCGGCAGAATGGACCGGAATTACCGCCCGATGCTCTAACGTTCGGCCAGGAAACCCGCAGCGCTCTGTCCGGCCGCGCCGTAGCGTTGGCGCGCGATGGCGCAGACCTCATCACGGCCCAGATGCACATAGGCAAGCGCCATCGACTGGCTGCGCTTGCCGATCTCGCCGGCGATCGGGCCGAGGCTGATGCCGGCCCTGGTCATCGCCATCGCGATGATATCTCGGTTCAGGACGACGCTCGGGCAGGAGCGCGTCAACGCGATCGCATCGGCCAGCTTGCCGACCGGATCGAGCGCCTCCGGCTCGGCGCCGCCGATCGCCGCCGCGATGCCAGCCGCGGCCAGAATAAATCCCGCCATGTCCCGCCCCTTCCTTGAGCTTTGCGGTCGATGCTGGATGATCCGGACGGAATGGCAAACGAAAGGTTAACGGTGGAGGCGTTTTGCCGGGCGCTGTTGCAGCAATGCCGCGGCGTGGCGTGATCGCCTACAGGCTGTCGTAGAGCCTGCCCGCTGTCTCGAGCGTGTAGCGGAACGGCACGGCCTGTGTCGCGCGCCAGACCGGAGCAGCATCGCCTGCCAGCAGCGCGCACGCTGTCTCGGTCGAGGCGACCGCGCCGCCATAGAGCCGGTTGGCGAGGTTGAGCACGGCGGTCTCATGCATGGCGCGTGTGCCGCTCGCGCAGGCATCCTTGACCAGCAGCACCCGGAACCCCAGCGCCTGTGCGTCCTTCACCGTTTCGTAGACGCAGGCCTCGGTCCATACGCCGGAAACGACGAGCCATTCGATACCATCGCGCTTCAGCTCCGGGCCGAGATCGTCGCGGAAGGAACTGGCGCGGTCCTTGACGATCAGCCGCTCGCCGGAGTGCGGCGCGACCTCGGGGCAGATCGCGGAGTTCGGATCGTCCTTGTCCGAGAAGGCGGGGCGGCCGTCGGCCTTTGTAGGCCGGAAGCCGCCGGAGCGAGCGCTGCCATCGACGACATAGGCATAATGGAACAAAGGCACCTTGCTTGCCCGCGCCGCCTTTTGCAGCCGGGCTGCATTCCAGACCACCACGTCAAACCCCTCCGCCAGAAAACCCGGATCGCACCGGTGCTCTTCCTGCAGATCGATGAAGACCGCGGCGGTCCGACCGGGCGGCAGTGTCAGTCGCTCATGCATAGCCGACGTCAGCCTCGCATCCGCCTCTGATCGGCATCGAACAGCGGCGAAGCCTGCGCCACGGCCTTATGGCGTTTGCCGAGCAGCTCGATCTCGAAATTCTGGTCGTCGGCGACAATCACAGGCACATAACCCATCGCAACCGACTTGCCGGACGCATGCGCATAGCCGCCCGACGTCACCCAGCCGACGACCTTGCCGCCGTGCCAGATCGCCTCGTCGCCGATCACGTCGGCGTCGATGGCGTCCATGACGAAGGATCGCAGGCGATATTTGCCGCCATCGGCCTTCGCCGCCGCGGCTGCCGCCTTGCCGATGAAATCGGCCGGCTTGTTCCATGCGACGAAACGGTCCAGTCCCGCCTCCACCGGCGAGTAGATCGGGCGGTATTCGCGCGCCCATGAGCCGTATCCCTTTTCGAGCCGCAGCGCGTTCAGCGCACGCGATCCGAACGGGCCGATAGAGAAATCCTCGCCGGCTTCCATCAGCGTCTGGAACACATGGCGCTGGTATTGCGGCTCCATCCATATCTCGTAGCCGAGGTCGCCGGTGTAGCTGACGCGCCCGACGATGCATGGCGCCATACCGACATCCATGCGTTTGATGGCCATGAAGGGGAAGGCGTCGTTTGACAGATTCGCGCGCGTCACCTTCTGCAGGACCTCTCGCGATTTCGGTCCCGCGAGGCCCAGTCCGACCAGTTTCTGCCCCAGCGCCTCGATGGCCACCGACCCATCATCGGGCAGATGCTGTTCGAACCAGCGCATGTGATATTCTTCGGCCACGCCAGAGCCGGCGATGAACCAATCGCCGTCGGCGAGATTGGCCACCGTGAAATCCCCGATCAGCTTCCCGTCCTCCTTCAGCATCGGGGCCAGCGTCATGCGCCCTTCCTTCGGCAGCCGGCAGGCGAGCATCCTGTCCAGCCATGCCTCCGCGCCCGCGCCTGTCACCTTGTATTTTGCGAACACGGAAATGTCAGACAGGCCGACGCTGTCGCGCACCTTCTGCGCCTCCGCGCCGACATGCTTGAAATCGCTCGACCGCCGCCAGGAGAACTCGTCCTTGACGCCTGGCGGCGCGAACCACAGCGGCACTTCCAGCCCGAAGCTCGCGCCGAACTGCGCGCCCTTCGCCGCCAGCAGGTCGTGGACCGGTGTGGTCTTCAGGCCCCTGCCCGCCGGCAATTCCTCGTTCGGGAAGCGGATGGAGAAGCGCCGCGAATAGTTCTCGCGCACCTTGGCGTTCGTATAGGCCATCGTCGCCCAGTCGCCGTAGCGGGCCACGTCCATCGCCCAGATGTCGGCGCCC
>Ga0209792_1001147_pt1 | contig 13884 bp, 15 predicted proteins | sample EBPBio142005_DNA_FD_185860 | JGI IMG/M metagenome (GOLD analysis project Ga0209792, IMG submission 185860) | Wastewater treatment Type I Accumulibacter community from EBPR Bioreactor in Madison, WI, USA - Reactor 1_6/14/2005_ DNA (SPAdes)... | ecosystem: Engineered > Bioreactor > EBPR >... | reverse complement strand
GCGGCAGGGGCGTGGATGTAGGATCGGCTGGTTTTTCCTGCGCTGCAATTTCGTTGCACACAGCAAAACTATCGCGATGCCGATTTATCGCACCGATAACCGCTTATTTTTCGCACCGCGCTTCAGCATCGAACCCCCTGCGGGGTTTCGCCCCCTGACGGGCTTCCATCGTTCCCTCGCTCCGCTCGGCTGACGCCTCCGGCCCGGCTTCCAGCTTCGGGCCTGCGCGCTTCGCTTGCCGTGCGGTTCGGCACATGAGGGCGGCCGTTGCCATGTCCAGCCGTCTTCCCTGACTCCATCACCTTGCTCGCGACTGTAGCCCGCGGCCGTGTGCCGTCAAGGCGCGCAGGGCCGTGTCCTCGGCTGCGCCTGCGGGCCGCACCAACCCTGCGCTTTCCTCCTTGACGGCCCCCGTCCGCGCGCTCCTGACCGTCGCGGGCGATGAACTCAGGAAAGACGGTGGCAACAGGGCCAACCGGGTTCCTCGTGCCGACCGCACCGAACAGCCAAAAGGCTGGGCTCCGAATCTAGGAATCCGGTGTGCGGTGAACAGCAAACCTCTTTTTTGTCAGGAGAACGACATGCTTGCCAACCGTTTCGCTTCACATTCCCCCGCGCTGCGTTCCGACTATCCCTTGTCGGATGACCAAATCCACCGCGTGGCCCCGTCCATCTTTGCGGATGCCCCGCATGAAAGCCGTTCGCACCGTTACGCCTATATCCCCACAGCGGCGGTGTTGACCGAACTGCGCAAGGAAGGGTTTCAGCCTTTCATGGTGACGCAAACCAGCGTGCGCGATGAAGGCAAGCGCGAGCACACGAAACACATGCTGCGCCTGCGCCATGCCAGTCAGATCAACGGCACAGAGGCCAACGAAATCATCCTGCTGAACTCGCACGATGGCACCAGCAGTTACCAGATGCTGGCAGGTCAATTCAGATTTGTTTGCAGCAATGGCCTTGTGTGCGGCGACACCGTGACCGATGTGCGCGTCCCCCACAAAGGCGACGTGGCGGGCCAAGTCATCGAAGGCGCGTTCGAGGTGCTGCGCGGTTTCGACCGTGTGCGTGATTCCCGCGATGCCATGCGCGCCATCACGCTGGAAGAAGGCGAGGCCGAAGTGTTCGCCCGCGCCGCGCTGACCCTCAAGTACGACGACCCGAACAAGCCCGCGCCCATCACCGAAAGCCAGATTCTGATGCCGCGCCGGTTCGAAGACCGCCGCCCCGACCTGTGGAGCGTGTTCAACCGCACCCAAGAAAACCTCACCAAAGGCGGATTGCATGGCCGCAGCGCCAACGGACGCCGCCAACAGACCCGCCCGATACAGGGCATTGATTCCGATGTGCGCCTCAATCGCGCCCTGTGGATGCTGGCCGATGGCCTGCGCCAGTTGAAGGCTTGACCCCTTTCCGGATTTTTCCCGCAGGAGGGGCGGTTTCCCCTCCATTCCTTGTTTGACTCGATTGGAGATACCACCATGAACGCCGTTACCACTACCGAAGCCCGCGCCATCAACGCCGCCGCCGCGATGCCGCTGCAAGCCGCCGACCCGACCAAGAACCTGATTCTGGTGCCGCTGTCGCGGCTGGTGCTGCGCCCCACGGGCCGCAACGTGCGCAAGACCTCGCACATGTCCATTCCCGAACTGGCCGCAAGCATTCAGCGTGTGGGCCTGCTGCAAAACCTGATCGTCATTCCCGCCAGTGATGGCGAGCATTACGAAGTCGTGGCCGGTGGCCGCAGGCTGGCCGCGTTGAAGCTGCTGGCGAAGAAACACCGCATCGCCAAGGATTGGGAGGTGCCTTGCCTGCAAGTGGCCAATGGCACGGCCCGAACTGCCAGCCTCACCGAGAACGTGCAGCGCGAAGCCATGCACCCGGCCGACCAGTTTGAAGCGTTCGCAGCATTGGTGGCTGAAGGACGACCCATTGAGGACATTGCGGCGGATTTTTCCGTTACGCCGCTGGTGGTGCAACGCCGCTTGAAACTGGCGAATGTCTCGCCGCGCCTGATGGCCGACTACCGGGCCGATGCCGTGAGCCTTGACCAGTTGATGGCGCTGGCGATTACCGACGACCACGCCGCGCAGGAAGCCGCGTTCTACGACGCGCCGCAGTGGCAGCGCCAGCCATCCGCGCCGCGCGACCGCCTCACCGAGCGCGAAATCGACGCCTACCGGCATCCGCTGGTGCGCTTCGTCGGGCTGGACGCCTACGAAGCCGCAGGCGGTGGCGTGCGCCGTGACCTGTTCGCGGAAGGTGACGCGGGCGTGTATCTGACCGATACCGCGCTGCTGGACAGGCTGGCGCAAGACCGGCTGGCGGGCATCGCCGCCGAGGTGAAGGCGGAAGGCTGGGCATGGGTGGATGCCACGCCCGCCGTGACCCATGCCGACCTGCATGCTTTCCAACGTGCGCCGAGGGAGCGACGCGAACCCACCAAGCGCGAAGCGCAGCGCATCGAGAAACTGCAAGTGAGGATGCAGGCCATCGGCGAAGCCATTGACGCCGCGACGGATGCCGACGACGAGGACAAGGCCGATGCCTTGCAGGAAGAAGGCGAAGCCGTGGGCGAACAGTTGCAGGCGCTGGAAGATGGTTTGCTCGACTACGGCGCGAACGTAAAAGCTGCCGCTGGGGTTGTCGTCACCATCGACCGCAACGGCGAAGCCGTGATTCATCGCGGGCTGCTGCGTGAAGCCGAGGCCAAGGCATTGCGCACGCTGGAACGCCTGCGCCAAGGTTTCAGCGGCGAGGATGCCGAGAACGACGACGAAGGCAATGGAGCGGACGACACGCAAGCGCCCGCCATGTCCGACCGGCTGGCCCAACGCTTGAGCGCCCACCGTACCGCCGCGCTGCAAATCGAAGTGGCCCGGCATCCGCAAGTGGCGCTGGCCGCGCTAGTGCATGGCATGGTGCAGACCGTCTTGCAGGGTAGCCACTACGGCCATGATCTGCCGGTAGGCGTTCGCCTGACGGTGCAAGACCGGCTGGAAGGCATGGCCCCGGACTGGCCGGATTCGCCCGCCGCCGTGGCGTTGCGCGAGATGCAGCAGGCACAGGGCGGCAAGTTGCCCGAGGACAGCGCCGAACTGTTCGCCGCGCTGCTGGCAATGGAACAAGGCGAACTGGTCAAGCTGCTGGCCGTGTGCGTGGCGGGGGCGGTGGACGTGGTGACGCCTCGCACTACGCCGCACCAACCCGGCGGGGAACTGGCAAAAGCCGTAGGCCTCGACATGGCGGCATGGTGGACGCCGAGCGCGGAAGGCTACTTCAAGCACGTTCCCAAGGCTGCAATCCTGCAAGCCGTGGGCGAGTACGCGCCCGATCACGTCAACCGGCTGGCGAAGTTGAAGAAGGCCGACATTGCCAGCGAAGCGGAACGGCTGGCCGTTGGTACGGGCTGGATGCCTGCCATCTTCAAGGCCGAAACGCCGGAAGCCATGCAGGAGCAGGACGACGCCCCGAAGGATGCCGAAGCAATGGCGGATGAACCCACGCAGGCGCTGGCCGCTTGAACCGTGCGGAAGGCAAGCGCCCCGGCTTCGGCTGGGGCGCTTCGCTTTGTGCGGTTCATCAAGGGCAGGAACAACGCGATCGGCACCGCGCCCAGGCCGTTCCGTCCTGGGCGCGGTGAAAAGCCAATCCGGGCGCGGCAGTAGCCGCGCCCGGTGTTCAATACCAACAGCCACACCAGAACGCCGCCGCCTTCGTCGGTGGCATTGGGGTATTCTGGATTGTGAATCCTCATAGACAGCAAAATGCCGGTATGCCCACAGAACTGCCAATTTCAATCGACGTTATCCGTGATGCTCTCGAACGTTCGGGATATTTGATGAAGTCTCGCGTTGTGCGCTCGCTCGCGGAGGCAGACTTTTTTGTCGAACCTAATGTCAGTCACAAGATGCCTCGTGGCGCGAAGCAAGGAATTGATCTCACTGCGGAGGTCGCCGGTGGCCTAAATCACCCAGGTGTTTGTGTGAAGACAACCTTTGTGATTCAGACCATCAACAATGCATATCCGATTGTTCTCCTGACCGAGCGGCCCTCAACACCCAACGCGGATTTCGAGAGCTACATCAAGTTCGGCACAAGCCCGGCTCCCTGTCCCTTTATTGATCAAGTTCATGTCTACGACGAACGCGCGGCAGACTGGCACAACCTTTTCTCGGAGATTTGCGCGCTGGATAGGCACGAACAGGATGAATTCACGGCACGCCGATCCGACGACATCCACTCATCCTTACTCAACGCAAGCCAGTACACGGAAGATGAGGTGAACGCCTTCGACGAATGGGTTGCCGAGGAGACCGGGCGGTATTGGCGCTTGTTCTTCTGGCATCCTATTGTGGTCGTGAGTGGTCAACTCTTGACCGCAAAGGTGACAGCGGAAGGAGCAGTGCAACTGCAGGAAGTGCCGCTCGCCAGACTGGAATTCAACTGGCATGATGGCGAAGTTCGGAAGACGACCGTTGTGGAGGTGGTTCGAGAGGATTTCTTGTTGGAGCGCCTCGATTCGATACGTGTTCAGGACAGTGCTATCGAAGCGCGCATTCACTCGATCAAACTGGCGCAGGAACCTGGAGCCGACTGACAGTTCGGCACAGCAAGTCCGGTGCTATTCCGGACGTTCCGGCGCGATGCGCCGTCGGGCTTTGTGGGCTGCGCCCCGTGCCGCCTCTGCCGTCACGGCCATTCGGCTCCAATCCCTAACGTCTTCGCGCCTGCGGCGCTGCGCGCTTAGCTTGCCTCCAGGGGATCGGCGCAGGGCCCATCCCCGCCGCGTTGCACTTGGCGCCCCTTCAATACCGCCGAACCGGCAGCGCCGGATCGGCCCGGCCAGCGCTCCACCGCGATGGGCGGGTCGCTGGCAGACACGCCGGGACTTGCTGCGGCAGGTTTTGCGGATGCGTGCCGTCCTCGACGCTGGTGGTTCGTGCCCATCACGTTCACGAAGGACGGTTCACGGACAACGTACACGGCATCGCTATGGAGCTTCCACGCCACGCCTCAAGACTGGCACCGCTGAGTGCGGCGGGGGCGTTCTCGCCTGCCATGGGGTGGTTGACCTCGCCCGCGTCAGCGGGCGAGCCGGTGCAGCCTTCGTGCGGGGATGCCGAGCCGGCCCCATCTCCATTCGGGGCGGTTCGTCCCAAGGCGTCCTTGTCTTGTCGTGAATCCTGGCGGTGGCGCGGCTGCGCCTCGGGCTTCATGGCTGCAACCGTCCAGCGAAAACAATTTCCCCTGCTTTGTCACTGCGTTCGGCGCATTCCTCGCGGGACAAATTGTTTTCGCCTTCCGGTTCTCCACTGTGTTGCGACCGCAAGCGGTGCAGCCAGCCCGTCCCCCGCCGGCCGGATCACAACAAGGACGCGATGGGCGCGAACCTTGTTCAACCGAACGGAGAAATCATCATGGCCAACATCGGCACCTTCACCGCAGACAAAGACGGCTACACCGGCACGCTTCGCACCCTGACGCTCAACGTCAAGGTCAAGCTGGTTCCCAACGACAAGGGCGACAACGAGAAGGCCCCCGACTTTCGAGTTCAGTCCGCCAGTCACGATATCGGCGCGGCGTGGAAGAAGACCAGCGAGGCCGGACGGAATTACGTGTCCGTGACCCTCGACGATCCTTCCTTCCCGGCCACGGTCTATGCCCGCCTGATCGAAGGCGAGGACGGCACGCACGACCTGATCTGGTCGCGCAGCAAGCCCCAAGCGGCGTAACCGCCGCAGCGCCCCGCCCATCGCGGTGGGGCGCTGCGCTGTGGGTTCATCCCGAACGCGGCGATGACCCATAGTGGATTGCGTCTTCCTGTTTGGGAGCAGTGTGTGGTTACGGCTCGGGCGTGGCGTGTCTGCGCGACGAGCTGCACTTGCCTCCAGAGGATCGGCGCAAGACCCCTCTATGCAGCGCGCAGCTGGCGCCTCTCGACACTGGCTGGGCGTTCAGGGCAGTTCTAGTATCCGAATTGACCAGGCCCCGGCGGCGGCGGTACTGCTTGAATCCAGCAACCGGGGCTTTCACTATCAAAGAAATCTACGTGAACAGGTCCAAGATCATCTTGAATGACTTGGTACGCATAGTTGCAGTAGACCTGATCACCACGAAAAACAGAGACCGCCACCCGCTGAACTCCGGTCCCACGCATCCGCTTCAGCAGATGCCGGTCGTGCTCCCCAATTCCCCAACCGAACAGCGTCAACGCGAATCGCTGTGACGTAAGAACCTCCCGGTACACCGTAGCCAGATAGTAGCTATTCTGGATCGAGGACACCTTCTGCTGCATCGTTCCCTCGCTGACAAACAGCGGCACGACTTGCTCGCTGCGCCACGCCTGCAGGATTGCCTCCAGCAAGCCCGCTCCAGCACTATGGATCTTGAGTTCCTTTTCCACAGCGTTGCGGCATAGAGCCAAGTTTCCGTGGGGATAGAACACCAATGTGTTGGTTCGCTCCCGATAGGGCTCACGGAATCTCTGCCACGCATCATTGAATGCACCGTGTGCGCCGTTCCCGAGGAAGCAATCCTTGAACAGATGGCCGTCCTGGACATTGAGTCCATAGGTCATCGTCCAGTAGACCAGCAGATCGTAGTTCAGCGAAATGACTGTGTCGAATCCCTTCAGAAACTGGTACATGCTGGGCAATCGAGCACTCACCAGATCGTATTCAGGATGCACGTTGCGAACGGCTTGAATCAAACACTCTCTGACATTCAGGTAGGCCTGATGCGTGCGATGGTCTGGTATCTCAAGCGACTTGTTGACGTTGGAGGCCTGCCAGACTAGTCGAAGAATCAACTCAAAGTCGGATGTACCGAAAAAGCGAAAAAGACGATTTACATCATCGGCGAGCAATCCCGTTTGCTGGGCATGCTCTAGCAGTGAGCCGTAGCCAAAACTGGGCGAGACAGCCATGCTCGCGCCGTTGCCTAGAAGAATCGTTCCATGTTGGTAGGTAGGCGCAATCTGCGTCCACTGTGCGATGGGGTATGGCATCCCTGGCTCCTCCTTGCTGTTCGTGATGATGATATTGCTGGGGAGCGGTCACGAATGTCATAGTCCGCTTAGCGCTTCTGATAGATCGCTCGTACCCCATTTCTGGGCTACCGGGCCGTATGCTTTGCTTCGCCTTCGGGACAGTTCTGCGGGCTATGCCCAGCCGTGCTGGGCGCGGCGCCTCTAGCTACCCTGGGCGGCTGAGCCGGATCGGCCATGCCAGCGCACACCCACACGCTATGGGGTGTCACTTTTCTTCGCCACAGTCTCCAACTGCTGGCGCACTTGTGCCAGCAGCTTGTCGGCCTGCCGCAAATCGTCACCGGCATAGGCCAGCGTCAGCAGCGTGAGCGGGTGGACCTCCATGACCTCGCACAGCTCGGCCAGCTTGTTCAGGGTCGGGCTTTTCAGGTCGCGCTCAAGCGTACTCATATAGGTGCGGCTGGACACGTCGGAAAACGCTTCCTGGCTCAAGCCACGCGCTTTCCTGACCGTCTTCAACGCCTTCGCCAATGAATACCTTGCCGCCACCTGTGGTTTCCCTCCCGAAACCAAGATGACAATTCATTGCGCCCTATAGGGCTACAATCTATAGTGTTCATTTTGTGTTGTTCTACGTTTCTGTGTCTTTACTGAAATCAGTATTGGCGGATTCGGACAAAGCCTTGGAACCGCCTCCGTGCCTATGCACAAAGACACAAAGCCGGATTGGTGGTTCTGCGCTTCGGCGTACAGCCGCATTCGTGCATCATTGGATTTGTGGGGATTGCCAACCATGCCGCAGCCACTCGCTACCGAATCGGAACGTGCGCAACTGCTTGCCCACGGTGAGGCCCGTGCCACTGGCCGGGCCATCGACCCGGTGCCGGTGGTGCGCCTGTTCACGCCGGACGCGCACCTGATCTGGCTGCTGGCCGCGCTCGATCCTGCCGACGCCGATACGGCCTATGGCCTGATCGACCTGGGGCTGGGAATGCCCGAACTGGGCACCGTCAAACTGTCCGACCTGGCCTCTATCGTCGGACCTCGCAAGCTGCCCGTGATGCGCGACCGCTATTTCCAACCCACGCGCACATTGTCGGAATACACCGAACTGGCCCAGCGTGACGGGGCCATCCCGGACTGAATAACGCCGACTGAGACTTTTTCAGTCTGGTGTCATACCGGATAAGTCTCAATCGGGATTCTTGCGGCGCAGCCGCACCAGTCTGATCCAAACAGACATGATACCCGGCGCGGGTTGCGGCAGGCTGGCATGTACCGAGCCCCCACATCGGGGGCGTTGCCGCCGCAGCATTGAGACGAATACCGCAACGCATCGGAGCCAATCGGTCTTGACAGCCCTCATCCACATTTCAACCCATGACGTTCTGACGATGGCGATGTAACGCGTAGCCCTGCCGTGGCGGCCTGTCCTGTTTGCTGGGAGGTTGCGTCATGGTCGATCCCCATCACGTCGCGCATTGGTATCCCACTGCGGCGTACCTCTACGTCTTGTGGCTGGATGCGCTCGCGCTGGCCTGGGAGTATCTGCGCCGCCATCCCGACTACCGGCTCGACTGGCTGCGCCACCATCGCCGGCCGCAGGCCGCGCAAGATGCGGCGCATCGCTGGGGCCTGCGCCTGTTGGAAGACCCCGCCCTGGATGCGCGCGACGCGCACCCGGCCTGGCTGCCCGGCCACGATGCCGTGGTGCAACTCCATCCCGATGCCGATCCGCCGCCCGATGCAGCCGCCTTCGCGTTCTGGAACATCCCCGGCCACAAACAACTGCTGCATGATGGCCAAGGGCTGGCGCTGATCGCGCGCCGCCCCGGCCATTGCGCGCGCTTCGCGCTGGCACCCGGCCTGGAGGACGGCATGGCGGTCGCCTATGCCTATCGAGGCGGCAGGGCTACCGCGCCTGCGCTCGACCTTGCATCCGACACAGCTCAGGCCGGCCCCAGGCCGACACCCGCCGCACTGCTGGAGCTGCACACCCTGCAGGCGCTCGACGCGACCCTGGCGGGCGCGTCCTTGCGCGAAGTCGCCGATGGGCTGTTCGGCGCCGACGCCGTGGCGGCCGACTGGCACGCCGACGGCGACCTGCGCGCCCGCGTGCGCCGCCTGGTGCGGCGCGGCAATGCGCTGATGCGCGGTGGCTATCGCCGATTAGCACAGCTTTCGCCGCTTGGGAAGGGACGTTTTGCATCCACTGCAAAACGTCCCTGAGCAGAAGGGCCGCGTTTTCTGAGACTGCCTCCATCCGGTTGCGCTGTGTGGCCGGAGCTTCACAACCGATGGAGGTTCACCCTATGCGTCCCGCTCCCTTGCGGCCTTCTGCAACAGTTTCGGCCACTACTTCGACCGCTGCCGCGCAGCCGCAGCGTTATCTCACCAACGACGAAGCCGCCGAGTACCTGCGCCTGTCGCCGCGCACGCTGGAAAAGCAGCGCGTGATCGGCGGCGGCCCGCGCTTTCGCAAATTCGGCCGGCGCGTCATGTACGCAGTGGCTGACCTCGATGCCTGGGCGGCTGACCGCAGCTTCGAGACGACTTCCGATCCCGAGTACGCCGAGCAGCACGCGGCGGACAGCCGTGCGCGCTGATCGGCGGTGCGCGGGTGGCCTTCGCCCTGTCCAAACCCTCGCAAGAGCGCGAACAGCTCGACCTGTTCCGCGCCTTGCCGGGCGACATGGCGCCGCGCGACAGCCAGGACCTGATGGCCTTTCCGTTTTTCTCGCTAGCAAAGTCGCGGCGCATTGCGCCGATCGACTTCCGGGCAGCGAACGTCACGATCCGCGTGGAGGGGACGGCCGAGCACGGCATCGCCACGATCTGGGATGCGGATGTGCTGATCTGGGCGGCCTCGCAGATCGTGGAAGCCCGCGACGCGGGCCTGCGGCCGTCTCGGCTGATGCAGGCCACGCCCTACGAGATCCTGGGCTTCATCGGGCGCGGTACGTCGCTGCGCGACTACCAGCGCCTCAAAGCAGCCCTGGATCGCCTGCAATCGACCACGGTGGCGACGTCGATCCGCGAGACGACCGGGCGGCGCCTGCATCGTTTTTCGTGGATCAACGAGTGGAAGGAGCTGGCCGATGCCAAGGGCACGCCTTTAGGGCTGGAGCTGATCCTGCCGGACTGGTTCTATGCGGGCGTGATGGATGCCGCCTTGGTGCTGACCATCGACCCGGCGTACTTCCGGCTCACGGGCGGCATCGAGCGGTGGCTGTACCGGCTGGTGCGCAAGCACGGCGGGCGGCAGGAAGGCGGCTGGCAATTCGATTTCCGGCACCTGTACCGGAAATCGGGCAGCGCCACGCGCTTCTCGGACTTCGCCTACGACCTGCGCGCGCTCGTCGCGCGGCAGTCGCTGCCCGGCTACGTCCTGGGCATCGAGCGGATGCCGGGCGATGGGGCCGAGCTGCTGACGTTCAGGCCCGTGCCGTTCGCGGCACGGGGATAAGCGGTGTACGGCCAGTGGACGGGCTCGTGCTATCAGGAGTACGGGGTATCGTGCTATCGGGAGTACAACTATCGTGCTATCAAGAGTACGGATCGGCCTCAAAGCCAATAACGGCGCGGGTTTCGGCCTCTCTTAACTTACCTAACTTAAATTCTCTAACTGGTAGTAGAGAAATGCCGTCGCGGTGGACAACCGCAGAGCGGCCGCAAACGCAGCAGACAAAGCCCGGTTTTCCAACACGGAGGGCCAGGCCATGATCGTCGCGCTGCTCAACCAGAAAGGCGGCGTGGGCAAGACCACGCTCGCCACCCACATCGCTGGCGAGCTGGCGATGCGCGGCCAGCACGTCGTGCTGCTGGACGCTGACCCGCAGGGTTCATCGCTGGACTGGACTCAGCGCCGAAGCCAGCAGGGCTTGCCACGGCTTTTCAGCGCCGTGGGCCTTGCCCGCGAAACGCTGCATCAGGAGGCGCCAGAACTCGCCAGGCGGGCCGATCACGTTGTCATCGACGGCCCGCCCAGGATTGCTGCCTTGGCGCGCTCCGCGCTGCTGGCGGCCGAGCGTGTGCTGATCCCGGTGCAGCCCAGCCCCTACGACTTGTGGGCCAGTGCCGAGATGGTCGCGCTGATCCGCGAGGCGCAGGTATTCCGGCCGCTGCTCCGCGCAGCCTTCGTCATCAATCGGCGCGTCAGCACCACCGTGATCGGGCGCGAAGCGCGCCAAGCGCTGGCCGAGCAGCCGCTTCCTGCGCTGCGCTCGGAAGTGCATCAGCGCATCGCGTTCGCCGACAGCGTGGCCGCTGGTCGGCTTGCACGCGAAACGGCGCCGGACAGCGCCGCCGCCCGCGAAATCACCGCGCTAGTCGACGAACTGCTGCGGTGGACGCCATGACCGAGAAGCCGCCAGCCAACAGCAAGCGCACGGCCAAGCGCGTCGGCATCGGCGCGCGTCCGCCTGCGAATCCTCACGCCGAGGCGTGGATTCGCCAGGGCGACGCCGATGCGCTGAACAAGGGCGATCTCTACACCGCCCGCCTCACCCTCGACATCACGCCCGCCATGCGCTCGCGCATCAAGGTGTCGGCCTTCACGCAAGGCGTGACCGTGGCCGACCTGCTGCGCGGTCTGCTGGAGCGGGAGTTTCCAGAACACCGCAGGGAGAACACACAATGACCGCATCCGCTTCGCCTGCTGCTGACGCGGCCACGGCTACGCAGCAACCATCATTCGCTGCGCCGTCCGGCCAGTCTGCCAACACGCCGCTGACGCGCGTGGCGCTGGCCTACATCGACCAGCGCTTCGACCTCTATCTGCGCTTCGGCGAGCCTGCGCGCATCCTTCGCCTCGACCAATGGCGGCGCTGCGCGCTGTTCCTGCCCGGCGCGATGCTTTGCCGCATCCGCTGGCAGGCCAATGCCTACGGCACGATCCGCTGGCAACTCATGGTGATGCAAACGTGCACGCCGCTGGACGGCGCGCAGCGCATCCCCGGCGTGCAACCGGGCGCGCGCCTGCTGACGCACGCCGAGGGCGACGGGCAAGTGCGCGCTGTGCTGGAACGCATCGACGCCATCGAGGCGCTGGGCATCGCGCCTGTCGTCGCCTCGCCAGCGTACTGGCGCACGCTCGCCAACCGGCTCGCCGCGCGCTTGCCGCTACCCGACTACACCGCCGAGCGGCACGCCGCCTGGCTGGCCGGGAGAGCTCTGCCATGACCGCCGTTTCCACTGGCGCCAACACCTCTGGAAAGGCGCCGCGTCTTCACTCGCACGCCCGCTCACGCATGCGCGCTCGTATCGTTCTCTCGGGCCTCGCCGCCTGCGGCCTCGCTGCGCTGGCCTGGGCGTACTTCGTGCATCCGCTGCCGCGCCTGATCTACAACCCGTCCGACAGCGTGGCGGTCGGCTGGTATCGCGTCGATCCGCTGCACCATCGGCCCTGCTCGCTGCCACGTCCTTTGTCCGTGGACACCATCGTCCTGACCACGCTGCCGCCAGATGCCGCTGCGCTGGCTGCGCAGCGCGGCTACCTGCCGGCCCGCATTCCGCTGCTCAAGCGCGTGGGGGCCATCGCACCGCAGCACGTTTGCGTTTTCGATGCGCTGGTGTGGATCGAAGGCGTGCCGGTGGCTACCGTTCGGCCCGCCGACCGGCTGGGCCGTCCGCTGCCATCCTGGCCGCAGTGCCGGCAGCTTCGGCCTGGCGAACTGTTCCTGCTCAGTTCGACCAATCCAGCGTCGTTCGACAGCCGGTATTTCGGGCCGGTCAGCGCATCCGCCGTGATCGGCGTCGCGCGCCCGATCTGGCTGGAGGCCCGCCCATGATGGCCGCCGACTCGCTGCACGTTGTCGTGCATCTCGTCGTGCCATCGGGCGTGCCGATCCGGTGGCATTCCGCGTGTCGTCGCCCCTGCAGTGCGAGCGCATCCGCGCTTCACTTCGCGCTACCTTCCAACGTGCAGGCGTCTTGCCTCGAACGCTGCCGGCCTGCGGCCGTCGCCGCGTTCGCCGGCGCGCTGGCTGCTCGGGCAGCAGCGCCGCCGGGCCGCCGCTGCCCAGAGCGCCAGCGAGGGGCAAAGGCGGAAGGCAAGACAAAAGGACGCGGCACCGGGCCGCGTGGAAAGCCAGTCTGCACGTGGGGGTGGCGCAGCACGGAGCGGCTTCGCCGCCGTGCCGCTTGTGGCGCGAGGCCCGCGCCAATGCAGTCATGTCCGCGTGCTTCGCACGACCGGATACGCCGGAGCTTGCAGGGAGCGCAGCCATGACCAACCGCCGCGATGACGATTTCCGCATCCGCCCGAGCGCCCCAAAGAGCCAGGGCCAGGGCTTCGTCTCCAAGGTGCTCAAGCAGGCGGGCAAGGCCAACAGCGGCAAGTCATCCGTGCGCCGTCCAGCATCGGCGCGTGGCACCGGCCAGCGGCCCGGTTCGCGCCTCGGGCGCGGCCACACGGCGGCGCGCTTCGCCGGCGCGAAGCTGACGCCCATGTCGCGGCGCGTGATCATCAAGACGCTGCTGGTGAATCAGCGCCAGGCCAGCCCGCAGTCGCTCGCCAAGCACCTGCGCTACATCGAGCGCGACGGCGTGGGCCGTGATGGCGAGCCGGGCCAAGCCTACGGACCGCAGGCGGATGCCGCCGACCTCGACGCCTTCAAGGAACGCTGCGCCGATGACCGGCACCATTTCCGCTTCATCGTCTCGCCCGAGGACGGTGCGGAGCTGGAAGACCTGCGCACCTACACACGGCACCTGATGAACCGCATGGAGGCTGATCTTGGTACGCGGCTGGAGTGGGTGGCGGTGGATCACTGGAACACCGACAACCCGCACACCCACCTGATCGTGCGCGGGCGCGACGACACCGGCAAAGACCTCATCATCGCGGGCGACTACATCGCCGATGGCTTCCGGCATCGTGCGTCCGAGTTGGC
>Ga0209792_1001146_pt1 | contig 13888 bp, 16 predicted proteins | sample EBPBio142005_DNA_FD_185860 | JGI IMG/M metagenome (GOLD analysis project Ga0209792, IMG submission 185860) | Wastewater treatment Type I Accumulibacter community from EBPR Bioreactor in Madison, WI, USA - Reactor 1_6/14/2005_ DNA (SPAdes)... | ecosystem: Engineered > Bioreactor > EBPR >... | reverse complement strand
GAAGATGCCGAAGCCCCACCAGGTCTCGTCGTCTCGACCCGCGTACATGTGGTTGAGGTTGCGCAGCGCGCCGGTCGTCAGCACGAGCGTGACGTGCACGATCGTGAACGCCACGAAGTAGAGCAGCACCAGGTAGTGCACGAGCCGCGTCACCTTCAGCGGCACGACGCGGTCGAGAGGTCGGAGCCGTGCCGCCAGGCCCGGTGCCAGCCGGATGCCCGTGGCCAGAGCCAGCGGCGCCGCGATGAACACCGTGGCGAAGTAGGCCAGCAGCTGCAGCGCGTTGTAGTTGACCCAGCTGTTCTCGGTCGGCCAGTTCAGGGACGCGTACTGCAGGCCGGCCGAGATCGCGTTGGGCACGATGTCCCAGGTGCGCGGCACCAGCCGGATCCACTGGCCGGTCGCGAACAGTAGCACGATGTAGACCACGCCGTTGAGCACCCACACTGCGTCAAGGCTCAGGTGGAACCACAGCGGGATGCCGATGCGCACGGGCGGATTGCGGCGCCGGAACGGGCCGGTCGTGCGGGTCCAGAACGCGGCGGGCCGCTTGGCCTGGTGCAGCTGCCATCCGGTGCGGAAGATGAACAGCAGGAAGAAGGCGTTGAGGAAGTGCTGCCAGTTCAGCCAGGTGGGGAAACCGACGGGCGCGTCATCCGGTAGCGACACGACCCCCGGGTAGTCGACCAGCCAGGCCTGCACGGCGGGCAGGTCGCGCAGTGCGCGCGCCGCGAACACGACGACGAGAGCGAGCACGAGCAGCGCGGGCACGACCCAGACGAGGGTGAACCACCTGCTGGCCCGGGCGCGCGCCCAGCGGGTCGAGGTGGTCATGGAGAGTGTGGCGCCTTTCGGTGTGCGGCGAAACCAGCCTAGTGTTGCGGCTGTGTCCGACGTCGTGATCATCCAGCGGGGCCGCCTCGGGCGCGTGCTGTTGAACCGCCCGCAGGCGATCAACGCGCTCACCCACGACATGGTGGTCGAGATCGCCGCGGCGCTTGACGCCTGGGCGACGGATGACACGATCGACACCGTCGCCATCTCCGGCGCGGGGGAGCGCGGGCTGTGCGCGGGCGGCGACGTGACCGCCATGTACCGATCGGCGCTCGCCGACGGAGCCGACGCCGCACGCTTCTGGGCCGACGAGTACGCCCTCAACTCAACCATCGCGCGCTATGCCAAACCGTACGTCGCCCTCATGACCGGCGTGGTTCTCGGCGGCGGGGTCGGCGTCTCGGCGCACGGCTCGCACCGCATCGTCACCGAGACGACGACACTCGGGATGCCCGAGGTGACGATCGGCTTCGTGCCCGACGTGGGTGGCACCCGGCTCCTCGCCCGCGCCCCCGGCGAGCTCGGCACCCATCTCGCCCTCACCGGCGGCACGATGACGGGCGCCGACGCGATCGCGCTCGGCTTCGCCGACTGGTACGTGCCGTCGGTCGGGCTGCCCGCCCTGCTCGATGACCTCGAGGGGATGCCCGCCGCCGACGCGATCGCCCGGCACGCGGCAGCGGTGCCCGCCTCCGACCTGCTCGCGCAGCGAGCGTGGGTGGACGAGGCGTACGAGGGCGACGACCCCGTGGTGATCGTGTCGCGGCTGGAGAACTCGGGGGTTGCCGAGGCTCGCGGCGCGGCATCCGTGATTCGCAGCAAGTCGCCGACGAGCGTCGCCGTGGCGCTCGAGGCCCTGCGCCGAGCGCTGCGGCTCGACACTCTCGAGCAGGTGCTCGACCAGGAGTACCGGGTGGGTCTGCGGATGCTCGCTGGCGTGGACATGCGCGAGGGCATCCGCGCGCAGGTGATCGACAAGGACCGCACCCCGCACTGGAGCCCGGCCACGCTGGAGCAGGTCGACCGGGCCGACGTGCTGCGCTACTTCGAGCCGCTCGGCGATCGCGAACTCGGGCTGGCGACGCGACCGGCGTAAGTTAGACGGATGCCCGTTCCCTTCACTGTCTCAGCCGAGGTCGCCGACGCGCTCGCCGCCAACCGACCCGTCGTCGCCCTCGAGTCCACGATCATCTCCCACGGCCTGCCGCGCCCGCGCAACCACGAGGCCGCGATCGAGTTCGAGACGATCCTCCGGGATGCCGGCGTCACCCCCGCGACGATCGCCATCCTCGACGGCGTGCCCCAGATCGGTCTCGACGCGGAGGGCGTGCGGCGGATCGCGGAGGAGGAGCTCGCCAAGGCGAGCGTGCGCGACATCCCGATCATTGCGGCGACCGGTGCCAGCGCGGCAACCACCGTGGCGGCCACCTCGCACCTGGCCGCTCTCGCCGGCGTGCGCGTGTTCGCGACCGGTGGCCTCGGCGGCGTGCACCGCGGGGCCAGCGACACCTTCGACGAGTCGGCCGACCTGTCGACGCTCGCCGTGACGCCCATCACCGTGGTCAGCGCGGGTGTGAAGTCGGTGCTCGACATCGCGGCCACGCTGGAGCGCCTTGAGACCCTGAGCGTTCCCGTCGTCGGCTACGGCACGCGTATCTTCCCGAGCTTCTGGCTGCGCGAGTCGGCCTTCACCCTCGACTGGTCGGTCGACACCGCCGCCGAGGTCGCCGCGATCATGCGCTCGCAGGACCAGCTGGGCCACGGGCAGGGCATCGTCGTGGCCAACCCGATTCCGCTCGACCAGCAGTGGGATCCCACCGAACACGACCGGGTGCTGACCGAGGCGCTCGCGCTCGCCGATGCGGCGGGCGTGACCGGCAAGGCCGTGACCCCGTTCCTGCTGCTCAAGATCGTGGAGCTCTCCGGCGGCCGCAGCCTCGAGGTCAACCTCGATCTGGCCCGCAACAACGTGCGGGTCGCCGGCCAGATCGCCACCGCGTGGTGTGCGCTGAATGCCTGAGCCTGGCCAGCGCATCGTCTGCTTCGGCGACGTGATCGACGACGTCGTGGCGGTCCCGGAGGGGCCGATCCGGGATGACACCGACACCGAGGCATCCATCCGCATCCTGCCCGGCGGCTCGGCGGCCAACACCGCGGCGTGGCTCGGATCGCTGGGTGCCGACGTCGACTTCGTCGGCATGGTGGGCTCGGCGGACGTCGCGCGCCACGAGGCCGCGCTCCCCGGCGTGCGGGCGCACCTCGCGGGTCATCCCACCCTGCCGACGGGCACGATCGTGGTCGTGGTGCAGGGTCAGAGCCGCACGATGCTCACCCAGCGAGGCGCGAACCGGGCGCTCGATCCGGCGGATGTCACCGACGCCCTGCTCGCGGACGCCGCCGTACTCCACCTCACGGGCCACGTGCTGCTGAACGACGTCGGTGCCGCGGGAGTCGGGCAGCTCATCGCCCGCGCGACGGCGGCCGGGGTCGCCGTGAGCGTCGACCCCGGGTCCGCGGGTTTCATCGCCGACTACGGGGTGGAAGCGTTCCTCGAAGCCTTCGCCGGGGCATCCATCGTGCTGCCGAGCTTGGAGGAGGGGAGCCTGCTGACGGGGCTCGCCGCCCCCGAGGCGATCGCGGCGGCTCTCGCCGAGACGTTCGACGTCGTGGCCCTGACGATGGGCATGGACGGCGTGATCATGGCCTTCGGCGACACCGTCGAGCGCGTGATCGCCTCGCACGCCGAGGTCGTCGACCCGACCGGCGCGGGTGACGCGTTCGCGGCCGGGTTCCTCGCCGAGTGGGTGCGCACGAACGATCCGATCGCCTCCGCCATGTGCGGGGTGCTCGTCGGCGCGCGGGCGGTGGAGACTATCGGCGGTCGGCCCCCGCGGCCTTGACCGCCTCGTAGGCCTCCAGCGCCTGGCGTCGGGTCTCACCCAGGTCGACGATCGGGTCGGGGTAGGTGGGCGTGCCGTACTCGGGCACCCAGCGGCGGACGTACTCGGCGTCGGGGTCGAACTTGGCCGCCTGCAGTTCGGGGTTGAAGACGCGGAAGTAGGGCGCGGCATCCGCGCCGGAGCCCGCCACCCATTGCCAGCTGGCCGGGTTGTTGGCCTCGTCGGCGTCGACGAGGGTGTCCCAGAACCACTGCTCGCCCACACGCCAGTCGACGAGCAGGTTCTTCGCCAGGAAGCTCGCCACGACCATGCGCACCCGGTTGTGCATGTAGCCGGTGTGCCAGAGCTCGCGCATGCCGGCGTCCACCAGCGGGATGCCCGTGCGCCCCTCACGCCAGGCCGCGAGCCGCGCGGGGTCGGCCTGCCCCCAGGGGAACTCGTCGAACGCGGGCCGGAAGTTCTCCGTCGCAAGCCCCGGCGAGTGGAACAGGATGTTCCAGCTGAACTCCCGCCAGCCCACCTCGCTGAGGAACTTCGGCGAGTTCTCGTCGCGCCCGTGCGCCGCCTCCCAGACCTGGAACGGGCTGACCTCGCCGAAGCGCAGGTGCGGGCTCAGCCGGCTGGTCGCCGCCACGGCGGGTTCGTCGCGCCGGTGGTACAGCGGCAGGCCGTCGGTGACGAAGGCCTCGAGCCGGGCGTGAGCTCCCGCCTCCCCCGGTGTCCACGCCTCGCGAAGACCGGCGGCCCAGTCGGGGCGAGTGGGCAGCAGGTTCCAGTCGTCGAGGGTGTCGGACGCGGCATCCCCGAAGGTCACCTCGGGGGCGGGCAGCGGTGCGCGCACCGGCAGCTCGAGGCTCGCGCGCCAGAACGGCGTGAAGACACGGTAGGGGTTGCCGTCGCCCGTGGTTACGGTCCACGGCTCGTGCAGCAGGTTCGCGTGATGGCTGTGCGGGTCGATTCCCGACTCCCGCAGCGAGGACTTGAGCCGCGCATCGATGTGGCGGGATGCCCCGTACCGGCGGTTCCAGTGCACGGCCGCGGCATCCGTCTCGGCGACGAGCGCCGGGATGACCTCCTCGGCGGGCCCGCGGCGCAGCACGAGCCGACCGCTGGCCGAGGCCGAGAGTGCGGCCAGCGAGTGGTGCAGCCACCAGCGACTCGCCGCCCCCAGCGGCCGGATGCCCGGGCTCACCTCATCGAGCAGGTACACGAGCACCACGGGCTCACCGCGCTCCGCCGCCGCCGTCAGCGCCGGGTTGTCGGCCAGCCGCAGGTCGTCGCGCAGCCAGACGATGGTGGGTCGGGACATCAGCCCTCGATGCCGTGGCGCAGCTTGTCGGTGAGGGTCGTGAGGGTGGCGAGTTCGGCGGGCGTGAGCGCTGCCATCTGCCGCGCGATCGACTCCGAGTGCGGCACGGCGACGGCGCGGAACAGCTCGTAGCCGGCATCGGTGAGGCACACGATCGTGCCGCGACCATCGCCCGGATCTGCCTCCTTGCGCAGCAGGCCGCGGGTGGCGAGCCGGTCGACGAGGCGGCTCACGCTCGGCTGGGTGAGCAGGAGGTGCCTGTTGAGGTCGCGGATGCGCAGTTGGTGCTCTGGCTGGCGCGACAGGTTGAACAGCACGTCGTACTCGTTGAGCGAGAGTTCGCCGGTGGGAAACTCGGCGTGGAGCTGCCGCAGCACGCTGACCTGCGCGCGGAACAGCGCCTCCCAGGCGTTGACGGCTGCGGCTCGGTCGCTCACCCGTCTAACGCTACCGCCGGTTGAGTAGCGCGGAGCGCGTATCGAAACCGCTCACGCCGGTTGAGTAGGCCGAAGGCCGTATCGAAACCAACCGCACCCCGGTTAACAGGATTGAGGGTCGGTTCCAGAGGCTAGGAACCGACCCTCTCCCTTGCACCAAGAGTGTCCTGCAATCACATTCCGCATCAGCTGCCACAGCAAACAACTTCTGCTCTATGAATGTATAACGGAACGGTAACGCTGTCTAGTTATCAATCCGTTATTTTTCTGCGAGTTTGCTCAGAGCGCTCGAATCCGTCATTCCGGCCTGCTCGCCGCGGGTGCTAGCGTCTGGCCATGACCGACCTCGACTCGCTCTATCGTGATCTTCACTCCCACCCCGAACTGCCGTTCGAGGAGCATCGCACCGCGGGGATCGTCGCGGAGCGGATGCGCGAACTCGGCCTCGAGGTCGAGGAGGGCTTCGGCGGCACCGGCGTGGCCGCGGTGCTGCGCAACGGCGACGGGCCGACCGTGTGGTTGCGCGCGGACATGGACGGTCTGCCCGTCGAGGAGAAGACCGGGCTCGACTACGCGAGCACGGTCGTCTTCACCGCGGCAGACGGCACGCGCATCCCGGTGATGCACGCCTGCGGACACGACATGCACGTGACCTGGTTGGTCGGAGCCGTGGAGGAGCTGGTGGCATCCAGCGCCGACTGGTCGGGCACCGTGGTCGCGCTCTTCCAGCCGGCCGAGGAGCTCCTCGCGGGCGCGAAGGCGATGGCGGATGATCCGCGCTTCGGTGACCTGCCGCGACCGTCGATCGTGCTCGGCCAGCACGTGGGACCCTTGCCCGCGGGGGTCGTGTCGCTCACCGCCGGTGCGGCGATGGCGGGAGTGGACGACCTCGCGGTCGTGCTGCACGGCCAGGGTGGTCACGGTTCACGCCCCGAGACGACCACCGATCCCGTGCTCGCCGCGGCGGCCGCCGTGGTGCGGCTGCAATCGGTGGTCGCGCGCGAGGTCACCCCGGGCCAGCTCGCGGTGGTCACGGTGGGCAGCCTGCGTGCCGGCACCAAGAGCAACGTCATCCCCGACGAGGCGCGCCTGGGCATCAACATCCGAACAGTGGACCCGCGAACGCGCGAGCGCGTGCTGGGAGCAGTGACTCGCATCATCACCGCCGAGGCCACCGCGAGCGGCATGACCGAAGCGCCCACCATCGACATCGCGCTCAGCGGACCGCCCACGGTGAACTCGCCCGAGCACACCGCGACGCTGCGGCAGAAGTTCGCCGCGGCGTGGGGTGCGCCGGCGGTCATCGACTACGGCACGGTGTCCGGAAGCGAGGATGTCGGTCTGCTCGCGTCCGCGGCCGAGGCTCCCCTGGTGTTCTGGATCACCGGCGGCGCCGACCCCGCCGCGGTCACGGCTGCGATGGCCGCGGGTCGCTTCGAGCAGGACATCCCCAGCAACCATTCGCCCTACTACGCTCCCGTGCTGCATCCCACCATCGAGCGCGGCGTCGACGCTCTCGTGATCGCAGCGCGCACGTTCCTCTCCTAGGCCAGCGCGATCGGCGTCACCGACACCACGAACTCGGGCCGCAGCGGCCCGTAGACGTGAGGGAACAGCTCGCCCTCGACGTCCTCCCAGAGCACGCGGATGCCCGCCGCCTCGATCAGCGCGTCGTCGAGCTCGAGCACCACGAGGGGCAGCGGATCGTCCGAGTAGAACGCATCGGCCACGCGCGGCACCTGCTCCGCGGTCGACGCGTGGATGAACCCCACCTCGTCGAGGGTGCGACCCCGTGTCGACACGGCGTAGTGTCCGGAGCGCTCCGCGTCATCCCAGTCGATGACGTGCGCGATGTGGAAGATCGTCATGGGTTGATCGTAGGCTCGCGTCATGGACTTCGACGAGGCGATGGACGCCTGCGCCGGGCATCCGGCGACCGAGCTCGACTACCCGTTCGGCGAGGACACGCCCGTCTTCAAGGTGGTGGGCAAGGTCTTCGCCATCCTCGGGGAGACCGGCGGTCGGGCGCGCATCACGCTCAAGGCCGACCCCGAGGATGCCCGTGCCCTCGTCGCCACGTTCCCCGAGGTCACCCCCGGCTACCACATGAATAAGAAGCACTGGGTGAGCGTGGACCTGCCGTCGGTCGGAGCACCGCTCGCCGACCTCATCCGTGACTCGTACGAGCTCGTCGTGGCCACGCTTCCGCGCGACCAGCGGCCGAAGTAGCGGCGCGCCGGCGCACCAGACAGCTCAGAAGAAGTCGGGGCTGGGTGTCGAGGCCTGGCGGATCGCGACATCCGCGTGACGGTCGAATCGGTAGCCGACGCCGCGCACCGTGCGCACGATGTCTTCGTAGTCGCCGAGCTTCGCGCGCAGGCGACGCACGTGCACGTCGATCGTGCGCTCGTTGGGGATCTCGTCGTCGCCGGCCGACCAGAGCGAGGAGATCAGCTCGTCGCGTCCGACGGTGCGACCCTCGCGCAGCACGAGGTACTGCAGCAGCTCGAACTCCTTGTACGTGAGCGGGGCGGTCTCGCCGTCGAGCTGAACGCGCTTGCGCGAGATGTCGACGACCACTCCGCCGCGAGGCTTCTCCACCGGCTCCTCGACCTGACGGTGCTTCGCGAGAGCGGCCGGGTCCTGCAGGGCGAGGCGCACGACGTCCACGTCACGGCCGCCGGAGCCGACGGGAGCGAGGGCGACGGCCGCGTAGGTCTCGGCGCTCGGAACGAGCTCGGCGAGCCGCTTCTTGAGCTGCTCGACGACGAAGGCGAGGTCGGTTCCGGCCTCGATGGCGCTGAACTCGTCGAGGCCGACGTAGAGGGCGAATCCGCGCGCCTCGGTGCCCTGGGGCACGGCGTGCAGGCGACGGGGTGCTGCGGGTGCCGGAGCGGCGGGCGCAGCGGTCGCGGTACCGAGAGGGGCGCGGTCGATGGTTGCGATAGACATTGGTGTCAGGAGTCCTTGAACTGGGGGTGAAGGGCCTCTGATGATGAGGGTGTGATCCTTCGGGGTACTACGTGTGGTGCAACGGGTCAGGCCGTGATGAGGGCGACAGACCCGGGGAGTTCGTGGCTCGGTTCGAACGTGAACTCGGCGAGAGAAAGCCGATTAGGCACACATTCGACAACACATGGCGGCGCGCATCGCAGGAGCTCCCGAGGGGGTCACCAGTGCAGAGCGAACAGTCATGCATGCAACTATCGGGCAAACGGCAGGGAATTGCAACCGCGGTGATCGCGCGAGGTCGGGATCTCGACGAGCTCGATCACCGGTCAGACGGTGCCGTAGAGGCGGTCGCCCGCGTCCCCGAGGCCGGGCACGATGTAGCCGTGCTCGTTGAGCCGCTCGTCGAGCGCGCCCAACACGATGGTGACGTCGCGACCCTCGGTGGCCTTCTCGACGGCAGCCAGGCCCTCGGGCGCTCCGAGCAGGCAGACGGCCGTGACATCCACCGCCCCGCGGTCGAAGAGGTAGGTGATCGCGGCGATGAGCGAACCGCCGGTGGCCAGCATCGGGTCGAGCACGAAGCACTGGCGGTTGGAGAGGTCGTCGGGCAGTCGCTCGGCGTAGATGTCCGGCTGCAGGGTCTCCTCGTTGCGCACCATGCCGAGGAAGCCGACCTCGGCGGTGGGCACGAGCTTGACCATGCCCTCGAGCATGCCGAGCCCGGCCCGCAGGATCGGCACCACGAGCGGACGCGGGTCGCTGATCGCCAGGCCCTGGGTCTCGGCCACCGGTGTCGTGATCGTCACGGCATGGGTGCGCACGTTGCGGGTCGCCTCGTAGGCGAGGAGGGTCACGAGCTCCTCGGCGAGTGCGCGGAACGTGGGCGACGGGGTGTTCTGGTCGCGCAGCACGGTGAGCTTGTGGGTGATGAGCGGGTGATCGGCAACGTGTACTCGCATAGGCTCAATCTACTGTGGACGCCCTACCCATGAGCACGGCAGACGAGTGGATGCGCGCCGCCCTCGTCGAGGCCAGGCTCGCTCTCACCACGGGCGACGTTCCCGTCGCGGCGCTCGTCCTCGATGCCTCGGGCACCCCGATCGGCGCGGGACGCAACGAGCGCGAGTTCACCGGCGATCCCACCGCCCACGCGGAGATCGTGGCGATCCGAGCGGCCGCCGCCGCGACCGGTTCGTGGCGTCTGGAGAACACCACCCTCGTGGTGACGTTGGAGCCCTGCACGATGTGTGCCGGAGCGATCCTGCAGGCGCGCATTCCGCGGGTGGTCTTCGGCGCCTGGGACGAGAAGGCGGGCGCGGCTGGCAGCGTCTTCGACGTGCTGCGGGACCGGCGGTTGCCCCACCGTGTGGAGGTCATCTCCGGCGTGCGCGAAGCGGAGTGTGCGGCGCTGCTGAGGGAGTTCTTCGTCGAGCGGCGGGTTGAGTAGCGCACCGCGCATATCGAAACCCCGACGCCGCGACTACCCTGACCCCATGACCCGCGCGCTCGTGCTCATCGACCTCCAGCTGGACTACTTCGCCGGTGGGGCCCACCCCCTGGTGGAACCCGATGCCGCGGTGGCGAATGCGGCTGCCGTGCTGGAGCGATTCCGCGCGAACGGTGAGCCGATCATCCATGTCTTCGAGGTGTGGGACGAGCCGGAGGCGACGTTCTTCCGGCCCGGCACGCCGGGCGTCGAGATACACCCGGCGGTGGCCCCCGCACCCGGCGAGCGTGTCGTGCAGAAGGGCAACGCCAACGCGTTCCTCGACACCACTCTCGAGTCCGACCTGCGCGCGCTGGGTGCCGACGAGGTCGTCGTCGCGGGCATGATGACCTGCGTGTGCGTCGACTCGTCGGTGCGCGCCGCGTCCGACCTGGGCTTCGACGTCACCGTCGTGGCTGACGCTTGCGCGGCCCCCGACCTCGAGTTCGGTGGCGCGGTCGTGCCGGCCGCCCAGGTGCACGCGGCGTTCCTCGCGGCCCTGGGCGAGCACTTCGCGACCGTGGTGAGCGCCGACGACCTGCTGACCCGGTGATCGGGCCCGTCAGGTGATCGAGCCCGTCAGGTGATCGAGCCTGCCCGGTGATCGGGCCTGCCCGGTGATCGAGCCTGTCGAGATCTACCGCCAGAACACCGCGACGAGCACATTGATGACGGCGAGCCCGCCAGCGGCGTGGAACCACGGCTGCACGCGACCGCCCTTGCGCTGCGTCACGACCGCGAGGATCGCGGCAACCATGACGACGACGGCGATCGACGCCTTCACGGCGATCTTCGCGTAGATCAGCTCGTGGTCGCCGGCCTCGGCGAGTCCGACCAGCGCGAGACCGGTAACGAGCTGCGTGATCGCGCCCACCAGCAGCGGCGTCAGCACGAAGTCGGTCTTGCGGCGCATCTGCACGAAGAAGGAGCCGACGATGGCTGCCATCCCGAGAAAGTGCGCGGCGACGAGAACGAGGGTGAGAATCTCCATGGTTTCCTGCTTCCGGCGCCTAGTCGGCGCCCTTGATGACGATCGAGTCTGTGGTGGGGCTTGAGCTGCCGGGCGCCTGGTAGACGTCCGGCTCGATGTAGATCACGCGCGCGACGGGCACGGCGGCGCGGATGGCGGCTTCGAGCGTGTTGATGCTGGTCGCGACATCCGACAGCCTGGCCTTGCTGGCGAAGGCCACCTTGGCGGCCACCAAGAGCTCGTCGGGACCGAGGTAGAGCGTCTTCATGTGGATGAGCGCCTCGACATCGGGGTTCGCGTTGATCGTCTCGCGGATCTTCTCCGTGTCGCCCGCGACGGCCCCTTCGCCCACCAGCAGGCTCTTGGTCTCGACGCCCAGAACGATCGCCACCGCGATCAGCAGCGCGCCGATCGCGAGGGTTCCGATCGCGTCCCAGGCGCTGTTGCCGGTGATGATCGTCAGGCCCACGCCCAGCATGGCGAACACCAGGCCGGTGAGTGCGGCGATGTCCTCGAGCAGCACGACGGGCAGCTCGGGCGCCTTCGCGTGGCGGATGAACGAGATCCAGCCCTGCTTGCCGCGCACGTGGTTCGACTCCCGGATCGCCGTGCGCAGCGAGAACGACTCGAGCACGATCGCGATCGAGAGCACGAGGATCGGCAACCACGGCACCTCGAGCTCGTGGGGGTGCTGGAGCTTGTCGAGGCCCTCGTAGATGGAGAAGACGCCACCGACCGAGAACAGGATGATCGAGACCACGAAGGCGTAGACGTAGCGTTCGCGACCGTAGCCGAACGGATGCGACGCGTCGGCCAGCTTGCGAGACTTGCGTCCGCCCAGCAGCAGTAGGCCCTGGTTGCCGGTATCGGCAAGCGAGTGGACACTCTCGGCGAGCATCGAGCTCGAGCCGGAGAACACGAAAGCGATGAACTTCGTGACCGCGATGCCGAGATTGGCCAGCAGTGCCGCGATGATCGCCTTGGTTCCGCCCGTTGTGCTCATGCGCCCAATCCTAGGATGAACGCATGAGCACACTGGGTTCGATAGCGATCATCGGCGCCGGAGCGATGGGCGGCGCCATCCTGGGCGGCCTCCTTGCCCCCGAGGTCACGGTGGATGGTGACATCCGGGTCACCAACCGCACCGAGGCGAAGGCGACATTGGTGAGGCGGCCGGGCGTCGAGTCGATTGCGCTGGAGACCGAACCCGAGGGCAACGCGCGGGCAGTGCGCGGCGCGGACGTGGTGCTCATCGGCGTCAAGCCGGCCATGGTTCCCGACACCCTCACCGCGATCGCCGCCGACCTCGAGCCGCACGCGCTGGTCATCAGCGTCGCGGCGGGCGTCACGACGGCGACCATGGAGTCGGTCGTCAGTCAGCCCGTGCTGCGGGCGATGCCGAACACGCCCTCGCTCATCGGAAAGGGCGTCACCGGCCTCGCGGCGGGTTCCCGAGCCACGGCGGAGCAGATCGCGCTGGGCCGCGCGGTGTTCGAGACCGTCGGCACCGTCGTCGAGGTGCCCGAGTCGCAGATCGACGCGCTCAGCACCATCTCGGGATCGGGCCCGGCCTACGTGTTCTATCTCATCGAGCAGCTCACCGCCACGGCGGTCAACCTCGGCTTCACCGAGGCCCAGGCGCAGCAGCTGGTGACCGGCACCTTCCTCGGCTCGGTCGAACTCCTCGAGGCGTCCGACAAGCGGCCGGAGGAGCTGCGCGCACAGGTGACGAGTCCCAACGGCACCACCATGCGCGCGATAGCGGAGCTGGAGAAGGCCGACCTGACCGGCTTGTTCGACCGCGCCACGGCGGCCGCCCTCGCCCGGGCGAAGGAGATGGCCGAGGGCAAGTGAGATTCACCGCCCGCTCATAGCCGGTCCATAGGGTGCCGCGTCACAGTGTCAGCATCAGCGCGAACCGTGCGCTGCCGACCTGAAGGAAACCTCGTGGCAAGCAAGAAGGATGAGGCGGCTCCCGCCGCACCCGCCAGCACCCCGAGCGAGCCCGTGCTCGCCGAGCCAACCCCCGCGGCCCCGGCCGCCGCCCCGAAGCGCGGTCTTGGCGGCCTCGCCATCGCGGGCATCGTCGTCGGTTCGCTCGTCGTCGCCGGCGCCCTGTTCGGTGGTGGCGTCGCCGTGGGCACCCATCTGCCCACCGGCATCACCCAGAGCCAGTTCGGGCCGGGAGGCGGCCCGGGCTTCGGCGACGGCGACGGTGATGGCGACCGACCCCCGTTCCCCGGCGGCGGTCCCGGTCCGGTTCAGCCCGGCCAGACCGACGACGACACCGGCGGCCAGTCGAACTAGCTCGACAGCGCGGCGAACTTCTCGATGTCGGTGGAGTTGCCGCTCACGATGATCAGGTCGTGGTTCGACACGATCGTCTCCGCCGTCGCGTAGGTGAAGTCGGCCCCCGGCGACTTCACCCCGACGACGGTCACGCCGAACTTCTTGCGCACCAGCGATTGCGAGAGCGGGATGCCGCGGATCGGCTTCGGCGGGTACATCTTGACGATCGCGAAGTCGTCATCGAACTCGATGAAGTCCAGCATGCGCCCGGAGACGAGGTGGGCCACCCGTTCGCCCGCCTCGGCCTCGGGGTAGATCACATGGTTGGCGCCGATACGCGTCAGGATCGTGCCGTGCGACTTGCTGATCGCCTTCGCCCAGATCTGCGGGATCCTGAGATCGACCAGGTTGGCCGTGATGAGCACGCTCGATTCGATGGATGACCCGACCGCGACGACCGCGATCGAGAAGTCCTGCGCGCCGATCTGCCGCAGGGCGTCGATGCTGCGCGCATCGGCCTGGACCGCGTGGGTGACCCGCTCCGACCACTTCTGAACGAGCCCGGCATCCTCGTCGATCGCGAGCACCTCCCGATCGAGTCGCTGCAGCTGGCCCGCCGTTGCCGCTCCGAACCGGCCGAGGCCGATCACGAGCACGGGGGCGTCGTGGGCAATCTTCTCAACCAACGATGGGCCTCTCTTCCGGTTGTCT
>Ga0209792_1001144_pt1 | contig 13945 bp, 8 predicted proteins | sample EBPBio142005_DNA_FD_185860 | JGI IMG/M metagenome (GOLD analysis project Ga0209792, IMG submission 185860) | Wastewater treatment Type I Accumulibacter community from EBPR Bioreactor in Madison, WI, USA - Reactor 1_6/14/2005_ DNA (SPAdes)... | ecosystem: Engineered > Bioreactor > EBPR >... | reverse complement strand
CGACTATGCCTACTGGCACAAGTACGGCCTGCGCGACCCGCGCGGCGGCGGGCGCTCGTCCGCGCGGCTGACGGCGCCCACCGTGGCCGCCGGCGCCGTGGCCAAGAAGTGGCTGGCCGAGAAATACGGCACGCGCTTTCGCGCCTGCATGACGCAGCTGGGCGAGCTGCCCATCCCCTTCGAGGACTGGGCCCATGTGCCGAACAACCCCTTCTTCGCCCCGGTGGCCGATGTACAGCAGTACGAGGACTACATGGATGCGCTGCGCAAGAGCGGCGACTCCTGCGGCGCGCGCATCCGCGTGCAGGCCACGGGCGTGCCCGTGGGCCTGGGCGAGCCGCTCTACGACAAGCTCGACGCCGACATCGCCCATGTGATGATGGGCCTGAACGCCGTCAAGGGCGTGGAGATCGGCGCCGGCTTTGCGAGCGTGGCCCAGCGCGGCACCACCCATGGCGACTCGCTCACCCCCCAGGGCTTTGCCGGCAACAACGCGGGCGGCATCCTGGGCGGCATCAGCACGGGGCAGGACATCGAGGTATCGCTGGCTATCAAGCCGACCAGCTCCATCATCAGCCCGCGCGAGTCCATAGACATCCACGGCCAGAGCACCGAGGTCATCACCAAAGGCCGCCACGACCCCTGCGTGGGCATACGCGCCGCCCCGATTGCCGAGGCGCTGCTGGCGCTGGTGCTGATGGATCACGCGCTGCGCCAGCGCGCGCAGTGCGGTGACGTGCAGCAGGCCGTGCCGCCCATCGCTGCCAGTATTTGAGCCAAAAACGGCTCCAGCGCTTTATGGTAAAGCGCTGGCAGCTATTGAATAAGTAGCGAAATTACTTGCGCACTTCGTCGACGAGCGCGCGGAATTCGTCGATGTCTTCGAAGCTGCGGTACACGCTGGCGTAGCGTATGTAGGCCACCTTGTCGAGCTTCTTCAACTCGCGCATCACCAGCTCGCCGATGTGGCTGGAGATCACCTCACGCTGGCCCAGGTGCAGCAGCTTTTCCTCGATGCGCTCTATGGCCGAGTCGATCTGCACAGTGCTCACCGGGCGCTTGCGCAGTGCCAGCTTGAAGGAGCCGAGCAGCTTGTTGCGCGTGTATTCGACGCGCCGGCCGTCCTTCTTGACGACGGTGGGGAAGTTGACTTCCGGCCGCTCGTAGGTGGTGAAGCGCTTCTCGCAGGCGCCGCACTGGCGCCTGCGGCGGATGAAGTCCCCATCCTCGGACACACGGGTCTCGATGACCTGGGTGTCCTGGTGGCTGCAGAAGGGGCACTTCATCGCGCTGGCGCCTGCATTCGCCGATCAGCGATAGACCGGGAAGCGGGCGGTCAGAGCGTTCACCTTGGCGCGCACGGTCGCAAGGTTGGCCTCGTCGCTAGGGTTCTCCAGCACGTCGGCCAGCAGGTTGGCGGTGATGCGCGTCTCTTCTTCCTTGAAGCCGCGCGTGGTGATCGCCGGCGTACCCACGCGGATGCCGCTGGTCACCATGGGCTTCTCGGGGTCGTTGGGGATGGCGTTCTTGTTGATGGTGATGTGGGCCTTGCCCAGGGCCGCCTCGGCGGCCTTGCCGGTAATGCCCTTGGCGCGCAGGTCCACCAGCATCACATGGCTCTCGGTGCGGCCGCTGACGATGCGCAGGCCGCGCTCGGTCAGCGTTTCGGCAAACACCTTGGCGTTCTTGGCCACCTGCTGCTGGTAGGCCTTGAACTCGGGCGTCAGCGCCTCCTTGAAGGCCACGGCCTTGGCCGCGATCACATGCTCCAGCGGACCGCCCTGCAGGCCGGGGAAGATGGCGCTGTTGATGGCCTTCTCGTGCTCGGCCTTCATCAGGATGATGCCGCCGCGCGGGCCGCGCAGGCTCTTGTGCGTGGTGGACGTGACCACGTCGGCGAACGGCACCGGGTTGGGGTATTCGCCCGCGACCACGAGGCCGGCGTAGTGGGCGATGTCCACCCAGAAGATTGCGCCGATGTCCTTGGCCACGCGCGCCATGCGCTCGAAGTCGATGCGCAGCGCGTAGGCCGAGGCACCGCCGATGATGAGCTTGGGCTTGTGCTCGCGCGCCTTGGCTTCGAAGGCGTCGTAGTCGATCTCTTCCTTGTCGTTCAGGCCGTAGGAGACGACGTTGAACCATTTGCCCGACATGTTCAGCGCCATGCCGTGCGTCAGGTGGCCGCCTTCGGCCAGGCTCATGCCCAGGATGGTGTCGCCGGGCTTGAGGAAGGCCATCAGTACCGCCTGGTTGGCCTGCGAACCGGAATTGGGCTGCACGTTGGCGGCTTCGGCGCCGAACAGCTGCTTGATGCGGTCAATCGCCAGCTGCTCGATCACGTCCACGTTCTCGCAGCCGCCGTAGTAGCGCTTGCCGGGGTAGCCCTCGGCGTACTTGTTGGTCAGCTGCGAGCCCTGCGCGGCCATGACGGCGGGCGAGGCGTAGTTCTCGCTGGCGATCAGCTCGATGTGCTCTTCCTGGCGCAGGTTCTCGGCCTGGATGGCGGCCCACACTTCAGGATCGGTTTGTTCGACAAGGATATTGCGTTGATACATGGCAGTCCGATGAACTAAGAGTCCCTTGGTAATCAAGGGCTGCCCAGGCGAACGACGGATCGCTGCGGGGCACCGGTTGCCATTTCCGCGCGGTACGCTCCACCGTGGTTTGCAGAACAACAGGGTTTCTGCCGGTTTCCACGTCAGCGGCGGGGCCCTTGGGCCTTGCGCGCCTATCGCCAGTTGCGTACCCCGCTAGTGTAGCGGACAGGCATTGATGCTCGGGAGCGGCAGGCTTTCAGCTGTTGCCAAGCAGCGCGACCTTCTCGGCGGCAGGCTGTGCCTCGGTGGCTGCGGGAGCCTTGGTGGACATTTCCGGCTTGGCAACCACTACCGGCCGACCAGCGACCTGGCGCAGGCGGAAATGCTCGGCCAGCACCTTGGCAGCGTAGCCGCCATCGTGGGGCAGATTTGCTGCGCCCACGTAGTAGCGCAGGCCGCCTTCCAGCGAACCGGCGCGGGCTATGCATTCCTGCAGCACCTTCACGCCGACGCGCAGATTTGCCACGGGGTCGAAGGCGGCCAACTGGCCACCAAAGCCCTCGTACTTGTCGGTATGCACGCTGGTCATGACCTGCATCAGGCCCTGGGCGCCGACGGAGCTCTGCGCAAAGGGGTTGAAGCTCGACTCTATGGCGATGATGGCGAGAATCAGGGTGGGGTCGAGCTTGTTGCGCTTGCCGATTTCGTACGCTTCAGTCACCAATGCTGCCAGGGGCTCCGGGGCCACGCGGTATTTCTTACTGAGCCAATAGGCCACGGCGGCCTGCTCGCGTGGCAGTCCCTTGGGGTTAATGGCCATGGCGCGCTCGCTGGCGCCGGGCTCCAAGGGATAGCCGATTTCTTCCACGTGGCGCGCATGGAGCCAGCCGCGCAGCTGATCTTCGCCAGCCTGGCGCAAATCGGGGCGGGCGGTCAGGGCGATAGCCACGAAGGCAACAGCCAAGCCCAGCAGAGCGAAGCTGTTGTGTGTGATTTCAAGAAAACCGCTGGTCACGTCGGCGGCAAAGGTGCGCACGCCTGCGATCGCTTTTCTTGACGCTGTCATAGCTTTTCCTTTCTGAGTCGAGCCCGGTGGGGCGCAGCGTCTGTTGTCAGCGCTGAAGGGCTCGGTCTGGCCAGCTTTCTGGCCTGGATTGGTTTGCCATTCAGTCCGTGCCATGGCGCGTGGCGTCATGGAAGCTTGCGAACTGTCCTAGTCGGGGTCTGGTTGCGGCTAGGGTTTGTACGGTCAGGTTTAGAAGATGCGCGGATTTTATGAGGCGTCTAAATGCATAGTCAATACTATCAAACATGTTTAATATACAAAAAAATAATTAAACAACTGTATGAAAACAATGAAAACGATTAAAAAATATGCATTTGCCGGTTGTTGGCGCTTGTCGTCGGGATGGTGAAATGAAAGTGTCAATCAACAGTTGTTTTCTATTGGTAGAAGCTGTTGGAAAGAATCGGTGGGCTTTGCTAACTTTGAGCTGCCTGAGTGATTCAGGTGACCGCCGGAAGGGGCGAAGCCGATTCGATGAAGGGCAGTCAGTCCTGCATTGAGCCAATGGTGCAACGCTTCCAAGGCAACCCCTGGAGGCAATACCTTGCCTCCTGCGCCGGGGACTATCCTCTCCGCGGCGCAAAAGATGGCAATCGACCGTTGTGTCTGCCGTCAAGCCCGGTGCGCGGAAGGACTCCGTTCGCCGGGCTTTCTTTTTTCATTTCTTTACATTTCAGTATGAGCGTTCGCTGCTTCAATCGCGTTTGAAGTTTTGGAGATGGCGCGTCACATGCTGCAACCCGGTCAGAAAATTACAACGAATCGCTGGCTCAGGCCTGTGATCTGGTTTGTGGGTGGTTGGTTGTTGCTGTGGCTGCTTGCCTGGCTGGCCGTGCCGCCGATTGCGCGTACCCAGATCGAGCGGCACGCCTCGCAGGCGCTGGGGCGCTCGGTCACTGTGTCCAAGGTGGAGTTCTTGCCTTGGTCGCTGGAGGCCACGCTGCACGACTTCGCCATTGCCTCCCAGGATGGCAAGTCTTCCCAGGTGCAGATCGCACGTATCTATATAGATGCGGAGCTGCAATCCCTGTGGCGCCTGGCGCCGGTGGTGGATGCGGTGCAGGTGGATGATCCGGTGATTCGCATCACCCGCACCGCAACCGGCGAGTATGACTTTGACGATGTGCTGGCCCGTCTTGCGCAGCAGGCCAGGCCCGAGGATGACAAGTCACCCCCGCCGCGCTTTGCGCTCTACAACATCGCCTTGCAGGGCGGATCCATAGCCTTTGATGACCGGGCAGTGGACGCGACGCACATGCTGCGCGACCTCAGGCTGGATATCCCCTTCCTGAGCAGTCTGCCCGCCGACCGCGAGGTCAAGGCCACGCCACGGCTGGCGTTTGAGCTCGATGGCAGTGCGTTTGACAGTGCCGCCCAATCCACACCGTTTGCGCAGACCCGCCAGACCGACCTGAGCCTGCGGTTCCAGGGCTTTGACCTGGCACCCTTGGGTGGCTACATACCGAAGACGGTGCCGGTGCGCCTCAAGGCCGGCACGCTCGGTGCTGATTTGAAGCTCGATTTTGCGCAGACCGATGCGCCGCAGCTCAAGCTCAGCGGCGGTGTGCAGTTGCAAGGGGCCGAAATCACCGATGCGGTAGGGCAGCCCTTGCTGGAGTTTTCGGATTTGCGGGTACTGCTCAAGGATATCCAGCCCCTGGAGCGTCTCGTGGATATCGAGGCCATAGACCTGAGCGGCGCCCATGCCCATTTGCGCCGGACGGCAACGGGCGTGCTGGATCTGCCAGGCATGCAAGACAAGCCCGGTACAACGGAGGCCGCCAAGGCGCCGCCTGTTTCGGCCAATCCGCAGGCGCCATGGCGGCTGCGCCTGGCACGGTTTGGCCTGCACGATGCCAGTGTGGACTGGCAGGACGCCAGCCTGCCCGCTGGCAAAGCGGCCTGGAAGGCTGACAAGCTTCAGTTGCAGGCAACGGCGATTGCGCTGCCCTTCAAGGATCCGCTGCAGTTTGCCGCCAGTGCACGGTTGAGCGGCGGCGGTGCCAAGGGCGAGGCGGCGCGGCTGGCCGTCGAGGGCCAGGCCACGGACGTGCAGGCGAAGGCGGCGGTGTCGCTGCGCGGGCTGCCGCTGGCCATGGCGGCGCCCTATCTGGCCGGGGTGCTCAAGCCGGAGCTGGGTGGCATGGTCGACGCCGATCTGGGTCTCGCCAAGGACGGGCCTGCCATGGCGGTTCAGGTGGCGCAGTTGTCGCTCGACAAGCTCGCTCTGTCCTGTGCGAGCGAGGACAAATGCCAGACGCTACGCAGGGCCGGCATCGTGGCTGCGGGCAAAACCTCGGTGGCCGAGCTTGCGCGGCTGGAGGTGCATGATGCGTTGGCGCTGCTGCCGCGCCAGCAGGTGAGCGTGGGACGGGTGCTGCTGCGCCAGCCCAGGGCGCTTGTATCGCGTGAGCGCAAGGGTGGCTGGATGTTCGAGCAGTGGCTGGCAGAAACGTCGGCCCAGACGCCGGCGCAGAAGGCGCGGGCGCAAGGTACGGCGGCACCGCAAACGGCTGAGGCTTCCTGGGCGTTGCGGCTGGCCACCCTGGAGGTCGATGGCGCGAGCGTCGCCTACCGGGATGGAGTGCCGCCTCGTCCTGTCGCGCTCAACGCCTCAAACCTGCAGCTGCGCGTGCGCGACCTGGCCTTTGTGGACGGCCGGCTCATGCCCGCCAACGTGCAACTGGAGACACGGGTTGCCGCGGGCCGGATAGAGCCTGGCAGCTTGCGCTGGGAGGGCACGCTGGCCATGAACCCTGCCCTGAGCGTGCAGGGCAGGTTGCGCGCCCAGCATCTGCCCCTGCATGCCTTCGAGCCTTATGTCACCTCTGACTTGAACGTGGACATACTGCGTGCCGATGGCAGCTTCGACGGCGGGCTGCGCTACGTACAGGAGAAGGCGGGGCCACTCGTGTCGGTCAGCGGCAATGCCTCCCTGGACGAAGTACAGGTGCGCGCCAAGGATGACGACGGGGACGATAGGCAGGATGCAGGCAGCATGTCGATTGCGCAGCGCGGAGAAGAGCTGCTGCGCTGGAAGTCCCTGGCCTTGCGTGGTGTCGCGGTCAACCTCAAGCCTGGACAGCCCTTGTCGCTGGATGTGAAGGAAACAGCGCTCAGTGACTTTTTTGCACGCGTCATCGTGCATGAGAACGGCCGTATCAACCTGCAGGACATCCGCAAGGCAGAAGCGCCAGGCCAGCCCAGGCCTGAGGCGCAGGCGAATTCCGCAGGAGCCAAGGCGCAGGCAGTTGCATCTGCACCTGCGGCAGCAGCGCAGCCCCTGGACCCCATGGCCCCCATGATGCGCTTCGGCCCTGTGGTCTTGAGCAACGGCTCGGTGCGGTTTTCGGACTTCTTCATCAAGCCCAATTACTCGGCCGATCTGAGCGAGCTCACGGGTAAGCTCAGCGCGTTCTCCTCGGTGCCGGCCGTCGCTGGTGATGCGCCGCAAATGGCCGACCTGGAGCTGCGCGGCCGTGCCCAGGGCACGGCTTCGCTGGAGGTGACGGGCCAGCTCAACCCGCTGGCCAAGCCGCTGGCGCTGGACATTCAAGGTCATATGCGCGACCTGGAGCTGCCCCCGCTCACGCCCTACAGCATCAAGTACGCAGGCCATGGCATAGAGCGCGGCAAGCTCAGCATGGACGTGGCCTACAAGGTGTTGCCCAGCGGTGAGCTCACGGCCAGCAACAAGCTCGTGCTCAAGCAGCTGGCCTTTGGCGAACCTGTGCAAGGAGCGCCGGCGAGCCTGCCGGTGCGCCTGGCCGTGGCGCTGCTGGCCGACCGCAACGGCGTGATCGATGTGGAGCTGCCGATTAGCGGCTCGCTCAACGACCCGCAGTTCAGCCTGGGAGGCGTGATCTTCAAGGTGATCGGCAACCTCGTCATGAAGGCCATCACGGCGCCGTTTTCCCTGCTGGCGGGGGCGTTTGGCGGCGCTGATGAGCAGGGCGCGGTCACTTTTGCACCGGGCAGCAGTGTGCTCGACGACAAGGCGCGGCAAATGCTCGACAAGATCGCGCAGCAATTGAGCGACAGGCCGGCGCTTAAGCTCACCGTGGTCGGTTGGGCCCAGCCGCAGGCCGAGCAGGACGCCTGGAAGCGCCAGCGCCTGGCTGACCTGGTGCTGGCGCAAAAGCGCCGTGCAGCCGCACGCGCTGGCGCATCGGTGGCCGATGTGGTGTCGGTCAGCGATGCCGAATACCCGGCGCTGCTCAAGGAGGCCTACCAGCGCGCCGACATCAAGAAGCCGCGCAACCTCGTCGGCATGGCCAAAGACCTGCCGCAGGCCGAGATGGAGGCGCTGCTGCTCAAGAGCATCACCGTGCCCGACAACGCCATGGCGGATCTGGCGCTGGCACGCAGCGTCGCCGTGCGCGACTATCTGGCGGGCCGCCAGGTGCCGGCAGACCGCCTGTTCGTGGGGGCCGCCAAGCTGCGAACCGAGGGTGCGGGTGCTGGCCCATGGCAGCCCAAGGCAGAGCTGGTGTTGGCGGCGCGTTGATGGCTCTCAATCAGGCGCAAAAAGTCTTGCGTCCAATTCGGGCGAAAATAGCGCTTTCGTCAGTGGCAGGCGCTTCGCCTCATGCACTGGCACGGGCTTGGCACCAGCCGGCCCGCCATTCACATCTTTGGATCCATGTTTCCTTTTTCTTCTCGCAACAAAATGTCCGACGCACCTGAAGCCACCCCGGTCCAGGCCAAAGCCAGCGAGCCGCATCCCCTGGACGCCCTGACAGGCGGCGCTTTCTCCGCCGCCACGTCCGGCGAGCGCTCGACGCGCATCCGTGAATGGCTTGCCACCCAACCCGCCACCGACAAATTGCAGGAAGTGTTCAAGGAGCTCAGCGCCCGTGACAAGGGCGCAGCGCGCGCGGTGCGTGAGCGCCTCGATGAGATCCGCCGCGCCCAGGGCCAGGCGGCCATCGCCGCCGAATGGCAGGCCAAGGCCGAGGCCTTGCTAGCCGCGGCGCAACTCAATATCGCTGACGCACTGGCCTGGCAGCGCGACGCCGCCAAGGCCGGCGCGCCGCTGTCGCGCGAGCCGCTCTCGCTGCTCAAGACGCAGCTGAGCGAGCGCGTGAAGACCATAGAAGATCTGCAGCATCGCGTGCAGGTGCAGCGCGAGGCCGCGGTGCTTCTCGCGCAGCGCATCGATGTGCTGTCCACCAAGTCGTGGACGGATGCGCAGAGTGCGCTGGAAGCCCTGTCGGCCGACGTGGGCCGCTGGCAGGAGCAGGCAGAGGCCCTCACGGGCGACCCCGCCTGGCCCAGCGTGGAGGCGCGCTTCCCGACCCAGCTTGAGTCCTCGCGTAGCCAGCTGCTGGTGGTGTGGGAGGCCTTCCAGTCGGCTCTGGCGCTGACAGTGGCGGCCGCGCAGGACGAGGCCGCGCCGCTGCCGCCCGTTCCCGTCTGGGCCGATGAGCTGCGCCAGGCGCGTGGCTTGCCTGCAGAGGCCGCGGCTGCGGCCACCCCCGCCGCCCGCGCCCCCGCCCGGCCCAAGGTCGACCCCGAGGTGCGGGACAAGGCCGTGCAGGCGGTGCGTGAGGCACTGACCAAGCTGGAGCAGGAAACCGCCCAGGGGCACGGCAAGGCCAGCGCCGGCGCAGCCACGGCACTGCGTGCGGTGCTCAAGGTGCATGGCCGCCTGATCGACGCGGAACTTGAGCGCAAGGTGCATGCCGCGCTGGTGGCCGCTGGCGAGCTCGAAGGCTGGCAGCGCTGGAGCGCCGACCAGCTACGCGAGGACTTGGTGGCGCGCGCCGAGGCGCTGCTGCGCCGCCCCGATGGGCAGGCGCTCGGTGGACGCAAGATGCAGGAAACGCTGCGCCAGCTGCGCGAGCAGTGGAGGCAGGCCGACCAGGGCGCCCCGGCCAACCACGGCCTGTGGAAGAAATTTGACGACGCCTGCAATGCGGCCCACAAGGTGGTCGAGGCCTGGCTGGAGAAGGTGCGCACCGAAGGCGCCGAGCACCGTGCGCAGCGCCTGGCACTGATAGAAGAGCTGAACCACTGGGCGCAGGAGCAGGTCGGCGCCGCCGCTGCGGACTGGAAGGCTGTGAACCGCGCATTGCACCAGTTCGGCGAGCGTTGGCGCGCCGGCGGGCATGTCAGCGAAAAGATGTATGCCGAGGTGCAGCCCTTGTGGAAGCAGGCCCTGGCGGCAGCCGCGGCCCCGCTGGAGGCGGCGCAGAAGGCCAGCCTGCAGCTGCGCCACGCCATGATTGCCGAGGCCGAAGCCCTGGGCGCAGCCGCCTCGCTGCGTATTGACGCCGTCAAGGCGCTGCAGCAGCGCTGGCAGGCCGAGGCGCAAACGGTGCCGCTTGACCGCAAGCAGGAGCAAAAACTCTGGGACGCCTTCCGTAAACCCATAGACGAAGCCTTCAACCGCAAGACGGCCGAGCGTGACCGTGGCGCCGCGCAGATGAACGCGCGCGACCGCGCCGTGCTCGACGCATCCAAGGCCCTGGAGGCTGCCAATGCCAGTGGCGACGCGCAGCAGATTCGTGCGGCCATGGCGGCGCTGGAGGGGGCGCTCAGGGATCAGGCAGAACAGGCCAAGGCTGATGGTATTGATAAAAATCAGCCACAAACCCATGAAGAACAAGCGCAGGCAGCTATTGAATCAGAAGCGCCCGAGTCGGCTCAAACCGATGCCCAAGCGGCTCCCGCTCCTGCTGCTGCCCCTGTCGCCCGGCCCGTGGTGGCTGTGCGTGGTGACGACCGCCCGGGTATGCGCAAGGCTGAGCCCGTGCAGCAGGGGCGCGGTGGACGCGGTGCCGGTGACCGCCGTGATGCGCGCGATGGCCGCGGTCCGCGCGACGCGGCAGGGCGTGGCCGAGAGCGCGAGCGCGATGCCGGTGCTGCGCGCGGCCCACGCCTGGGCGACGCAGCATTCCGAGCCCAGCGCGATGCCATGGAGCACGCGCAAAGCGCCCTGCGCAAATTGGCGGCACAGGCCCATGGCGAGGCGCTCACGCAGCTCCTGGCGGCCTGGAAGAGCCGCGACAGCGGGCAATTGCCCAGCGTGCAGGAGCTTGGCGGCAAGGTGTCGGCCGGTGTGCGCACCACCTGGGATCAGGCCATCGCCGCGCCAGCAGGCGCCGCGGCCGACCAGGCGCTGCTGCGCCTGGAGATCGCCGCCGAGGTGCCCACGCCCGCCGACCAGCTGGCCGCGCGCCGCGCCCTGCAACTGCAGATGCTCACGCGTCGCAACGACCCCGCGCCGGCCGATACCTGGGCGCAGGACACTGCGCGGGTGCTCGGCGGTGCCAGCGATGAGGCCAGTGCCCGGCGCCTGCAGGCTGCACTCAAGGCGCTGCTGCGCAAATAGGCTTGGGCCGGTGAGCAGCCGGCGTGCAGCAGAAAAAAAACGCCCGGTGCATGGCTCCGGGCGTTTCTATTTTGATAGCTTCTAACGCTTGTTTTACAAGCGCTGAAGGCTGATTTGAGGCTCAAGTAGCGATGCCTGCAAAACCCACCGTCATCCCCGCGAAAGCGGGGATCCACAGCAGCGACGAACTGCTTGGGTGGCGCCTGGATCCCCGCCTTCGCGGGGATGACAGGGATCAACAGGCATCGCTATTTGAGCCTTATTTGGAGCTTATTTCTTGGCGCCGCCGTCTTCCAGCTGCGCCAGCGCCGCATTGCCGCCCAGCGACAGCAGGCCGGCGCGCGCGTACACGCCCAGCTTGTCGCGCGTGTCGGAGATGTCGAGGTTGCGCATGGTCAGTTGGCCGATGCGATCCAACGGCGAGAACGGCGCGTCCTCCACCTTCTCCATCGACAGGCGCTCGGGCGCGTAGGTCAGGTTCGGGCTTTCGGTGTTGAGCAGCGAGTAGTCATTGCCGCGGCGCAGCTCCAGCGTCACGGTGCCGGTGACGGCGCGGGCCACCCAGCGCTGGGCGGTCTCGCGCAGCATGATGGCCTGGGGGTCGAACCAGCGGCCCTGGTACAGCAGGCGGCCCAGCTTGAGGCCATTGACACGGTACTGCTCGATGGTGTCCTCGTTGTGGATGCCGGTGACCAGGCGCTCGTAGGCGATGTGCAAGAGCGCCATGCCGGGGGCCTCGTAGATGCCGCGGCTCTTGGCCTCGATGATGCGGTTCTCGATCTGGTCGCTCATGCCCAGGCCATGGCGGCCGCCGATGCGGTTGGCCTCTAAAAACAGCTCCACGGGGTCGTCGATTTCCTTGCCGTTCAACGCCACGGGCTGGCCTTCATTGAAGGTGACGCTGACTTCCTCGGCCGGCACATCCACCTCGGGCTTCCAGAACGCCACGCCCATGATGGGGTTGACGATGCGGATGCCGCTATTGAGGAACTCCAGGTCCTTGGCCTCGTGCGTCGCGCCCAGCATGTTGCTGTCGGTCGAATACGCCTTCTCGGCGCTCATCTTGTAGCCAAAGCCTTCCTTGGTCATGAAGGCCGACATCTCGGCGCGCCCGCCGAGCTCGTCAATGAACTGCTGATCCAGCCAAGGCTTGTAGATGCGCAGGCTGGGGTTGGTCAGCAGGCCGTAGCGGTAGAAGCGCTCGATGTCGTTGCCCTTGAAGGTGGAGCCGTCGCCCCAGATGTGGACGTCGTCCTCCTTCATTGCCGCCACCAGCATGGTGCCGGTGACGGCGCGGCCCAGCGGCGTGGTGTTGAAGTAGGCGATGCCGCCTGTAGAGATGTGGAACGCGCCGGCCTGGATGGCGGCAATGCCCTCGTGCGCCAGTTGGGTGCGGCAGTCGACCAGGCGGGCCTTTTCGGCGCCGTACTCCATGGCCTTGCGCGGGATGGCGTCGTAGTCCTCCTCGTCGGGCTGGCCCAGGTTGGCGGTGTAGGCGTAGGGCAGGGCCCCCTTGTTCTTCATCCAGCGCAGCGCGGCGCTGGTATCGAGGCCGCCCGAGAAGGCGATGCCGACCTTCTGGCCGACGGGGAGGTTTTGCAGGATGGTTGCCATGGCGGTATCAATCAAAAAGAGGGAGCGGATCAGCCGAAGTGGCAGATGTAGTGGTAGGCCTCGGCCACGCGGATGTCGAAGCTGGAGTTGGCCGGGATGCTGAATTGGTTGCCCGGGCCGGACTTCAGCCATACATCGCTGCCGGCCAGCCGGTATTCGCACGAGCCGGCCACGCATTCCATGATCTCGGGCGCGCCGGTGTTGAAGGTGAGCGTGGCGGGCAGCACCACGCCGACCGATTTCTTCGTGCCGTCGGGGTAGGTGATGCCGTGGCTCACGCATTTGCCGTCAAAGTACACGTTGGCCTGGGTGCTGACGGCCACGCCGGCAATCGTTTCGGTGGTCATGGGTGAAGGCTGCAGGTAAGGGACAAACCGGCAATTCTAGGCCGGCGCCAGGCGCCTGGTGCTGCCCGGGCAGCAATGGTATGCAAAGGAGCCCCGCAGGGCTCACGTAGGGATGGCGGAGGCGGGCGTCAATAACGCTCGTAGTAGCGCGGCGGGCGGTGCGGGTAGCCGTAGGGCGCGCGGTACTCGATCACGGCGGGTGGTGGCTGCACTACATAGGCCGGCGGGCCGGGCGGGGTGCTGATCACCACGCCGGGCGGCGCGTAGCCACCAGTGTTGCCGTAGGCCGGGGGGTAGCCTTGTGGGTTGCCGGGCATGGGCGGTACGGCCGGCTGCACCGTCAGGGCGATCCACTGCCCGGGATCTGTCTGGGTGCGCGTGGTGTAGCTGCGCCCCGCGTATTCATAGACCACGTCGTAGCCGATCACGCGGTTGTCGTAATAGGTCTCGGTGGTACAGCGCTGCACGTTCTGGTAGCCGGGGCGGCCGCCCTCCACCTGGTTGCCCAGCACGGCACCGCCGATCACGCCCAGAGCTGTGGCCGCGGCGCGCCCGCTGCCGCCGCCTATGGCGTTGCCTGCAGCGCCGCCGGCAATGGCGCCCAGCACCGCGCCCGCGCCTGTCGTGGGGCGGGGGCCGCTGTAGACGGTTTCATTGCCGCAGACCTGCTGCGGCACGGCGATTTGCTGCGTGATGGGTGTGGCCGATAGCACGCGGCCCATTTCCTGGGCCTGGGTGGCTGCGGCGGCCGTGGCCAGTGCGGCGAAGGCGAGAATTTTGTACATGGATGGAATGCTCCTTTCGGCCACCCTCTAACGCATCAGGCGCGCAAGCAGTTTCACCGCCGCACGCCAATTTCGCGTCGCGTACAAGTAAATCTGCGTAAAGAGGCTTACGCGCGGTGCGCCAGATCGCTCCAGGCCTCCGCCTGGAAGCCCACGGTCACGCGGCCCGTGGGCATCCCGTCCCATTCGACCACGGGGCGCTTGATGACCGAGGGCTGCTCTCGCATCAGCGCGGCGGCGCTGGCCGCGTCCTGCACGCG
>Ga0209792_1001143_pt1 | contig 13946 bp, 8 predicted proteins | sample EBPBio142005_DNA_FD_185860 | JGI IMG/M metagenome (GOLD analysis project Ga0209792, IMG submission 185860) | Wastewater treatment Type I Accumulibacter community from EBPR Bioreactor in Madison, WI, USA - Reactor 1_6/14/2005_ DNA (SPAdes)... | ecosystem: Engineered > Bioreactor > EBPR >... | reverse complement strand
GCACAATGGCGCCCCACGCCCTTTCTGCACGCCCATCCCATGAGCCACAGCCACCAGCCCCTTCCCCCCATCGCCTTCATCGGCGGCGGCAACATGGCCAGCGCCATCATCGGCGGCCTGATCCAGCAAGGCCTGCCCGCCAGCCAGATCGAGGTCGTCGAGCCCTTCGAGCCGGCGCGCGCCGCGCTGCTGCAAGGTTTCGGCGTCAGCGCCCAGCCCACGGCCACGGCGGCGCTGGCGCGTGCTGCCCTGGTGGTTTGGGCCGTCAAGCCGCAGACCTTCAAGGATGCCGCGCAGCAGGCGGCGGCGCACACCCAGGGCGCGCTGCACCTGAGCGTGGCCGCCGGCATACGCTCGGGCAGCATTGCGCAGTGGCTGGGTAGCGATCGCATCGTGCGCGCCATGCCCAACACGCCGGCGCTGATCGCCCAGGGCATGACCGGCCTGTATGCACGCGCCGCCGTCACTGCGGATGAGCGCACGCTGGTCGAGCAGGTGGTGGCCACCACCGGCGCCTGGCTGTGGCTGGAGCAGGAGTCGCTGCTGGACGCCGTCACCGCCCTGTCGGGATCGGGCCCGGCCTACGTGTTCTACTTTCTGGAGGCCATGACCGAGGCCGGCGAAGACATGGGCCTGACGCGCGAGCAGGCGCACCAGCTGGCCGTGGCCACGTTCGCCGGCGCCTCCGAGCTGGCGCGCCGCTCGGACGAACCGCCGGCCGTGCTGCGCCAGCGCGTGACCAGCAAGGGCGGCACCACGCATGCGGCCATAGAGTCCATGGAAGCCGACGACATGGCCCAGCGCTTCATGCGTGCGCTCGACGCGGCCGAGCACCGGGCGCGCGAGCTGGGCGACGAGTTCGGCGCCACCAACTGAAACACATAGCCATCGCCGCGCCACGCCGCCCGCAGGTACAGCCCATACCCCATCTCACCCGTCCCTGGTTCCGCCTGTCCCTGCTGGGCGCCTGCCTGGCCCTGTCGTCCTGCGGCGGTGGCGGCTATGAAACTCCGCCGACGGCGCCCGCACCGCAGCCCCAGCCACAACCGCCGCAAAGCCAGGCCCCATTCACCCCCGGCCCCGGCGACCTGCCGCAGGCCCAGGGCCTCTACCCGTATGCGGCGCCCCAGCTGCTGACGCTGGACCTGCGCTACCAGAGCACCCCCGTTTCCGGCGCTGGCCTGTATTTGGTGGACAAGAACACCTGCGCGCAGCTAGCCAGCCCGCCACCGAGCTACCCCGGCGGCATGGTCACGCTGGACACGGTAAACCTGGACGAGAACAAGGCCGACGACTGCGAGCCCGAGATCAAGGTGCTGGCCACAAGCGGCGACGGCCTGCTCAAGGGCGCCGCCGCCAAGATGCGCCTGCCCGGCAGCAGCACGCGCCTGGCCACGCTCAAGTCCTACCGCGTCAAGTTCGACAAGGGTGCGGACTGGCAGGGCGAGGACACGCTGAACCTGAACAAGCACCCCTACGACCTGACCCGCGTGCGCAACAAGCTGGCCTTCGACCTGATGCGCCAGGTGCCCTACCACCAAAGCCTGCGCACGCAGTTCGTCGAGATCCGCTACGACGCGGGCGCGGGCACGGGTGCCGGCGCGCAACCCATGGGCCTGTTCACCCATATCGAAAAGCTGGGCGGCAAGAGCTACCTGGAGCGCCGCGGCTGGGTCGCCGGCTCCAACGTCTACAAGGTCGCCGCGTTCAACTTCAACCCGGACGCGCGATTGCAGACGCTGGCCGACGGCAAGGCCGGGCCGGGCTTTGAAGAACTGCTGGAGATCGAGAACGATTCCGGCAACCATGGCGCCATCGTGCAGACGGTGAAGGCGCTGGCCGACGATGGCACGCCGTTTGCGACCAGCTTCAACCGCCACTTCGACCGCAACAACTACCTGGCCTGGCTGGCCAGCGCCATCCTGCTGGGCAACTGGGACACGGTGAACCAGAACTTCGGCCTGTACCAGCCGCTGGGCGGCCTTTGCCGACGGCACCCTGGTGCTGCAACCCGCGCCGGTCTCGGGCCGCACGCTGCTGAACCTGGGGGCGCTGCCCGCCGGGCAATACCTGGTGCGTGTGACCGCCAGCGACGCCGACGGCAACCGCAGCAACGCCTTTGACAGCACCAGCTTCGACGGCCAGACCGTGGACGGCGCCATCTGCCTGAATATGCCCGGCGCCACGCCCTGCTGAACGCCTTCAGCGCAGCGCGAACCCCAGGGCCACGCCGGCAAAGATGGCCGCGCCAATCCAGTGGCTCTTGCTGAAGGCGACAAAGCAGCCCGCGCGCGTGCGCGTGCGGATCAGCCGGTAATGCCACAGCACCTGGGCCGCCGCCAGGCCCAGGCCCAGCCACAGCGGCCAGCCCAGCCGCAAGGGCACCAGCACCGCCGCCGTCAGTGCCAGGCAGGCCACGAAGAACAGCATGATGGCGGCCACATCAAAGCGCCCCAGCGTGATGGCCGAGGTCTTCATGCCGATCAGCAGGTCGTCGTCACGGTCCACCATGGCGTACTCGGTGTCGTAGGCCAGCACCAGGAACATGTTCGCCAGCCACAGCACCCAGGCCTGGCCCGGCACGCCGCCCGTCACCGCGGCAAAGGCGATCACGATGCCAAAGTTGAAGGCAATGCCCAGAAACGCCTGCGGCATGGCAAAGAAGCGCTTGGTGAACGGATACAGGATGGTGAAGACCACCGCCGGCACCGACCAGGCCACGGCCTGCCAGCGCGTGGTCAGCACCAGGGCCAGGGCCACCAGCGCCAGCGCCGCGCCCAGCAGGGCCGCCTCGGTCACGCTGACCAGGCCGCTGGTGATGGGGCGCGCCTGCGTGCGCTGCACATGGCGGTCAAAGCCGCGGTCGGCAATGTCGTTGATGCAGCAGCCGGCGCTGCGCATGAGCACCGTTCCGGCGACGAACACGGTCAGCAGATGCCAGCCCGGAAAGCCCCCCGCCGCCACCCACAGCGCCACCAGCGTGGGCCAGACCAGCACCAGCCAGCCGGCCGGGCGGTTGAAGCGGATCAGATCCAGGTAGAGCGAGAGCCTGGAGCGCGGCGGCGTGGCGGTCATGAACGGAGTCTTCAAATAAAAAAGGGCCGAAGCCCTTGTGTACAAAGCGTAAAACGCTATTAATCTTCTAGCAAAGAGCGCAGCATCCAGGCCGTCTGCTCATGCACCGTCATGCGCTGGGTGAGCAGGTCGGCGGTGGGCTCGTCGCAGGCCTTGTCGGCCAGGGGAAAGAGCTCGCGCGCGGTGCGTGCCACGGCCTCGTGGCCCAGCACCAGGATGCGCACCATCTCCAGCGCCTTGGGCGGATCGGCGGGTACGTCGTCCAGCGACGACAGCTTGCCAAACGCCGCGTACGAGCCCGGCGCCACATGGCCCAGCGCGCGTATGCGCTCGGCGATCGGGTCAACGGCATTCCACAGCTCGGTGTACTGCTCCATGAACATGGTGTGCAGCGTGTTGAACATGGTGCCGGTCACGTTCCAGTGGAAGTTGTGCGTGGTCAGGTACAGCGTGTAGGTGTCGGCCAGCAGGCGCGACAGGCCCTGGGCAATGGCGGCTCTGTCCTTGTCGCTGATGCCGATGCGGATGCCCGGGGCGGCAATGCCCTGGGCGGAAGCGGGCGTCTTCACGGTCTTGCTGGTTTTTGCGGCTTTGGCCATGGTGCTTTCTCCTTCGGTTGACTTGATAAAGACTGTAGCGCAGCAGGGCTGCCTCGCCATGACTTGTGGCAATTGCGGGCATAGCCAACGCGGCCCGCTTCAGCTCAGGCGCTTGACCCCCGGCAGCTCGCAGGCGTAGATGGCGTTGCGCAGCGCGGCGATGGCCTCGTAGCGCGTGAAGCTGCGGCGCCAGGCCAGCACCACGCGGCGCATGGGCGGGGCGCTGCCGTCGCTCTCCTTGATGGGCAGGTAGCGGATATGCGCGTCGTCGCTCTTGCGCCGGCGCACGCCGGTGTGCAGCGCGTCGCGCGGCACCGACAGGCGCGGCACCAGGGTCACGCCCATGCCGGCCGAGACCATGTGCTTGATGGTCTCCAGCGAACTGCCCTCGAAGGTGCGGCGAATGCCCTCGGCGTTGCTGGCAAAGCGCGCGAACTCGGGGCAGACCTCCAGCACATGGTCGCGAAAGCAGTGGCCCGCGCCCAGCAGCAACATGGTCTCGTTCTTCAGCTCCAGGGCCGACACGTTCTTGCGCTCGGCCAGCGGGTGGCTGGATGGCACGGCCGCCAGAAAGGGCTCGTCGTACAGCGGCGCGATGGCCAGGCCCGTGTCGGGAAAGGGCTCGGCCAGGATGGCGCAGTCGATCTCGCCGGTGCGCAGCATCTCCAATAGCTTGACGGTGAAGTTCTCCTGCAGCATCAGCGGCATCTGCGGCGTGAGCGCGATCGCGTGGCGCACCAGGTCGGGCAGCAGATAGGGGCCTATGGTGTAAATCACGCCCAGGGTCAGCGCGCCGGCCAGCGGGTCCTTGCCGCGCTTGGCGATCTCCTTGATCTCGGCCGCCTGCTCCAGCACGCTTTGCGCCTGGCGCACGATCTCCTCGCCCAGCGGCGTGACCGAGACATCGCCCGCGCTGCGCTCGAACAGCTTGACCTCCAGCTCGTCCTCGAGCTTTTTCACCGCCACCGACAGCGTGGGCTGCGAGACATAGCAGGCCTCGGCCGCGCGGCCAAAATGCTTTTCACGGGCGACGGCGACGATGTATTTGAGTTCGGTAAGAGTCATCTCGTGGCAATAGCGAAAGACTAAAACGCGACATTGTGCAATGCGCGGCCGCGGCGCGGTTGCCGCGCGCCGGCTCACGCCTTCAGATAGTCGGACTTTGTGCCCAGCCAGCGCTGTATGTGCTGCTCGGCCAGCAGCGGGTGCTGGTCCAGCATCTGCGGCGCGGCCTCGCGCGCCCAGTCCAGCAGTGCGCCGTCCGTGGCCAGGTCGGCAAAGCGCAACAGCGCATCGCCCGACTGGCGCGCGCCCAAAAATTCACCCGGGCCGCGTATCTCCAGGTCGCGCCGCGCGATCTCGAAGCCGTCTGTCGTCTCCGCCATGGCTTTCAGGCGGCCCTTCGCCGTCTCGCCCAGGCGGCCGCTGTCGCCCGTGGAGTACAGCAGCACGCAGGCCGAGGCCGCAGCCCCCCGCCCCACGCGCCCGCGCAGCTGGTGCAGCTGCGACAGGCCGAAGCGCTCGGCATGCTCGATCACCATCAGGCTGGCGTTGGGCACGTCCACGCCGACCTCGATGACGGTGGTGGAGACCAGCACGCCCATGGTGCCGCTCTTGAATGCCTCCATCACCGCCTTTTTCTCGGCGGATGGCATGCGCGAATGCAGCAGGCCCACGGTGACGCCAGGAAGGGCCTCGCTCAACGCCACATGGGTGGCCGTGGCGTTGGACAGATCCAGCGCCTCGCTCTCCTCGATCAAGGGGCAGACCCAGTACACCTGCCGCCCCGCCGCCACCTGCGCGGCGATGCGCTCGACCACCTGATCCTTGCGGCTGTCGGCGATCAGCTTGGTGACCACTGGCGTGCGCCCGGGCGGCAGCTCGTCTATGGTGGAGACGTCCAGATCCGCGTAGTAGCTCATGGCCAGGGTGCGCGGTATGGGCGTGGCACTCATCATCAGCAGGTGCGGCTCCAAGCCATGGCGAGCCAACTTCTGCCGCAGCGCCAGGCGCTGGGCCACACCAAAGCGGTGCTGCTCGTCGATCACCGCCAGGGCCAGGTTCTTGAACTGCACCTGCTCCTGGATGACCGCATGCGTGCCCACCACCAGGGCCGCCGCGCCGCTGGCGATGCGCTCCAGCATGGCGGCGCGCTCCTTCTTCTTCTGCCCGCCAACCAGCCAGGCCACCTGCTGGCCGCGCTCGGCCAGGAGCGGCTCCAGCCAGCCAATGAGCTTGGTGAAATGCTGCTCGGCCAGGATCTCGGTGGGCGCCATCAGCGCACATTGCCAGCCGGCATCCATGCAGACGCAGGCGGCGAGCGCCGCGACCACGGTCTTGCCCGAGCCCACATCGCCCTGCAGCAGGCGGTGCATGGGCACGGGCCTGGCCAGGTCATGCGCGATTTCTTCGCCCACGCGGCGCTGGGCCGCGGTCAGCGCAAAGGGCAGCGCTGCCAGCAGGCGCTCGTGCAGGGCCGGTGCGCCCGCCGCCTGCGCCGGGCGCAGCTCGGGCGCGCGCAGCAAGGCGCGCTCGCGCTTGGCCGTCAGTTGCGACAGCTGCTGCGCCAGCAGCTCCTCGGCCTTCAGGCGCTGCCAGGCCGGGTGGCTGTGATCCTGCAACGTGGCCAGCGCCACGTCGGGTGATGGGTGATGCAAAAATAATAGCGATTCGCGCAGGCTCCACGGGTTCTGAAGGCCATTTCGCCTATCAAACCCAGCCACAGGCAGCTGCAGTCCTGGCGGCAGGGTCTCGGGCAGCTCCACGCGCGCCAGGGCGCTGGCCACGGCGCGGCGCAGATAGGCCTGGGGCAGCTGGGCCACGGTGGGATAGACGGGGGTCAATGCCTGGGGCAGCTCGCCTTCGGCCTTGCGAAAGGCCGGGTGCAGCATCTGCCGGCCCCAGAAGCCGCCCCTGACCTCGCCGCGCACGCGCAGCCGCGCACCCACGGCCATGGTCTTCTGGTGCGATGGGTAGAAGCTGAAGAAGCGCAGCTCGCAGCTGCCGGTGCCATCCTCCACCGTCACCACCAGCTGGCGGCGCGGGTGCAGCTGCACCTCGCTGGCGGTCACCGTGGCCTCGATCTGCACCATGTCGCCCTCGCGTGTGTTCCGCAAAGGGATGATGCGCGTTTCGTCCTCGTAGCGCAGCGGCAGGTGCAGGGCCAGGTCGATGGGGCGCGTCAGGCCCAGCTTGACCAGGGCCTTTTGCGCGGGGCTTTGATCAACCATTGTCAAAGCCGCGCCGGCGTCCGGGCAAGGGGTTTCAGCGTGGTTTTGAAACAATTAAAATAGGAAGTTACTTTCGTCATCCTGATCAGTTTTCATGCTCAAACGCATCCATGTGCAGCAGCTCAGCCTGGGAATGTACCTGCACGAACTTTGCGGCTCGTGGATGGAGCATCCGTTCTGGCGCACGCGTTTTCTGCTCGAAGACCCGCAGGATCTGCTGCGCATACGCGAAACCAGCATCCAGGAGGTGTTGATCGACATCTCCAAGGGACTGGATCTGGCCAACGCAGCCACAGCACAGGCCGAAGGCGAGGTGAGTGAAGCCCCCCAGGCGTCGCCGGTGCAGGCAGAGCCGGTACAGGCAGAGCCGCCGTCGGCCGCCACACCCATGGCGCAGGAGCTGCAGCGCGCCGCCAGCATTTGCGCCAACGCCAAGCAGGCCGTGATCAGCATGTTCAGCGAGGCGCGCATGGGCCGTGCGGTGGACGCCAGCAGCGCCCCGGGCCTGGTCAGCGAGATAGCGGACTCGGTGACACGCAACCCCAGCGCCCTGATCAGCCTGGCGCGCATCAAGACCGCCGACGAATACACCTTCATGCACTCGGTGGCCGTGTGCGCGCTGATGGTGGGCCTGGCGCGGCAGATGGGCCTGAACGACGAGGCCACGCAGCAGGCGGGCCTGGCCGGCCTGCTGCACGACCTGGGCAAGGCCCATATTCCGCTGGAAATTCTCAACAAGCCGGGCAAGCTCAGCGACGCCGAGTTCGCCCTGATGCGCGGCCACCCCGGCGCCGGCCACGCCCTGCTGCAGGGCCAGGGTCTGCCCGCGCCGGTGCTGGACGCCTGCCTGCACCACCACGAGAAGATCGACGGCACGGGCTATCCGCACCGCCTGCCGGCCGAGCAGATTACCACCCTGGCGCGCATGGCGGCGATCTGCGATGTGTACGACGCCATCACCTCGGACCGCCCCTACAAGGCCGGCTGGGACCCGGCCGAATCGCTGCGCCGCATGGCCGAGTGGACGCGCGACCATCTGGACCAGCGCCTGTACCAGGCCTTCGTGAAAAGCCTGGGCATCTACCCCGTGGGCTCGCTGGTGCGCCTGACATCGGGGCGCCTGGGCGTGGTCACCGAGCAGTCGCCCGGCACGCTGCTCACGCCGCGCGTGAAGGTGTTCTATTCCACCAAGTCGGACATGCGCATACCGCCCGAGCTGATCGACCTGTCCGCGCCCGGCTGCCGCGAGCAGATCGCCGGGCGCGAAGACCCGGCGCGCTGGCAGTTCCCGGATCTGAACGAACTGTGGTCCGGGCTGCCGCACCAGCCCTGGTGAGCGCCGGCGACGGCAAAAAAACCACCGCCGTTCTGATCCAGCCATAGCGGCCTGCGAGGGGCAAGCTATGGCATCAGGAGCGCGCCGCGCTCGCCACTGCAACGATTTCTATCGAATGCCCGAGAAGTAGCGGTTCAGGCAATATTTCATTAAAACCGCCACGCAGCAAGCGCGAATAGCTATATTTTCGAGAGCATTCCAGCGGCATCCCCACCCTCCGCATGCGCCACGCAACGGTTGCGCCCCTGGTGCTTGGCCTGGTAGAGCGCGGCGTCGGCGTGGGCGATCAACGCCGCCGAGCCGCTGGCGCCGTCCGCACCCGCATGGGGCACCTGGCTGCACACGCCGGCGCTGATGGTCACGCAGGGCCCGACCGGCGAGTCGGCATGCGGCAGGGCCAGCGCCTGCACGGCCTGCACCATGCGCTGCGCCAGGGCCGTGGCGCCGGCCATGCCGGTATCGGGCAACACCACCACCAGCTCCTCGCCGCCGTAGCGCGCCACCAGGTCGGCGTCGCGGCGCAGGCAGCCGGCCACGGCGCGCGCCACGGCCTGCAGGCAGGTGTCGCCCTGCTGGTGGCCGTAGCGGTCGTTGTAGCGCTTGAAACAGTCCACGTCGATCATCACCAGGCCCAGTGGCCGCTGGGTGCGGCGCGCCAGGGTGCAGGCCTGCTCCAGCCATTCGTTGAAATGCGCGCGGTTGGCGATGTCCAGCAGCGCATCGGTGCGCGAGAGCAGGCGCAGGCGCTCGTTGGCCAGCTCCAGCTCGCGCGTGCGCTGGGTCACGCGCTCCTCCAGATCCTGGTTGGCGCTGGCCAGCTGGGTGTTCTGCACCGACAGCGCCGAATACAGCCGGTTGATCATCTTCAGCAGCGTCTGCATGCCGTCGTCATGCCTTGCGCGCTGGCGCTCGCGCTCGAAGGCCTCGGCCGCGTCCAGCCCCTGGCTCCGGGACGCGATCTGCCGCGCCATCGACCGGTCTATGCCCAGGATATGCAGACCCAGCCACGCGGTCAGAAAGTCGACCAGCATGGCGCCCAAATCGGCCTGCGTGCCGCGCCGCGCCCACATCACGCGTATCTGCTGCACGAACTGCTGGTGCAGCCGGCAATGCGCCTGGACATGGCGCGCGTCCAGGCCGCTTTGCGCCATCAGCTGCTCCTCTTCGCGGAAGTGGTACTCGGCATAGGCCAGCAGGCGGGCGTAGATATCGGCCAGCAGCGCCTGGCGGTCGCCGGCCGGCGAGAACAGCGCCTGGTTCAGCTCGTTGAACAGATCCACCAACGCATGGTGCTGCGCATCCACCACATCCAGGCCGGTGACAAAGCCATCATCCCAAATGAAAGAGGTATCCATACGCCGTCGAACGATTGCTTGACAAAAGACAAAGTCTATGGGATTTGGAGTGCGATAGATTGACCTTTCTCAAGTGCCCACGCCGCCACGGGGCCGCGCCGCAGTTGCGACAATCGCCCCCTGCGCCTGCCGCCATGGCCGGCCGCCTTTGTCAAGAATCCGCATGCCTCCCAGCCCCCGCATCCATACCCTCAGCGACTTCGACTTCGAGCTGCCCGAGCTGCTCATCGCCCAGCACCCCGCCCCCGAGAGGAGCAGCTCGCGCCTGCTCGACGGGCGCCAGAGTCCGCCCACCGACCGCATCTTCCGCGAGCTGCCCGGTCTGCTGCAGCCGGGCGACCTGGTGGTGTTCAACGACACCAAGGTGGTCAAGGCGCGCGTCTTTGGCGAGAAGGCCAGCGGCGGCCAGCTGGAGCTCTTGATCGAGCGCGTGCTGACGGGCAACGAAGTCGTGGCGCACATGAAGGTCAGCAAAAAGCCCCTGCCCGGCGCCACCATCCACATGGCCGGCGGGCGCCGCGCGGGCGGCTTCGACGCCACCCTGCTCGCGCGCTGGCCCGACGAGAACGGCCCGCTGTTTCACTTCGCCCTGCATGGCCCGGCCGGCGAGAGCGCCTGGGAGCTGATGGAGCGCCACGGCCACCTGCCGCTGCCGCCCTACATAGAGCGCCAGCAAAACGCCGCCCACGACCCGGACGCGGCCGAGGACGCCGAGCGCTACCAGACCGTGTTCGCCCGCGCCCCCGGCGCCGTGGCCGCGCCCACGGCGGCGCTGCATTTCGACGCCGCCGTGCTGGCGCAGCTGCAGCAGCGCGGCGTGGAGACCGCCAACGTCACCCTGCATGTGGGCGCCGGCACCTTCCAGCCGGTGAAGACCGAGAACCTGGCCGAACATCAGATGCACAGCGAGTGGTATGAGATCCCGCTGGCCACGCTGGCCGCCCTGGAGCGCTGCCGCCAGCGCGGCGGGCGGGTGCTGGCCGTGGGCACGACCACCGTGCGCACGCTCGAGTCCTGGGCGCAGAGCGGCCAGGCCCGGGGCGACACGCGCATCTTCATCACGCCGGGCTTTGCATTCCAGGTGGTGGACCTGCTGCTGACCAACTTCCACCTGCCCAAGAGCACGCTGATGATGCTGGTCAGCGCCTTCGCCGGCTACGAGCACATCATGCTGCTGTACCGCCACGCCATCGCCCAGCGCTACCGTTTCTTCAGCTACGGCGACGCCATGCTGCTGCAGCGTAGGGAGAGGACAACCCCCTGAGCGGCTTCGCCGCTTCCCCCTTCTCTCGAATGGCGGCGCCATTCGGGAAGGGGGACGACGCCAGCGCGGCGGGGCGGCCCTTGCGCGGCGTCTGCTGGCCTGGGGTGTGCCAGTTTCATGCGCCGCGCCCCTTCTTCACCCCAAAAAAGCGGTTGCTCACTACGCCGGCGCATTCGGCCGGCTGTTGACGTGGCCCTGGCGCGCGCCTACCGTATGCGCCATGGCCGCCCAACCGTCCACCCGCTCGGCGCAGCAGCAATTGCAGCGCGATGAACGCGCGGCGGTTCTGCGCCGGCGCCGCCATGCCGGCCTGGGCAACGCCCAGGCGCGCCAGCTGCCCACGGTGGGGCTGGCGCTGTCGGGCGGCGGCGTGCGCAGCGCCACCTTTGGCCTGGGCCTGTTGCGTGGCCTCGCGGCGCAGGGGCTGTTCAGGCGCGTGGACTACCTGTCCACCATCTCCGGCGGCGGCTACGTGGGCGCCATGCTGGGGCGACTGATCAGCGCGCTGGGCCTGGCGCAGGCGCAGCAGATGCTGGCCGCGGGCCACTCCGACATGCTCGGCTGGCTGCGCAGCAACGGCCGCTACCTCACGCCCGCCGGCTCGCGCGACGTGGGCATTCTCATCGTCACCTATCTGCGCGCCTTTCTGGCGGTGCATATCGAGGCCTTCTTCGCGCTGGTGCCGGTGGCGCTGGCGCTGACCCTGCCGCATCTGCTGCAGCACAGCCTGGGCTGGCTGCAGACCACGGCCTGGCAGGGCTGGGCCTCGCCCTGGTTTGCCCTGGCTCTGCTGTGGGCCGCGGCCCTGCTGCCCGGCCTGCTGGTGGGCTACTGGGCGGCGCCCGAGACGCGCAGCCCGGATCCCGCCGGGCGCCGCCTCTACCCCGGCGACGCTTTTTTGCTGGCGGGGCTGATCCTGGTGGCCCTGGCGCTCACGCTGCGCCCGGGCCGGCTGCCACTGCTGCAGGCCTGGCGCCAGGCCGAGCTGGTGCTGCCCCTGCTGGTGCTGGCGCTGTGGTCGGCCGCGCTGGGCCATGCCAGCGCCATGGCCCGCCTGGCGCTGGCCCGCGAGCCGCGCCTGCTGGCCGTGGCGCGGCTGCGCAACCAGCTGACCCGGTGGCTGCGCGGTGCCCTGCTGGCCTGTCTGCTGCTGGCCGGCGCCGGCGCGCTGGACTGGGCCAGCTGGTGGCTGCTGCTGATGCTCTCCAGCAGCCAGCCGTCGGGCTGGGTCTGGGGCGGCGTGGGCGCGGGCGGCGCCCTGCTGTTCGTGCTGCGCGGGCTGGCGCCGGTCTTGCAACAGCTGGCGGCCCAGGCCGAGGCGCGCCACACCATGGCGCTGGGCCCGCTGCTGCTGAACGTTGCCGGCCACCTGGGGGCCCTGGTGCTGCTGCTGGCCTGGCTGCTGGCCGTGCAGTGGTGGGTGTTTGCCGAGGCCCCGCTGGCGCTGCTGCGCGGCTTTCCGGCCTGGATGCGCTGGGCCATGCTGGCGCTGGCGGCCCTGGGGTGGTGGCTGACCACGGCGCGGCTGGCGCAGGCGGCGAATGCCTCCTCGCTGTCGGGCTTCTACCAGGCGCGCCTGGTGCGCGCCTGGCTGGCGGTGGGCAACCGGCGGCGCGGCATCTGCACGCCCTTCACGCCGGCCGATGCCCGCCTGCGCAGCGTGACCGAGGTGGCCGCGGGCGACGACGTGGATCTGACCTGCCACCACCCCGAGGCCGACGGCGGCCCGCTGCACCTGATAGGCGCCTGCCTGAACCAGACGCGTGACGACGCCTCGGGCCTGTTCAACGCCGACCGCAAGGGGCGGCTGGTGATCGCCTCGGCGCGCGCGCTGGAGGTCGGCACGCAGGAGGTGCTGCGCTGGGACGACGGCGCCGCCACGGCCAGCGCCGGCCGCGCCGCCGGCACGCTGGGCGGCTGGGTGGCCGTCTCGGGCGCGGCGGCGGCGCCGGGCGCGGGCGCCTACACCTCGCGCGGCTGGGCGCTGGTGATGTTTCTGCTCGGCATACGCCTGGGCCACTGGATAGAGTCGCCCCTGCCCCAGGCGCTGACACCGCTGAAGACCTGGTTGTGGCGGCGCGGGCCCAAGCCGCTGATGCTCTGGAGCGAGGCGCGCGCCCGGTTCTTCGGGCCGGCGCGGCCCTGGTGGTATCTGTCGGACGGCGGGCATTTCGACAACACCGGCGTGTACGCGCTGATCAAGCGCGAGTGCGACTTCATCATCCTGTCGGACGCCAGCGCCGACCCCGAGTACCGCTTTGCCGACATCGAGAACCTGGTGCGCAAGGCGCGCATCGACCTGGACGCCGAGATCGAGTTCTACAGCCGCCAGGAGGCCGCGCGCCTGCTCAGCCTGCCCGGCGACAACCTGACCGTGCTCTCGCCCGACGAGCTGGCCGACAACAGCACGCGCCGCGGCGTGCTGCTGGCGCGCATACGCTACCGCCACAGCGACCCGGCGCGCGGCGAGCGCGAGGGCACGCTGCTGGTCGTCAAGCCCAACCTGCATGTCGGCCTGGATCTGGACCTGCTGTCCTACGCCCAGCGCCACCCCAGCTTTCCGCACGAGTCCACGGGCGACCAGTTCTTCGACGAGGCGCAGTGGGAGAGCTACCAACGCCTGGGCCAGGACCTGGGCCAGGCCGTGTACGACCGCTGGCTGGCCCAGCTGCCCGGCTGGGACAGGGTGCAGCTGCACAAGCTGGCCCTGCCCGAGCGCCTGCAGCAGCCGCGCGAGACCCAGGCACCGCCGGCGCCGGACGCCCAGGCGCGCCTGCCGCGCTGGCGCCGCAGCGTGCGTGCGGCGGCCATAGGCACATCGGTCGGCGTGGGCGTGACCGGCACGCTGCTGCTGTCGCTGTGGCAGCTGCAGGAGCAGCTCAACCGCAGCACCGACGCACGCCAGGCCGAGATCAGCAAGCTGCTGGACGACTCCTCGCGCGAGCTGCTCGAAGTCTCCGGCAGCTGCAGGCGCGTGGGCGCGCACACCCTGGGCCATGTGGAGCAGCTGCGCGCCCTGGACGGCAGCGAGGCCCTGAGCCCGGCCGAGCAGATCACCGTGAAGCGGCTGCTCGACCGCCTGAACGA
>Ga0209792_1001142_pt1 | contig 13955 bp, 8 predicted proteins | sample EBPBio142005_DNA_FD_185860 | JGI IMG/M metagenome (GOLD analysis project Ga0209792, IMG submission 185860) | Wastewater treatment Type I Accumulibacter community from EBPR Bioreactor in Madison, WI, USA - Reactor 1_6/14/2005_ DNA (SPAdes)... | ecosystem: Engineered > Bioreactor > EBPR >... | reverse complement strand
TGTATGAGTTAGGAAACAGTTTACCAAGCGGCGTTTACAATGTAATCGTATCGCAAGGAGCTGAAACCAAAACTATACGTGTTATCAAGAAATAATTAATAAATTAGTTAAAAGCAAAAACCGCCTCGAATGAGGCGGTTTTTTTATGAAAACATTTTTGCTTTAAAATTCCTTTGTAGAGTTAATAATACCAACAAATATTTTCGGTTTACTCACAGAATTGCACAAAGGCAAAATCGTGTTGAAATACTGCTTTACTTGTTTTTAGAAATGCTTTTTGGACATCAGAAATATTTATTACAGTCAATTTGTTTTTCCTTTGAAATGTCATGACTGTTATTAGCTTTCAACTATTTTATACAATTTATCGGATAAGCGCACTCGAAACGGAACTTTTAAAGTTAGTTTGTCATTTGCTGACGCGCTTTCATTTTCATTACCATTAACTAAAAAATCTGTCAAAACAATTTCTTGATTTCCAGTTGTTGGGCCAGAAATTAATAGTTTGTCGCCTTTTTTTATTTCAGAATTTTCTATAGTAAAAAGGGCTATTTGAGCTTTCACATAGTAATGTTCGGCTTTACCAACGTAAGTCTTTTTTAGTTTAATTTTTTGACGAATATCGGTTGTGATTGGAGCTTTGGCTAATGGCACATCTGAAAGCGCTCCCGATTTTTTGAATTTTAAATTTTCGGATTTTCCTTTTCTAAAAATCTTGTTGCCAACTTGGATTCCTTTTCTAAGTTTTATTTGTTCTTCCAGTGGTAAATGCATGGTTTTTAAACAATTGGTAGAACAGCAATTTTCCATGGCTTGTTTGCAATCATCACATTGAATAAATAATAAATGGCAACCATCATTGGAACAATTTGTGTGATTGTCGCAAGGTTTTCCACATTGATGGCATTGCGATATAATGTCGTTTGTAATTCTTTCGCCCAAGCGATGATCAAAAACAAAATTTTTACCTATAAATTTACTTTCAAGATTTTCTTCTTTTATTTGTTTGGCATAATTAATAATACCACCTTCGAGCTGAAAAACGTTTTTAAATCCTTGATGTTTAAAATATGCAGAGGCTTTTTCGCATCGGATACCACCGGTGCAATACATAACCAAGTTTTTGTCTTCTTTAAAATCTTTTAGTTGCTCATTAATTATGGGTAAACTTTCACGAAAAGTTTCTACATCGGGTGTTATAGCACCTTTAAAATGTCCAACTTCACTTTCGTAATGGTTTCTAAAATCCACCACTATAGTATCTGGATTTTCTAAAATTTCATTAAATTCTTTGGCTTTTAAATGCACTCCAATATTGGTTACATCAAATGTATCGTCGTTTAATCCGTCGGCTACAATCTTGTTTCGAACTTTTATGGTAAGTTTTAAAAACGAATGGTCGTCTTGTTCAACTGCAACATTTAAGCGCATGTCTTTCATAAAACTATATTCGCTTAATGTATTTCTGAAATTTTCTAAATTATCGGCAGGAATACTCATTTGCGCATTGATGCCTTCATTGGCTACATAAATTCTGCCAAGGGCATCGAGCTTATCCCAAGCTATAAAAAGGTCGTCGCGAAATTTTTTTGGATTTTCAATGTTTGCGTACGCATAGAAAGACAACGTAAGGCGTTGTTTACCAGCTAAATCTATTAGCTCTTTTCTTTCCTCTGCGCTTAAAGTGTTGTACAGTTGCATGCTATAAACGTATTAAGTGAGAAATGTTTTTTTTGAATTCTAAATGGAAGAAATCTTTGGCAAAAGTACAAAAAATATTAAAAAACCCTAACAGAATTTGAAATCTGAAAGGGTTAATTATGAATATTTCTGTTCGTTATTTTACTAATGAATATTAGAAATAAATATTTTTCTAATTATTAGCAAAACTCAGCATAGGCATCTTGTAGGTTTTCTGCAATCAATTCGGCAGGTCTACCTTCAATATGATGTCTTTCGAGCAGGTGTACCAACTCGCCATCTTTAAACAAAGCCATGCTTGGCGATGATGGTGGAAAAGGGAACATTTGTTGGCGCGCAGCAGCTACTGCTTCTTGATCTACACCAGCAAAAACTGTAATGAGTTGGTCTGGTTTTTTTGCACCATTAAGGCTCATTAAAGCTCCTGGACGTGCATTACGAGCAGCACAACCACATACTGAATTAACTACAACCAATGTTGTTCCTGGGTTTTTTATTGCATTCTCAACATCTTCTGAGGTATATAAATTTACGAAGCCAGCATCTGTGAGCTCAGCACGCATTGGGTTTACCATTTCTTCTGGATACATAGTATTTGTTTTTAATAAATTATTGGCAAAGATAATCAGAAAATTAGTTTCAAAAATGGTAGTTTTCATAAAGAAATGTTATAATACCATTAACTGTAAGAATACATTGTTCTTTGCAATCAAATGTTACAAAGTTTTCATATTAGAAAAACAAAATTGTATTTTTACCAAAACTTATTTATGAGCAAATCACTCGAAGAAGTAAACCAATCTGTTAGTACCGAGGGGAAAAGAACAGGATTCAGAAAAATATTAGCATTTCTTGGACCGGCTTATTTAATAAGTGTGGGTTATATGGATCCCGGAAATTGGGCTACTGATTTGGCGGGCGGAAGTCAGTTTGGTTACAAGCTTCTGTGGGTTTTGTTGATGAGTAATATTATGGCTTTGTTGCTTCAGAGTTTGAGTGCTCGTTTAGGCATTGTTACCCAACTCGATTTAGCACAAGCTTCCAGAGAAACGTATTCAAAATATGTAAATTATATACTGTATTTTCTTGCCGAAGTTGCCATTGCAGCTTGCGATCTTGCCGAAGTTTTAGGAATGGCTATTGGTATTAATTTATTGTTTGATATACCCTTACTCGAAGGCGTTTTAATAACCGTTGCCGATACTTTTTTGCTGTTATTTTTAATGAATAAAGGCATCAGAAAAATGGAAGCGTTTATTATTTCATTGGTAGCAATTATTGGATTTTCATTTGTATTAGAAATGTTTTTTGCCCAACCCAATTTGGGTGAAATTACCAAAGGATTAATTCCAAGTTTGCCTAATAAAGATGCGCTTTATATTGCCATTGGGATTATTGGCGCAACTGTAATGCCTCACAATTTATACTTGCATTCATCTTTAGTACAAACTCGAAAATTTGATCGTTCAGAAAAAGGAATCAAACAAGCTTTAAAGTTTAATTTTATTGATAGTGTTATTGCGCTCAATTTGGCTTTTTTTGTAAATGCCGCTATTTTGATATTGGCTGCTGCAGTTTTTTATAAAAACGGATTACATGAAGTTGCCGAAATTCAAGATGCGCACAAATTGCTTTCGCATATTCTTGGAAATAAATACGCATCGATACTTTTTGCTGTGGCGTTGATAGCAGCAGGGCAAAGTTCTACCATTACCGGTACACTTGCTGGACAAATTATTATGGAAGGTTATTTGCACCTGCGTATTCAACCTTGGGTTCGACGCATTATTACTCGTCTTGTGGCAATCGTACCAGCTATGATTGCAATTTTATATTTTGGCGAAAGCGTAACCGGAAAACTATTGGTTTTTAGCCAAGTGGTGTTGAGTTTGCAGTTAGGATTTGCTATTATTCCATTAATTCATTTTGTGAGTGATAAAACCAAAATGAAAGGATTTCATATTTCAAAACCTAAACAAATTGCGGCTTGGATTATTGCTTTTATCATTGTGGGGCTTAATGTAAAATTGGTTTTTGATGAAATTTCTGGTTGGATTGCGCAATCACAATCGCCAATAATTTTGTATATAACCGTTGTACCATTGGCATTGTTTTTTCTATTGCTCTTGTTGTACATAGTGTTTTTGCCTTGGATTAAAACCAGTAAAAATCTTACCAAAACGCATGTGCCTCATAAGATAGATATCGATGTGCAAAAGCTAGATAATTTCACGAAGAAGAATATTGCTATTGCTCTGGACTTTTCGGTTGCCGATGAAAAAGCCATTCAATATGCGATAGATCTTGGTGGTAGAGAAGCGCAGTACACAATCATTCACGTGGTGGAAACGGTTGGAGCATTATTCCACGGAAAAGAAACTTTTGATCACGAAACCACGATTGATAAAGAGAATCTGGAAGCTTATCAGAAAATGTTAGCCGAAAAAGGATTGCGAGTAAATTACAAACTCGGTTTTGGAAAACCAGCCAAAACGTTAGCCAAAATTATTAATGAAGGCAGTTTTGATTTGGTTGTGATGGGCACACACGGACATACAGGTTTCAAAGATTTACTTTTTGGTACAACTATCAATGCCATTCGACATAAAATTTCGATACCATTATTCATTGTAAAAAACGAAAAATGAAACTAAAATTAACAGTAGTATTTTTTTGGTTGGTTGTTTTTGGCTTTTCGCAAGAGTTGAAAATTACACCTAAAAAGTGCATTCCAAAAAAAGGATTTTATATTCGACTAAAAGAAGTTGTTGAAGATTCTCGTTGTCCGCAAGATGTAACTTGCATTTGGGCAGGACAAGCAGTGGTAATTGTTGAGGTTTTTGAAAACAAAAAAATCATAGAAGAAAAAACCTTGTATTTCGACGGAAAGCACACAGCAGAAAACACCCAATGGTTCTCAAAATACAATCCTGATAAAAAGCTAAAAAGAATTCAATTGCTACCAGCACCAAAAGATGGCGTTACTATCAAATTTAAAAAACGATATATCAACTTAGTTTTTGAAGAATAAAACTAATTACAACCACAATTTTTATCGCAGTTTTTGTTTTTCTTTTTGCCAAAGAACTTCCATATCAAATAAATGACAGCAATACTTACGGTAATATAAACTAAGATTTCTTGCATCATTTTATTTTAAAAATTGATAGGCTATAAATGCTAAAATATACGCCATGCCACTCATAAATACTAATTGTATCAGTGGCCATTTCCAAGTGTTGGTTTCCTTTTTCACAATAGCCAAAGTACTGATACATTGCATGGCAAAAGCATAATAAATAAGTAATGAGATTCCGGTGGCAAAATCAAATACTGGCGAACCATCTTCACGAATTTCGTGACGCATTTGTTCTTTTATGGTTTCTTCTTCATCGCTGCTGTTGCCAACGCTGTAAATAGTGGCTAATGTGCCTACAAATACTTCACGCGCGGCAAACGAACCAACAACTGCTACGCCAATTTTCCAATCGTAACCCAAAGGTTTTATCGCAGGCTCAATCATTTTTCCTGCAATACCAATATAAGAATGTTCTAATTTGTATTCCGCTACACGATTCGGAATTACTGATGGGTTGATAGGAATATCGCTACCATAAACTTGTTTTTCTACAATTTGTTGGGCATTGTCAAAATCTTTTCCAGGACCATGCGAACCCAAAAACCAAAGAATAATCGATAAAGCCAAAATAATTTTTCCGGCACCAAGTACAAACGATTTTGTTTTTTCTAAAATATTAATACCAACATTTTTTGCCATCGGAATTTTGTATCCAGGCATTTCAACCACAAAATACGATTTGGATTTGGTCTTTAAAATTTTGTTTAGCAAATACGCCGAAAAAATAGCAGCTAAAAATCCTGCTAAATACAATAACATTAAGGTTAATCCTTGCAAACTCACAAAACCAAACACTCTGTTTTCTGGAATAATTAAGGATATTAAAATGGCATAAACAGGCAATCTGGCAGAACAGGTTATAAACGGTGTAACTAAAGTTGTAATAAGGCGTTCTTTCCAAGTTTCGATATTGCGAGCACTCATAATGGCTGGAATGGCACAAGCCGTTCCCGATATAAGTGGCACTACACTTTTCCCCGAAAGTCCAAACGGGCGCATCACTCTGTCCATCAAAAACACTACACGACTCATATAACCACTTTCTTCCAAAATGGAAATAAATAAAAATAACACAGCAATTTGTGGAATAAAAATAACGATACCGCCAATTCCAGGTATTATTCCTTCGGAGATTAAATTGGTGAATTCGCCTTTGGGCAAATGGGTTTTAAAATAGGAGGAAAGCTGTGCAAATTTTTCATCAATAAAATCCATTGGAATACTGCTCCAGTCAAATATCGATTGAAAAATGAGCAATAATATTCCGAAGAAAATAATATATCCGAATATTTTATGTGTTAAGATTTTATCTAAACTTGCCTGCAAACCTGTTGCTTTTGTAACATCTATTTTTTGACCAATACGTAATGTGTCGTTTATAAATTGATATCTTTTTACGGTTTCTTTTTGCTGTAATTTTTTGAGTTCTTGATGTGTTTTGGTAAAATTGTTCTCAATTTCCTTTCGGTCAAGATTCAAGAAATTAACATCTTGTGTAATTACCAACCACAATTTGTATAATAACTGATTTGGGAAAGCCTTGCGCAATCGGTTAAAATAATCTTCATCAATACTCGAAGCATTTAAGCATGGTTCGGTAGATATCTCTTTGTAGTTAAGAATGAGTTCTTTGATTTTGTCAATTCCGATATTTTTACGCGAACTAACAACGGCAATTTTTGTTTTAAGCTCTTTTTCAAGAAAAGGCACATCAAGTTCAATGCCTTTTTGTTTCATTCGGTCGCACATATTGATGACCAAAATGGTAGGAATTTCTAAATCTTTTATTTGAGTAAAAAGCAATAAATTCCGTTTCAGATTTTCAACCTCGGTAACCACAACCGCTACATCTGGGTAAAGCGACTCATTTTTGTTCATGAGTAACTCTATTACCAAATTTTCATCTATAGAGCTGGCATTCAAGCTGTAAGTTCCGGGTAAATCAAGAATAGTGGCTTTGGTTTTTTCGTTTATTTTACAAGTGCCAATTTTTTTCTCAACGGTTATTCCTGGATAATTTCCAACTTGCTGATGCAAACCCGTAAGCTGATTAAATACCGAAGTTTTCCCAACATTTGGGTTACCAATAAGAGCAACTTTTATATCTTGATGCGGCATATTATTCTGTCTCTACAAAAATTTTTTCGGCAATTTCTTTTCTAATAGCAACATGTGAGTCGTTTATTACATAATATAACGGACAGCCCAACGGAGCCACTTGCACCAACATTACCGTGTTACCAGGTAAGCATCCCATTTCGAGCAATTTCAAAGGAAGCTCATCGGTGATAATATCAGAAATGATGCCTTTTTCGCCTTTAGAAAAGTGTAAAATGCTTTTTTGCAAAACTTATTTAGATTGAATTAAAATACAAAGGTACAATTTTGATTAATGAACTCTATGACAAAAGTCATAAAACTATCAAAAAAACACCTCATAATTTTTTTTGTTGAAAACTAAAATTGAAAAAGTGTGGCAATAAATGTACTTTTGAGAAATTCTAAAACTCAAATTTAAAATTCCAAAAAGTTTTAATTTTTGGTTTGTTTTTGTTGTAATTTGGGATTTCTTCAATTGGATTTTTTATTATGTATTTAATATTCGACACCGAAACTACAGGATTACCAAGAAGTTGGGCAGCGCCAATTTCTGATACGAGCAACTGGCCGCGATGCGTTCAAATAGCTTGGCAACTGCATGATGAAATGGGAAACTTGATAGAGCATCAGGATTATTTGGTAATTCCCGAAGGCTATGATATACCTTACGATGCCGAAAGAATACATGGAATTTCAACCGAATTGGCACAACAAAAAGGCGTGCCGCTTAAAACGGTTTTAGACAAATTTAATGAAGCTCTTGGAAAAGCCAAATTTATAGTAGGGCAAAATGTTGGTTTTGATGTAAATATTATGGGCTGCGAATTTTACAGACACAATATGCAATCGCCGCTCAATCAGATGCCAATTCTGGATACGTGTACCGAAGTTACAGCCGAGTTATTAAAACTTCCTGGCGGACGTGGTGGGAAATTCAAGTTGCCAACTTTAACAGAATTACACGAATATCTTTTTGGCGAACCTTTTGCCGAAGCGCACAACGCAACTGCCGATGTTGAAGCAACTACGCGTTGTTTTCTCGAACTAATAAAACGAGAAATTTTCACCAAAGAAGAACTTGATGTAACCGAAGATTACTTTGATTTATTTAATCGAAATAATCCACAAACCATTCCGTTAATCGGATTAAAACACATCAATCTTAAACAAGCGTCAGACGAAATTCGGAAACAATTTCAACCGGTAGAAACCAAAACGATTTCCAACGAAGAAATTGCGCAAAACCAAAAATCACTTGCCGATGTAGATTTTGTGCATTTGCATAATCACACGCAATTTTCGGTTTTGCAGTCTACAATTTCGGTAAAAGATTTGGTAAGTGCAGCCGCAAAAAATAAAATGCCGGCTGTTGCCATGACCGATATTGGGAACATGATGGGTGCTTTCCATTTTGTACGCGATGTTTTGACGCACAACAAATCGGCGAAAGTCAAAAACGAACAAGCCATTGAAAACGGCGAACAACCAACGGAAACCATTATAAAACCAATATTAGGTTGCGAATTTTTTGTTTGTGATAATCATAAAGATAAATCCAGAAAAGACAACGGCTACCAAGTTGTGCTCTTAGCCAAAAACAAAAAAGGCTATCATAATTTGGCAAAAATGGCATCAATCGCTTATACCGAAGGATTTTATTATGTGCCGAGAATAGACCGCGAAATCATAAAAAAATACAAAGACGATGTTATTGTTTTAACGGGTGGATTGTATGGCGAAGTGCCGTCCAAAATTTTAAATATTGGGCAAAACCAAGCCGAAGAAGCTTTGTTGTGGTGGAAGGAGCAATTTGGCGATGATTTGTATATTGAATTAATGCGTCACAAACAAGAAGACGAAGACCGTGTTAATACCACTTTGGTTGAGTTTTCAAAAAAGCACAACATTAAGCTGATTGCTGCCAACAATGTTTTTTATATCAATAAAGAAGATGCCAATGCACACGATATTTTGCTGTGTGTTCGCGATGGCGAAAAACAATCAACACCAATAGGGCGTGGGCGTGGCTATCGCTACGGAATGCCAAATCAGGAATATTATTTTAAGAATGGCGATGAAATGAAGAAAATCTTTAGCGATTTGCCCGAAGCAATTTCCAATATCGCTGAGGTTGTAGATAAGATAGAGATTTATGATTTGTCGCGTGGTGTTTTGTTACCAAAATTTGATATTCCAAAAGAGTTTCAACAGGAAGAAGATGAAGCTGATGGCGGAAAGCGAGGCGAGAATAATTATCTGAAACATTTAACGTACGAAGGTGCAAAAATTCGATATGGAGAACTCACAACCGAAATTCAAGAACGAATTGATTTTGAATTAAAAACTATCGAAAACACAGGTTATCCTGGTTATTTTCTTATTGTTCAAGATTTTATTGCGGCAGCTCGAAAAATGGGTGTTTCGGTCGGACCAGGACGTGGTTCGGCAGCGGGTTCGGTGGTGGCGTATTGTCTATGGATTACCAATATCGACCCGATGAAATACGATTTGCTTTTTGAGCGTTTCCTAAATCCAGATAGGGTTTCAATGCCCGATATTGATATTGATTTTGATGACGAAGGACGAAGCAGCGTAATGGATTATGTGATAGATAAATACGGCTCAAATCAAGTAGCGCAAATTATCACCTACGGAACAATGGCAGCAAAATCATCGGTTCGCGATACCGCTCGTGTGCTCGATTTACCTTTGTTTGAAGCTGATAAAATTGCCAAACTCATTCCGAATAATTTGAATTTGGGTAAGATATTTTCACTAGAATTAGATAAATTAAAAGCAGCAGTTCGGTCAGATGAATTTGATAAAGTAAAAGAATTGATTGAGCTTTCACAAGCCGAAGATTTGGCATCAGAAACTATCAATCAAGCAAAATTATTAGAAGGAAATCTACGAAATACAGGAATTCATGCTTGTGGTGTTATCATCACACCAAGTGATATTACCGATTATGTTCCGGTGGCCACTGCTAAAGATTCCGATTTGTTTGTTACACAATTTGATAACTCGGTGGTAGAAAGTGCTGGTTTGCTCAAGATGGATTTCTTGGGATTGAAAACCCTCACGCTTATTAAAGACACTGTAAAACTGGTAAAATATCGCACAGGAATAGAGCTCGATCCAGATACTTTTCCGATAGATGATGTAAAAACGTATGAGCTTTTTCAGCGTGGCGAAACTGTTGGTATTTTTCAATACGAGTCGCCCGGAATGCAAAAATACCTTCGTGATTTAAAGCCGACAGTTTTCGGAGATTTAATTGCGATGAACGCTTTGTATCGTCCTGGTCCATTGGAGTATATTCCATCATTCGTAAGAAGAAAAAACGGCGAAGAACCCATAACGTACGACCTTGATGCTTGTGCCGAATATTTGCAGGAAACCTATGGAATTACGGTGTATCAAGAACAGGTAATGCTTTTGTCTCAAAAACTGGCAGGATTTTCAAAAGGTGATGCCGATGTACTTCGTAAGGCAATGGGTAAAAAGCAAAAAGATGTCTTAGATAAAATGAAATCTAAGTTTATCGATCAAGCCGTATCCAAAGGGCACGATGCCGAGAAATTAGACAAAATCTGGAAAGATTGGGAAGCTTTTGCGAGTTATGCATTCAACAAATCGCACTCTACTTGCTACGCTTGGGTTGCCTATCAAACTGCCTATCTCAAAGCGCATTATCCTGCAGAATACATGGCTGCAGTACTTTCGAATAATATGAACGATATCAAATCGGTTTCATTTTTTATGGAAGAATGTAAGCGAATGGGCTTAAAAGTGCTCGGGCCCGATGTAAATGAATCGTATTATAAATTTACGGTTAATGAAAATTATGCTGTTCGATTCGGAATGGGTGCTATAAAAGGAGTGGGGCAAGGCGCAGTGGACACCATTGTAGCTAATAGAAAAGACGGAAAATACAAATCGATATTTGATTTAGCCAAACGAATTGATTTGCGTGCGGCTAACAAAAAAGCTTTCGAAAACTTAGCCTTAGCAGGCGGTTTCGATTGTTTCAGCGATACGCATCGGGCGCAATATTTTCATCACGATGGCGATGCTATTGTTTTCTTGGAAAAAGCCATGCGATTTGGCTCTAAATTTCAGGAAAACGAAAATTCGTCGCAGGTTTCACTCTTTGGAGATACAAGCGAAGTGCAAATTGCAGAACCACAAATTCCAGCTTGCGAAGAATGGTCTACCATGGAAAAACTCGCACGCGAACGCGAAGTGGTGGGTATTTATATTTCGGGGCATCCGCTTGACGATTATAAATTTGAAATGAAATATTTTTGTAATACAAAGTTAGAACATCTCAAATATCTTGAGCCACTCATAAACAAAACCCTCACCTTTGGCGGTATTGTAACCAATGTGCAATATCGAACTAGTAAAAGTGGAAAAGATTGGGCAACCTTTTCGTTAGAAGGATATGATGAAAACCATGAATTCCGAATTTTTGACGAAGAATATCTCAAATTCCGCCATTTTTTGGTGAATAATCAGTTCGTGTTTTTTAAAGTTTTGGTGCGCGAAGGCTGGGTAAATCGTGAAACTGGCAAAAAATCTGATCCAAGAATTCAATTTACTGATGTGAAATCCTTGGCAGATGTATTGCCACTTTTTGCAAAAAAATTGATTATTCAAATGGAAATTAAAGAATTACAACAAGAAGCCGTGCAGCATTTAAATGATTTATTTAGAAAATTTAAAGGCGATAAAAGTTTGCTTTTTGAAGTGTTAGAAATTGAAAAAGTGCAGCAGCAAGCGGTTCTTCCGACACAACAAGAAACTATTGCAAATCAACAAGATACCGATGATTTTACAGATGCAGATAATATAGATTTGCCAGTTATTGAAGACGTAATTGTAAGCGATAAAGTAGTTACATTTTTAAGTTTGCCAAGCCGAACTTTTAGAGTTGATATTTGTAAAGAACTTTTAATAGAATTAGATAAAACTCAAATTCAGTTTAAGTTGAATTAATATAAAAATCGCTTTTTTGTAAGTTTTAAAGAATATTTCTTTTGAAAATCCGCAAAAACTATATATTTGTGGATTAAAATAAATGCAAAATGATTAAGAGATTTCTTTGTCTTACTTTTTTGGTGTTCGGAACAGTTTTTGGATACTCGCAAGCAATAACAGTAAATACCACAACCTATACAGTACCCCAACTTGTTACAGATGTGTTGTTTAATCCTACAACAGGTAGTAGTAGTTGTGTAGGAACAATAAGTAACATCACTTGGAGCACAGGTACAAATTATAGTTCTGTAAACGGAATTGGTTATTTTACTAATACCAATCCAAATTTTCCTTTAACCAATGGTGTGATTTTATCTACAGGTACTGCAACAGCAGCTGTTGGGCCAAATACCACAACTCAATTAAATGGTGCCAATGGTTGGCTTGGAGATACTCAATTGTTTAACTATATTGATGGGTTAGGTATTGATCCTGATTTAACAGAATACTTAAATGCGTCAAAAATTGAGTTTGACTTTGTTCCAATGACAAATCAAATGAGTTTTGATTTCTTGTTTGCTTCAGAAGAATATGGCACATATCAATGTGATTATTCCGATGCCTTTGCATTTTTTTTAACCAATGTTACTGCAGGAACGCCAGCAGTTAACTTGGCTTTAGTTCCAAGTACAACGATTCCTATTTCTGTTACAACAATTAAAGATGATGCAAATAATGGGGCATGTGCGTCTGAAAATCCAGCTTATTTTGGAACGTTTTCTGAGCCGCCAAGTGCAGCTGCCACGGCTTCAGCAACCAATTTTAATGGACATACAATAAAAATGACCGCTTCGTCAGCAGTTGTTCCAAATAATACTTATCACATAAAATTAGTGATCGCTGATAGAAATGATACTTTGTATGATTCTGCTGTATTTTTGGGTGGAGGAAGTTTTAATATTGGTTCCGAAACTATTGTAGGAAACGGGATGTTTCCAAATGGAGGGAATTACACAGGACAAACCAATTTTTCGTCAGCCAATGCTATTTGTCCTGATTTTCCAGTTACACTTTCAGCTACAACAAATCCTGCAACGGGAAGTACTTATCAATGGTATATGGACGGAAACCTTGTTTCTGGAGCTACAAACTTGAATGAAACTTTTGCCAATCCTAACAATGCCATAAATCCGCACATCATTACAGTAACAATTACTTATCCAAATGGTTGTCAAAAAACAAACACAATAAGCGCAGAGTGGTTGCCAGCAATGCCAATTGCTAACCCTGTAGATTTATATTTGTCTGGGTCTAATGTTTTTAACCTAAACCAGAATGTAGCAACAATTCTTAATGGTCAAAACCCAGGTGATTATGATATCTCTTTTCATCATACATTAGCCGATGCACAGAATACGGCTAATCCAATTCTAAATCCAGGGTCTTATGTGGGTAATGATGGTGAGATAATTTATGTCGCAATTTTGGATAATGTTACAGGTTCTGCTTGTTTAGCAACAAGAAGTTTTGTTTTGCATTTGTCGTGTCCTTCAATAGATACTCCAGTTGGAAATCAAACATTGTGTTTAGGTTCAGATCCAAGTGTAATATCATCGTCTACTACAGCCACAGGTACTGATGCAGTTTCTTTTGTTTATTTTACAGCTCAACAAACAGGGACAAATATGTACACAGGAGGAACATTACTATCTAATGTTACTCCAGCTTCTGGAACTGCAAGTTTAGATATGGGAACATTAGGGTCTGTAGGTTCTTTGCCAAATGCGATGGGAACTTATTGGATTTATGCTATTCTTAATCCTACACCCACCGATGCAACATGTCGATCTTATTCAGAGTTTCAAATTGTTGTAAATAATTCAATAACAGCCGGCACCGATGGCTCAACAACCATTTGTACTACTGATACGGCATTAATCACCTTATCGAATTTAATCACAGGCGAAGATACAGGCGGAACTTGGACAGCAGGTCCAGGCAACCCATTAGGAGGAACTTTTAATGCAGGTAC
>Ga0209792_1001138_pt1 | contig 13985 bp, 13 predicted proteins | sample EBPBio142005_DNA_FD_185860 | JGI IMG/M metagenome (GOLD analysis project Ga0209792, IMG submission 185860) | Wastewater treatment Type I Accumulibacter community from EBPR Bioreactor in Madison, WI, USA - Reactor 1_6/14/2005_ DNA (SPAdes)... | ecosystem: Engineered > Bioreactor > EBPR >... | reverse complement strand
ATTCGCGGTGTGACGACTTGGAATGCCAACCGGAACCGCAAAGCTTTGGCGGGTGATCGGGCTTCTCCATATTTCGTGGCTGCCCTTACCTCGCCTGACAAGAACGCAGCCTGCGGCGCGCAGCGGACGGTCGAATTTTGGGGCCATCACGCTGCCGCCGGCTCGGCCTCGCGCAGCGCGGTGATTTGCAGAAACAAAGAGGCGGGGTCCACGCCGGGATGGTTGTCAGGCAACAAGTCCAAGGCCATGGCAGATATCTTGTCGAGCAGGCCATCGAGCGTCGGCGCGTCGGCAGCGGCGGGAATGTCGTCGCAGTGCCCGCTCCAAACCGCCGCTTCGTCGTCCCAAGCCGCCGAGATGGTGAAAATAACCGGTTTTGACATGCCGATGCGTCTCCGTTGCCCCAACAATAGCATTCAATGATCCCGGATGGGAGGACGGCTGAGCAATCTCGGCGGAGGAAGTCGGGCTGGACTATGTGTCGTGCTCACCCTTCCGCGTGCCGATCGCGCGGCTGGCAGCGGCTCAGGCGGCAGTGAAGGGGAGATAGGCCGGCGGGAACGGGGCCGTGGGCCGCCTGTCCGGTTTCGGTGGAAATGGGCGATTAGCTGCCGTTTGGTTGCCGACCTGTGCCTCCCACAGTTTCCTCCAGATGACAAGGTTTCAGAAGGAGCCGCCGCTGGATGCGGCAGCACATTGATCGAGCTCGGCCGACCGATGCTGTCTCATCTGGATTGGTTGCGTCAATTGTTGGTGGACCAGCTGGGCAATTTCGGCGGCGTCGACGCCGCAACCGTCGATGAAGTTGGAGCGCCGCCGACGCAGAAAGGTAAGGCCAATGATGTAGAGACCGGGAAGCTCGGTGACCCCGCCAACCTGCCTGACCTCGCCGGCGGCATCCAGAACGGGAGCCTTGAGCCAGGAATAGTCACGGCGGTAGCCGGTTGCCCACACGACCGACGCAATGCCGTCGGCCTCCAGATCGATCGCCACCGGTGTCGATCCGAGGTCGAAAGGTGCGAGATCGCCGACATCGGGGGGAACTGCCTTCAATCCGTTGTCATCGATGTAACGGTCGATCCGCTCGATGACCCTCAGCATTCTCGCGTGCGATGCCTCGGCCCGCTGCGCCAGTTGGTCATCGAAGCAGATAATGTCACCGTTGATCGCGGTAAGTCGGCCCGCAAGACGGATTCCAAGCTTCCGCATGTTTGCCAAATCGAGATTGCGATGGTCCTCACGCCCCACCAATTGAAGTGAGGGCTGACGCCGCGCGGCCTCGACGTTGCGCGCGCCATCCGCCGGATCGTCCAGGATGCCGGCGTCGCCCGCCCAAGAGAGCACGTCGCGGCCGCGGTAACGCCGGACCATGCGCGTGTGCTCACCGACCGAGAGCGTCACGGGCCGACCCGACGCGTGAACCTCCTCGGCGATCTGGAGGCCAGTGGACGAGCCGCCAACGACCAGCATGCCACCGGGCGGCAGGTCGGCCGGCGACCGATAGTCGTTCGGGACGATCTGGCGGACGCGGGACGGCAACAGCGTTGCGCATGGCGGCACGTAGGGCACATCACATGCACCGGCGGCGACGATCACAGCGCGCGCGTTCCAGGCCCGTCCACCGCCCACGACCCGGTATCCGCCGTCATGCAATTCCACTGATGTGACCGCGCAGTGCTCGACCACCGGCACGGCGAACGTCGAGGCATAGCGGGTGAGATAATCTGCGAACGCCGCTGCCGGGATGAAGCTCTCGGGATCGCAGTCGCCATGGTCGAGGCCGGGCAGCGCGCTCTGTTCGGCAATCGAGAGCAGGCGAAGTGAGTCCCAACGTTCCGACCGCCATCGCTCTCCTACCCTGCCACGCTCAAGAAGGCAGTGGTCGACGCCACGCAGTGAAAGCTCCCGGCTTAGCGCCAGTCCGGCGGGGCCGGCGCCAACAACAATGGCTTCGGTTTCGGTTGTCATGGCGACTTTCCGGCTTCGGGCTCAGGCCGAGTTTTCGGTCAGGCAACGGCGACCGTCACAGGGACACCGTTTGTCAGGACGTCGAAGACCGCGGAGCGTGCCTTCGATTGCGCGACAATCTTCTCGAGGTCTTCACGCGACGCATCGCCCTCGATCTCGACTGTGAGGCTGAGGCCCTGATAGCCGTTGCGGACGTCCTTCGAGAGGCCGAGGATTCCCCGCAGGTCGATGTCGCCGGCCACACTTGTTTCGACGCGGGTCAGCTTGACGCCGCGCGCGGCCGCGATGTTGGCGATGCCGGCCGTGACGCAGGATGCAAGCGCGTGAAGCAGCCATTCCACAGGGGTCGGCGCCGCGTCCGCGCCGCACAGTACGGCGGGGTGGTCGCTGGCTGCCGTGTAGGTGTTCTTGTGAGCATGCTCGCCGCCGGCGCCGGAGAAACCGGCCATAGCGCTCCGGCTATGGGTTCCCGCAAGCCATTGGTTCGTCGCTCTGAACTGGAATTTGGCAAGCTGCGGCTGCGCCCCGACAGCATTGATCGTGGCAAGCAGGGTCGGCGTGTCGACGCCGTTCAGAGGCTTTGGCGCGGGCTTCTTCGAAGCAGTTGCGGTCATCGTGGACATCTCGATCTCCTTTTTCGGTTTGCCTGGTTTTCTGCGACCGGGCGCGCTGCGCAACAGTCGCGCTGATCGCCGGGGGCGGTTATTCAATTCGTCGGATCGGCCTGCGCAGCACCTTCCGCGGATCGGCGTGCTCGATGTCCCGCGTCACCACGGGGCGGTCGCGTTGCGGCGAGGCCCTCTCCGTCTCACGCGTGATTCCGGGCAGCCGCTCGGCGGACTTTGGTTCGCGCAAATGCCGGGGACGAGGCGCGTCCTTGGTGGTGCCAGTGCACTTGTCTTTGTTGCAGCTGACAGATGTCCCCTTCTTCGAGTTGGTGCAGGTGTATTCTCCCAAGTCCGAATAGAAGGCGCCGCCGGCCTTCTTGCATGATCGCTTCAAGGACGATTCGCTGACGTGCTTGACTGAGAATTCCTTCGCATTTGCATCGCCCGCAAACGGCGCCTGGATCGCAACGATGAAAAGAGCCGCCGCGACCGCTCGATAAGGGGAAAGGGACGCAGTTCTCGGTGAAGTGCTCATGTCGGGCTCCCTGGGTTCTTGCAGCGATAATCGCGAGGGCCGCGCCCAGGCGCAAACTAAGAAATCTTTGCATCACGAAAGAAAAACTTTAGAATGAGGGATGTCTGTCCCCTTCCTGAAGTCGCTCCAGGCGCTGCAATTGGCAATCCAATTGGGTGCGCTGAAATCGGCTGCCGACAGGCTTTCGATCACGCCCGCGGCCGTCGGCCAGCGCATCAAAGTGCTCGAGGACTATCTCGGCGTCGAACTGATCGTGCGCGGCCGTTCCGGGATCCGCCCGACCCGCGAATTGGAGAGGGCGCTGCCTAATCTCGACGCCGCGTTCCGCGAACTCGCGGCGGTATCGGACATCCTCGACTTCCAGCGAGTCCAGGAAATCCATATCGTAGCCGACAGCGACTTCGTCGAGTTATGGCTCGAACCACGACTTGCCGCTTTCAAGGCGGAGAACCCGAACATCCTCTTTTGCATCAACGGCGTCGGCGACGTGCCGCTACGGCTCGGCGCAGCGGATTGCGAAATTTGGTTCGGCCCATCGCGCAAGAGAACCGTCGAGGACGACCTTTTCCTGGATTACCTGCTGCCCGTCAGCTCGCCCGAGAACACGTCACGGATATCGACGCTCCCAAATGACCGGCGGCTTGAAGGTTTCCCGCTTCTGCATCTCGATTGCTATGCCGAAGATACGGAGGCCCTCGGCTGGCCGCAGTGGATCGCGCGGTTCGGTCATCGGACGACGGCGACAGAGCGCGGCATCCGCTATCATCGGATCGCCCATGCGCTCGACGCGGTCTATTCCGACGCCGGGCTGATCCTCTGCGGCCTCGGTCTCGTATCACGCAAGCTCGATGAAGGCAGGCTGATGCTGCCCTTTCCGCTATCGGAGGGAAGCTGGACGAGTGAGGGCTATCGCGTATCCTTCAACGAACTGTCGTTGCGCCGGAGCCAGCTTGCGCTATTCCGCGAATGGCTGTTGTCAGAAAGCGCCGCAGCCGATGAGAACGTACGATGCCGTCTCGCAACGGGATGAGGGACACTTGCGCGTCCGTCAATTGTTGGCGGTCAGGGGGTCGATGATCTGCGAGATTTCTGTAATCCTGTTCACCGGCAGTCCGCTCAGCTCCGCGTGGCGGCGCACGACAGCCTCATCTCTCGCGAGGTACAGGCAGAAGGTCTTGTCGGCAGCAACATAGCTGTGCTGCCACTGGACCTCGCGTCCAAGCTGATCGATTGCCTGGTTGGACGCACGAGCCGCCCCGCACAGTTCGACGATCGACATCGAGCCAACGCCCGAAATGTCGCGCTCAATCATGAAACGCTTCATCTGTGGCATGATCAGGCCTCGATCCAGAAAAGAGGGCGTAGCAGTTCAAACTAGCCCGGTTTTCTTACACGACCCGCCGCGCATCTGAAAGGGCCACCGGATTTCATCGCGGCCGATGATGGAATGATTGGCCAAGCGCAGATTCCGGTTTTGACAACGACGATGGTGTCGGCCGGCATCAGCTTGCCGTCTATGGCGAACCGGGGTGGCTAGATGTCGACCGTCGAGCCGCCGTCGGGCGTCGCCTCGATGCGCACCTTGTTCGGATAGAACGCGCCATGGTCTCGGATGCCGGCCATTTCGTCATAGGGCGCCTGGTAGGCCCACATGACGTCGTTGCGCGCCGAACCGGACGCCGAGACGTTCCAGTGGCTGGCGCGGCCCTTGAACGGGCAGTGGGTGACTGTTTCCGATGGCGCGAGGAAATCGAAATAGATGTCCTCGAAGGGAATGTAGAGGACCACCGGATAGTCGGCTTCCTTGAGCGCCAGAGCGCGCTCGGACGAGGCGATGACCGTGTCGCCAAAGGTGACCACGACGACGCCGGCGAATGGCGCTACCGTGATCCTGTGTTCGGGGCGGTCGCGGAAACCCGGCGACGGGTTTCCCTGCGAGGACATCACGATCTCGGTCATGGCGTGTTCTCCGATTTCATGCGCAACGCCTGACGAGCGGGCGCGTTCCACGGATCGATCGCCTCGCCGCGACGACTTTTTTCGCGCGACCACAAGAAGGTCGGAATTCGGGCGGAGAGGCGTCAGCGCCCATCAGAAAGCGGTTTCTCCATGCGCATAGCCTTGCTCGCGTCCCTGTTCGGCCTCGTCGCATCGACGGCCTGCGCCGGTCAGCTTGTCGAGCCCAGCCTGCATGTCTCGGCGGCGGACAAGAGCGGACTCAACGTGGCGCTGACCTTCGACGCCTGCGACGGCACGGTCGACGACCGCATCTTGACGACGCTGATCGACAACAGGATGCCGGCGACGATCTTCGTCACCGGCAAGTGGCTCAGGCGCAACCCCGCCGCGATCGCGATCCTGAAGGCGCATCCCGACCTGTTCCAGGTCGAGGACCACGGCGCGCGGCACATTCCCGCCATCGACACCCCGACCAGGATTTACGGACTGGCCGCCGCCGGATCTCCGGCCGCGGTCGAACGGGAAGTGAAGGGCGGCGCAGAAGCGATTGTGGCCGCGGGCTTCGCCAAGCCGCAGTGGTTCCGCGGCGCGACGGCCAAATACACGGCAGCGTCGATGGGGCTCATCCGCCGGGACGGCCTGAAGGTCGCGGGCTTCTCGGTCAATGGCGACGCCGGCGCGATCCTGTCGGCAAGGTCGGCCCGCGCCCGGATCGGCCGGGCGAAGGACGGCGACGTCATCATCGCCCACATCAACCAGCCGCGCAGGCCGGCCGGCGCGGGGGTGGTCGAAGGCCTGATCGACCTGAAGCGGCGCGGCGCGCATTTCTTCCGGCTGGGCGATATCGCGACAACCGAAACGCCGGCGATGTGAGTTCAGTCCGCCCGGCTTCAAGCCTGGCGCAGCCCTTCCTTCGCGACCAAGGCTTCCGTGTCGGCCAGCGCCTTGGCGAAGCGGTCGAACAGTTCGTCCAGCTCGGCCTCGGTGATGATCATCGGCGGGCAGAAGGCGATCGTGTCGCCGATGGCGCGCAGGATCGCGCCATGGCCCTCGGCGAAGCGGGCCAGCGCCGCGCCGACGCCCTTCGACGCATCGAAGGGGCGCTTCGTCTTCCTGTCGGCGACCAGTTCGACGCCGCCGACCAGGCCGCAATGGCGCACTTCGCCGACCAGCGGATGGTCCGCGAAACCGTCGAGGCGGCGGGCGAAGCCGGGCGCGAGCGAGCGCACATGGCCGATAATGTCGCGCTTCTGGTAGATCTCGATCGCCTTGACGCCGACCGCGCAGCCGAGCGGATGGCCGCCATAGGTGAAGCCGTGGCCGAACGTGCCGATCTGGCGCGAATGGTCGACATAGGCCTGATAGATGTCCTCCGGCACCATCACCGCGCCGAGCGGCGCGTAAGCCGAGGTGAGCTGCTTGGCGGCGGAGATGGTCGCCGGCTTCATGTCGAGCGTCTGCGCGCCCCACCAATTGCCGGTGCGGCCGAAGCCATTGATGACCTCGTCGTCGATCAGGATGATGTCGTGCCGGTCCAGCACCTTCTGGATCGCCGGGTAGTACCCCTTCGGCGGAATGATGACGCCGCCGGCGCCCATGACCGGCTCGGCGATCATGGCGGCGATCGTGTCCGGCCCCTCGCGCTCGATCAGATCCTCAAGCGACTTCACCGTGCGGGCGAGGAATTCCGCCTCGCTCTCGCCCTCCTGGCCGAAGCGGTAGTAATGTGGACAATCGGTGTGGAGCACGCGGTCGACCGGCAGGTCCCAGCCCTTGTGATTGTACGGCAGTCCGGTCAGCGAGGCCGACATAATGGTCACGCCGTGATAGGCTTTTACACGGCTGATGATCTTCTTCTTGTTCGGACGGCCGAGCGCATTGTTCATGTACCAGGCGAGCTTGACCTGGGTGTCGTTCGCCTCGGAACCGGAGGAGGTGTAGAACACCTTCGAGATCGGCACCGGCGCGATCTCCTTCAGTTTCTCGGCCAGCTCGATCGCCGGCTCCATGCCCTTCGCGCCGAACAAATGCGAATAGGAGAGCGTGCGCAACTGCTGGGTGGCGGCCTCGATCAGTTCCTCGTCGCCATAGCCGAGGCCGGTGCACCAGAGGCCCGCCATGCCCTCGATATATTCGCGGCCCTGCGTGTCATAGATGTAGACGCCCTTGGCGCGCTCCAGCACCAGCGGGCCGATCTCGTTGAGGCGATGGATCGGCGTGTAGGGGTGAAGCAGCGCCTCTGCGTCACGGGCCTGAACATTGGTCAGCGGCTTGTTCATCGGATGCCTCGCGCGGGGTTGGAATGGAATGGCCTGTGCTACCGCCCTTTGCGCCGCCAGGCCACCCCTGTCGGCTTGGGCCAGCCACAAACAAAAGGGGCCGGCATGAGCCGACCCCTTTCAAGCGAAAGGTTTCCCCGCCGCGCTACATGCCAAGCGCCTGCTTGACCGAGGCTTCCGCCTGGTCGCCGGCCGCCTTGACGGCGGCGTCGTCCCCGCCGGCGGCCTTGACCATCGATTCCGCCTGGGTGCGGGCCATGGTGACGGCCTGCGTCTTCTGCTCCGGCGTCATGGTCGTGGCCTGCGCCTTCAGCGCCGTCATGGCGTCGTCCATCTGCTTCTGCAGTTCCGGCGACAACTGCGGCGCAGTCGCCGTCGGAGCCGGAGTCGCCGGGGCGGGCGTGGCAGGCGCGGGAGCGGCCGTCGTCGCAGGCGGCGTCGTTGCGGGAGGCGTCGCGCTTTGGTTCGACGCGCTGTCGTCGCCGCAGGCGGCAAGCGCGAGCAGCGAAGCGGCCGCGAGGCCCAGAACGATCCGGTTTTTCATGGGAAATCTCTCCTTGAATGCGATTGTATGCGATCCCCGCCGCAACGCTCTCTGGGTGGCGATTGAGGCGACTTTGCGCCCGCGCCTGCCGTTCCGAGCGGTTTTGCAAGCAAAGCCACGGCCCCGCCGCCGCCTTTATTCTTCCGCAAAGGCCGTTGTAGCATCCGCGCGGGCTGGAGCTTGGGTTGCGTGGCAAGGGCGTGCCGCATCATCTTTGTTCTGTTTGCGCTGACGTGGCCGTTCGCCGCGCAGGCGGAGAGGCGCGTCGCGCTGGTCTTCTCAGCCGAGCGCTACGAACATCTGCGCCCGCTCGCCAATCCCGGAAACGATGCGAAGGTTGTCGGCGACGCGCTTGAAAAACTCGGCTTCGAGGTGATCGCCGAGAGCGACCGCAATCTGAAACGCATGCGCCGGGCGCTCGACGACTTCGGCGAGGATGCCGCTGGCGCCGACGTCGCGCTCGTCTATTTCGCCGGCCACGGCATGGAGATCGGCGGGCAGAATTATCTGCTGCCGATCGATGCCGATCCCGCCTCGGCCGAACGGCTGGCCGAAACCGCGCTGGCGCTGGAAGACGTGCGCAAGGCAGCCGCGGCGGTGGCGAAATCGGTGCTGATCGTGCTCGACGCATGCCGCAACGATCCCGCCGGCCCCGCAGGCGACGGCCGCAACATCCGGCTCTTTGCCGGGAAGGACAGGGCGAGCGTGAAGCCCGGCCTCGGCCGCGTCGGACGCGCGGAGAACACGCTGTTCGCCTTCTCTGCCGCGCCCGGCGAAACGGCGGCAGACGGAGACGGCGACAACTCGCCCTTCTCCGCCGCTTTGGCCCGTTATCTCGGCACGAACGGGCTCGAAATCCGCTCCGTTCTGACGCTGGTTCAGCAAGAGGTCTACGACCAGTCGGCCGGCAAGCAGCTTCCCTATGTCGAAAGCGGCCTGCCGAGCCTGTTCTTCGCGGCGCAGACAGGCCCTCTGCCCGAGCGCGAGGCGCTGCTGCTCGCCATGGCGGACGTGACGCCCGACATGCGCGCCGAGGTCGAGCGGGTTGCCTCCAGGAACGATATGCCGCTCGCCCCGCTCTATGGCGCACTGATCTCGGCGGACCTGAAAGCGATGACGCTGGACGATCGCGACAAACGCCTGACCGAAGCAGCGCTGGCCTTCACCAAAACCCGCGACGAATTGAGGACGCTGGCCTCGGCCGACCCGGAGGTGACCCGACTGCGCGGCGAGGCGGAAAAGGCGCTGGCTCTCGGCGCGTTCGGCCAAGCGCGCGAGACGCTTGAAGCCGCCGCGCGCATCGACGCCTCCTCTGGCGAGACGATCGCGAAGAATCTCGTTGCACGGCGATTGTCCGAGGCGGACTCGCACCAGGTTCGCGCGGGCGTGGCGACAGCCGAACTCGATTACCAAGGCGCGCAGGCCGCCTATGAGCAGGCGGCGGCGCTGCACGAGCGCATCGAGAAGGAAGACCTGCCGCTCGACGCCCGCCGGAAGCGCACGTCGCTGCTTGGCGAAATCGGCGACAACTATATGCGGCTGGGAACATCGGGCGCGGCTCTGGCGGCCTATGAACGGATGGAGGCGGCGGCCACGCTGGCGCTCAACTCCTATCCGAAATCGCCCCAGGCGGAGCGCGACGTCGGCGCTGCAATCGAACGGATCGGCGACGTGCGCATGGCGCAAGGCGATCTTGGCGGCGCGACAGAGGCCTATCGGAATCGGGTCGAGATCGCGCGCAAACTGTCCGACGCACAGCCGTCGGATATGGGCGCGGCGCGCGACCTGTCGATCGCGCTGAGCAAGCTAGGCCAGGCGGCAATGGCGAATGGCGGCTTGGTCGAGGCTGCGCGCCTCTTCGATGACAGCCAGACATTGCGCCTGAAACTGGCCTACGCGCAGCCCACATCGTCTGCGGCGCACAATGACCTTTGGTCGGGCTATGTGCTGATCGGCGATGTCCGGCGAACCATGGGCGATCTGCAGGGATCGGCCGATGCCTACCGGCGCGCCGTCGACCTCAGCCGCGCCGCGGTGGCACAAAGTCCGCTCAACGGCGACTGGAACCGGAACCTGTCCGCCGGACTCATTCGCCTCGGCGATACGCTTCGGGTCGGCGGGCGCATCGCCGAAGCGAAGTCCGCCTATGAGGAAGGAGCCAATGTCGCGCTTCGACTGGTCGAGGCAGATCCGAAATACGTCGAATGGCAGCGCGACCTTTTGCTTGCGCACCAGCGGATCGGCATTATCCACCAGATGCTCGGCGACAGCGATATTGCCGCCAAGGCCTATCAGGCATCTCTGGAACTCATAGACCGTCTGGTCGAACTCGATCCGATGAACCTCGCCTGGCGCAGCGATCGTGTCATCGGACTGGTGAAAGTCGGCGATGTCGCCATGACACGGCGAGCGATATTCGACGCTTTCCGCGCCTATCGCGATGCATCGGCCACGGCACGGCAACTGGCCGAACGAGAACCCGGCCGCGCCGACTGGCAACGTCTTCTGGCCGTATCGCTCAACAAGGTCGGCGACGTGAAGATGATGACGACCGACCATGACGGCGCGGTGTCGACTTATCGCGAAAGCCAGGATATCGTCCGGCGGCTGGCGGAAAGCGATCCCACAAACACCGAATGGCAGCGCGACCTGTCGATCAGCTACAAGAAGATCGGCGATGCGTTTGCAATGCGCGACGACTGCGCCAGCGCGATCGAGCCTTACCGCGAAAGCCTCAAGAAGGCGCAGGACCTGTCGGCGCGCGATCCGTCGAACACCGAATGGCAATTCGACGTTGTCGTCGGTCATTTCGATCTTGGCCACTGCGGCTACGACGCGCGGGCAAATCTCAACCGGGCGCTCGACATGGCGACGGCGATGGAGGCGAACGGAGCCCTGCCGCCAACGGACAGGGAGATTTTCGACGTCATCCGCCGCGCGCTCGCTGACCTAAAGTAGTCAATTCTCCCTCTTGCCAATCGTGCCGTCGCGGCCAATATCGCTCCCGAAAAATTCGGGAGGAATTTCATGCAAGGTTTGATGCAGGACTGGCCGCTGCTGTGCCACAAGATTCTTGATCACGCAGCGTTGAACCATGGCAAGCGCGAGATCGTATCGCGCTCGGTCGAGGGGCCGATCGTCCGCACGACCTATGCCGACATCAAGAAGCGCGCTCTGAAGGTCGCTCAACTGCTCGCCCGCGAAGGCTACAAGCCGGGCGAACGCATCGCGACGCTGGCCTGGAACACCGCACGCCACCTCGAAGCCTGGTACGGCATCATGGGCATGGGCGCGGTGTACCATACGTTGAACCCGCGCCTGTTCCCCGAACAGATCGCCTGGATCATGAACCATGCCGAGGATCGCGCGATCTTCGTGGACCTGACCTTCATGCCGATCGTCGAGAAGATCGGGCCGCTGGTGAAGTCGCTGAAGAAGGTGATCGTGCTGACCGACAAGGCGCACATGCCGCAGTCGGCGCTGCCGAACATCGTCGCCTATGAGGAATGGCTGCAGGGCGCCGACGGCGATTTCAAATGGGTCGAGCTCGACGAAAACGCGGCCGCCGGCATGTGCTATACCTCCGGCACGACCGGCGATCCCAAGGGCGTCGTCTATTCGCACCGGTCGAACGTGCTGCACGCGATGATCGCGGCCATGCCGGACGCCATGGGCATCTCGTCCCGGGATGCGATCCTGCCCGTCGTGCCGATGTTCCACGCGAACGCTTGGGGCCTCGGGCAGTCCGCGCCCCTGATCGGCGCGAAGCTGGTCATGCCCGGCGGCAAGATGGACGGCGCATCGATCTATGAGTTGCTGGACAGCGAGAAGGTGACGTTCAGCGCCGCCGTGCCGACGGTGTGGCTGATGCTGCTGCAGCATCTGGAGGCGAACAATCTGAAGCTACCCCACCTGAACAAGGTGGTCATCGGCGGCTCCGCCTGCCCGCGCGTCGTCACCGAGAAGTTCGAGAAGGTCTACGGCGTCGAGGTCATCCATGCCTGGGGCATGACCGAGATGAGCCCGCTCGGCACGCTCGGCTCGATGAAGCCGGAGGTCGCCGGCCTCAAGGGCAAGAAGAAATACGATATCAAGGAAAAGCAGGGCCACGTGCCGTTCGGCGTCGAGATGAAGGTCACCGACGACGAGAATGTCGAGAAGGACTGGGACGGCAAGAGCTTTGGCCGGCTCAAGGTGCGCGGACCGGCCGTGTCGAAAGCCTATTATGGCGGGGCGGGCACGGAGCAGTTCGATTCGGAAGGCTGGTTCGACACGGGCGACGTCGCCCATATCGACGAGAACGGCTACATGCAGATCACCGACCGCGCCAAGGACGTGATCAAATCCGGCGGCGAGTGGATCTCGACCATCGACATCGAGAACATGGCGGTCGGCCACCCTGATATCGCCGAGGCCGCCGTCATCGGCGTCTACCATCCGAAATGGGACGAGCGGCCGCTGCTGGTCGTGGTCAGGAAGCCCGGCAAGGAACCGACCAAGGACGCGCTGCTCGGCCATCTGAAAGGCAAGATCGCCAAATGGTGGATGCCGGACGACGTCGCCTTCGTGGACGAGATACCGCACACCGCCACCGGCAAGATCCTGAAGACCAAGCTGCGCGAGCAGTTCAAGGACTACAAGCTGCCGGCGTGACCGGGTTTCGAGGCATGCCGCGATCGGCTATGTGACCGGCGTGATGGCGGCATATCTCGAACGGCGGTTTTCGCGCAGCGCGCTGTGGTCGCGCAGGATCGGCTATTTCGCGCTGGTCCTGCTCGTCATCGACGCGCTTGCCCATCGCTACGGCTTCATCGACACGCTGGCGGCGCTCGGCGTGCTGGCGGTGGTGTTCGCGCTGGCGCTGATCGCGCTCGCTCTCGCCACCATCGGGTTCACGCGCCTGTGGCGGCGCGGCGACAAGGCCGGCCGCAACGCCACGGCGGGGACGGTCATGGCGCTGCTGGCGCTGACGCCGTTCGTCGCCGGGGGCGTCGCCTATTTCCTCTATCCGCAGGTGACCGACGTTTCGACCGATCTGGCCGACCCGCCCCGGTTGGCCCTGGCGGAAGCGGCCCGCCGGCCGCCGATGAACCCGATCAGGCCGCCCTCGCCGGACGAGATCGACAAGCAGAAACAGGCCTATCCGGAGATGACGGGACGGCTGTTCGAGGCGCCGGCCGAGCAGGTGGCGCCCGCCGTGCTGGCAGAGGCGATCGATCGCGGCTGGACGGTGCGCAGCGCGCCGGAATTCACCGATGGCGCGGGCGCGGTGACCATGGAGTTCACCGCCTATACGCTGGTGTTCGCCTTTCCGGCCGACGTGGCGGTGCGCGTCACGGACGAGGCCGGGGCGACGATTGTCGACATGCGTTCCGTATCACGATACGGGCGGCATGATTTCGGCGATAATGCTCGCCGCATTGCCGACTTCCTGACCGCGCTCGACGCGCGGCTGCGCGCCGAACCGATCAAGGGCCTTCAGGCCGAGCCGTAGACGGCGTCGATGCCGAGCTCGCCTTCGACGCTGGCGACGCCGCGCGCGACCAGGTCCTCGAGCTGCGCGAGCACGTTCAGCGCGGCCGCGCCATGCAATCGCGGGTCGGTGTCGCGATAGATCGCGGCAACCATCTCGGGGATCGTGCGGTCGCCCTTGCGCAGGCGCTCGACGATGGCGCGCTCGCGCATCTTGCGATGCGCCTTGAGTGCCCGCAGGAAGGGCAGCGGTTTCGTCACCGGCCCGCCATGGCCGGGGAAATAGAGGCCGTCGTCCCGCGCAAGCAGCCGGTCGACCGAATGCATGAAGTCGGACATCGCTCCGTCCGGCGGCGCGACGATGGTCGTCGCCCAGGCCATGACATGGTCCGCCGAGAACAGGATGCCCGTGCCCTCCAGCGCGAAGGCTGCGTGGTTGGCGCAATGGCCGGGCGTGTGGATCGCGCGGATCGCCCAGCCGTCGCCCTGGACAAGCTGGTCGTCGGCGAGGCGGAGGTCCGGCTCGAACGCGAGATCGGAACTTTCCTGCAGCGGATTGACTTCGCCCAGCCGCATCGGCCGCGCGGCGCGGTGCGGCCCCTCGGCGGCGATGATCGCGC